>Ga0265316_10000327_pt1 | contig 52993 bp, 40 predicted proteins | sample 4522metaG_FD_202092 | JGI IMG/M metagenome (GOLD analysis project Ga0265316, IMG submission 202092) | Rhizosphere microbial communities from Carex aquatilis grown in University of Washington, Seatle, WA, United States - 4-5-22 metaG | ecosystem: Host-associated > Plants > Roots > Rhizosphere >... | reverse complement strand
CCTTGGTGGCGAATCCTGCCCGCCTGCTTGAGCTGCGCCAGCGAGATGACTTCGTTGCCGACGGCAATGCGGGCATCCATGGCGTCGGCGAAACGCGCGACATAGCCCTTGGGCGTGAGTTCGAAGAGCAGCCACTGCTTGGGCAACGCCTCGGAAGGAACCGCAAAGGTGGCTTTGCTCGACCAACCGATGGAAATGTTGCCGCGCGATCGGACCAGGCGCTCGTCTATGATCCGCCCGCCTTGGACGATGCCGATGCGCAGTACGCGGACCTTCGCTGCGGTGCTGGGTGCAGGTGCGTGGCCCGCCTGGGGTGATGTCGCCGCTGTCTGAATCGCCATTGGCTGGTTCCCTCGATAGTTAGTTCGATCAGAACGGTGCTTTCGTCACGCTGTCCAGGATTTTGGGTACGAACTCCTGTGTCAGCTCATTCCAGTCGTAGTTTATCCCAGATTTTTGCAGTACGTAAAACGCCTCCGGCTTCTGGATCTTGCCCTCGATGACGATCTCGCCCTGAATCTTGTAGACCTTCTTGCCACCCGCTCCCCGCTCGACCTTGACGTTGGATGCTTCGTCACCTTCCGCCTTTTCCCCAGCATCCCCCTTGGCGGGTGCGCTCTTGGCCGCTGCCTTGCTCTTGGCGAATGCCGGCGGCGTCGACACCGCCAGCGTGCCCAACCCTGCCGAAAGCATGATCACGAGACAACGCGAGAGCAGTCTTGTCTTCATGGCTTCCTCGGGGCTGGGCTGGGCGCGGGCGCGGCGGGCGGCGCTCCGGCTGCTGGCGCCGGCTTGGGCGGAACCGCGGGCGACGCGGCCGGCGGTGCAGCTCCTGCCGGCGCAGCCGCCCCAGGCGCGGGCTCGGCCGCCTTCTTGGCATCGTCCGCAGCCTTCTTGGCCGCGCGCTGCTTGTCCCGTTCTTCCTGCTTCTTCTGCCGCTCGATGCGTTTCTGTTCCTTCTTGATCGCTTCCTGCGCCTCATTGATGTAGGCGTCGACTTCGGGCTTAACCGTCTCGCCCGCTCCCGCCACCATCTGCTTGTGCTGCTGCAAATAAGCGATGGCCGCGTTGGCCTTGGCGATGAGATCCAGGTTGGGCATCTTCTCGGCGTCGAGATAGAGAATGCCCAGATTGAAGAGTGCGTCGGCGTAGCGGGGGTAAAGCTGCAAGGCTTGCTTGTATTCGGCCTGCGCCTTTTCGTATTCCTTCACCCCGCGATAGGCGCTGCCCAGATTGAGGTGCGCCTTGGCGAAGCTGGGTTGCAGCTGCGTCGCCTTCTCCAACACAGGCACGGCTTCGCGATAGTTCTTCGCCTCCAGATACTGTGCGCCCAGGTTGTTCCACAGCATGGCGTAGTCAGGACGCGCCCCGGTGGCCTTCTTCAGCATCTCGATGGCGCCGGGCGTATTGTGCTTATCGATCTCCATGAAAGCGAGCATCTGGTAGATGTCCGCCTGCTCGGATTCCGAGGCGCCCGCATTCTTCATCATGTCGCCCAGGGTCTTGACCCACTCGTTCTTGCCCAGCTTGAAATAGGCCTTGGCCATCACGAGCATGGCCGGTGTGTAGCGCTCGTTGCGGTTGAGCGCCGCCTTGGCCTGGATCACTGCGCCTGCGTAGTTCTGCGACCGATACAGCTTCTCGGCTGCCTCCACTTCCGCAGTCGGTTTGACCGGGGGAGGTGGTTCACGCCGCTTGCGGCCGCCAGCCGCGGCAGGAGCCTCGCCCGCGGCCGGGGCCGCCGGCGCGTCGGCCATGGCGGTCGCGGCAACGAATGCCGTGAAGAGAAAGACCAGATGAGACGTTCGCATGGTCATGGGGCTTCGAGTCCGATGCGTTCATCTTTGACGAAGGGGAACTCGTCGGGCAGGTACTTCGACAGGTTCTCCCGCGCCTTCTTCACATAGTCGTTGGTCACGCCCAAGGTGGTCGCGCGCTCAAGCGTGGATTTCCACTGGCGCTTGGCCTCGTCTTCGACTGGTGTCACGAACTGGAAGATGGCGTCCTTGTACTCGGTCTCCGCCACGCCGCACAGCGAGGGATCCACCGCGCACGCCTTCTTGGAAAGTCGCTTCACCTCGTCGGGCGGGTTGTCGGCCGCTTTGATCAGTTTCTGGGCGAACTCGTAGAAAATGTCGCCGCGGCGGAGGAACGAGGCCAGCGTCCAGGTGGCGTCTTTGTACTCCCAGATCTTGGCGTACTGGTCCTGCAGGTCCTTGGCCTCGGCGGTGAACGTGTCAAACACCTTGCGTACCTGCTTGGGGTCACTGGTAAAGCGCAGGGACTTGCCCTGGAATTCTTTGAATTTCTCCTCGAGGATGAGGAAGTCCGCCTTGGCGGCGGCCGCGGCGGCGGCCGAGGCGGGCGGCAGCCGGCGCGCAATGAACTCCTCGCGCACCTGCTTGTAGGCAGCCATGGTGGCCCGCTTGTCGTGGCCCTGCTCGGCGATGGTGGCCAGTTTCAGATAGGCGGACACCACATATTCACCCGCGGCCTGCTGCTTGCCGTAGCGCCGAATCAGATCGTGCAGGCAGCTTGTCTGCTTGGCGGTCTCTTTGTTCTTCTCCAGGGCGTTGCAGCCAAAGGAGAAGGCCTGGGCCGAGTCACCCGGCTTGTCCGCGATGTTCTCCGCATACTTCCGGTATAGCTCGGCAGCCCGCGCATACTGCTGGTCGTTGTCGAGCAGTTGGGCCGCGAGACCCACGGCTTCCCTGCGGTGCTCGAACTTGGCGAACTTGGGATCGGTCGCGATCTTGAGGTAGCCGTTGACCGCCTTTTCGAACTCGAAGAAGCGGTACTGGTTGCGGGCCGCGTTCCACACTGCGTCCCTGGCCAGCGGATTGTCCGCATATTCGTTTGCCAGTCGCTCGTAGCACTTGGTGGCTTCGCCGTACTTGAAGATCTGCTCGTAGATGACGCAGGCGTTGTTCAGGTTGCTGGGCGCGTCCTGGTCCTTGGGATTGGCAGCGATCAGATCCATCAGGTCGAGCGCCAGACCTTCGTCGAGCTCGGTGCTGAGCTTGCTGCGCTTCTCGGGCCGGGCGCCCGGGCCTGTCGCCGTCTTGGCCGCGCCAGGGGCTGAGGGCGCTTCCTCGCCCATTGCCCATCTGATGCCGCTCGTCCCGGTCTTGCACATGACGATCTCACCCTGGCCCTTCATCGCGACGTCAATGCGCTTCTTCATCACGGTGGACTTGACCGAGGTGTTGATCTCGACGATTCGCGCCAGGTATGGCTTGGCCTGGGGCGACTTGCTGCAGGCCGAACGTGAGAACTGGTCGGTAACCTCCAGCAAGCGTCCGAGCGCGCAGTCCTTGGCCTCTTCGTCGTCGATGTTGAAGTCGATGAAGTGGGTGGTGAGGATGGCGTCGTAGGCCTTGAAACCAACCTCGGGCTTGCTGCCGCAGTAGGCATCCGCGATCTCGCCCAGGCGCGCGCGCGCCTCAGGCCACTGGCGATGGGTGAGCATGAGCACCGCCGAGGCGTAGCGCAGCTCGGGCGTGCGGTCGTCGGGCAGATTGGCGACGTACCAGTCGAGCGCCGCCATGTACTTGTTGTAGATCTCGTGCATGGCCAACGCCACCACCGGCGGCTTGGTGTTCTTCTCGTCGGGGATGGGCGGATCCTCGATGGTGTGGGCCGCCTTCATCTTGTCGATGATTTCTTCGTAGGCCTTGATGATCTGCAGGGCGGCGTCCTGCTGGTATTTGTTGTCCAGATTGGAATCGCGCACGGTCATGTAGGCCGGGATCGATTCCTGGACCTTGCCGCCGTAGTAGAGAGCATCGGCGTAGAAGTAGCTGAACTCGTAGGTGCGCTTCGACGTCGGATAGGCCGTCAGGTACTTTTCGTACAGCTCGGCCGCGGTTTGGTAGGTCTGCAGACATTCTTCAAGCTTGGTCTTGTCGCCCTGGTTCTTGGCCTTGCAGGCCTGGGCCGCGGCGTGCACCGAAGTCGCAGCCGAGAGCAGAGCGTCCTCGGCGAGCTGCGCCGCCACAGCGAGCGCCTCCGGGTTGTCGTGGTTGGCTTTGTACCAATCACTGCCCTTGCTGTAGGTACGGCCCAACGTCTCGCGCTCCTTGGCCGCAGCGACCAGGTTGCGGGCGCGCTCGTAGGCCTTGATGATCTTCTCTTGCAGGTTGGGCGCCTCGGCGAAGTAGGGCCACTTTTGCAGGATGACCTTGTACACGGCGATAGCTTCGTCGTACTTGGTCATGTCGAAGTACATGTCACCCAGACGCTGGAAGACCTCTTTCACGTGGGTTTCGTTTTCGCGTCCCTTGTAGAAAGCTTGTACTCGCTCCAGCCCGGTTTCCTTGTCGGGAAGGGTGTCGCCGTCCCAGTCGGGCTCCGAAAAGCTGATGCCCAGATACTGGACCGCCTCGGGGCGCAGGTCCGAGCCGAACTTGTCGCCCGCGGCCTTCTTGCCGTCGGCCCACTTGACCAGATTGTCGAACTCGCGGATGGCGTCGGGGAAGCGGTTGTCGCGGTAGTACGACCACGCCAACTTGTAAATGGCCTTGTCGTAGTAGGCCGAGTCTTTGAAAGCCAGCACCCGGCTGTAGGCGGAGATGGCCAGCGCCAGCTCGCCAGAATCGAAGTGCATTTCACCCACGCGAGTCCACGCTTCCGCCAGGAACTTGGAGTCCTTCTTGATGGGGACGCAGTCCTGGTAGGCATCGGGCAGCGGACCGCGGTTCATTCCGGTGGACCGGGCCGGCGGGGCCGGCGGATCGAGGGGCCGATAGTGGTTGCTGCACACGAGCGCCAGCAAGGCCTGCTTGCCTTCCGCCTCTTGCCCCATCTCGCCCAGGCAGAAACCGAGCAGGTAGTAGGTGGCGTCGAGCAGCCGGTAGGTGGGGAACTCGACCAACAGTTGGCGATACAACCTCACCGTGTCGGCGTAGTCAGGCTTGGGCGACGGCGTGGTCGGCGGATGGTCCGAGTCGAGTGCCTTCTGGTAGGTTTCCGTGGCCACCAGGAAGTCATCCGCGGCCTTCTCATAGTAGAGCTCGGCCAGGCGGAACATTACGTCGGGCGTCCACTTGCGATCCGCGGGGTACCTACGCAGAAATCCCTCGAGCGCGGCGATGGCGTCGAGGCGCCGCTGCTTCTCTTCTTTCTCGTGACCGGCAATCTGCGGCTCATACTTGGCCCGGATGGCGTCGATCTTCTGGGCGTATGTGCGCTTGATGATGGCGTTGGCCGAACTGCGATAGCCCTTGACCTCATCGGCGAAGCGGGTCATGTCCTGCGCCAGCTCGTCGAGGACCTTCGCGTCGGGCAACACCGCGGGGCGCGCTGGCGCGGACGGCTTGCCTGCCGCCCAGGCTCCGCCCGCCAGCAGGGCCAGCGCGAGCAAGGTCACGGCGCCCACAAGCCGAGTGGGCCGCGATGAGCGCACGCAACCCATCACTTTTCTTCCTCCAGCAAGGAGTGAAAGTCATCCTCGACCGCCTTGAGTTCCATCTTTTGCTGGTTGATGAGCTTCGAAACCGCGCTGGTGCGCTCGTCCTTGAGCCCCCAAGCCACGTCGACCAGACCCACCTCGGACTGGACCACGAGCTCGTAGAAACGCTGGGCGACCTTGCTCAACATGGCGTAGGCCAGACCGCCGCCCAAGCTCTGCGATTCGCCAAGGATTCCCGTCAGCTTGTCTTTGGCGGTTTCCAGGGCTTTCTTGTCGTCAGTAAGCTTGCGCTTGAGCTCAACCAGACGCTTCTGCGCGGCGGCGTCCACCCGGTTGTCGAGCTCGGCCAGTTTCGCCTGCACGCCATCAGCGCGCGCCAAGATGTTGGCGATGGCGTCGAAGTCATTTTGATCGCTCTGGGAAAGTCGAATGCGCGCCCCCTGGAATACCTCCCGCTCGCGCTTCATCACCCCGATGAGCAGCGCTATCGCGTTGCGATCGCTGTCCCCCGTGGCTGCCGCGACCGTGGCCTCACGCGCGGCCTCGGCGATCTCATTGCGCACGTGCTCGTTCGATTCGCGCAGCTCGCCGATTACCTGCCGCAGGCTGTCCACCGGCTGGGTCAGATCCCCGGACTTGATCTTTTGATCGGAGCGGGACCGAATGAAGTACTGCTCGATGGCCACCAACTCGGCTTCCATCCCTTGGATCTCGACGTTGAATTCCGAAGCACGCGCATCGAGCTGTTGCAGGTCCTGACGGGCCTGCTTTTCCCGATCCTTGAGCTTGTTGGCCGAAAGCGGCAGATCCTTGAGCTCGGTCTCGAGCGCCGCGCGTTCCTTGCCCACTTGATCGAGGCGCGCCTTTTCTTCAGCCGTCAGCTTGTCCGAGATCAGGGCACGCATCTTGCCGACGAAGCGCTCGCGCATGCTCACCAGTTGATTCAACACTTCGCTCGAACTGGTCCGCGCCTGTGCCAGATCGGGAAAGATCCCGACCTGAAGCTGCCCCGTCACCGCTAACTCCAGACGGCTGAGAGTTTCGCGCGACTCCTGCAGGCCGCGCTGCAGATCACTCACGTCTTCGGTGAGCGCAAGCACCCGCGCCACTTCGGGCTCGGCCTTGACCCACTTGACCGCTTTCGCGGGCACCAGCACCGCGATATCGAACTTCTCGAGTCCCTTTCCGATCAGGCTTTCGAGGAACTTCGGGTCCGCCTCCGCCTTCTTCTGCGTGTCCTTGAGCTGCAGGTGAATGGGCTCGAACTGTTCGAGTGCCTGCAAGAAAGCATCGTTGGCCAGCGCGAAGTTCGCCACGCGAATGTGCAGGTTGCCCATGAGCAGGCGCAGCTCCGGCGCCTGGGGACTGTCTGGGTTCTGCAGCAACATCAGATCGAGGGCCCGGTAGGCAGCCTTGTAGTCCTTGGCCTTGATCGAGGTCCAGGCCAGCTCGTTCATGGCGTCTACGAAATACTTCGACTCGCGCGGAATGCCGGCGTACGCGTCACGGGCTTTCTCGAAGTCGCCCCGCTGGTAGTACAGACGCCCCACCGCCAAGCGGGCCAGATCTTGAATTTCCTTGTCGGTGTCGGACTGGGCCGGACTGTGCACGACGGTGTCGAAGGCGATGAGCCCCGCCGCCAGATCGCCCTTCTTGACCCAGATGGTTGCGTAGAAATAGCGCGCCCGCAGATAGTAGGGGCTGCTGCTGGGCAAGGCTTGGAAGGCGGCCAGGGCGTCGTCGAGATGGTTACGGAAGTAGGCAGCCTTGCCGCGCACGTAGGGCACGGAAGGCTGCAACGATGCAGCGGGCACGTTCTGCAGGCGCGCCAGATAGTCGTCGACCTCGTCCAAGTCACCGGTGTGCAGGGCGATCTCGATCAGCCGCTCCAGCGCGGTCTGTTCCTGCTTGGACCCGGAGCGCTTCTGGATGGCTTGCCGGAAGTAGCGCCGTGCCGAGTTCAGATCCTTGTCTTGAAAGAGACACTCACCGAGGAGAAGGAGGGCGTCGTCGTAGGCGTGCGAATCGGGATACGTGTCGACCACGTCAAGCAAGAGCGTGGCGGCCTCGCGATAGTTCTTCAGGTTGAAGAGCAACTCCGCATCAAGCACGCGCCGGTCGGCCACCGTGGCGTCGACCACCGGCGTGTCGCGAAATCCCGACGAGAGAACCCGCACCCGCTCTTCCAGGTCAACCAAACGGCCGTTCGCCTCCTCAACCTCACCAGCCTGGACTCGCGTGGCCGAAAGACCCAAAGCCAGAAGGGTAGCCGCAAAAGCACATGCTGGATGTGCCCAGCCCGCCCCCGCAGGAAGTCGCTGGGGAAAGCGCCCCAGGGGGGGAACGTTAGGCGCGAGCCATAGAGGATGCCGCATCCGAGGGTTCTCCAGGAATGTTGGCTTCACTTCTGGGCAGCGGCGGGACTGCCGGCTTCAGGTGCGACCAGATTGACCCGGAACTCGACCGCTGGCTTGTCTTCCATGTTGGTCGCCATGCCACCCTTCTCGTAGCCTACCACCTGAACCAAGGTGGCCTTGTTGTCAGCCGCGACGAAGGTGTGGCTGGAACTGGCCTTGAACTTGTAGCCCTTGAGGTAGCTGAACACGCCAAAACCATAGCCCTGGTAGACGAACTGCACGGACAGGGTGTGGCTGCCGGGCTGGATGGCGCCGTTATAGATGTCGAACTCGGTCATCTCCGAAAGGCGGCCGGTATCGTCGGCCTTGTTGAAAATCTGGACGCCGTCAAGCGCGTAGATCGCCTTGATGAGGCGGAACGATGCGCCCATCTCATTCTTGTGTTTGATCACGCAGCGGGAAGCCCCGATGACACCGCCCAAGACTGTCTCTTTGAGCAGATTGAGGCGCGCGCGAGTGCGGAAGACCTGTTCCTTTAGATCGTTCACGTTGCGCTCGAGCGCGCGCAGGCGAACTGTATAGCCTCCGCTATCGCCAGCAGCGGCTGCAGCAGGCGCAGCGTTTTCCGGCGGCGCCCCGGTTGGCGATGGTGCTGCTGGTGCGGCCGGAGCCTCACGTGCCGCGCCTGCGCTGGTCGTGTCGGCCCAGGCAGGCCGCGCCCAGCACGCGGCAGCAGCGAACAAAAGCGCAAGAACCCCCCAAGTTCGTGGACTTGTCATTTCATAGCTCCTTATGAGCCTCTCAAATCTCGCAGTACGACACCATTGCTCTCCGCATTCTCGGCGAAGAGTATCCCTGTATAGCAGGCGGCATCAAGCCCAGTCAAAAGGTACATGACATTCGCGGAGTTACGGCCACGGGGTGTCCGACTCCGGGGCGCATCCTATCAGATAGTGGGGCTGCGCGCGATGCCTCGTTGCGGCGTCGAATCTGAGGACGCTCCCTTGGCGGCGGCTCTCGCTTGTTCGAGCGCTTTCCACAGCGCCGCATTCAGGCCGGCGATCCCCTCTCCGGTGGCAGCACTCAGCCCCAGAAGGTGCAAGCCTCGCCGGGCAAACAGGCGCTCCAAGGCGGGGAATTTCTTGCGCGTTTCAGGCAGGTCCAGTTTGTTGATGACCACAACTTCGGTGCGGCCGGCCAGCGCTGGATCGTGCAAGGTCAGCTCGCGCCGCAGGGTCTGGTAGTCGCGCAGGGGGGTGCGACCGGGGGTCGAACTCAGCTCAAGCAAGTGCACCAGGACGCGGGTACGTTCCAGGTGCCGCAAGAATCGATGTCCGAGACCAGCACCGTGGTGCGCGCCCTCGATCAGTCCGGGCACGTCAGCGACCACGAACGACCGATCATCGGAAAGCCGGACCATCCCCAGGTGGGGAATCAGCGTGGTAAATGGGTAGTCTGCGATCTTGGGGCGCGCGGCGGAAATGCGCGTGATGAGTGAGGACTTCCCCACGTTGGGAAAGCCCACCAAGCCCACGTCGGCGAGCAGCTTCAGCTCCAAGCGAATCACGCGCTCCTCGCCCGGCTGCCCCGGCTCGGCACGCCTGGGCGCGCGGTCCGTGGCCGTCGCGAAATGGATGTTGCCGCGCCCCCCTTTTCCGCCCGAAGCCACCACGAAGCGCTCGCCATGGGTGCGCATATCCGCCAGCAGCTCACCAGTGACATGGTCGTAAACTTCGGTTCCGGCGGGAACCCGCAGCACCGCGTCCTGGCCCCCGTGGCCGTACTTGTCCTTGTTGCCGCCGCGCTCGCCAGCCGGCGCTTGATAGTCGTGGCGATAGCGGAAGTCGAGCAGGGTCGACAGCCCTTCGTCAGCCAGCAGGATCACGCTGCCGCCGTCGCCGCCGTCGCCGCCCGCGGGGCCGCCCTTGGGAACGAACTTCTCGCGGCGAAAGGCAATGGCGCCGTTGCCGCCGTCACCACCGCGCACACTGATCCGTGCCTGATCGACAAATGCCGTCACAGAAACTCTCCCGACTCAAAGGCCGGACCTGCGACGGATGGTCGCGGCTAGGCCGCCTCGATGCTGACCAGCTTGCGGTTGCCTGATTGGCTGTACTTCACCGTGCCGGTCTTGAGGGCGAACAGGGTGAAGTCGCTGCCGATGCCGACGTTGCGGCCCGGGTGAAACACGGTGCCCACCTGCCGGACCAGAATGTTGCCCGCCAGCACGACTTGGCCCGCGTATCGCTTGATCCCGCGTCGTTGCGACTGCGAATCGCGGCCGTTGCGGGAGCTGCCCTGCCCTTTCTTGTGTGCCATGGCTGCCTAGGCTCCTGCCTTGATGGCGGTGATCTTGAGCGCGGTGAAGGGCTGGCGGTGGCCGGCCTTGCGCCGATACGACTTGCGGCGCTTGTACTTGAAGATGATGATCTTCTTGCCGCGACCCTGCTCCATGACCTCGGCCTCGACCTTGATCCCGCTGACCTGAGGCTTGCCAACCTGCACGTTGCCGCCGTCGTCGGCAAACAAGAGAGGCACGAAAGATAGCTTTTCGCCCGGAGAAGCAGGCAGCTTCTCCACGCGTAGGGTTTCCCCCTCGGCTACCCGGTACTGTTTTCCTCCGGTCTGGATGACGGCGTACATGTTTCAAGCTCCCGAGCGAGGCGCGTAATCTAAAGGAGTTTCCCCGGCTGTCAAGGGCGTGTGCAACTGACGTGACAATCAGTTCTTGCGGCCCGTGCGAATGCTGACCGATCGCCCGTGGCCGGCCAGGCCTTCAACCTCAGCCAAGGCCACGATGTCGTCTCCCTGTCGCGCCAGGGCTTCGGCATCATATTCAATGAAGGAGGTGCGCTTGGTGAAGTCGGCCACGCCGAGAGGCGACGCGTAGCGCGCGCTGCCGCCCGTGGGCAGCACGTGGCTCGGCCCCGCAAAGTAGTCGCCCACCGCCTCGCAGGCATGCTCGCCCACGAAAACCGCGCCTGCGGCGGTCACCTGGTCGGCCATGGCCGCGGCGTTGGCCAGCGCGAGACCCGCGTGCTCGGGAGCCAGCCGATTCACCAGAGCGATGGCCGCGGCCGCATCCTGAACCACGAAGGCCACGCCCTGATTGTCCACTGCCTTGCTCGCGATGTCTCGCCGCGGAAGCGTGGCCAACTGACGGTCCACTTCCGCGGCCACGGCCTCGGCCACCGCGCGCCCCACGGCCACCAAAATGGGAACCGCCAGCACGTCGTGCTCGGCCTGTGCGAGAAGGTCCGCTGCCACCCAGGATGGCTTGGCGCTAGCATCAGCCGCGATCACGACCTCGGTGGGGCCCGCGATCATGTCGATGCCGACATCGCCGTAGACCAGTCGCTTGGCCGCGGTCACATAGGCATTGCCTGGTCCGGCGATCTTGTCGACCCGTGGAACCGTTTCGGTGCCATAGGCCAGGGCCGCGATCGCCTGCGCGCCGCCCACGAGAAAAACCCGATCCACGCCGGCCTCCAGTGCCGCAGCCAAGGTTTCAGGCGACGGCCCCGGTGTGGTCATGATGAGCTGGCGCACGCCGGCCACCTTGGCCGGAATCGCGGTCATCAACACGGTCGAAGCCAGGCAGGCCGTGCCGCCGGGAATGTACAAGCCCACACGCTCAAGCGGCGTCACGCGACAGCGCAGCCGGACTCCAGGCTCGTCCAATTGGTACGCGCTCGGCTTTTCGAGCTGATGATAGGAGCGAACGCGCGCAGCCGCGTTGGCTAGCGCCCGCCTGACCCTTACGCTGGCTCGGCCGGCCTGTTCCAGCCAGTCCGGGCGTTGCAATTCGATAGCGGCCAGCTGGCGATGTTCAAAACGTTCAGTGAACTCGCGTAGGGCGCGGTCGCCTTCACGCCGAACCTTGGCCACGATCTCCGCAACGCGTGTCTCGACGTCCTTGGGCAGAGTCGTGCCCCGGCCCACGAGAGCGGACAGCCTCGCCTCGTAGTCCGGATCGTGCGGGGTCAGGATACGCAGCATGGTTTCAAGGCTAGCAGAGCGAACCGCCCCTGGGCGCAAGAGAACGGCCACCGAGCGGCAGCGCGCCAAGCCGACCTGCCCCGTGCGCCGGGAGGCGGCGTTGACCGAAGCCGCGCGCCCGCCTTTTCAGTCAGCTCACTTGGCTGCGCGGCGCTGGGCGCGGTACTTCTTGATCAGCGCCTTGGACACCTTCTTGTGCTCGGAGCAGACCATGCCAAAGACTGGCGCGGCAACGCCCGTGCATCCTGGCACCGGGCAGAATTGCTTGGGCCTACGCTTGGCAGGCGCGTGCGCAACGCGGGCGACCGCATTGGCCGTCTTGGGCGGACGTCCACGACGACGGGGAAGCGCGAGAGCCGAGCCCGCACCGAGAGCCACCGATACAGCCGCCTGAACGCGACGAGATGCTGCCGCTTCAACCGTGGCTGCGATTTGTTTCACGAAATTGTCGACCAAGAACTGAATGCTGTTGTCCATTGTTTTGGGTCCCGCTTGACAGATTGCGCGGGATAATGACCGCTCATCGGGAAAAGTAAAGCGCGTTCTTGCAAACCGAAGAATTTGGTTGTCCGCGGCCCCAATTCTCGTCCCTGTTGCGGGACGCTTGACGCCGGATGACACGTTGGCCATCATTTGATTCCATGTTGAGGTCAGAGCCCGTCGCGCGAGGACGATTTCTGTCGCTGCTGAGGACCGGTGATGTGCGCACATTGTTTGCGCGCTACGCGGACGTATTGCTGGCCGTGCTGGTGGCGGCGATTGTCGGAATGATGATCGTTCCACTGCCCGCTTTCGTGCTGGATCTATTCGTCACACTGAATATCGCTGCTGCGGTTACCCTCCTGCTCATCTCAATTCACGTGAGCGAGGCTCTGCGCATCGCCACCTTCCCATCGCTGTTGCTGATTACCACGTTGTTTCGACTGGCAATCGAGGTGTCGGCCACTCGACTGATCCTGCTGAAAGCCAATGCCGGGCAGGTCATATACGCTTTCGGAAATTTCGTGGTGGCAGGCAATCTGGTGGTGGGAGCGGTGGTCTTCTTCATTCTGACTGTCATCCAGTTTATCGTGATTGCGAAGGGCTCTGAACGGGTCGCCGAGGTGGGCGCGCGTTTCACACTGGACGCCATGCCCGGCAAACAGATGTCCATTGACGCCGAGTTGCGCGGAGGCCACATCGATATCGCCGAAGCACGTCGGCGACGCACCCTGCTTGCGCGCGAATCCCAGTTCTTCGGATCAATGGACGGCGCCATGAAATTCGTGAAGGGCGACGCGATTGCAGGAATCATCGTGCTGCTGACCAACATTGTGGGCGGTCTAGTGATCGGAACCCTACAGCGGGGAATGGACCCTGCCACGGCGGTCAAGACGTATACTCTGCTCACCATTGGCGCAGGGCTGGTATCGCAAATTCCCGCTCTGGTTATTTCAACCGCAGCCGGAATTATCGTTACGCGCGTTTCTTCGGAAGAGGAGGGCGGTCATTTGGGCAAAGACATCGGCCGCCAGATTCTCGCGCAGCCCAAAGCGCTGGCCATTGCGGCCGTGCTGCTCGGCCTTCTGGCCATCGTGCCGGGCTTGCCCACAGCGCCTTTTGCCGTTCTGGGCGGCCTGCTCGGCCTAGTCGCCTACCGAGTGATTCGCTGGGACCGCGTCGTCGCCGGCCACGCCCGGTCAACGGGCGGCACCGCTGCGGTTTCAGAGTTGGGTTTTGCTGGCGCGGAGTTTCCGGCGCCCTTGTTGCTGCCCATCGCGATCGATCTCTCCGGAGTGCTCTCGCAATCGCTCTTGCTCCCGGAAGGTTTGCATCGAATGGAGCGCGAGCTCTTGCCCGCTGCTTGCGAGCGTTTTTTCTCCGAGACCGGCATTGTGCTGCCCGCAATTTCCGTGCGTCCCAACGTCGCTGGCCTGGCCGCTGGGGCCTATGTGCTCCGTTTGCAGGAAGTGCCGATGGCCCGGGGCGAGGTCGTGCCAGAGGGCGGGCTTGCGCTCGACACGATCGACCACCTGCGCACATTGGGGATCGCTGCCCAGCCGGCGGTGCATCCCGAAGGTCGTTCGGCGGCGTGGATTCCGGCCGGCGAGCTGGGTGTCGCTCGCGAGCGGGGCGTGGCCACTTTGGCGCCGGAAGAGGTGATTGTCCTCCACCTGCTGCAAGTTCTCCGTCGTTATGGCCACGAATTGGTCGGTATCCAGGAGACGCAGTCACTGCTCGACCAGCTCTCGCGCACGCAGCCGGCGCTGGTGCGCGAGGTGGTACCCAAGGTCGTCTCGACGGCCCTGCTGACCGAGATCTTGCGCCGGTTGGCCGCAGAGGGTATTTCCCTGCGCAACTTGCGTGAGATTCTGGGCGCGCTGGCCGAGCGGGCGCCGGGTGATTCCGACCCGGTCACCCTGACCGAACATGTACGCGCGGCTTTGCGGCGGCAGATCACGTTCGCCCACGTGGGCGGCTCCGGCGTTCTTGGTGCGTACTTTCTGGACCCGATGATCGAGGACACCGTGCGCGAGGCGATTCAGCCCGCCGCCACCGGCAGCACGCTAGCGCTCGAGCCCGAAATTTCTTCCGACATTGTCAACGCTGTCAGCCGCGCGGTCGCCGACAGTGTAGCCCCGGTGATTGTCACGACCGCAGACATCCGCTGCCACATACGCGGTCTGCTCGAAAGCGAGCATCCCAAGATTGCGGTGCTCTCGTATCAGGAAATCGAGCCCCAGGTGAAGTTGCAGCCGCTTGGGCGGATTACTGTATCAACGGGCCAACTGTGATCAGCCGTCAACCGGCAGGTCTTTGTGGATGTAGTGGCGCCCGCCGGGGCCGTAGTCGGTTGTCACCTGGCCGTGGCCATAGAGCACCCAGCGATAGGTGAGCAGCCCCTCCAGGCCGACCGGCCCGCGCGCATGGAGTTTCTCGGTAGAGATTCCCACCTCGGCACCCAGGCCGAAACGGTAGCCATCGGAAAAGCGGTTGCTGGCATTGTGAAACACACAGGACGCGTCCACTTCTGCCAGAAAACGGGAGGCGGCGACTTGATCCTGGGTCACAATGACGTCGGTGTGGCGCGAGCCGTGGCGGGCAATATGCGCCAGTGCCTGATCCAGTCCCGCTACTTGCCGTATCGAAAGAATGAGCGCGCCGTATTCCGTGTCCCAGTCTGCTCCGGTCGCGGCGTTCATTTGCGGGTGGCGCTTGCGCGTTTCTTTGCAGCCGCGCAGTTCCACGCCCTGGGCTGACAGCGCCGACACGCAACTGTCCAGCGCCGCAGTGGCGTCCGCATCCCACAGCAGCGTTTCCACGGCATTGCACGCGGCCGGGTAACTGCACTTGGCGTCCACCACCAGACGCGCGGCCATGGCCGGATCCGCCCCCGCGTGCAGGTACATGTGACAAATGCCATCTGCGTGGGCCATTACCGGGATGTGCGTGTGGCTGCGCACATGTTGAATGAACGACGATGAGCCACGCGCAATCATGAGCTCGACCAGATCGTCCATGGCCAGAAGCGCGTCCACTTCGGCCCGATCTTCCAGCAGCACCATCGCGCGGATGTCGATACCGTGCGCGGAAAGAACCTCATGGGCAACTGCGCAGAGAGCGCGGTTGCTGGCGCTGGCCTCGTGGCCTCCCTTGAGCGCCACTGCGTTGCCACTCTTCCAGGCCAGGCTGGTGATCTGCACAAGAGCATCGGGGCGCGCCTCGAACACCACTCCCAGCACGCCGAGCGGACAACTAACCCGCTTGAGGATGAGCCCATGGTCGAGCGCCCGGTGGGTCAGCGTGCGACCGACCAACTCCGGCATGTCCGCGAGCTGCCTGATGCCGTCGATGCTGGTGTCCAGCTTCTTGTCGTCGAGCAGGAGTCGCTTGACCAGGGCAGAGCCCAGACGACCGGCGGCCTCCTCTTCGCGCGCGCTGGCCATGTCGCGAGCGTTGGCTTCAAGCACGGCTTTGCGTGTCTCCGGTCGTGCCAAGGCCGTGGCAAAATCGGCAAGCAATCGACTGCGCTCCGGTCCGGTCAACTCTGCCAGCCGCCGGGCCGCTGCACGCGTTGCAATCAGGCTTTCTCGCAGGTCCATGACGATAGCCCAATATGACTTGATTCTGGCCTGGCGGCCAGCGTCCTCATACCGCGCCCATCACCAGGTTGTCGCGCGTGACGAGCGCATCGTAGCCACGATACCCGAGGATGGTGTCGATCTCGTCGCTGTGCCGGCCCGCCAGCTTGCGGCAAGCGTCGGCGTCGTAGTTGACCAAGCCACGTCCGTGCACGCGGCCGCTGCCGTCGCGGATCTCCACCAGCTCGCCCTTGTCGAAACCGCCCTCCACCGCCACCACGCCGACAGGAAGCAGCGACGCCTTGCCCTGCAGCAGCGCCCGCAACGCACCGTCGTTGACCACCAGCGCACCCTGCTTGCGACCCGAAATCGCTATGTGGCGCCAGCGTGCTCCGCGCCACTCGCTCGGTGCGATCAGGGTGCCCACGTCGTCGCCGGCCAGAATCCTGTCGAGCACATTCGGCATGCCTCCGTCGGCAATGACCACCGCGGTGCCCTCGGCGGTAGCCAGCCGGGCCGCTTCCAGCTTGCTGCCCATGCCGCCGGTTCCGCCGCTTGAGGCTCCCATAGCTCGGGCCAGGGCTTGTTCGTCGACGGAAGACAGCTCGGCCACACGCTGGGCGTTGGGATCGAGCGCCGGATTGGCCGTGTACAGCCCGTCCACGTTGCTCAGCATGAGTAGCAGGTCCGCATCCAACGCCACGGCCACGCGCGCCGACAGACCGTCGTTGTCGCCGAAGACCGGCTGGGTGGTCTTTTCGCCCTCACGGCGCCGGTGCTCGACCAGCTCGCGCACGCTGACACTATCGTTTTCGTTGAGAACCGGGATAGTTCCCAGTTCCAGCAGCCGCATCAAGGTGGTGCGCAAGCAAAGCGCGCGGTCCCGATCGGCCAGATCTTCGTGGGTGAGGAGGACCTGGGCCGCCACCACGCCGAACCCCGCAAAGACCTTGGTGTAGAAGCCCATCAAGTGGCCCTGCCCAACGGCTGCGCAGGCTTGGCGCAAGCCCAGCGAGCGCGGCCGCTGCCGCAAGCCGAGCAAGCTCATACCCATGCCCACGGCGCCGCTTGAAACCAGCACCACGTCGCGGCCGGCCTGCCGCTGCCGCGCCAGACTTTCGACCAGATTCATCACTCGCTCGGCGGCGACGTCTCCGCTGTCCCGGATGACGACGTGGGTGCCCAACTTGATCACCAGACGGTGAGTCTCGGCAAGGGCGGCACGGCCGCTGAACGAATTGGAACTCATGATGGCGGTCTCACTTTACCTTGGCCTTGGTTCGTGTGGTAATGCGGCCGTGAGCATCCTAGAAGGAACAAAGACACTGACCCTGATTGGCGCCGGCACCATGGGCGAGGCCATCCTGCGTGGAATTCTGCGCGCAGGCAAGCTTGGCCCATCTCAGGTGCTCGCGTCCGACGTGCGCACCGACGCACTGGCTGACCTGGCCAAGCGCCACGGTATCCGCACCACGACCGACAACCTGGAGGCAGCGCGCGCCGCCACGGTTGCCCTGGTTTGCGTGAAGCCGCACCAAGTAGGCATCGTGCTTAACACGGACGCCATGCGGGAAGCTCTCAGCGGCAAGGTCGTGATCAGTATCGCGGCCGGGGTGCGACTGCAGCAGCTCGCCCACTGGCTCCCGGCCAGCGCCCTCATCCGTGCCATGCCCAACACCCCGGCCCTCATCGGTGAGGGTATGACCGCCCTCTCGCGCGGCAAGGGCACCAACGACGCGGCCATGGCTTTTGCCCTAGATCTGTTCGCAAGCGTGGGTCGCTCGACGGAAATCGATGAGGCCCAGATGGATGTCGTAACCGCGCTTTCGGGCAGCGGTCCGGCTTTTGCCTTCTTGGTTCTGGAATCGCTGGCTGATGGCGCGGTGAAGATGGGTCTGCGGCGCGATCTGGCCGTCTCGATGGCAGCCCAGATGCTGCAGGGCTCGGCGCGCATGGTTCTGCAGACTGGCACGCATCCGGCGGTATTAAAGGATCAGGTGACGACCCCAGGGGGCTGCACCATCGCAGGACTTTCGAAGATGGAAGAGGGTGGTGTGCGCTATGCGCTCGCCAGCGGTGTCGAGGAAGCGGCGCGCGTGGCGAGCAAGCTGGGACAGAGCTAGCCGCGGTTTCTAGCGAGCCTGGCAGCGCGGACAGTAGAAAGTCGAGCGTCCTCCGTCAACCGACCGGCGCACCGATTCGCCACAGCTGCGGCAGGGTTTGCCCACGCGGCCGTAGACGAGCAACGCCGCCGCGTTGTCGCCGCTGCGGCCCTCGGCGTCGACGAAGTCGCGCATAGTGGTTCCCCGGTTGGCGATGGCAATCCTGAGCGCGGTCCGGATGGCGCGCAGGAGCTGGACGGCGCGGCCTGCAGCGCTACGAGCCGCCGTGCGGGGATGCATGCGTGCACGAAACAACGCTTCGCAAACGTAGATGTTGCCCAGCCCAGCGATGCGTTTCTGGTCAAGCAGGAAGGACTTGAGCGGCGCGCCCGACACCGCCAGCAAGTCGCGCAGCCGACGAACATCCAGCTCGGCCAAAGCATCCGGTCCCAACCCAGCGATCTCGGGTAGGCCATCCACGTCGCGACTAGCCTCGACCCAGCCAAATCGCCGTGGATCCACGAAGCGCAGCTCGCGGCCTCCGGCCAGCGACCAGACCACGTGGGTGTGCGGAGCGCGTGGCTCGGTCGCGGCCTGCAGGCGCAGCCGCCCGGTCATTCCCAGATGGACCAGGATTCCTGCCTGCGCTCGGCCAAGGTCGATGAGAATGTACTTGCCCTTGCGGCGCACCGTCGTGATCCGCGCCACGACCGATAGTCTCGCGAGGTCATCTTGATCGATTGGACGGGCCAGGCGAAGGCCCTTGCCACTGGTCCACACGGCTCGGATCCTGGCACCCAGCAAGCGCGGCCGCAGGGTACGTACGACTGTCTCGACTTCGGGCAACTCGGGCATGGCTATTTCCCGGGCCCGAGATTGCCGGTGCGCACAGGACCGAAAGCGTCTGCCAGGTGGGCGAATTCTGCCACCGACAGCTCTTCGGCTCGGCGGGTTCCCTCGATTCCCGCCTGCGCAAGCGCGCGACCGGCGGCTTCGGCGCCGGCCAGTGGCTCCAGCGCTCGTCGTAGCATCTTCCGTCGCGCAGCGAACGCCTGCTTGACCACCTGGGCGAACTGCGCTGGGTCGCGCACTGGTGCCATAGGCGTCGGCCGCGGTCGCAAGCGCAGAACCGTCGAGGTGACCGCGGGACGAGGATGGAAGGCACCTGGACCGACGTGAAACAGGATCTCCCCCTCGGCCTGCTGTTGCACCATCACCGACAGCCGGCCGTACACTTTGCTGCCCGGACCCGCCAGCATTCGTTGGGCGAACTCTTTCTGCACCATGAGTATGGCTCGGCCAACCACCTGGCCCCTCGCCGCAGCGTCTGTGATGGCAAAAAGAAGCGACGATGTGATCTGGTAGGGCAAGTTCCCTATCACCACCAGTGGACGGCCTGCCGCGCGTGCCGCCTCGGCCAAGTCAAAGCCCAGCGCATCGGCACGTTCGATCCGCAGGCCGGGACAGGATCCCAACTCCTGCTCCAGCAAAGTGGCCAGGTCCACGTCGTGCTCGATGGCGATCACTTGGCCAGCGTGAGCGACCAACCGTCTGGTGAGCGCGCCCAGCCCGGCACCGATCTCGACCACCACGTCGTCGCTGCTGACCGCCGCGGCCGCGACGATGCGCTCCTGCACGCGCGTATCAACCAGGAAGTTCTGCCCCCACGATTTCTTGGGGCGCAGCCCATGGCGCTGCAAGATCTCGCGCGTGGACGGGGGACGCTCCTGGGTGCCGGGCCGAGCGCCGCTCACAGGGGCAGTCCCGGATCGACGCTGAGATCCAAGGGCGCCCGCTCGCCGCGCGCGAGCGCCCAGGTGCCGGCCTCTGCGATCATGGCGCCGTTGTCCGTGCACAACTTGGGCGTGGGCACGAAGAGCCGGAACCCATCCTCTTCCGCAGCCACGGCCAGCGCAGCCCGCAGCCCGCGGTTGGCCGCGACGCCGCCGCAAATGAGCAGATCACGCAGACCCTCGCGCAGCAATGCACGCCGTGACTTGCGCACAAGCACGTCGACCACCGCCGCCTGGAAGCTGGCACAAAAATCGGCCATGTGCGCCGTCTCCGGCAATCCGTGCTCCCTGATTCGGGTCGCCACGGCTGTCTTGAGGCCCGAGAACGAGAAGTCGAGGTCCTGCCGGCCCGGCAAGGCGCGCGGAAAGTCAATCGCCTCCGGATCGCCTTGGCTCGCCAGTCCGTCGATGACAACTCCGCCGGGGTAGCCCAGCCCCAGCAGCTTCGCCACCTTGTCGAATGCCTCGCCAGCAGCATCGTCGCGCGTAGCCCCGACAGACTTCACCCGGCCGGGCCCGTCCACCCGCAGAAGCAGCGTGTGGCCTCCCGAGACCAAGAGCGCAAGGTGAGGATAGGGCGGCGGCGGCGGGTTGCCGGGGTGGTCCAAGAACACGGCAGCGAGATGCCCCGCCAGGTGATTCACGCCGACCACCGGACGATCGATGGCGTAGGCCAGCGCCTTGCCTATCTCCACGCCCACCAGCAACGGTCCCACCAGTCCCGGCCCGCAAGTCGCTGCGATGCCGTCGAGATTGCGCGACGTCACTCCCGCCGCGGCCAACGCCCGGCTCACAACCGGCACCACGGTCGCCAGGTGCTGGCGCGACGCCACTTCGGGGACGACGCCGCCGTACTCCGCGTGTACCAGCACCTGCGACGCCACGACATCAGAGAGCACACGCCGGCCGTCTTCGACCACAGCAGCAGCGGTCTCATCGCAAGACGTTTCGATGCCCAGGACCAACATGCAATGACGTTTCGGCGCTGCCCGCTGCTACAGGCTGTCCAGAATCGCGCGCAGATCACGCGCATGACGACCCGTAGGCGCGAGCTCCAGATATTTCTTGTAGGCGGCCTTGGCCTCCGCGGGGTTGTTCGCCTCTTGTTCGGCCCCACCCAGCAAGAGGTACGCGTCCGCCAGATCGGGGTTGACCGCCAGAGCCTTCTTCGCCCAGGAGCGCGCATCCGTCGCGCGCCCGCGATCGAGCTCCGCCCGAGCCAAGATCACCATGACGTCGGCAGCCTCGGGCTGGGCCTCGATGGCCGACCGGCAGGCTGCCAAGATCACCGTGGGCTTGCCCTTCCCGCCAGCATTGGCTTTGAGGCAACGCTCGCGGGGGCCTTCTCTCGTGGCGGAAGCGAGAGCAGACGAGTGGTCCTGGCCGCCGTCGGGCGCCCGGCTCGGCGTTTGGGCAGACGCCACCGAGGGTCGATTTCCCGGTTGCTGCTCGGCCGAACCGGCCGGCTTGGTCTGCGCGTCCGCCGGCGCTGCGAGTTGCTTCTCCGCGATGACCGGCGTGGCGGTCGGCTGCGAGCTGGGCACGGCGGCCTGCGAGAGCCCTCGGTTGACGACGCCTTGGCCCGCCTCGATGGCGGGCGCGACACCTGCCACCGGGGCTGTTTCTTCCAGCGGTGCGGGGCGAGAAGACGGCAGAGACCGGCTTCCGCTTGGGCCGACGCGCGTGACTAGCAGGGCGGCGGCGGCGAGCACCGCGAGGACGACAGCAAACGGCAGCCATCGACGCTCGTGGGGAAGAAGGTCGCTGTCCAGCCTGTTGAAGTTGGGCCTGACCTTGATAGTCCGGTCTTTGGTCAACGAGTGGGATGCCGGCGTCTTCTCGGCCATCGCGGGTGTCTCGTCAGCTTGCTGGGTCTGAGGTTCTTCGTCGGAGATGGGCGCCTGTCGCGGTCCGAACTCGGCGTCAGAGCGTACCGGTTCCCTACCGGGGTCACCCGCGGCAGGCGGCTCGCCCGCCTGCGCGTCAGCCTGATCCGGAAGCACGTCGGCTCGCAGCGGATCAAGCTCCGCCGCTGGCTTGCGCTCACCACCCTGACCCCAGCCGCCCCAATCAGTTTCGCGCGCGGCCTCGCTGGCTGGTTCGGCCGCAAGATCCGCGCCCGTTCTCGTAGATGGCTTGGTGTCGCGTGCTCGGGGCTCGAATCCGACCATCGTCCGCGCGGTGCGAACATCTTCGCTGGTTGCCAACTTCCGCGCAGAGTTCGCTTGCTCCGGCTCGGCAAGGCCATCCGGAATTGGAAACCCCCTCAATGTGTCAGGCTTGCCCGCGGTTCCGAAAGCGCCTGCTCTTGGGGTCGCAGAAATGTCCGACACGGCGGCAAAGCCACCCGGGGGCGTGCGTGTTGGCGACGAATTCGCAGGCTCGCGCCAGGAAGACTCGACCACAGCCGGGACTTCGAGCGGCGAGGCTGCCTCGGCAGTCGCCTCGCCAGTCGGCGACGCAGCGGGCGCCGGGAATGAAAGGGTGGCGTCTCGGCCGGGCAGACCGACGGCGATTCTCAGAGTGTTGCTCGTCAGCTTGGCACTAGGAGCCAACTTGTTGAGCTCGGCCGTGGCGCCCGACGTCTCACAGCCAGGCGGTGGCGTATCGAGTGAGAGCATGGTCGGGTCGAGTGAGAACGTCTTCAGCGTCTTGCCGCCTTGCCGCTCGCCACTCGCCCGCAAATCGTCGCTCGCGGCCTGTCGCTCGCTCGCTGCAACGTCTCCCGCGCCAGCCACTTCGGCTTCCGTCACGGATTGCTGAGCGGCGCTCGCCTCTTCGGCCACCACACCATCCTCCGCGTTCCCCTCCTCCAACCACCGCGCGAGTTCCCGGCTTGGCTCCGTGTGCCGGCCGGCAATCTCGCGGGCATAGATGGTGCCTTGCCCAAAGAGTTTGCTGACTACGGTCAATGCCTCAAGGTCAGGGTAGTCGCTGTCATCGACGACGGCCAGCAAACTGCGAGTTCCGTCGCACAGCCGAAGGATTCCATTCATCTCATCGGGCAGGTCAACCAATTGGTCGGCCAGCATGCGAACGTCCACCTCGACCACGCTGTCGAGTGGAGGAAGTTTTTCCAGAAGCCGGGTCCATTCGTCGAGCCGCCGCATTCCCTCCATGAGCAGCGCTGCCGACGGCAAGTCGATCACGTCCCTGCGCCGGATCGGCTTGAACTCGACCTCGAACCGCCCATCCGACCACGAGAACAGACGGTAGATCGCCTCTGCTCCCGACAGCCGACCCACCTCGGCGTCAATAACCCGACCATCGCGAAAGAAGATCGCGCCGCGCCGGCCGTCGCGATTGACGACATGAACGATGCCAGATTTCCGATTGAGGTCGATGGTCTGCACCAAGTCCACAACCCCGATGTCCGCCAGGTCGCCCGCGAACTTGGTGCGCCCCTCGCGCCGTGACTCAAGCCGCTCGCGCTCGGCGCGTTGGAGCGCAGTACGAACGCGGATGCCAATCTCCCTTATGTAGATGGGCTTCGTCAGGTAGTCCTCGACCCCCAACTCGAGTCCGCGAATCTTGTCTTCAATTGACTTGCGGCCCGACACAAAAAGGAACGGGATCTTCGCCCACTCCGGCTTGGCTCTTACTTGTTGGCACAGATCGAAACCGTCCATGCCATCGAGATCGGTGTCCGAGATGATGAGATCTGGGAGGGTGGCTTGAATCGCGCCGATCGCCTCAGCGCCCTGGGTCGCGGTCACCACCTCGAACCCGGCCTTCTTGAGGCTGACCTCGAGAACTCGCAGACTCTTGGGATCGCCATCCACGAGGAGGAGACGATGTTTGCTTTGCCCTGTGTCCATGGGACGCCTTGGCTGAATCAGTGGCGATTGTATCTCCGGTGAGCATGGCTCGCACGTGGCGTTGTGGAAAAATCCCCACGTCGGCGGGCACTTCGGCCTCTTGCAAATGGCGCCTCTAGCGCCCCAAGCGAACCATTAGGTAGCTCCGCACACAGTTTTATTGCAAGTATTGAATGCCGCGTAGAGCTAGCGCTAAGCGTCTTGTTGTTCCGCAGTCACCCGATGCTGCCCCGTCTGCGCTATCGATAGCCGAAGTGACCTATACTGGATTCGTGCGCGAAGCCGAAGCGGCATGTTTGGCAAGACTCGCCGAGGACTGGGGATTACCTCTCACCCCAGAGATGGCAGGACGTGTCCTCGGGTTCTGTCGCCTCCTGGTGCAGTGGAATTCTGGCGTCAACCTCACTGGCGCCCAGTCGGTGGCTGAGGTAATCGGCGAGCACGTCGTGGACAGCTTCGCCATGGCCCGCCTGGTTCCCCAGGGATCTTCCCTCGTCGACGTTGGCACCGGCGGGGGTCTTCCTGGGCTGCCTTTTGCCATCACGAGGCCGGACGCTCGAGTCACAGTGGTCGAGCCGCGGGCAAAGCGGGTCGCTTTTCTGCGAACAGCTGTGCGCGAGCTTCAACTGACGGATACGGAAGTAGTCAGAGAGCGCGCCGCCGGGTTGCGCCCAGGCTCCTTCGACGTAGCCGCGTCGCGTGCGACTTTCCCACCCGAGGAATGGCTTGGCTTGGGCTTGGGCCTGGTCCGGCCCGAAGGGTTGGTGCTTGTCTTCGCCGGACAGGCATGGCGCCCAGAGAATTCGTCGGTTCGCCCGCCTGATGCGTTTGGCTACTCAACTGTGAGTGGACGAAGCCGATGGATCGGTGCGTTCTGTTCCACGTGAAACATTCAGGCCGCCAGCCCTGGCTTCCCCCCAAGACCCTGCTGTAGAGGATTGACACTTCCGCGAAGCCATCTCTATGGTCGCCCCGTGCTACCAAGTTTGGATGCCGCTCTCCGGGCTGAGCTGCTCTCCCTCGATGCTCAACACCGGACCCGCTCTTGCCCCGCCGTTGCGGGCCAGTCGAGAGCAGCCCTGACGGTAGACGCTGAGCCCCTCATTTCCTTCTCCTCCAATGACTACCTGGGGCTCGCCGGCCACCCTGCCCTGGCCTCCGCAGCCGCCGCTGCCATTGCGCGCTCAGGCTTTGGCGCCAGCGCATCTCGCTTGGTTTCCGGCGATCTCCCGGAACACCGCGAACTTGAGGCGGCCCTCTCCACCTTCCTAGGCGTGGATGCCGTGCTTCTCTTCCCCTCTGGATACCAGACCAACCTCGGCGTTCTTCCTGCCCTAGCAGGACCCGGGGACCTTGTATTATGCGACCATGCCAACCACGCCAGCACAATAGACGCCTGCCGGCTCTCGCGCGCCCGGCTTAGCTTCTACAGGCATCTCGACGTCTCCTCTGCCGAAAAGCGCCTGCTCGCACTGGCGCCTGCCGCTCGCCGGAAGGTCATCGTGACTGAATCACTCTTTAGCATGGACGGTGATATCGCTCCCCTCGCAGATCTGTCGGCCCTCGCCACGAAACACGGGGCCGCCTTGCTTGTCGACGAGGCCCACGCCATCGGCGCGCTCGGGCCAGGCGGTCGCGGACTCTGTCATGAGGCAGGCGTCACCCCAGACATCCTCGTCGGAACCTTGGGCAAAGCCTTCGGAGCCGCCGGCGGTTTTGCGGCCGGCAGCGCGACTCTCCGCAAGTACCTCATTAACCGCAGCCGGGCGTTCATCTTTAGCACTGCTCCACCCCCTCCCGTCGCAGCCGCCGCCCTCGCCGCCCTAGACATCATAAGAGGAGACGAAGGCCAAGCTAGACGCGATGCGCTCGCAAGCCGTGCCCTCCAACTCCGGGCCCGGCTTTCGCAGCAGTCCTCCGGTTCAACTCGCTCGCCTATTCTTCCAATCATCCTGGGGACAGATCAAGCGGCCGTCGACGCCTCTCGCGTCTTGCGAACCCGTGGGTTCTTCGTCCAGCCGATCCGCCCTCCAACCGTGCCAGAGGGCGCCGCCCGCCTGCGAATCACCCTGTCGGCTAGTCATCGCCCCAGCGATGTTGATTCCCTGGCCCAATCACTCGCCCTTCTTATCCCCCAATGACCCTCCACGAGCTCGACCGCACGTACCTATGGCATCCGTTCACACCGATGCGCGAGTGGCTGGCAGAGCCTCCCTTGGTGATCGAGCGCGCAGAAGGAAATGAACTCATCGATGCTGATGGTCGCCGCTACCTGGACGGCGTCTCCTCACTCTGGGTCAACGTCCACGGCCATGCCCACCCAGCGATCAATGCGGCGATAGTTGAGCAGCTTGGCAAGGTTGCTCATACCACCCTGCTCGGCCTGGCCAGCACGCCATCGATCTTGCTGGCAGAGAAGCTCGTGGCCATCGCTCCACCCGGCCTTTCCCGCGTCTTCTTCTCGGATTCCGGATCCACCGCCGTCGAAGTCGCGCTCAAACTATCCTTTCAATTCCAGCAGTTACGTGGTTCCTCACGTCGAACCAAGTTCCTCGCGCTGCACAATGCATATCACGGCGACACCATCGGTTCCGTTTCACTTGGCGGCATCGACACCTTCCATCGGGTCTTTCAGCCACTCCTCTTCCACACCCTTCACGTCAACCCAGCCATAGACGAACTTCAGCAAGCCTTCGCCAACCACGGACACGAGCTCGCGGCATTTGTCCTTGAGCCCCTGGTTCAGGGCGCGGCAGGCATCCTCCTCTCACCGCCTGGTTTCCTGCGCGAGGCCCGATCCCTCTGCGACAAGCACGGCGTGCTCCTCGTCGCCGACGAGGTCGCGACCGGCTTCGGCCGCACTGGCACCATGTTCGCGTGCCAGCAAGAAGGAGTCACCCCCGATCTCCTCGCTCTCGCCAAGGGGCTGAGTGGTGGATACCTCCCGGTGGCAGCAACCATGGCCACCGACGAGGTCTTCCGTCAGTTCCTCGGCCTGCCTGAGGAACACTTGACCTTCTTTCATGGCCACAGTTTTGGCGGCAATGCTCTCGGCTGCGCAGCGGCACTGGCTTCGCTCGATCTCTTCGAGCGCGACCAAACGCTTGCCAGCCTGCCCCCCAAGATCGCCGCGCTGCGCGCCCGCCTTGAAGAAAAGATCTCGCGTCTCCCCCACGTCTTCGAGATCCGCCAGAAAGGCCTCATGGTCGGCATCGATCTCCGACGCTCTCACTCTCGCCCCTACTCCCCAGAAGAGGCCATCGGCGCACGCGTCTGCCGTATCGTACGGCGGCATGGCGTCATCCTGCGCCCACTCGGCTCCGTAGTGGTTCTCATGCCCCCACTGTCCATCACTTCCGACCAGATCGACCGCTTGGTGGACGCCACCGCCTCCGCCATCACCGAGGCCACCTCCGAGTCGTTACCCGCACGCCCAGCCCCCCCTTCGAGCGTGCCGCTGGCAACTGCAGCCCCCGCGCCTCTCCACGGCATCTTCCTCGTCGGAACAGACACCGGTGTGGGCAAGACCACAGTTGGCGTGGGCCTGCTCGCCCTGGCGCGAGCCCGGGGTCTCGCCCCGGTCCCATTCAAGCCCGTCGAAACCGGAGCCGCCCCAGACCCCGAAGATGCTCTCCGTCTCCGCTCCGCCGCTGGCCGCGACAATCTTCCGCGCGAGATCATCTGCCCATACACCTTCTCCCCTCCTGTTGCCCCTGCCTTGGCTGCGGAACAGGCCTCCACCCGCCTGACTCTGGCGAGCATCATCTCGGCAGCACATCGAGCTGCCTCTCACGGCGACTTCCTCCTGGTGGAGTCAGCCGGTGGAGTCCTCTCTCCCTACTCCGAGGACCTCACCGCCGCGGACCTGGCCGCAGCCCTCGGACTTCCCCTTCTTCTCGTCGCACGCAACGCTCTCGGCACGATCAACCACACAGCCCTCGCAATTGCTGAGTTGCGCCGCCGTCACCTTCCCCTTGCCGGCGTCCTGTTCGTGGACACCACGGCCGTCGCCACACCCGACCGCGCCCACAACCCTCGCTTCGTCCACGCGCTCACCGGCGCCCGCGTCCTTGGCACACTTCCATTCCTCCCGGTCCCCACACCGGACGCTATCGCCGCCGCTCTTCGACTCAACGTCGACGTCGACGTGCTGCTTTCTGGACTCAGATAGCCTGCGCCGGCCGCGACTTGGGGAAAATCACAACCCGACGAGCCGGGCCTTCGCCTTCGGACTCAGTCCTCACCCCCGGATGCTCAGCCAACGTCGTGTGCACCACCTTACGATCATGTGCGCTCATCGGCTCGACGGGAACCGGACGTCCCGAGCGCACCACCTTCTCTGCCAGCCGCCGCGCCAAGTCCGCCAGTGAGTCCTCACGCCGCCCCCGGTAGCCTTCGGCGTCGACAACCAATGTTGCGGCATCACCCGGCTTCTTGAACACGATTCGGCTGACAAGGTACTGAAGCGCGTCCAGTGTCGCCCCCTTCTTTCCGATGACCAGCCCGGACTCCGATCCATGTGCGTCGAGAATGATCCTCTCGCCGTCGTCAAAAGCGCTCACCTCGGCGTCAACGCCCATGCGTTCAAGCACATCCCGCAGCACCTTAGCCGCCAGTTCACGCTTCTCGCCCAACTCTCCCTGGTCGCTCATTTCTGCTCCGTGGTCATATATTGAACGTCGCAATTGGAGTGGGCAACGCCGGTGGTGCCCCGCGACCCTCGGGCTCGTAGGCCGCCACTGTCCCCGCCGAAACGAAACCTGCGTCTGCGTTCTTCGCCACTACCGGAGTCCTCATTCTTGCCGCCGTTCGCCGCTTCGCATTGCGCTGCCCCTCCGCTGGCCTCGCCTTTCCGGAGGTCACTTTGCCCGTTGCCTCGCGCCGCTTCTCAACGCTCCGCTTCCCGGCGATCTTCAAAGGAGAACGCCCCTTGTCAAGAACGCGTCTTCTCCGAGTGCTGCTCCGCGCCTTTTTCTTGCTCGTCACCTTCATGGTTACGTGGGACAATACCCTACTTTTCACCCCCTCGCTTGTCAACTCATACCATTGTTTCTGTAATATATTCGCCTGCTTGCACACAGGTGCTACAATCAACTTGGGATTATGTTGCTCACCCGCCGCCTCAGGTCATCCCAGGCTCTGGGTGTTTGCGTAGTCTTCAATACAGATTCATCTTGACGGGTCAACGGCAGCTTGGTAAAGTGCGCGCGCTTCGGCTTCCGAAGTGCTCTCTTCTTCAACTTCACGAGAGGATCCAAATGGAGCCATCTTTCCACGTAGGAGACTTGGCAGTCTACCCGGCTCATGGGGTGGCGCAGATCATCGGCATTGAGACCCGCGAGATCTCGTCCAGCAAGCACACGTTCTACATCCTGAAGATTCTCGACAACGGGATGAAGATCATGATTCCGACGAAAAACGCTGGCGCGGTCGGTCTGCGTGAGCTGATCCGAGCCGACGAAGTGGACGAGGTCTTCGAGATTCTCAAGAGCCGAGAGGTTTCAGTGGAAGGCCAGACCTGGAATCGGCGCTACCGCGAGTACATGGAGAAGATCAAGACCGGTTCGGTCTTTGAGATCGCGGAGGTCTTGCGGGACCTGCAACGCCTGAAGGGGGACAAAGAACTCTCCTTTGGTGAGCGCAAGATGCTCGACACCGCGCGTACCCTTCTGGTCAAGGAGATCGCCGTCGCGACCAAGTCCAACGAGGGCAAGATCGAAGAAAGGCTAAACCGCATCTTCGCCTGCTAGCCGATCCCCTTTTCGCGGGGCCCCGGTTGGACTCCCAGCCGGGGCTTTTTCGTTCTCTGGGCTGCGACGCTTGGGTCCTGTCGCGGTAGCACTCACACGTCGAGGTTGCGCACGTTGAGCGCGTTCTGTGCAATGAACTCGCGGCGCGGCTCAACCAAGTCGCCCATGAGGGTCGAGAAGAGTCGGTCGGCTTCGTAGGCATCCTCTACCCGAACTTGCAGCAGCGTGCGCCTCGCTGGATCCATGGTCGTCTCCCAAAGCTGCTCCGGATTCATCTCGCCCAACCCCTTGTAGCGCTGGATCTGCAGGCCCTTCTTGCCAATCTCGTGCACCCGCTCCGCCAGATCTTCGAGGCGATTGAAGGCAACGGCCTCGGACCCAGATTCCAAGCGATAGGGCGGTGGCCCTAGCACCGCCAGCTCTTGGAAGAGCGCGGTTAGGTCCGCGAACTCAGGCGAATCGAGGAATTGGAAATCAATCACGGTGGGCCGGCGTATGCCCGCAGGTCGCACGGGAGCCTCGATCTTGTAGCCCCCGTGCTCGCTATCGGGCGCCAACTTGAGCACCACAACCTTGAGCTCGGGCGCGTACGCATCGAAGTACTCCTCGAGGCGCGTCAGCGCCTTGGCCAGGATCTTCGGATCACGGAGATCGCCCTTGGCCAGCCGCGCCGCCTTGACAATGGCGTCGATCAGTCGCGCATCGCACTTCCGATCCAAGACCCGCAGCAGACGCTTGTAGCGACCCGCCTGCCGCGCTAGGTGGCGCAGTTTGTCGCCGGTGACGGCTCCGCCGCCGCCGCTGGGTCGCAGGAGCAGATTCTCTGTCGCGCTTTCCAGCAGAAAGTCCTCCATCGCCTGCTCGTTCTTCAGGTAGAGCTCCCGCTTGCCCTTCTTGACTCGGTAGAGCGGGGGCTGCGCGATGAACAGGTAGCCGCGCTCCACGATCTCAGGAAAATGCCGGTAGAAGAAGGTCAGCAACAAGGTCCTGATGTGACTGCCGTCCACGTCCGCATCGGTCATGATGATCACGCGGTGGTAGCGAATCTTGTCGATCTCTTTCTCTTTCTCGACGCCACAACCGAGCGCCGTGATGAGAACCACGATCTCCTGCGAGGACAGCATCTTGTCGAGACGCGCCTTCTCGACATTTAGGATCTTGCCGCGCAGGGGGAGGATGGCCTGATCCTTTCGGTTCCTCCCTTGTTTGGCTGAACCGCCAGCGCTGTCGCCTTCGACGATGTACAGCTCGGAAAGTGCGGGATCCCTTTCCTGGCAGTCAGCCAACTTGCCCGGAAGCGACGATATGTCGAGCGCACCCTTGCGCTGCACCAGCTCGCGCGCCTTGCGAGCCGCGTCGCGCGCGCGCGCAGCCAACACCGCCTTCTCGATAATTTGCTTGGCTTCGCGCGGATGCTCTTCCAGGTAGCGCCCCAAACCCTCGTTGACCACGCGCTCGACGATGCCCTTCACCTCCGAGGAAACCAGCTTGTCCTTGGGTTGATTGCTGAACTTCGGGTCAGGGTGCTTGACCGATACCACAGCGGTGAGCCCCTCGCTGATATCGTCGCCGCCCAGGCCGTTTTTCAGATCCTTGAGCAAACCGGCCGACTGCGCGTACCCGTTGATCGTGCGGGTCAGGGCTGCACGAAACCCGGTGAGGTGAGTGCCCCCATCTTTGTTCTTGATGTTGTTGGTGAAGCAGTAGACCGCGTCCTGGTACGAGTCGTTCCACTGCACCGCGATCTCGACCTGAGTCTCCTCTTGCTCGCCTTGGATGACGATGGGCTTCTCGTGCACCGGTACCTTGGAGGCGTTGAGGTCGGCCACGAACTGACCCAGCCCCCCTGCGAATTTGAACTCATGCGACTTTCCGCTCCGCTCATCCTCGAGCGTGATAGTCAGGCCACGGTTCAGGTACGACAACTCACGCAGCCGCTGGGACAGCACCTCGAAGCTGAATTCGGTGATGCCGGCAAAAATCGTAGGGTCAGGCTTGAACGTGACCTTGGTGCCGCTCTTCTCAGATACGCCGATCTCCTCGAGGCGAGTTGCGGGATCGCCGCGCCGGTACTCCTGGTAGTAGACCTTGCCGTCGCGCTTGATCTCCAGCTTCAGCCACTCCGATAGGGCATTTACTACCGAAACCCCGACGCCGTGGAGCCCGCCTGAGACCTTGTAGTTCGAGTGGTTGAACTTGCCCCCGGCGTGTAACACGGTCATGACGATCTCGGCCGTCGGCCGTTTCTCGGTGGGGTGCTCACCCACCGGAATCCCGCGTCCGTTGTCCTCCACGGAAACGGAATCGTCAAAGTGGACGGCTACGTCGATGCGGTTGCAGAAACCCGCGAGCGCCTCATCCACGGAGTTGTCCACGACCTCGTACACCATGTGGTGCAGGCCCGTGCCGTCATCCGTGTCGCCGATGTACATGCCCGGCCGCTTGCGCACGGCCTCCAGGCCCTTGAGGACCTGGATGCTCTCTTCGTTGTATTCACTTGCTGCCCGGTTCGGCTCTTGACCCTGGGCATCATCGACATCCGGCGCCATGACAAAAAACCAAGAAGTTCCAATTACATAGCACCAGGAATCCGGTGTGTAAAGGAAAACCGAACTGGCCCTTGGCCGGACCTAGATGCGCCGCAATTCCCCACCGCTCACCCGATAGTCAACGCAATCAGGCAGCGGGGGCAAATGGTCCCGCTCGGTGACCGTGATGAGGCTCTGGCAGGACAGGGCGGTCATGGCCTCAAACAGACTCCGCCGTCGGTCCTGGTCTAGCTCGCTCGCTACATCATCCAGGAGCAGGAGAGGCGCCTCTCCCAGCGCTTCACGCAAGTGTTCCAGCTCAGCCAGTTTGAGAGCGAGCACCAAGGAGCGCAGCTGACCCTGCGACGCGTGTTCACGCGCCAGATGACCCGCCAGTTCGAGCTCCAAGTCATCTGTCTGGGGCCCGAATCCGGTAAAGCCGCGTCTCTGATCAGCCTCCCGATGTGCGAGCAGCCCCTCTCGCAAGGCGGTGACGACTTCTCCCTCACTGTCCGCAGCCTGGACGCGTGGATCACTTGTGTAGCGCATGCCCGCAACTGACTCTCTGTGAATCTGGCGAAGCGTCGCCTCCAAGCGCGGCAAGAGTGACCGCACTATTTCGCGCCGCCTAGTCACTATGCGCGCTCCCGCCTCGGCCAGCTTCTCGTCGTAGCTGGCGAGCAGTGTTGCGTCCACTGAACCGCGGCGAAGGAGAACGTTGCGGCTCTTCAGTACACGCTCGAAGGTCAACACCTCGCGAAAGTAGGGCCGATACGCGCCAAACACGGCCCGGTCGAGAAACCGCCTTCTCTCTGCTGCCGCGGCCCTGGGAAGCCGCAGATCTTCTGGCCCGAAGAGCACGGCCCCGACACCCAACAAGGCAGACGAATCACGCCGCACGACCTTTCCATCGAGAAGCGTGGTCTTGTGACCTTGCGCGATCTGGACCTTGAGCGTCCGGTCGAGAGTGCGCACCGTGATCTCAGCTTCGACGGCAGCCCCCTGATTTCCCCAAGTGATCAAGTCGGACAAACTGTTAGTCCGAAAAGAGCGAAAACAGAGCGCTGTGTAGGCGGCTTCCAGGATGTTGGTTTTTCCCTGCCCGTTCTGGCCGAAGAGAACCGTAGCACCCGGCCCCGGCCGGAAGGTGAACGAGGCAAGGTTTCTCCAACCTCGGGCCCGCAGCTCTCTGAGAATCACAATCTCATCGGCATGACCACGCCAAGGTAGTCGCTGTCGTCGGCGGGACGGATCACCGCCGGGTCCAGATCTTCACCCAGCTCCAGCCGCACATTTTTCGAAGCCATCTCGGTCAAGAGGTCGATGAAGTAGCGTGCGTTGAAGCCGATCTGCAACGACGATCCCTTGTACTCCACATCCAGCTTCTCACGCGCGTTGCCCAGATCCGGATTGTCCGCCTCGATGGCGAGCGAGCCTTTCTCCAAGATAAGACGGATGCCCCAGGTCTTGTCAGAAGCGATGATGGAGACTCGGCGAAGCGCATCCAACAGAACCTCTCGATCGAGGACGACGACCTTGTCGTTCTCTTTGGGGATGACCTGCTCGTATGGCGGAAACTGCCCCTCGCCCAGCTTCACCGTAAGGATCATGTCGTCGGCTCTCAGCACGAAGTACCCTTGATGAATTCCAATGTCGCAAGTGGCCTCGCGACCCTCGATAGCCCGACGAATCTCCGCAACTCCTTTGCGCGGAATCAACACGCCGTTTGCCAGCTTAGGTCCCTTGGCCAGCGCCTTGCCAAACTTGGAAAGACGATGCCCGTCGGTCGAAACCATCCGTGCCGTCTCTCCGTCTGCCTCGAAAAATACACTGGCGAGATGAGGTCTTGTGTCATCCTGTGAGATGGAAAAGACCGTCTTGGCAATCATCTCGGAAAGAACCGCTGGATCAACCGCGCTCAGTTCAGCGTCGGCTACCGCTGGAAGCTTGGGGTAGTCCCTCTCTCCCATCCCCACCACCTTGAACTCCGCCCTCCCACTCTGAATCTCCAGCCAGTTGTTCTCCGTTCTACGCAGGTGAACTTCTTCCCCTGATAGGCCTTTCGCTATTTCGAAGGCCTGTCGCGCACCAACCGTCACTCCCCCTTCTTGCTCAACCTTTGCAGGTAGCGTCACCACTATCGCGACCTTGAGGTCTGTCGCTGCGCACGAGATGCGATCCGCTCCCTCGGTTCGTATGAGCACGTTGGCCAGAATAGGCATGGTGCTCTTTCGGTCGGCTATGCCATGCGCCAGGTAGAGTCCCTTGAGTAGCTTGCTCTTGTCGATCCGAATGTCCATCAGTCACCCTTGTCGTGTTGTCTCATCACCGGTTGCTCTGAATCTATAAAGATCTGATCAAAGAAAGCAGAAGTATAAGGCCCTGTGGATTCCTTGAAAGAATAGGTTTGTCGTCGGCAGGGGAGAGGAGAAGCCTGGGGAAAAACTGGGAGTAGTGATGGGGAGAGGAGCGCAAAGACCTGGTCTGCCAACTTGTCAAGTTCTGGCCCACAGCTTTGTCCCAGAGATTTAGACAGTCAACTGTTGATAGAAGAGGAGAGTCGCAAAGAGATCTCCTGGGTTAGGAAAGGATGTGGACACCACCACGGGCAGGCGGCCTGAGCCCGAGACGCGTTGCCAATAGGAAGAGCAGGCCACACCCGTTGTGAGGGTAGCCAGGAACGTGAGAGACGATGAAAGCGCTAGCGCTGACGCAAGTGGCTTTCGAGAGTAGTAACCACGCTGCGCAGATTGGCGTCTTGAGCGATCAGACCTTCGATCTTCTTCACGGCGCTGATGACCGTGGAGTGATCCTTGCCGCCAAAACGGCTGCCAATCTCCGGAAAGCTTGAGCCTGTCAGTTTGCGCGCCAAGTACATGGCGATCATGCGTGGGCGGGCCACGGAATGGATTCGCTTCGGCCCTCGCAGATCGTGCAACTTGATGTCGAAGTACGTTGCCACCTCACGCTGGATGGACTCGATGCTGAACCCCTGCGGGATGGAGGACACCAGATCCTTCAGAACCTCGTCAGCAAGTTCCTTGTCGATGCTGCGGCCAGTAATTGAAGACCGAGCCGACATCTGCAGCAGCGCACCCTCCAATTCACGAACATTCGAACGGATCACGGTGGCGATGGACAGGGCCACCTCGTCGCTGAGGGCCATCTTCTCGATCTCAGCCTTGCGCTTTAGAATAGCAACCCGCGTTTCCAAATCGGGATGGCCGATCTCTGCGATCAGGCCCCAGGCAAAACGGCTTTGCAGCCGTTCCTCGACGCCCGGCAACTCGGCAGGCAGCTTGTCGCAGGTCAGGACGATCTGCTTTTGCGCGAGATGGAGAGCGTTGAAGGTGTGAAAAAACTCATCCTGCGAGCTGTCCTTGTTGGAGAGAAACTGGATGTCGTCGACCAAGAGAACATCCGGTGTCTCGCGGTAGCACGAGCGAAACTCCTCCATGAGGCTGACGCTGCTCGGCTGCTTGCGCTGGTTCATCATCGACCGGATGAAGTGAGTGACGAACTGCTCGCAAGTCACCACCGTGATGCGCCAGTCTGGCTGCTGGCGGTGAATCTCGTGCCCGATGGCGTGAAGCAGGTGCGTCTTCCCGAGACCAACACCCCCATAGAGAAACAGGGGATTGTATTTCGAACCCGGGGAGCTGGCGACCATCCGCGCCGCCGCATGGCCAAACTGGTTTCTCGCGCCGACCACGAACCGCTCGAAGGTGTAGCGGCTATCTAGGCCGGACGGCGTGGGACGCCAAGGGGACACTTCGCCCACTGACTCGCCCACAACATCCTGTGTCCTCGCTGACATTGGCGAGTCCTCCGGGACTTCGAACTCCACGGCGAAAGATCGCTGCGTGCGTGTTCGCAGATTCTCTAGAATAGAAGGAAGGAAGTTGTCCTCAAACCACTCCTTGTGATAGCGATTGGGCGCTCGCAAACGGATGCGACCATTGCTGATGGCCAAGCATTCTATGGGACGCAACCACTGATCGCGGTTTGCCGGCTTGACCCTCTCCTCGATCGAACGGACAGCTTCGCCCCAGAGCTCAATCATTGTTCTATCCACAACAAAGTCAGTAAACAAACCCAAACAATGTCAGTCGGTTGGGGGCCGTTTCCCCCTGTTCATCAACAGGCACACGCAAGGCCATACCAAGGATCCCTCTCACGTGGAGCCAAGCGAGACGACCCGGCAGCAGGCGGCTTAATTATCAATCGCGCATCTCACCGACAAGACGAAAAACCAGTTGCTGCGAAGATGCCGAATATCAGGGCAATTTTCGTTGCAAAGGGATCGCGGAGGTTGCGGCGAGCCGCCCTGTGCCTCTCTTGGCTTGCTGCGAACCCTCGGCGATCGCTGGGGAATTTCAAGACGCGCGTATCGACCGTCCCGCTGGCCGCAAAATCTGCGGGCCTGCCGCGCGACCGGGCGAGGAAACCAGCGCAGGATGCGGCCTGGCGCAATCGCGAGCGAGCCGCAGACGAATTCTCCGACGGGCGGAAAGCCGTACCCGTAGGACCACGCAGCCAGGCGCCGTCGACAAGAAAACGACACGCCTGGGTACGGCAGCGAGTTCTCGACGGGCGAGGCTTTCAGGCGCATGCACACGCGCGCCGCCAGCCTCGGTGGCGCGATTCCTTCAAGTGAGCAGAGGTCTCGATGCCTGGCAAGCTTGATCAACATTCTGGCCAAGCGCGCAGACACGGAATGGACCATGGCGGCGTTGACACGGCTCACCTGGGGTGCTAGTTCAGCGGTCCCACACGGTCGAAGAGCCGGAGGATCACGTGTCGAAGAGGACTTTCCAGCCGCACCGAAAGAGCCGAAAGCGAACCCATGGCTTCCGGAAACGCATGAGCACGCCGGCCGGCCGCGAGGTGCTTCGGCGCCGTCGGCGCAAAGGGCGCAAGAAGCTCACCGTGAGCGTGCCCAAGAAGTAGGCCCGGTGAGCGAAGAAGGCCGCCACCAAGGGCTAGGCCGCGGCGATCGCTTGCGAGCGCGATCGTGTTTCCTGGCGGCGCAGCGGCGCGGGCGCCGGATTCCCGGACGCAATCTTGTGGTCTACGCGCTTTCCCGTCCCGAGAACGAACACAAAGAGCGAGCCAGAATTGGGATTACCGTGAGCAAGAAGGTCGGCAATGCAGTGGTTCGCAACCGGGTGAAGCGGTGGCTGCGCGAAAGCTATCGTCGCATGGCCTCATCAGCGCCTGGCGGCACCGACCTGGTCATCATCGCTCGTCCTTCGGCGGCTCACAGCACATACCAGCGGACGGCCGAGGAACTGAGCGGACTTGTAGCACGCGTGGGAATCCTGTGAGCTCCGAACCCTCCCAGGGCAGTCGGATTGCCCGTGGTTTCACTCGCGCAGTACTGCGCTGCTACCGAACCGCCATTGCACCGGCCATCGGCCCGGTTTGTCGCTACACCCCTTCTTGTTCGGTCTACGCCGAGGAAGCCGTCGAGCGATGGGGCGTGTTGCGAGGTGGGCTCTTGGCCTTGCGGCGCGTGCTTCGCTGTCACCCCTTCGCGCGCGGTGGACTGGATCCGGTTCCCGTATCAAATCCCGGAGAAGGCCGGTAGGAGACGCCCATGGACAAGCGGCTCGGATTGGCCATCGTCGTTTCTGTCGCCATCTTGTGGGCGTGGTGGAAGCTGTACCCGCCTGCGCAGCCGGCACCCACCGCAGCCCCAGCCCAGCACAGCTCGACCAACGAATCCTCGCCGCCGAGCCCAGCGGAGAGCGCAAAGCTGGCCCCCGGCGAAGCGACGCCTTCGCCCCAACCCGCTGCGCGCCCACCGGAACAGCAACTCTCGCTGGACACGCCGGACGCACGCTACCTGCTGTCGAGCTGGGGCGGCACGCTTCGCCAGGTAAAGCTGAAGCACCGGCAGTTCTTGCTCAACCGTCGCGATCCGGAGAGCGGCATCGAGCTTGTGAATACGGGAAAGCCAGAGTTGGCGCCCTTGCGGACGACTTTCGCCAAAGCGGATTTCTCGCTTCCCGAAGATGTGGCCTGGACAGTCGAGCAGCCAGGCCCAGACACCGTCGTCTTCCGCGCGCAGACCGACGTCGTTGCAGTTGAGAAGCGCTATCGCAGTGAACCGGACCGCTATCGGCTGAACCTCACCGTGACGATCCAGAACAAGAGCGACAAGCCACAGTCACACGGACTGATCATGCACCTGTACGCCCAGCAAGATCCCGAGAAGAAGGGCGGCGGCTTCATGAGCTACGCTTCGGCCAACCTCGCAGAGGTGGTTTGTTGGGCCAACGACAAGGCCCGACGCTCGGCGGTGGAGCCCCTAGCCAAGGAGTCCATCGACTTGGTGGGTGGCGTGCGCTGGGCGGCGGTAGGCGAGAAGTTCTTCACCATAGCTGCCGTGCCGTTTCCGGAGAGCCCTCCCAAAGAGCGTCGGTGCGGCGAGCGCGCCCTTGACCCGCTCACCGGCGAGGTCTTTCTCTCGATGAGCGGCCGAACCCTGGCGCCCGGCGAGAAAACCGAGTACGCCTTCGAGGTTTTCGCTGGTCCCAAGTACCACAGCGATCTCGACAAAGTGCGGCCCGGCGGCGAAGACGCGCACCTGGCGGACGATGTGGACGTCACCTTCGCCGTGCTGTCGCGGCCCATGTTGGCCATGCTCAAGTTTTTCTATCGGCTCTCAGGCAACTGGGGCATCGCCATCATCCTGCTCACCATCTTCGTCAAGCTGGTCACCTTCTATCCGACGCAACGGACCCTGCTTTCGGCGAAAAAGATGCAGCGTCTGGGACCCAAGATTGCGGTCTTGCGCAAGAAGTACGAGAACGACAAGCAGAAGCTGGGCGTGGAAACCATGAACCTGTACAAAGCCCACGGCGTCTCGCCGTTCGGCGGCTGCCTGCCCAGCTTGATCCAGATGCCCATCTGGATCGCGCTGTTCTCCACTCTCAACTATGCGGTCGAGCTGCACCGCTCGTCGTTCCTCTACATCGCCGACCTGTCGGCCAAGGATCCCTACTACGCCACACCTTTGCTCATGGGCGTGGTCATGTTTCTGCAAATGCGCATGTCGCCGGCTGGCGCCGATCCGCAGCAGCAGAAGATGATGGCGTTCATGATGCCGATCATGTTCACCGGGTTCTCGCTTTTCTTGCCGGCGGGCCTGTCCACCTACACGTTGACCAGCTACCTGCTCGGGATCCTGCAACAGCTCTACGTGAACTGGGCTGATCGTCGCGCGGCTGCCACGGCCTGAGGGGCAAATCTGGGGTAGTCTTCGCCCAGCCGAAACCGGGGAAGGCCAGCCCTAGGCTAGCGATGCGAATTCGTCAGCACGTCAACCCACTCAAGTCGAACTTCTTTCAAATCGCGGTCGAGCCGCCCGAGCTGCCGGACGGAGTGCCGGTCGAGGTGGAACTGGGCTCGGCCGAGGCGCACTTTCTCATGACCCGTGCCGCGGAGGATCCGGCCCGCTTCTACGTGGGCGTCGAGATCCGCCGCGACCACGTGGCGGTCGCCAACGCCACATGCGAGCGACATGGGCTCAAGCAAGTGCGCAGTGTGTTTGCCAACATGTCGGTCGACCTGCCCCGGCTGTTCGCGGCCGGCCGCGTGAGCCGCTTCTTCCTCAATTTTCCTGACCCGTGGTGGAAGGCGCGCCAGCAAAAGCGGCGGGTAATGTCGCCCGAGTTGGTGGTGGAGATCTTCGATTTGCTGACAGCAGGCGGTGAGATCTACGTGGCCAGCGATGTTTTCGACATTGCGCTCGACGCCATGGCGGTTTTGGAATGCGACGGCCCGAGACGCTTCGTCAATCTGCGCGAGCCGTGGTCTTTTCTGCGCGAAAGCCCTTTTGCCGCGCGCTCGCGTCGCGAACGACAGTGCGAGACCACGGGAATCCATATCTGGCGGCTGGGCTACCGGCGCGCCTGAGCCCTCTCAGCCTATGTCGATCTGAAGTTGTTCCAGCTGCAGGATGCGGTCGCGGATGGCGGCGGCCTTTTCGAACTCCAGCTTCTCGGCCAGGTCCATCATCTCGTTCTTGAGCTGTGCGATTACGCCGGGCAGTTCGTCGCGTGCCAGGGTTCGTTTTCCCTTCTTGGGCAGCGCCAGTTTGCTCAGGTCGACGAAGTCATCCTGGGCGGTGCCGGTCAAATCCTGAATGGCTTTGCTGATGGTTTTGGGCGTGATGCCGTGCTTGCGGTTGTGCTCTTTCTGCAGCTCGCGTCGCTGTCGTGTGATCGTGATGGCCCGCTTCATCGAATCGGTTTCACGGTCAGCGTACATGATGACTTTGCCATGCACGTTGCGAGACGCGCGGCCGATGGTTTGGATGAGCGAGCGCTCCGCGCGCAGAAAGCCCTCCTTGTCGGCGTCTAGGATGGCCACCAACGACACCTCGGGCAGGTCCAGCCCCTCGCGCAAGAGATTGATGCCCACCAACACGTCGAAGGTGCCCAAACGGAGATCGCGCAGGATCTCGATGCGTTCCAGCGTGTCGATGTCCGAGTGCAGGTAGCGCACGCGCACGCCTAGGTCGGCGTAGTACTCGGTCAGGTCTTCGGCTAGGCGCTTGGTGAGCGTGGTGACCAGCACGCGGTCGCCCGCGGCGACCCGCGTGCGGATCTCAGCCAACAAGTCGTCGACCTGGGAGGCCACGGGCCGGACTTCGATCTCGGGATCGAGCAGCCCGGTGGGCCGAATGATCTGCTCGACCAGCACTCCGCCCGCGCGATCAACCTCATAGTTCGCGGGCGTCGCCGACACGAAGACGACCTGGTGAATACGCGCTTCCCACTCTTCGAAGCGCAAAGGACGGTTGTCGAGCGCGGAAGGCAGACGGAAACCGAAATCCACCAGCGTCTGCTTGCGTGATCGGTCGCCCTTGTGCATGGAACCGATCTGGGGCACGGACTGGTGCGATTCGTCCACGAAGGTCAGGCAATCCTCGGGGAAGTAATCGAGTAAGGTCGGCGGAGGCTCGCCAGGCTTGCGGCCCGACAGGTGGCGCGAGTAGTTTTCAATGCCCTTGCAGCGACCCATCTGCTCCAGCATCTCGAGGTCATAGAGCGTGCGCTGCTGTAAGCGCTGTTCTTCCACCAGGTGATTCCCCGTGTGCAGCTCGGTGAGCCGTTCGCGCAGCTCCTCTTTTATGCCGCTCATGGCTCGAACCAGTTGCTCGCTCGGGGTCACATAGTGCGAGCCAGGGAAAATCGAAACTTCGTCCAGCTTGCGCAGCACCTTGCCGCGTAGAGGATCCACCTCGGAAATGGTCTCGATCTCGTCGCCGAACCATTCCACACGCAGGGCTTTCTCCCTTTCGTAGGCCGGAAAGATTTCCACGACATCGCCACGCACACGGAACTTGCCGCGGGAAAAGTCCACGTCGTTGCGCTCGTACTGGATTTCGATCAGGCGGCGCAGGACTGCATCACGCCGCACCTCCACGCCTTTGGCCAGATCAACCTTCATGTCGAGATAGGCCTCGGGCGCGCCGATGCCGTAGATGCACGATACCGACGCCACGATGATCACATCGCGCCGAGTGAGTAGGGCGTAGGTGGCAGCGTGGCGCATGCGATCGATCTCTTCGTTGATGAGGGAATCCTTCTCGATATAGGTATCCGTCGAAGGCACGTAGGCCTCGGGCTGGTAGTAGTCGTAGTAGCTGACGAAGAAATGGACCGCGTTGTCGGGAAACAGGCTCTTGAACTCGCCGTAGAGTTGGTGGGCCAGCGTCTTGTTGTGAGCCATGACCAGGGCGGGGCGCTGGGCCTGGGCGATCACATGCGCCATGGTGAAGGTCTTGCCACTACCCGTGATGCCAAGAAGGACCTGCGCCGGATCGCCACGGCTTATGCCGGCGCTTAGCTCTGCGATGGCGCGCGGCTGATCCCCGGTGGGCATAAGATCGCTCTTCAGCTTGAACGGCGTTGGCATTTCCGTGTCTCGACAGATCGGACGCGCGCGACATAGTGTAGCGGTCAAATGGCGCTGGTGCTGCGCGGATACTACGCAATCCTCAATCTGCAAGGCGAAGCGCCCGAGGAGTCGGCCGCTCTGCTCGCACGCGCCGAAGAGCGGCTCGCGGCGCGGCCCGCGTGCCTGCAGCTCCGTGCCAAGTGCATGGGCGCGGCTGACCTCCGGCGGACCGCGGCGCTGCTGTTGCCCGCGTGTCGTGGCGCAGGCGTGCCCCTGTTGGTGAATGACCGACTCGATGTGGCTCTGGCCGCAGGCGCGGACGGCGTGCATCTCGGACAGGACGACCTGCCTCTTACGGACGCCCTACGTATTCGCGCTGGCCAGGGATTGATCATCGGTGTGTCGACGCACAACCTGGCGCAGGCGCAGGCCGCTTGGCGCGACGGGGCCGACTACATTGGCTTCGGCCCCATCTTCGCCACGCAGACCAAAGCCGACGCTGAAGCAGCGGTTGGCCTGGCCAAACTGCGCGAGGTGTGTGCGGCGGTCCCGCTCCCTGTGGTCGCAATTGGAGGGATCACACTGGCGACCGCCAACGCGGTGTCCGCGACCGGGGCCAGCGCCGCAGCGGTCATCTCGCCCATTGACCAAGCCCGCGATCCCGTGGCTACCGCCAGACAAGTCGCGGCGGCTTTCGCTACACGCGCACCGCAAGCACGAACTTGAGGTAGTTGCCCTCAGGGAAGCCGGGATGCACGGGAAAGTCAGGAGGAAGACCCTGGCGCTCGATGACCCGCAGCTCGAAGCCCCGCAGAGCGGCTCCCTCGGCCAGGGCCTTGTCCACCTCGGCAGCCGACAGTTTGGCCGAGTTGTTGGCAAACGCGAGTAGTCCACCTGGATCGAGCACGGCGCCCGCAGCTCCGGCCAGCTCGGCCAAATCCGACGCGGCTGAGAAGCTCCGGCCGGGGCCCTGGCCGTGGGCGAAGGTTGGCGGATCGCAGATCACTATGTCGAAACGCCGGTTGCGTGATGAGAAGCGCTCAAGGATCTTGCTCGCCTCGGCGGTGACTTGTTCCATGCGAGCCGGGTCGAGGCCAGAAAGTTCGTAGTTGCGTCGCGCGCGCGCGTGGGCTTTGGCTGAAGTGTCCACCGCCACGACTTCGGCGGCGCCGGCTCGCGCCGCGCGCACGGAAAAGGCGCCGGTGTAGGAGAAGAGATTGAGCACGCGGCGATCAGCGGCTAGCCGGGTCACACTGTCGCGCCCGAGGCGCAGATCGGGGAAGAAGCCGACGCCCAAGGGCGCCGTCACATCGACCGCGAAGCGACAGCCGGCCTCCTCGACCACCACTTCGAGCGGGGCCTCGTCACCGCGTGCGCGGGTTGCAGGATCCGCCGGAGCCTGGCCGCCCAGGGGCCGCAGTCGCTTCTGTTCGTAGATGCCACGCGGATGAATCGCCTCGGCAATCGCGTCCAGCAGTTCATCGCGCCAGGGCAGGGCGCCTGGCGAGTACCACTGCACGACCGCGAAGTCGCCGTAGCGATCGACGGAGACACCGGGCAGGCCCTCGCTCTCGCCTGCGAACAAACGTAGGGCGGTGGGCCTGTCCGATCCGAGCAGAAGCCAGCGTAGCTGCACGGCGCGCAGTAGGCGTTTGGCAATAGTTCCCGATCCTGGGTGCACCCGCTCGGCCGGATTGCGCGAGAGCACGCGTATGGCCACTGAATGGTCCCGGTCGACGTATCCGCGCGCGACGAAGGCGCCATTTCCCGCCATGAGATCGACCACCGCGCCGGTCGGCTCGCTGATGGCCCGCCCGGCCAATGCCTCACGAAAGACCCACGGGTGGCCGCCACGCAATCGCCGCGCTACGTCTTCGGGAAGTCGATATGATCCCTCGCGCACGAACATCCCAGGCCCAGGGGCGCGGGGAACTCTAGACGCGACGCGCTTGACGCGGTTCATGCTGACACCTCGGGACAGCAAGGAGCGAACAGATGCATGACTGCGCAAAGTATAGGAGGCACGGCGGGAGGAATGAACCATAGGGAGCGGCTCTCGCCCTGTCAAACGTGTTCACTTCCATACAGGGGATTGACTTTGAGCTTGCTCGCCGGGAAACTGCCTGGGCAGTCACCTACGTCTAGCGCGGTGAACTGCTTGTCATCCGAAAGAAAGGAAATTCCCAATGACGAGTGGGCCCGGGACGACAGGGAAGACCGATGTGCCCCCAGACGAAGCCATTGAAGAGATCTCAGGCCTCTTGGAAATGGACGAATCGAACGCTGCCGGGTCGCATACCGCTGCGAGCTCCGGGGAGCCAGAAGGCGAAGCCGCGCTCGCTGCCACATCTGATGTGAGTCGCGAGCTCGATGTCTCCCTCGAGACGCCGAGCCCAGTCAAGCTTGAGTCGTATCTGCTTCCGCCGCCCGTCGCGGAAGAGTCTGCGAGTGGACAAGCGCCCGAAGCCGAGTCCGCCTCGGCGAGCAACATGGCCTACGAGGATCTGCTCGAAAAGCTGGTCCTGCCCACACAGCCAGCCGCTCCCGACGAGAGCGAGGCTGCTGAAGAGCCACCACCGTTCGCCTCGTCCCGGCCCAGCTCGTCGCATGCGGCGTCCTCTTCCTTGGCCAGTCTATTTCCGCCGGGCGTGCAATCCCTCGCGGATGTTTCCGACGAGCGCACGGTTGTCACCGCCAACCCTCTCTTGGCCGAGGAACAGGAGGCCGCCGCCCGTGAGGCCGAGAACTACATTCTCCCAGCAGCTCCGGTGGCTCCGCCCGTGTTCGTGGAGCCGCCGGTCCCCGCGCAGCCCGTCGGCGCTGGCCACCAGCCAACTGGTCTTGCCCCGGGCAAGTTCGTCCAGATCTCGTATCCGATGTTCGGGTTCATGATGCTCGCAGCGGTGCTGGTGGGTGGCGTGCTTTCCCGGCTGATGGCTCCCGCACGCACGGTTGTGACTCCGCCACCTGTTCAAGCCCCAACCTTGGTGGCCAGGCCCGTGGTCCCGGCCCAGCCAACGCAGCCAGCGAATCCTGCGCCGCAGGTCGTGCCGCTGCCGACTCCCACCGAGTCACCTGCACCTGCCCCGCGCCCGGCTGCCACTGCCGAAGCCAAGCCGCAAGTCGAAGTCCCGGCAGCCGGGGCAGCGCCCGAGGAGCCCGGCCAAGTGGAATCCCAGCCAGCGGCCAAACCGAAGGGGCATCATGCGGTCAAGTCTCCTCGACCACCCAAGATCGCTGCGCCAAAGGTGGCTGCGGTCAAGCCCCCGGCTGCGGCCAAGCCCGCGGCTTCCAAGAAAGCGGCTAAGGGCGGCTGGGTAGATCCCTTCGCCCAGTAGGTGTTCCTCGCTCTTGCCTCGCTGCTAACCCCCTGTTACTGTTTTACAATTGCTAAAGGAGCCGCTCGGATCTGTCGACGGCTCTGGGGGGTAACATGAGTCGACTTGGGGAGCTCTTACTGCGAGATCAGATTATCTCGCCGGAGCAGCTCCAACGCGCACAAGAAGAGAGCAGAAAGTCGGGCGACCGACTTGGGAATGCCCTGATCAAGACCGGGGCAATCCCCGAGGAGGATCTGACCCAGTTTCTGTCCAAGCAATATGGTGTCCCTGCGGTCAACCTTGCGGAGTTCGACATTGACGCCGAGGTCATCGCTCTCGTACCCAAGGACGTGGCCATCCGGCATCGGGTGGTGCCGGTCAACCGGGCCGGCTCTTCCCTGATCGTGGCCATCGCCGATCCTTCCAACATCCTCGCCATCGACGATCTCAAGTTCGTAACTGGCTACAACATCGAAGCCGTGGTGGCCTCCGACGTCGGCATCTCGGAGGCCATCGAGAGGTACTACAACCGGCGGGAAGAGCTCGACCTGAACAAGGTCATGAACGAGATCCAGGATGAGGTGGAGGTGGGAACCACCGCCGAGGATCAGATCAACCTGACGGATCTCGAACGCGCCGCCGACGACGCGCCGGTGGTCAAGCTGTGCAACCATCTCTTGCTCTCGGCCATCCAGAAGGGCGCCTCCGATATCCACGTCGAACCCTACGAGAAGAGCTATCGGGTTCGCTTCCGCGTCGACGGAGTGTTGCACGAGGAGATGTCGCCGCCGGTGAAGCTCAAGGCCGCGCTTTCCAGCCGGCTCAAGATCATGGCCCACCTGGACATCGCCGAACGCCGGTTGCCCCAGGATGGCCGCATCAAGCTCAAGGTGGGCCAAGACAAGGAGATGGACTTCCGCGTCTCGGTTCTGCCCACCCTCTTCGGGGAGAAGATCGTCCTGCGCCTCCTGGACAAAGGCAACCTGCAGCTCGACATGACCAAGCTCGGCTTCGAGCCGGACCAGCTGGCCGACTTCAAGACCTCCATCGAATGCCCGTACGGAATGGTGCTGGTCACCGGGCCGACCGGCTCGGGCAAGACCACCACGCTGTATTCGGCACTCTCCGAGCTCAACACCCTTTCTGACAACATTTGCACGGCCGAAGATCCGGTCGAGTTCAATCTTCCCGGCATCAACCAGGTTCAGATGCACGAAGATATCGGGCTGAATTTCGCCGCAGCTCTGCGCTCTTTTCTGCGGCAGGACCCCGACATCATCATGATCGGCGAGATCCGCGATTTCGAGACGGCCGAGATCGCCATCAAGGCGGCGCTCACCGGCCACCTGGTGTTGTCCACCCTGCACACCAACGACGCGCCATCGACCATCACCCGTCTGCTCAACATGGGGGTCGAGCCATTCTTGGTCACCGCTTCGGTGCAACTGGTGCAGGCGCAGCGTCTGATTCGCAAGATCTGTGCGAACTGCAAGCAGCCCACGGAAACACCCAAGGACGAGCTCAAGGTGCTGGGCGCGACCGACGAGGAGATCGCAACCGCAACCTGCCAGCGCGGCGTCGGCTGCCAGCTCTGTGGCGGATCGGGCTACAAGGGTCGCGTTGCGCTCTACGAGGTCATGCCCTTCAGGGATTCCTTGAAGGAACTGGTCTTGCAGGGGGCGGCTGCAGTCGAGATCAAGGGAGAAGCGATCCGCCAAGGTATGCGAACCCTGCGCATGTCAGGCGTGCGCAAGATTTGCCAAGGCGTCACTTCGGTGGACGAGGTCGCCCGCATTACCGCCGGTGACTAGAGGATCGCCCTTGGAGACCAACCCCAATCAAACTCCGCCCCCGCAGGCTTGTGGGCTCAACGTCAACCTTCAGCAGCTACTCAAGGCCATGGTGGAGCAGGGCGCCTCTGACCTGCACATCACCACCGGCACGCCGCCGCAACTTCGCATCGACGGCGTTCTGGTTCCCTTGCGGGTCAATCCGCTGTCGCAGGTGGACACCAAACAGCTCTGCTATTCGGTGTTGACTGATACTCAGAAACTGCACTTCGAGGAGCAACACGAACTGGATTTCTCCTTCGGTGTGCGCGGCCTGGCGCGGTTTCGTGGCAACCTCTTCATGCAGCGCGGGGCCGTCGGCGGCGCGTTTCGAACCGTCCCGTTCAAGATCTCGTCCTTCGCTGAACTGGGGCTGCCACCGATCATCGAAGAGTTGTGCAACAAGCCGCGTGGACTGGTTTTGGTCACGGGGCCTACGGGCTCGGGCAAGACGACCAGCCTGGCGGCCATGATCGACAAGATTAATTCCGAGCGGCACGAACACATTATCACGGTCGAAGATCCCATCGAGTACCTGCACCCGCACAAGAAGTGCCTCATCAACCAACGCGAGGTGGGCGCCGACACGGAATCCTTCAAGAAGGCGCTCAAGTACATCCTGCGGCAAGACCCCGACGTGGTCCTCATCGGCGAGATGCGGGATCTGGAAACCATCGAGGCTGCGTTGGTGACGGCGGAAACCGGCCACCTGTGCTTCGCCACCCTGCACACCAATTCGGCGGTGCAGACCATCAACCGCATCATCGACGTGTTTCCCCCGAATCAGCAGTCGCAGATTCGCGCGCAACTCTCCTTCGTGCTGGAGGGGATCATCAGTCAAGCGCTGCTTCCGCGGGCGACCGGACAGGGACGTATCCCGGCCCTGGAGGTGATGGTTCCCAACGCCGCCATCCGCAACCTCATCCGCGAGGACAAGATTCACCAAATCTACTCCATCATGCAGATCGGTCAGGGCAAGTCGGGCATGCAGACCTTGAACCAGAGTTTGGCCAGCCTGTACCTGCGGCGCCTCATCACCCTGGAGGAAGCCGTCGGCCACACCTCCGAGCCGGAGGAGTTGGAGCAGATCATCTCGGCAGGAGGGGCCGTACCCGGTGGCCGTCCGTCGCTGGGCGGGCGACCGCCTTTGGGAAGGGGATAGACACAGATGGCCGCACAGCTCACAGCGTTCACTTGGGAGGCTCGCACCCGAACCGGCGACGTGAAGAAGGGTGTGATGGAGGCGGAGAATGAGGAGGCCGTCCACAACAAGCTCAAGCTTCAGCAGCTGCAGCCGGTGGTGGTCAAGAAGCAGCCCCGTCAGCTCAGCTTCAACATCGGCACCGGTGTCAGCGTCAACGACATCGTAATCTTCACGCGCCTGTTCGCTACCATGATCGACGCCGGTCTGCCCATCGTGCAGTGCCTGGAGATCCTATCGTCGCAATCGGAGAACAAGCGTTTCGGCAAGATCCTGGCGCAGGTGCGGGCCAACGTGGAAGGAGGTCTCACCCTCTCGGATTCCATGCGCCGCTTCCCCAAGATCTTCGACAACCTCTTTGTCAACCTGGTGGCCGCCGGCGAGGCGGGCGGCATCTTGGACACCATCCTGCAGCGCCTCTCGACCTACCTGGAAAAGGCACAGAAGCTCAGGCGCCAGATCAAAGGTGCCATGGGCTACCCGATCACCGTCATGTGCATCGCAACCCTGGTGGTGACCATCCTTCTCACCAAGGTCATTCCCACCTTCGAGAAGATGTTCAAGGACTTCGGCGGCGGCAAGCTGCCAGCACCCACGCAGTTCGTGATCGATCTCTCGTACACCCTGCGCAACTACTTGCCGTATGTCATCGGAGCCCTCGTCGCGCTTGTGGCCGCGATCAAGTTCATTCTTCGGACGCGCAAGGGGCGCCTGGCTTTCGATGGCATGCTGCTCAAGCTCCCCGTCTTCGGCCCCGTGTTGCGCAAGACCGTGGTGGCGCGTTTCGCCCGCACCATGGGAACCCTGCTGGCCTCCGGCGTTCCCATTCTCGATTCCATGGAGATCGTGGCTAAGACTGCCGGAAACGCAGTAGTGAACGACGGCATCATGTTCGTGCGCGCGCGCATCTCGGAAGGCAAGGATCTGGCCACGCCGCTAATGGAAACCGGACTCATGCCTCCCATGGTGGTGCAGATGATTAGCGTCGGCGAGCAGACTGGCGCGCTCGACGCCATGCTGTCCAAGATCGCGGACTTCTACGAAGAGGAAGTGGACGTCGCCGTGGCCTCCATGACCCGGATGATAGAGCCCTTGCTCATGGTCTTCCTGGGCGCCGTCATCGGCGGCTTGGTCATCGCCATGTACATGCCAATATTCGAGATGGCCGGCAACATCAAGGGTGGCTAGACCACCGCATGGGTGAGATCGAAGCCCGCGCCGCGCCCGAGACCATCTCGTTCGGCGCGCCAGTCGCGCGGGGTCAGGCGGAGGGCGCTCAGGTTGAGCAAGGCCGGCAGGAGGCGCTGCGAACTGTCACCTACTTGATGCTCGTGCGCACGGCGCTGGCGACCGTGCTCATGATGTCGGTGGTCATCCTGGCCCTCACCCTGGGAAGCCCAGATACGCTATCCGGTCCCTTCGGGCGGTTCGTGTTCGCACTGCTGGCGACGACCTATGTGGCCACATTGGGCTACGCTCTCGGGCTGGGCCGCATCCAGGATCCGGTCCGCTTTGCCGACATCCAAATCGGCGTTGACCTGGTGTTGGTCACCCTGCTGATCCACGCCACGGGCGGCGCGCAGAGCGGATACACCTTTCTCTATCTCGTCGACGTGGTCGCGGTCAGCCTTCTGCCCAAGCGCTTCTCGCCGCGCAACGTGGCCATCGCCAGTGCCTTGCTTTTCGTCGGCATTTCGCTTCTCGGCTACTTGCGCATCCTGCCGCCCATCACGGGGCAGACGGTCTTTCCCTGGGATCTAACCCTGGAAGAACTGGTGTTTCGCTTGGTCGTCTATCTTGCGGGAGTGGTTTCGGTGGCGGCTTTGGGCATGAGCCTGTACGCAAAGACCCGCGAGGCGCGCGAGCGCCTGGCCCGGCACCAACGCATCGCCGGCGATCTGGCCTCTCTGCACCAGAACACGATTCGTTGCCTGTCCTCGGGGCTGGTGACCACGACGCTAGACGGCTCCGTCACCTCGATGAACGACGCGGCCTGCGAGATACTCGGTATCGGGCAGCCGGCGCCGCTGGGGCAGCGGCTGGAGGGATTGATTCCGGGCATGGCGGCCGTGATGGCCGAGGATCTCTCGCTCGGCCGGGTGATTCGTCAGGAGGTGGAAGCCGTGCACACGAGTGGGTCGCCACGGTGTCTGGCGGTTTCCGCGACTCCGCTGTCCGATCACACGGGCGAGACCGTGGGCCGCGTGATTCATTTTCAGGATCTGACCGAGCTTCGCAGCATGGAATCCGTCGTGCGACGCTCCGAGCGACTGGCCGGCATAGGCCGGCTGGCGGCCAATATCGCGCACGAAATTCGCAACCCCCTCGCAAGCATCTCCGGCTCGGTCGAGGTTCTGCGCAAACAGCCCGGCACTGATGCCGAAGCCCGCCAGCTCATCGACATCGCGGTACGAGAGGTGGACCGGGTCAACGGCCTCATCTCGGAGCTGCTCGACTACGCCCGTCCGCGCACCGAGGATCGCCAGCGCCTGGACTTGGGTGAGATGGTGACTGAGATCGCCAAGGTCTTCGAGCAGGAACGCAGGTCTGCCGAGGTTCGCATCGTGGTGGATGCGGAACCGGGTGTAGCCATCGAGGGGGCGTCGGGACAGCTGCGCCAGGTGTTGTGGAATCTCTTGCGCAATGCTGTCGCCGCCATGCCGGCGGGCGGGCGCATACGGATCAGGGCTTCGCGTCGCGATCGAAGCAATGGCGCGGTCGAGGCAGTTCTGTCGGTGAGTGACACCGGCGTCGGCATTCCCCGCGAGGATCTCGATCACATTTTTGAACCATTTTTTTCGCGCCGAGTGGACGGCACGGGCCTGGGGCTTGCCATAACCGCACGCATCGTCGAGGACCACAAAGGTACCATCGAGGTGTCTAGCGAGGTGGGCAAGGGCACGACCTTCGTGATCCGCTTCGCGGCCACGACGTGAGCGGGCGCTGACGAGAATCTCAGCCTTGGAAGAAGCGATTCAGAGCCCACACCTCGCGGGCGCGCAGACCCTGGAAGCGAATACCCATGCCGGGAAGCTGCTCCACTCCACCCGGCTCAACCCATCGCACCTCGCCACCCACTTCAATCGGCTCTGACTGAGTGGGGATGTGGAAACGGATCTGCAGCCTGGTCTGCAGGGGAAGAGGTGTCGTGGTTTCCACGAACACGCCTCCCAGTGAGATGTTGCGCGTGGTTGCGACGTGTCGGTCTTCGCCGACCACGACTTCCACTTCCAGGCGGCGCGCGTATCGGGGATCGGTTCGTCGAAAATGCTCAGACAAGTTATGCCTCACTGTCGAGACGGATGCACGATGTGGAGCCCAAAGTGAATTCCGCGTCTCCCGCGACAGGCTCAGCCGGGGCAAGCTCGACCGAGCCGACGCGGTTGCGTCCCTCGACCGCGCGATTTTAGGTGAGACGAAGGAGTTTATCAATCTGTCGCACGCGATTCCGAACCAGGGCTTCCGAGTCCCATCGCGTCAACGATGAAGCACCGGTTTTCGGCTAGACTATGGCGGCCGATGAACCTCGACACCTACCCCTTGACCCAACTTGCGGCCCGCGTGGGCACGCCGTTTTTTCTCCTCGACGCGGAGATTCTGCGCGGGAATCTTCGGCGCCTGAATGCCTTGGCCGCGGGACCGCAAGTTGTTGCGCGTTACGCAATGAAAGCGAACTCAGTCCGGCAGGTGCTGGAGCTCGTGTGCAAGGCAGGTCTGTGGATCGACGCCGTGAGCGGCAACGAAGTGCTCCGCGCGATGCGAGCAGGCTTTCCTGGCGGCACCGAACCACCCCGGATCATGCTCACGGCTGACGTCTTCCGTGACAACGCGCTTGAAGTGTTGCAACAGCACCGAATTCTGCCCAATTTGGGTTCTCCGGGAATGATCCGGCAGCTTGCAGCGACTGGCTACCGCGGACCAGTTGCCGTGCGTGCCAACCCGGGCTTCGGACATGGCCACGTGCAGGCCTGCGACACCGGCGGCCCTTCCTCCAAGCATGGGGTGTGGCACGAGGACCTCGAAGAACTGCGCCAGGCCGCGGCGGCTGCCGGGCTGACCATCGTGGCGCTGCACGCGCACATCGGCACTGGCCCTCAGCCGCGCGAGTTCGACCAGAACATGCGCAAGCTGGTGGACTTCTTCGAGGCCATCTTGCCGCGATTCCCCGATGCGGGCGCGGTGAATTTTGGCGGCGGTATCCCCCACCCGTACCGGCCCGACCAGCCTGCCTACGATCTCTCTTGGTACCGACCTGTTCTCGAGGATGCGGTCACTCGTCTGGCGCGAGCCGCGGGACGCCCGATTCGCGTGGAGATCGAGCCCGGCCGCTACGCCGTGGCCGGCGCAGGTGCTCTGGTGTGCCGGGTTCATGACATCAAGACCACACGTGCGAACCCCAAGGGCCCGGGCCACCGCTTCGTCATGGTGGACGCGGGGTTCTGCGACCTCGTGCGGCCGGCCATGTACGGCGCCTATCATCACATCTCGGTGGTGGGTGCCGGCGCCAGCCGAACACCCGAACCGCTGGTCGTGGCCGGGCCGTTGTGCGAAAGCGGCGATGTCTTCACCCGCGACGAAAACGAGTTGCTGGTGCCGCGCCTCTTGCCACGGCCTGAGCCAGGCGATCTGCTCGTGCTGCACGACGCGGGTGCCTACGGCTCGGCCATGAGTTCGAACTACGTGTCGTTGGGCCGAGTGCCCCAGGTGTTGTGGGATGCAGGTCGCGCCACGCTGGTCGCTCGCCGTGAGAGCCTGGACGACTTGGTTCGTTCCGAGTGCGAGGAGCCGCTTGGCTGACCGTCCGCCGTGCTACGCTTGCCGCCAAGGAGAAAATCGTGCCGCTCTATGAATATGTGTGCCGCAAGTGTTCCAAGCAGTTCGAGGCGCTGATCTACGGCGCGGAGGTGGCCACC
>Ga0265316_10000325_pt1 | contig 53021 bp, 45 predicted proteins | sample 4522metaG_FD_202092 | JGI IMG/M metagenome (GOLD analysis project Ga0265316, IMG submission 202092) | Rhizosphere microbial communities from Carex aquatilis grown in University of Washington, Seatle, WA, United States - 4-5-22 metaG | ecosystem: Host-associated > Plants > Roots > Rhizosphere >... | reverse complement strand
TCACCGAGCCCAACCTGGGTCTGACTGAAGAGCAAGCCGCCGCGGTGGCGGCTGACATCAGCGTGGTCATCAATTCGTCGGGCAAGGTGACCTTCAATCCGCCGCTCGAATCGGCCCTGCGCACCAACGTGCAGGGAACCAAGAACGTGATCGCGTTCACCAAGCGCATGCGGCGGCCGGCGCTGGTTCACACCAGCACCTGTTTCGTGGCCGGCAATCGCAGCGGCAATGTCTGGGAGAGCGAGCCACTCGACGGCTATTTCCCGCGCCGCGAGGAATTGGCGGGAACGCGTTTCGTGGTCGAGCAGGAAATCGCCGACTGCGAGCGCATCGCGGCCGAGGTGCGCGCCCAGGCCGACGACGCGCAGGTGGTGGCGCGTCTGCGCCAGCGCGCCCGCGAGTCGCTGCTCGCCCAGCACCGCGATCCCGACGACGAGGCCACCCTCAAGATCGCGGTGGCGCGTGAGCGCAAGGACTGGGTACGGACTGAACTCACCCAGCGGGGCATCGCGCGTGCCAAGGACTGGGGCTGGCCCAACATTTACACGTACACCAAGAGCATGGGCGACCAGTTGGTGGCGCGTGAGACCGGCATCGCGCGTTCCATCGTTCGCCCCGCCATTGTGGAAAGCGCCCTCGCCTACCCGATGCGTGGCTGGAACGAAGGCTTCACCACCTCGGCGCCGCTCGTGTACTTGGCGCTCAAGGGCCAGAATTTGCTGCCGGTGTCCGAGTCGCTGATCCTCGACATCGTGCCGGTCGACTACATCGCGGCTGGCATGCTCATGGTGGCGGCGCAGGCCTGCGTGGAAGAGCCGAAACTCGTGCACCAGTTGGCCGCCGGCGATCTCAACCCGTCGTACATCGGACGGGTGACCACGCTGACCGGTCTTTACAAGCGCAAGCGCTTCCAAGACAAGGAGGCGGGGAACAAGTTCCTCAATGCCCTGGCCGCGCGCATGGAATTCCGGCCGGTGAGCTACGAGGAGTATGACAAGAGGTCGCTGCCACTCGTGAACCGGATGGCCGACCGCGTGTCGAATACGCTCGACCGCGTGCGACCGCGCTGGGGCGGGGGTCGTCTGAGCGAGATTGTCGATCGGGTGAAGAAGAAGGTCGATGAAGCCCAGCGCGTGACCAAGGAGGCGGGCGAGAACATCGATCTGTTCCGGCCTTTCATTCTGGAAAACGCCTACGTTCTGCGCGCCGACCACATCCGCGCCTTGCGCGACCGCCTGCCGGCCGAGGAACGCGCGCTTTTGCCCTGGTCGCCCGAGACCATCGATTGGTACGACTACTGGATCAACATTCACTGCCCTGGGCTGCAGAAATGGGTCTTGCCCGAACTCGACGAGACCTACGCCGCCAAGCCCAAGAGCGTGTACGCCTATCACGACCTGCTTGAGCTGTTCAACACCACCACCAAGCTGCATGCTACCCGCGTGGCCTTGCGCATGGAACGGGGCAAGCGCCAGGAATCGTACAGCTACCAGAACCTGCAGGAGCTGGCGACCCGCGCCGGCACCTTCCTGGTGGGCGAAAAGTGCCGCGCCGGCGATCGCGTGATCCTCTACGCCAAGAATGCCCCCGAGTGGTCGATGGCCTTCTTCGGCGTGTTGAAGGCGGGCGGCACCGTGGTGCCGGTGGCACACGATTCGACGACCGCTGAGCTGGTGAACATCGCGCGTGCGTCGGGCGCGGTGGGCTTGATCATCGGCGAAGATTTGCTGGAGAAGCGTTCCGACCTCGGCGCCGCCCTGGCCAAGGAAGGCCTGTCCACGCGGCTGTGGCCGCTCGAAACCGTGTTCGCCTTGCCGCCGCTCGCTGTCGAAGAAGAGCGCAAGCGCTCGCTGGTGAGCAAGGCCAGCCCGGACACGGTGGCTTCGCTGATCTTCACCTCGGGCACGACAGGGCACCCGAAGGGCGTGATGCTCACCCATCGCAATTTCACCTTCATGGTGTCCGAGCTGTTGCGCACGTTTGACCTCGGGCCTACTGATGGCTTGTTGTCCGTGCTGCCGCTTCACCACACCTTCGAGTTTTCCACCGGACTCTTGGTGCCGTTGGCGCGCGGGGCACGCATCACCTACCTGCAAGATTTGACCGGCGACGCCATCAATGCCGTGCTCAAGTCGGGCAAGATCACCGCCATCGTGGGCGTGCCCGCGGTGTGGGAGGCCCTGCGCCGGCGCGTCTTGCAAAAATTCTCGGATCGCTCCGCCACTGTGGAATCAGTGGTCAATGCCCTCACCCGCGCCAATTTCGAGCTGCGTTCGCGCACCGGGATTGACCTTGGCATGTTCATTTTCTATCCCGTGCACAAGGGATTCGGCGGGCGCGTGCGCTACATGATCAGCGGTGGCTCGTCGCTGCCGCCGGAAGTGCTGAAGACTTTCTACGGCATGGGCTTCGATTTCTTCGAGGGCTATGGCCTGACCGAGACCGCGCCGGTCCTCGCGGTCACCACCCCCAAGAAGAAACCCGTGATCGGATCCGTGGGTCAGCCTCTGCCCGGTGTCGAGGTCAAGATCGACAGCCCCGATGCTTCTGGCGTGGGCGAGGTGATCGCGCGCGGCCGCAACGTGATGGCGGGCTATTGGGAAAACCCCGAAGCCACCGAGCAAGCTTTGCGCGACGGATGGTTCCACACCGGCGATTTGGGCCGCTTCGACGAGGACGGCAACCTCTTCATCGTCGGCCGATCCAAAGATGTCATCATCGACACCAACGGCAAGAACGTCTACCCCGACGAGATCGAGGATCTTTACCGCAACAGCCCCTTCATCAAGGAGTTGTCCGTGGTCGGCCTGCCCGATGGCGTGGCCGAGCACGTGGCCTGCGCCGTGGTGCCCAATCTGGAGCACGAGCCGGGGCTGGCGCGCGACGTGGTGCAGGCCCGGATCGAGGCGCACTTCCGTCAGGTGGCGACCGGCCTGCCTTTCTGGAAGCGCGTCCGCACCCTGGAATTCTGGGAGGGCGAGTTGCCACGCACCAGCTCGCGCAAGATCAAGCGGCGCGATGTGACCGAGGAGCTGCGTCGCCGCCACCAGAAGACCAAGAGCGAAAGTCAGCAGAACACGGAGACGCATACCTCCGAGGCGGGGATGGGCTGGTTCTTGGAGATTGTGGCCAACGCCTGCGGCAAGGCACCCTACGAGATCCACATGCAGAGCCGGGTCGACGAGCTGGGGTTCGACAGCCTCACATTCACCGAGCTGACCGCCGCGCTTGAGGGCGCGGGTGTGCGCCTGCCCGAGGGGGTGGTGTTCACCGGTGCGGCCGACGTGGCCGCGCTTTACGACCTGGCCATGGGCAAGCGGCACAACCCGGCGCTGGAAAAGCGCGAGCCGCGCCGCCCCGACAGTTTTCAGCACCACCAGGAAGGCGACATCAAGCTGCCCGCGGCCCTGCAGCGGGCGGGCAAGAGTGGATTGGCTCTGGCGCAGAAGCTTTTCTACCAGCGGGCGCTGCAGACCAAGGTGCGCGGGCAGGGCCATGTTCCGCAGCACACTCATTTCATTGTGGCGGCCAACCATTCCTCGCACCTCGACATGGGCGCGGTGAAGGTTGCTCTCGGCGATCCCGGCCGCGATCTGGCGTCGCTGGCCGCGGCCGACTACTTCTTTTCCAACCGCTGGCGCCGGGCCTACTTCGCCAATTTGACCAACCTGGTTCCCATGGAGCGCAGTGGTTCGGTTCGCAAATCGCTGGCCATTGCCGAGGCCGTGCTTCGCCGCGGTCGCAGTCTGATGCTGTTTCCCGAGGGCACGCGCGCTCGCGGCGGCGTGATGGCGGATTTCTTGCCGAGCTTGGGCTACCTGGCCCTGCGCGCCGAAGCGGGCATCCTGCCGGCCTACATTCACGGCACGCACGAGTCGCTGCCGGTGGGCGCCACCATTCCCAAGAAGCGCGATTTGGAGGTCCGTTTCGGGCCTTTCTTGTCCATCGATTTTCTGCACGCAATCACCCTCGGATTGTCAGACAAGGATTCGTGGCGCCTGTGCTCGGCGTTGACCCAGCGGATCGTCGAGAATCTGCGCGACGGCGTGGCCACCCGCTTTGATGGGGCGACCGTGCGGGCCGCGTGGACGGGCGAGAAACTGGGGCCGCTGGTGCCGCTGCTGCAAGCGGTTGAAGACACCGCACCCAAGGCCATCAGCGGGAGCGTGAAGACCTCATGAAGATCCTGGTCACAGGCGCGCCGGGCTTTCTGGGATCGCCCTTGGTGGAAGGCCTGTGCCGGCGGCACGATCCCAGCGAGCTTCGCGTGCTGGCGGTGGCTCCCGCGCCTGAGTTCACCAGCCTGGGCGTCGAGGTCGTGGTGGGATCGATCCTGAACCCCGCCGATGTGGCGCGGGTGTTGGAAGGCGTGAGCCACGTGTACCACCTGGCTGGATTCGTCTCGCGCAAACCGGCGGATGGCCACCGGATGTTCCAGATTCACGTGCAAGGCACGCGCCTTCTGTGTGAGGCGGCGCTCGGCACCGGGGTCAAGCGCATCCTGATGGCGTCGACCAGCGGCACCGTCGCGGTTTCCAAGCGCGAAGACGAGATGCCTGACGAGGACTCGCCCACCCCGCTCGACCTGGTGTCGCGCTGGCCCTACTACTCAAGCAAGCTGTACCAAGAGCAGACCGCGCGACGGATCTGCGGCGATCGCATCGAGCTGGTCATGGTGAACCCCAGCCTGCTGCTCGGCCCGGGCGACGTGCGCATTGGCTCGACCCGCGATGTTCTGTCGTTCCTGGCTGGTGACGTGAAGGTTGTGCCCCCGGGCGGAATCAACTTCGTCGACGCACGCGACGTGGCGGCCATCATCCCCGTGGCCATGGACAAGGGCCGGCATGGCGAGCGCTATTTGCTTGGCGGCCACAACATGAGCTTCGCCGAATACTTCGACCGCATCGAACGGGTGAGCAAGGAATACCACCCGCGACTGAAGGCGCACAGTCGTTGGCCGGTGCTGGCCGCAAAAGTACAGTCGGCCCTGTTCAAAGCCGCTGGCCGCACCAGTCCCATTGAGCCGGCCAGCGTCGACATGGCGACCTACTTCTGGTACTTCGACAGCGCCAAGGCCAAGCGCGAACTCGGCTTCGCCCCGCGCGAGGCGACCGACACCATCTTCGATACCATTCGCTACATTCGCGAGAACTCGCTCGGCAAGGGCGCGTTCGCGAAGTAGCAACGGCACGCCAATCGATGCGCCGTCGGCATCTGAAATGGCCGACGCGAACTTTGCGCGCTCGCGGAACTACTGCGACGGGCGTGACCGAATTTCACGCGTGGTATAGGCCGTGTGGTGTGAGCGCCACGGGATCGCCTGGGCGGAAGGGTGGGTAGCCGGCGTACCAAAATGACTGATAGGCACCGTCCTGGAAGCGGACCCAAACTTCGTAGCTGCGCCGCTCAGATGAGCCCGAACTGGCTGCGGCGCCCACGGCCGCGCCGCCCGCCGCGCCAAAGAGGGCGCCGGGTCCACGGCCGCCGCCCAGGATCCCGCCGATGATGGCCCCCGCAAGGGCGCCGCCGGCGGGATTTCCTTCGCGACGCTGAATGACCTCGCGAATGCTCGTGACGGTACCATAGCGGACCCATTCCGGGCCTGGTATCGGGCCGCGGGTCGAGTAGGTCGTGGTTTCCGTGGCACACGCGGGCACTGCTGCGAGCGTGAGAATCAAGGCAATACGACGAAGGGTTTTCATGACAGCCCCCGATGCGTTTGGGAAATCGATCTCATCTCTTTCCGTGAGCATCTTCTGGGCCAACTCAGCCGCCGCCGGATTTGCTTTCCACCCCCAACTTGGGCGAGCATAGCTGCCATGTTGCGCTTGCTGCTGGCCGCCATCGTCTTCTTGGCTGCTCCCCTGGCCTTGGCCGGGCCGCGCGTGGCGGTGCAGCCGTTCAGCGGTCCGGACGCCGACAGTCGGGCTGTGCGCAGTCACGTGGCTCGCATCGTGGCCAGCCACGGGTTCGCCGTCTTGACGTCGATTCCGGCGGTGTCGGGCACAGGTCAATATCCCCAGATTGCGCGCGACCGCGAGTTGAAGGCCTTTATCGTCGCCGACATTGTGCAGAGGGGAACCCGGCTGGCGATGACCTTCCTGATCTGGCAGGGCATCGACGGTTCAGTCGTCGGGCGCTGGGAAACGGCGGCCTACCGGGAAAAGTTGGCGACCGCATTGAAGAAGGATTTCTGGAAGCGGCTCGGGCCTGCCATTGCCAAGGCACTGGCGCCGCCATCGACTCGCTTGGCGCCCGCTCCGCCCATGCGCATCGACGCCGGCTCGCCCTACGACAGCGAGGTGCATGGCGTGGCCTTGCGGCGGAAGTAGCGCTCGCACTGCGGGAACAGCCCGCCCCAGGACGTGTTGCGCTTGCGCACCAATGAAAAAGGCCCCCTGGTCGAGCCAGGAGGCCTTTGGAATTTCGTGCTTTCGTTCTGGCTGCCTACTCGGCCTTCTTTGCCTTCTCGGCCTTCTCAGCCTTGGGCTTCTCAGCCTTCTCGGCCTTCTCAGCCTTTGCCTTCTCGGCCTTCTCGGCCTTCTCAGCCTTTGCCTTCTCGGCCTTCTCGGCCTTTTCAGCCTTTGCCTTCTCGGCCTTCTCGGCCTTCTCGGCCTTCTCGGCCTTTGCCTTCTCGGCCTTCTCGGCCTTCTCGGCCTTTGCCTTCTCGGCCTTTTCGGCCTTCTCGGCCTTTGCCTTCTCGGCCTTCTCGTTCTTCTCGGCGGCGGCCGGAGCATCGGCCTTAGCAGCGGGCTTCTCAGCGGCGGCTACGGTCTTCTCGGCCTTGGCAGCAGGCTTCTCAGCGGCGGCAGCCGGAGCAGCGGCCTTGGCGGCCGGCTTGGCGGCGGCAGCCGGAGCGGCCTTGTCTTGGGCCTGAGCCAGGCCAGCGATGGGCAGAACAGCAGAAACAACCAGAATTAGGAACATGCGCTTCATCGGGATCCCTCCTTGACGTTTAGCGTCTCAGGCAGCGAATAATACAGGTCAGCAGGAAAACCGCCAGATTAAACACCTTGCAGCAGGGCGCGACCTTCTGCGATCATGGCCGCGTCAGGAGGTCCCATATGCGCAAGGTGAAGATCGTCTGTACCCTCGGGCCTGCGACGGCAGGTGTACCCCGTCTGGTTGAACTGATTGCCGCGGGCATGGACGTCGCCCGTTTGAATTTCTCCCACGGCGACTACGCCAGCCACCGCAAGACTTACGACGAGGTCCGCGCCGCCGCCCGCGAGGCCGGCCGGCCCATTACCGTCTTCGCCGATCTTTGCGGCCCGAAAATCCGGGTGGGCCGCATGACCAACGGGCAGGTGCCGCTCGAAAAAGGCAAGCTCATCTGCCTGACCACCACCGAGGTGCTGGGCACGAGCGAGCGGGTTTCGCACACCTACTTGCCCTTGGCGCGCGATGTGAAACCCGGCGATCCCATCCTGCTCGACGATGGGCTCTTGCAACTGCAGGTGGAATCCATCAGCGGCGGCGATGTCAATTGCCGCGTGATCGACGGCGGCTTGCTGAAAGACAAGAAGGGCATGAATTTGCCGGGATCGGCCTTGTCGGTGCCGGCGCTGACCGAAAAGGACAAGCAGGACATTGTGTTCGGCCGCGAACTGGGCGTGGACTGGTTTGCTCTGTCCTTTGTGCGGACCCCGCAGGACGTGCAAGAGGCCAAGTCGCTGTCGGGCGGAATCCCCATTATCGCCAAAATTGAAAAGCCCGAGGCGGTCGACCGACTGGCCGAGATTCTGCAGGTCACCGACGCCGTCATGGTCGCGCGTGGCGATCTCGGCGTGGAGGCGGGCCACGAGAAGGTGCCGCTGATCCAGAAGCGAATCCTGCGCGACATCAAGCAGTACGCAAAACCCGCCATCACCGCCACCCAGATGCTCGATTCCATGATCAAGAATCCGCGGCCCACGCGCGCCGAGGTTTCTGACGTGGCCAACGCGGTTCTCGACGGTACCGACGCCGTCATGTTGTCGGCTGAGACGTCAGTGGGCGATTACCCAGTCGAGGCGGTCAAGACCCTGGCGCGTATCATCGACGAGATCGAAGGCAGCGCGTACTACCACAAGGTGTGGCAGGAACGGCCGGATGTGACCGAGCGAACCTATTCCAGCTCGATAGCCGATGCGGCGGCCGAGATCGCCGAGGACCTCAAACTGGCAGCCATCGCGGTGTACACCGAGAGCGGACATTCGGCCGCGCTGCTTTCCGCCCAGCGCCCCCTGTCCAACATCGTGGCGTTCTCGCGGCACGATACGGTCCTGCACCGGCTGGGCCTGTACTGGGGCGTGTACCCGCTGTTTGGGGCCTGGGTCAAGGGTGTCGCTGGCGTGGTCGAACAGGCCGAACGCGAGATCTGCGCCCACGGCATGGCCAAGCCCGGCGACGACATGGTCGTCACCTACGGCGTGGTGTTGGGCAACGAGCCGTTCCAGACGAATATGCTCACCCTGCACAAGATCCGCGGCGGCTGATCGCGCGCACGAACCCGCGCGCGAGCCGGGGACGGGGCACGGGGAAATCAAACCAGGTGCGCACGTCGGCGCGCAAGCCCTCTCCGTGCATAAAGTTGTAGACCGCGCGGACCAGGCCCGCGGCGAATGGCGCCGGATCCTCGCCTGCGGGCTCGACAAACGGGATCTCATTGCGGGCGAAGGTCGTGGGCCGCTGGTCGAGAATCTGGATTCCCAGCGGGTTTGCCGCGCGAAAAGCCGGGCTGTGCACAGTCAGCGCAAAGCGATGCCAGTAGGCTGACTGCAGGAAATCGGCTGCGAAGAGCTGGCGGACCAATTCCAGCGCGTCCACGGTTTCCTGTGCTGCCTGGGTTGGATAGCCGTACATCAAGTAGGCGTGGACCAGCACCCCAGCGCGGGCAAAGGCGGCCATGGCGGCCGTGGCCTGGGCTACGTCAAAGCCTTTGCACTGCAGGGCCAGCAGCCGATCCGTGGCGGATTCCAGCCCTCCTGTGACGGCCAGACAGCCGGACCGCGCCAGCAGATCCGCCAGCGCGGGTGTGAAGTGTCGTTCAAAGCGAATGTTGGTCCACCATTGCACGGCAAGGCCGCGTTCAAGAATCTTGCGCGCCACAGCCGCGAGCAGGGCCGGCGGCGCCGCTTCATCCACGAAGTGAAAGCCGCTTTCCCCAGTTTGCGCCCTGGCCGATTCCATCCAGCCCACAATGGTCGCGGCGTCCGCCGGATCGAAACGGCCAATGTAGTCGAGGCAGGTGTCGCAGAAAGAACAGCGGTGCCAATAGCAGCCGTGGGCCAGCGCCAGCTTCAGCCAGCGTCGCTCTGACCACAGCCGATGCATGGGATTAGGGCTCTCGGCCATGGCCAGGTGACCTGGGTCCACGAGCGCGGCAAAGTCAGGCGCTGGTCGATCGCGGTGGCGCAGCACCGGCGCCGTTGGATCGTCTCGCCACACCACGCGCCCGCGCCGCCGCACGCGTGTGCGCACAAGCGACTGTGGACGGGTCCGATTTTCCACAATTCGCAGCAGAGGCATTTCCCCGTCGTCGTAGGTTACATAGTCAAAGTGATCGAACAGGCGCGGATCAGAAAGCGTGCGCAGCTCGGTGTTGACGAAGCCTCCCCCGAGAACAGTGGCCACGCGCGGATCGAGCGTTTTCATCTGGCGGGCCACGCGAAGCGCGCCGTAGAGCGCGCCGGGAAACGGAACCGTGATGCCCGCGACCCTCGGTTTGTGCTGGCGCCAGGCCGCCTCCGCCAGATCATCAATCCAGCGATCAATCAGGCGGCGACGCCCGGAAAGCGCCAGATGCAGCGGTTCGTAATCGCCCGCTGTGGCCAGGTCTTCAGCATAGCGGGCCAGTTCAAAGCGATCATCCAGACCGTCGCGAACAGCGTCCGCAATTTCGTCGAGAAGAAGGCTTCCCCGGTGGCGCGCCAGGGCTGCCAAATCGTCGTCAGGGAAAAGCCCACGCATGGACGCAAAGCGCGGACCCTCGGGCAGGCCTCCTGGCGCGACCAGCCGCGCCGCCAGTTCCGGCGCGCGGCCCTGCAAGAAGGCCGTCACGCCCGCGACCGCGGATTCGATCCCGGTTGCGTGGACGAGAAAATGGCGCACCGACGGCGGTCGTCGCCGACCGACAAAACGCTGGCGCAGAGCCCGCGCCACATCCCGCACGCCTGGTGGCGAAAACAGTCGCAGGGCCAGACCCAGCGACAGGTCTTCTTGCGCGACATTCCACCCATGGCGCCGCAGAAACGCCGCCAGCATCGGCGCCGCCGGGTACGCCGTGTTGAATTGCACCATGGGCGGCGTGATGAGAAGCACGGGCCGCACGCGAGGATCCCCTACTGGCAATGCGCCTTGGCGCGGGTGAGGCTGAATGGCTGCTTCTTCACGTTGTCCGAGAGTGTACAGATGTCGCGCGTTCGATGCCAAGCAGGTCGAGGCGCGGCACCACTGGCTGACTCAAGGGGACCGTTAGTCTCAGATTTCTGAGGTGCGCGTGAAGAACGGCCGCATTCTTGCGACATCTTCCCGCCCGGGGAGTGGCGGCATCGGCTTTGCAAAGGCAGGATCCAGTAGAAGCAACCGCCGAAAAGGAGCCCGAGCCATGTTGATCAACACTTTGAGATCTCCGCGCCACGCCTTGCTGATTCCAGCCGCCGTTTGTCTATTGGTCGGCGGGTTCGGCCGGACGGCGGCCGCCAAGGATTGCACGATAGATTCGGATTGCGGCACCGGGTACCAATGCGTGCCCGGGGCGGCGACGCAGCCCCCGACCGGCGGGGCAACGAGTGTCGGCACCGGGACGACCACCGGACCCTCCGGAGGCGGTGGTGCCGGCGGCAGCGTAGGGACATGTCCAGCGGGGAGCACCTGCATGACAATGCCTTCGTCGGGGCCGACGGCTCCGCCTGCAGACGCCGGGGCTGCGCCTTCCCCCAATCCTCCGGACGGCGTGCCCGCGCACATCGTGGCGCCCCAGCCACCCCCGCCATCCCCGACCGGGACTTGCGAGCCCAAGCCCATTGTCTGCGCAACCGTGGCCGATTGTCCCAGTGCCGATTTTGATTGCGTACTGGACGCCATTCCTACACCGGCCATCGACCCCACCTGTCCTGCCGGTGTGAAATGCACAACCCCGGTGCCCTTGCCGCCACCCCCGGCCAGCACCACCGGAACCTGCGTGGCCAAGATGCGCGCATGCACGGCCGCGGCTGACTGCCCGGCGCCGCTGACCTGCCAGGCCCAGTACACGTCTTGTTCGGGCGGCGGCTCCGTGGGACCTGATGGCGTCGTGACTACCAGTCCCGAGGTCTGTACGCCCGGACCGCTAGTGTGCACCTGGGATCCCGCGGCTTGCGCGGCCGACAGCGACTGCTCGGATCCTCTGTACCAATGTGTGAAGGTCGGCGAATCGGGAGGATCATGCACCGGAGGGGCCTCGGCCTGCCAGCCGGGCTTGACCTGCCCGGCCCCACTGCCGCCAACCTGCACAAGCACGCCGATCACGAAGTGCCTGCCCAGGCTCACCGACTGCGGCTCGGGGCAACCGTGCCCTGCGGGCTGGAGCTGCTTTGATTTTTCGTACGACGGCGGCATTCCAGCGGACTGGGCTACCATTGCGTCTGGCAAGGCCTGCCTGCCCGACGGTATCATTTTTGTGGTGAACGGGCATGGCGCTGGCGGCGGTCAGGTCACGTCACAGTCGGGGCCGACCAACGGCTCCGGCCCTGTGGATGCTGGCGGCGGCAAGGGCGGAACAGCCACGGCCACGGCCACGGCCACGACCACCGCACCCTCGACGGGCGGCACGCCTGCGTCTCCGTCAAACTCGGGTTCTCCGACGTTGGACGCTCCGACCGCGAAGGCGGACGCAGGCGCGGCCAGTCCTGAACCGATGAGCCACTCAAGTGGCTGCTCGTACGGCGACAACGGCGCCGGCCAGACTAGCTTGTGGCTGGCTCTCGGCATGGCCGGGTTGGTCGCGCGCCTGGCACGTCGGCGCAACCGCGAGCGCTAGTCAGAAGGCTGGTTTTTCACACACGGGCGCGCCTGCCACGCGGTGGGCGCGCCCGACGCTTGTCTGGGGGAAAAACACTAGTGCCGTCCGCCAGAAGATCGGCCGTCAGTTGGCGGACGAGGCGCCCGTCCGGCAAGGCGCGACGAGGGCGCATACTTGACGTATGTAACCGAGGAGCAACGCAGCCGGACGGGATAGATCGTCTGCCAAATGCTGGTTGAAATTCTGGCGGACGGCACTAGCCAGAGGTCGACCCGGCGGAACACAATCGCTGCCGCGAGGATCGCACCATGGACAAGAACGCCAATCCGCTGCGGGGTCGACTCGGTTTCTGGGCTCGAATTCTGTCCGGCTCGTGGCGCGATCTGTTGCTCGTGGCTGGGCCTGCCGTGTTGGTGCTGGGCTTGCTGGCGTGGACCGGCGTACGCTACGTCCGTCTTTCTCCCTCACACACCATTCGCATCATCAGTGGCCCCGACGGCAGCACCTATCGAACCACGGCCGAGAAGTACAAGAAGATCATCGAAAAGCTCGGCGTGAAGGTGGAGATTCTCCCGTCGCGCGGCTCGTTCGACAATCTGCGCCTGCTTACCGACCCGTCGTTCAAGGCGGACGTGGCCTTCGTGCAGGGCGGGCTGACTGACGGCGTGGATATCTCGGGGCTGTTTTCGCTCGGCACGGTGTTTGTGCAACCGCTCATGGTCTACTACCGTGGCAGCGAGGTGATCGACACGCTCGTCCAGTTGCGGGGCAAGCGGCTGGCGGTCGGCCCCGAGGGCAGCGGCACGCACGCCCTCACCATGAAGTTGCTCAAGACCAGCGAGATCGACGAGAAGTCTGCGACCTTGCTTGAGCTGACGGGCGAAGAGGCCGCCAAGTCCTTGACCTCGGGCGAGATCGATGCGGCTTTTCTCGCGGGCGATTCAGCCACGCCCAAGCTGCAGCGCCACCTGCGCGAGTCGCCGGGAATCTCGCTCATGAGTTTTCGGCAGGCCGAAGCCTATCGGCGGCGCCTCCACTTCCTGGTCAAGCTGACCCTGCCGGAAGGGGCGAGCGACTTCGTCAAAAACCTTCCCCCGCAAAACTGCCAGCTCATTGGGCCGTCAGTGGAATTGGTAGCACGCAAGGAACTGCATCCGGCCCTTTCAGACCTTCTCGTCCAGGCCGCGCAGGAAGTCCACAGTGGACCGGGCCTGTACCGCGAGGCGGGCGAGTATCCGGCCGCGCACGAGCGCGAGTTCCCCATCAGCCCGGACGCCGATCGCTACTACAAATCGGGCAGTCGGTTCTTCTATCGCCATTTGCCTTTCTGGCTGGCCAGTCTGGCGGATCGTCTGATTGTGCTGCTGGTTCCCCTGCTCGTGCTGCTCGTGCCTGCCAGCAAGGCGATTCCCACGATCTACCGCTGGCGGATTCGCTCGCGGATTTACCGCTGGTACGGGGCGCTCATGGCCATCGAACGCGAGATGCAGTCGGCCCCCGCGCCCGAGAATCGTGCGGCGATCAGAACCCGGCTGCAGGCCATTGAACGCGCCGTGAACCAGCTCAAGCTGCCGGCGGCCTACGCTGATCAGCTTTATGTTTTGCGCGATCACGTGGCCACGGTCAGCCGCCGTCTGCAGACCAGCTTCGACGCTTTGTCCTGATCTCTTCGATCCGAGCCTGTTCTTTGGTGGACAGTCGGGCGAGTCCGCGACGCATTTCGCTAAAGTTTTTTTTGATGGTGCGTGCGCCTAGTGCGCTCTCACTTCTTCAGAAACGTAAGCCCTGTCCGGCCGCGCGTTGCCAATCCTTCGGCAGAGGCGTCGCGGCCCGAAACGACCCAAAAGCGGGAGGTTCCCAATGAAGTCCAGGTACTGGTTGTCGATTTGTGCTGTTGGCACCCTGATGATTGGTCTTGAGATCGGCGGCTGTTCTTCGGACAGCGGCCTTGGTCCCCCTGACGGCAGCGCGGGAACGACCGGCTCGACGGGCGGCGTAGCGTCCAGCACGGGTGGCGTGGTGTCCAGCACCGGCGGCGTCGTGTCCAGCACAGGCGGGGTCGTGTCCAGCACGGGTGGCGTCGAGTCCAGTACGGGTGGCGTCGAGTCCAGCACGGGCGGCATCACTGCGTCAGGCGGGACCACCGCCTCGTCCACCAACACTGGCGACGACACCGCCACCGAAACTGCCAGCTCCACAAGAACCCGCCGTGGTGGCGGCACCGGCCTGGGGACCGATAGCTTCACCGGCTTCGCGACCAGCACGAGGACCGGCCGGGGCGGTGGCTTCACCGGCCTGGGGACCGATAGCTTCACCGGCTTCGCGACCAGCACGAGGACCGGCCGGGGCGGTGGCTTCACTGGCCTGGGGACCGATAGCTTCACCGGCTTCGCGACCAGCACGAGGACCGGCCGGGGCGGTGGCCCAACCGGTGTTGCAACGAGCACGAGGACCGGGGGTGGCGGCGGTGGCTTCACCGGCCTGGGGACGAGCACGAGGACCGGCCGGGGCGGTGGCCCAACCGGTGTTGGAACGGGCACGCGGACTGGGCGTGGTGGGGGGCGAACCAGCACCGCCGCCAGCACCGAGACCAGCACGGACGCAACCACCGACACCAGCATTGGCTCAGACGTGATGATTCTTCCCGACGAAACCCAGCAGTAGTCGCCCAACCGTCTGACCGGCGCCGTGAGCGAGGGGAAACACCCTTTCACTCACGGCGTTTTTCGTTTTGGCCGACGATCAGCCGCCAGCCTGCCGCTAGTCCCCCTCGTACGACGCCCGCACGGCGTCCAGGGTCGCGTCGTCGGCTGCCTCGGTTCCATCGCCGTAGAAAACCTTGCACTCCATCGCTGGGTAGCGCAGTTCAAACCGAATCGCTTTCCAGTCCGCGATGGTTGCCGATCCTCGGAGTTTCCGGTCGAAGCCGTAGGCCGGGAACCCGTCCACGCACTCATCAATACACTCGCCGTAGCGCACGACTTGCAGGTCGAAGCCCTCAAGGTTCGCGATCTCTCTGACCCGCGTGCGAAGCGTCGGCATTGAAATTTCCTCGCAGGTTTTTGCGACCCCAGCGGGATTCGAACCCGCGTTCATGGCTTGAAGGGCCATTGTCCTAGGCCGGACTAGACGATGGGGTCAGGTATGGTGGGCCGGAAGGGCCGAGGCAGAGGGCTGTGGGCCCAGCAGGATTTGAACCTGCGACCTACGGATTAAAAGTCCGCAGCTCTACCAATTGAGCTATGGGCCCGAACGAACTTGAGATTGGGTTCCTTTCTCCGGTCAAGAAGACCGGGGCGCAAGTTGTAGCATGGGTCAGGGCGATGCAAGGCGGGAAAAGCGCGCGCAGTGCGGCGGCAGTCTCAAGGAACCTGGCAACGTCCCGATTGCATCCTGTGTGCTAGGTTGGCCGCAGCCTTGCCGAAGAAAGTTGACATGGATTCGACGCTGAATAACTGTCGAGACCGCAGCGCTGGCTTGTAGAAGACGATGGAAAATTCCCGAGGAAACATGCGCGAAATGAGGCGCGCGGTGCGCACGAAGGTTCAGGTCCCTGCTCGCTACGTCAGCGAGCGCCTCACCATTGATGGGGTGGTCACGGACTTGAGCCCCGACGGCGTGTTCTTCTGCTCTGACTATCTCGATGCCACCGGGGAGTCGGTACAGGTTTCGATCGATGTTCCGTGGCGATCTGCACCTATCCATCTGCGCGGCGAGGTGCGCTGGGTGAGCGAAATGCCGCGCACCGGCGGCATGGGAATCAAGTTCATGGATGTCAGCATCGAGGACCGCGTGATGCTGTCGTCGCTCGGCCTGGCCTGGCACGCCGGGGACGAACAGAGCATTCCCGCTTCCTGAGATCCTGGCCCGCATTCTGGCCAACCGGCGTTACAATGGCTCGGGGACCAGAATGAAGACGCCAGTAACCGTACAGATCGCGGGGCAACGCTTTTCCCTTCGTGGCGACCAGGACGACCGCGCCATGCGCGAAATGGCAAGCTACGTGGACAGCCGCATGAAGGAGCTGCAGAAGCAGACTCGTACGGCGGATACCCAGTCGCTGGCGGTCCTGGCGGCACTGCAGATCACAGAAGATCTGTTCAAGGAACGCCGCGCTCTGGCGGATCTGAAGAAGCGGATTCGAGAGAGAAGTACCGCACTGCTCCATCTGGTTGAGAGTCGCGCCCGCGTCTGATTGCCGCGGCGAGCGTAGGCAGAGATGCTTGCGCGGTCTTTCTTGCGGTCTTGCGGTATAGTGGGCACCACCCAGCACACCCAACCGCCCGCCGCGTGGCGGACGTCTACATAGATGGACAGAACCGAAACCCCACTTTCCCGAGGCGATGGCCTCGTTCTTCACGCCCCTGCGACGCATTGTCGTTGCTGGGTGACTCTGCACCGCGTGCGTGGTCAGGAACGAGGCTTCGGCATTGATGTCTCCTGCTGATCTTTGGCTGCGCGACGAAAAACGGGCACTCCGGCGCGTGATGGCGAGCCGGCGCGACGAGCTGTCTGCCGATGAACGCGCTCGTTGCGCCCAGGCCGCAACGGATCTTCTGCTTGACCTGCCCGAGGTGACGGCCGCCCGGGTGGTGGCGGCCTTTGTCTCCACCCGGTCTGAAATCGATACCGCACGTACCATCGAGGGACTGCGTCGCCGCGGCATCACCGTGGTTTTGCCGCGGGTGAGCGCGGAATTGTTGCCGCCGCGTCTGCGTTTTCACAAGGTCGAAGGCCCTTCTGAGCTGGTTTTTGGCATCTTTGGGCTGCTTGAGCCCGGGCCTGGCTGTCCCGAGATGGCGCCAAAAGACATCGATGTGTTCATGGTTCCCGGCCTTGCCTTCGATGCGCGCGGCGGCCGGGTTGGATACGGCGGCGGTTATTACGACGAGCTGATGGCCTACGTGCGCGCCCACCCGGATGGGCCGTCGGGGTTTTTCGTCGGATTTGGCTACGATTTTCAGATTGCGGAAAGCTGTCCCACGGGCGAGTGGGATGTTCCCATCGACTGCGTCGTTACGGACGTGCGCGTGGTCCGATGTGGCGGCGTTCCCGAATAGGGCGGTAGTAGATGAACCCGATCGTGATCATTGTTGGAATCCTGGTCGCCCTGCTCGCAGCGGGTATGGCCTTCTTTTTCGGGCGGGCCTCCAAGCCCGAGGCGGTTCCCCAGACGGAAGAGGAACGTCAGCGCGCCCTAGCGGCTGCCCACGCCGAGGCCGACGCCATTCGCAGGCAGGCGGGGCTGGAAGCCAAAGAGGCGGCGCAGAAACTGCGTGCCGAGGTGGATGCAGAGCTGCGCGTGCGTCGCCAGGAACTCGACCGTCAGGCGGCCGCGACTGGCGCCAAGAACGAGGCGCTGGAGCGGCGCGAGCGCGAGATCAAGGCCGAGAAAGAGAACCAGCACCGCAAGGAGCGTCAGCTGCAGGCGCGCGAGCAGGCCGCGGAGTCGGCAGCGCGTTCGGGCGCTGTGCAGGTGGCCGAGGCGCGGGCGCGGCTGGAAAAGATTGCCGGAATGACCGAGGTCGAGGCACGCAAGGCACTAGAGGCCGAGGTGCGCGAATCGGCGCGGGCGGCGGCAGCGATTGATGTCAAGCGCATCGAGGACGAGGCGCGCGAGCAGGCGCAGCAGAAAGCGCAGTTGATTCTCGGTGCGGCGGTGCAACGCTACGCCAGCGAGTACGTGGCCGAGCGCACCGTATCGGTCGTGCCTCTGCCGTCTGACGACATGAAGGGGCGCATCATCGGCCGCGAGGGGCGCAACATCCGCGCGCTGGAGCAGGCCACCGGCATCGACCTCATCATCGACGACACGCCTGAGGCGGTGGTCATTTCCTGTTTCAATCCTGTCCGGCGCGAGATCGCGCGGCTGGCGCTGACCCGCCTGATTGCTGACGGCCGCATCCACCCGACCCGCATCGAAGAGATGGTCGCGAAAGCCACCGAGGAGATTGAGCAACAGTGCAAAGAGGCCGGCGAGCAGGCGGCGTTCGACTTGGGAATTGGGCGACTGCACCCCGAACTGTCGCGCCTGGTGGGCAAGTTGAAGTTCCGCTCGGGCAGCGGGCAGAATCTGCTGGCCCATTCGGTTGAGGTCGGCTTCCTGTCGGGTGTGATCGCGGGTGAGCTTGGCTATCCAGTCAAGACCGCGCGGCGGGCGGGCCTGCTGCACGACGTTGGCTGCTGTGCCGAGCAGGAGATCGAAGGATCGCATTCGCAGGCAGGCGCGGTGCTGGCGCGCAAGTACGGCGAGACGGCCAAGATCGTCCACGCCATCGAGTGCCACCACGGTGAAATCCCAGTCGAGGACGTGCTCGACCATATCGTCGACGCTGCCAACGTGCTGGCCAACCAGCGGCCAGGAGCCAAGCGCGAAACCCTGGAGACCTACGTCCAGCGCTTGGGTGACTTGGAAAAGGTCGCGGGCTCGTTCGAGGGCGTCGAGCGCGCCTTTGCCATCCAGGCGGGACACGAGGTCCGCGTCCTGGTCGAGAATTCCAAGGTTACCGACGATCAGGCGCGCAGCCTGTCCAAGGCCATCGCGCGCAAGGTGGAGTCGCAGTTGGCCTATCCGGGACAGGTTCGCGTGTCAGTGGTCCGCGAGACGCGGGCTGTCGACTACGCTAAGTAGCGCTGCATCCTGAAAAGTCGGGATTCTTGACGGGCCAGCCTATGCGGCGAAGATCGAGCCCTCATGACAAAGACTATTTTCGCTGCCGCCCTGGCGGCCCTGTTTGTCGCAAGCTGTGGCCATGACGATCCGCCGATAACCCGGACGGAGTTTTGTCAGTCGTACGCGGAGCGCGAATGTAGCAATGTGGCGGTGGCGTGCCTGATGCTCGAATCCGACTGCATGGCTGTGCGGCAAACGCGGTGTACGGCCTGGGGGCAGAACGAAGAGGACGCCGTGCCACCGCGGTCTTTCGATCCGCAGAACGCGAATGCCTGCTTGTCGAAGGTCAGCGCGGTCTTCGGTGCGATCAAAGGAGGCGATGTAGCCATCCCAGCGCGCGACTATCGCAGCGTTGACGAATCCTGTGCGCGTGTGTTTCACGGAAACGGACAGGACCAGAAGGACACCTGCAGCGTCGACGCCGACTGCAGCGGGAGTCTGATCTGCGACAAGGGCTACTGCGGAACTTCACACCAGGTCGGACCGGGCGAGGGCTGCGCCAACATCGGCGAATCCTGCCCACAGGGCTACTTCTGCGGCGGCGCCACGGTGCTGACCTGCACCGTGCGACCCGACTCGGGCGCGAGTTGTGGCGCCGGGATTCCCTGTCTGGAAGATCTGCGATGTAGCAACGGAGCCTGCGTGGAGCGTCTGGCCGGTGGGTCTGACTGTCAAACTGACGGCGATTGCGCGAGTCGCTTCTGTGAGCCCTTTGCCCTCAAGTGCGGCGCGGACATCCGCTTCGCCAACGGAAGCGCAGCCTGCCAGGCGTACCAGTTCGGCAGCTAGTGCCGGACGGCCAGCCATCGATGGGGTGTATGCCGAGCAGCCGGACGGAATTTGCCCCGCGCAGTGGAACCGGGGATGGACTGGTCATGCTCCACATCGGCGTCGAGTTTTCGCGCGCCAGCGGTCGGGCGCTGCTGCTCGAATACGCCCATGCGCGCCCGGTGGTGAACGATCCGAGTGATTTCTATAGTTTCACGAGTAACCACTTCTTCTCGATTGGCCTGCACACCGGCGGAACACGCACGCCGACGTACTGACCAACGACTGCGATGGCCTGATCGACGAGGCCGACCCGGATTGCTGGGAGTACACCCCAGGCAAGACGCGGGACTGCCCGACGACCAACCATTGCACGTTGAATCAGTAGCGCTAAATGTCATGCCGCCAGGCGACCGCGCAAGCGTTTCATCCATGTGGCGCGGGCGTGAATTCGAGCACCGCACAGACTGCGCGCCTTTTCGCCTCTTTTCCGAAAGGGCCTTCCTCTGCTCCGATAGCCAGGCGAATGCATCCTATCGCTAGAAGATGGAAACCAATTCGAGGGACGTTCTGAGACATTTGCTGGGGTTCGAGCCGTGAAAGGGTTCCGTTGCGGCTCTTACTTCGCCAGCGGGGAGGTAAGGACCATGAAGAACCAGTTTTCGTTCGTGCTTGGTACCACGGTGGTGCTTGTGGCGGCGGGTTGCGGGTCGAGCGCGTCGTACCGGGCGTCGGGGAAGTCTCTGTCCGATCAAGGCGTGCAGGTCGGCATTGCCGGCGTTCGCTGCCACGTGATACCAAAGGGCTCACTTAGGGGCGCGGTCGGTGTGCAGGATACCTACGTGAACCGCGTCGGCGATCCCGTGATCGAGACGCCGACTGACGAGGACCAAGTCAGCCTCGATTTGAGGCTCCAGATCAACAACGGCTCAGAGCAGGTCGCCGAGGTGGCAGAAGGCCACATCCTGCTGGCGGAAGCCGATCTTCCACAGACCCGGGCGGCAACGCCCGAGCACTCCAAGGTCATTGAGGTTCTTCCTGGCCAGTTGAAGAAGGTTCACCTGGCGTTCATGCCTCCCGGCGTTGCCGACTGTCATCACAAATTCGATCTGGATTTGGCCAGCAGTGTCGAGCTAGCCGGCACGCCGATCCCGCTTAGCCGAATCGATCTTCAAAACTGAATACGTGCGCCACGAAAACGGCTTCAGGGCACGGCCAGACGGAAAGAAGCCCCCAGCTTGGCGATGGGACGGTGGCGCATGCAGGTCACCACATGATCATTGACCATGCCGACCGCTTGCATGTGCGCGTAAATAATAGTCGAGCCGACGAATGAGAATCCACGCTGCTTCAGATCCTTGCTGAAAGCATCCGACAGCGCCGTGCGCGGCGGGATCTGCTGCAGGCTGGAAAGGCGAGTCTGGATCGGCCGACCTTCGACGAAGCGCCATTGGTACGCCGCAAACGAGCCAAACTCCGCTTGCACCCGCAGGAAGGCGTGCGCGTTCGCCACCGCCGACGCAACCTTCGCTCGATTGCGCACGATCCCCGGATCGCTCAGCAGCGAGCTCACCTTCCTCGCATCGAAGCGCGCGACCCTCTCGGGCTCGAAGTCGGCGAATGCGTGCCGATAGGCCGGGCGCTTGCGCAGGATGGTCAGCCACGACAGTCCCGCCTGCGCCCCCTCCAGGATCAAGAATTCAAACAGCGTGCGGTCGTCTTGCACCGGCACGCCCCATTCCTCGTCGTGGTAGGCGCCGAGGAGCGGCTGGGTGTCGGCCCAATCGCAGCGGACTTGGACCGATGGCTTGCGACTTGCCATGGCTAGGACATCACCCTTCAGACCAACACCAGCAGGCTGCTGAAATCGTTCTGCTTGCCGAGCATGTAGCAGTGATGGGTCTGATGATTGAGGTCGGGCGTCATGGTCTCTCCTCAACGCGCAAGCCTAGCATCCGGATCGGCCACCCGGGGCCGCGAAGCAGCCAACTCGCCCCGGGTCAGTCCGGGTGCGACGGCTCCTTGGTCCTGGCCGCATCCTGACCTTGTTCCCCCGTTCCGGACGCAGTAGGGTTCGGCCCCAATGACAGGCGAATACCAGCCAGACCAAGGCGAGATACGACACAAGCGGGGCTGTTTCTCCGCTTTCTCACAGGAGGTTCACGAATGATTTACTCGGCAGAAGTCGAACACATGACGTGCGTGGCGAAAGGACCGAATCACGGTCCCGCGCCCATTCCGCAAGAAGGCCGTTGGGTCCAGGCCAAGGAGATCAAGGACATCTCTGGGCTCACCCACGGCGTCGGTTGGTGCGCGCCTCAGCAGGGCGCCTGCAAGCTCACGCTCAACGTGAAGGACGGTGTGATCCAGGAAGCCCTGATCGAGACCATCGGCTGCTCCGGCATGACCCACAGCGCGGCCATGGCCGCCGAGATCCTTTCGGGCAAGACGATTCTCGAAGCCCTCAACACGGATCTCGTGTGCGACGCCATCAACACCGCCATGCGTGAACTCTTCCTGCAGATCGCCTACGGCCGCACGCAGACCGCGTTCTCCGAGGGCGGCCTGCCCATCGGCGCCGGCCTTGAGGATCTGGGCAAGGGCCTGCGCAGCCAGGTCGGCACGATGTATGGCACCGTGGCCAAGGGCGTGCGCTACCTGGAAATGGCCGAGGGCTACGTGACCCGCCTTGGTCTCGACCAGGGTGACGAGGTCATCGGATACGAATTCGTCCACCTGGGCAAGATGATGGAATCCATCCAAAAGGGCGTGGAAGCTGGGGAGGCCTTGAAGAAGGCCACCTCGAAGTACGGCCGCTTCGACGAAGCTGTCAAAACCATCAACCCCCGGCACCAGTAGGAGATTTGCACCATGGCTCTTTTTGAATCCTATGAACGCAGAATCGGCCAAATCACCCCGGTGCTGGCCAAGTACGGTATCGCTTCCCTGGAAGAGGCGAAGAAGCTCACCGACGCCAAGGGCGTGGATGTCTACAACATCGTGAAGGGCATCCAGACCATCGCCTTTGAAAACGCCTGCTGGGCCTACATCCTCGGCGCCGCCATCGCCCTCAAAAAGGGCCAGAAGAAGGCGGTGGACATCGCCTGTTCCCTGGGCGAGGGCATGCAGGCCTTCTGCATCCCTGGCTCCGTGGCCGACGATCGCAAGGTGGGCATTGGCCACGGCAACCTGGCCTCGATGTTGCTGAAGGAAGAAACCAAGTGCTTCGCCTTCCTGGCGGGCCACGAATCCTTTGCCGCGGCCGAGGGCGCCATCGGCCTCGCCCGCAGCGCCAACAAGGCCCGCAAGGATCCTCTGCGCGTCATCCTCAACGGTTTGGGCAAAGACGCCGCCCAGATCATCAGCCGCATCAACGGCTTCACCTACGTGCAGACGAAGTTCGACTACGCCTCCAGCAAGCTGAACATCGTGCGCGAGATCGCCTATTCCAAGGGCGAAAAGGCCAAGGTGCGCTGCTACGGCGCTGACGACGTCCGCGAGGGCGTGGCCATCAATCACCACGAGGGCGTGGACGTGTCCATCACCGGCAATTCCACCAACCCCACGCGCTTCCAGCACCCGGTGGCCGGCACGTACAAGAAGGAATGCCAGGAGCAGGGCAAAAAGTACTTCTCCGTGGCCAGCGGCGGCGGCACCGGCCGCACTCTGCACCCGGACAACATGGCGGCCGGTCCGGCATCCTACGGCATGACCGACACCATGGGCCGCATGCACAGCGACGCCCAGTTCGCCGGGTCATCGTCCGTGCCTGCGCACGTGGAAATGATGGGCTTCCTCGGCATGGGCAACAACCCCATGGTCGGGGCCAGCGTGGCAGTGGCCGTGGCTCTGGAACAGGCCCTGGCCAAGTAGTTCGCACTCCCGCGATTGGCGCGGGACAGACGCGCATCCCCAAAGGGGCGGGCTTCAAACCCGCCCCTTCCTATTTATGGCCCCTTGCCCGCGGGCCTTCGCCGCCATAACTTAGCCCTTCCCGCTAGACGCGGGGCGGAAGGACTCCCTTGCTCAGCCAAATTGCCAAGAAGATTTTCGGCACGAAGAACGCGCGCGTCCTCAAAGGCCTGCGCCCGCTCGTCGCTCAGGTCAACGCATTCGAGTCGGACATGCGCAAGAAGTCCGACGACGAACTGCGGGGCATGACGCCCGAATTCCGTCGGCGGCTCGACCAGGGCGCGCCGCTCGACAGCCTGCTGCCCGAGGCGTTTGCCGTGTGCCGCGAGGCCGGCCGACGCGTGGTCAACATGCGGCACTTCGACGTGCAGCTCATCGGCGGCATGATCCTGCACCGGGGTTGCATCTCGGAAATGAAGACTGGCGAAGGAAAGACGCTGGTCGCCACCCTGCCCTTCTACCTGAACGCGCTGCCCGGCAAGGGCGTCCACCTAGTCACCGCCAACGACTACCTCGCCCGCCGCGATGCCGAGTGGATGGGCCGCATCTACCGCTTCTTGGGCATGTCCGTCGGCGTGATCGTGCACGGCCTGACCGATGCCCAGCGCCAGCAGAACTACCGCTGCGACATCACCTACGGCACCAACTCGGAGTTCGGCTTCGATTACCTGCGGGACAACATGAAGGAGTCGATCGAGCGCTACGTGCAGCGCGATCTCAACTTCGCCATCGTGGACGAAGTCGACTCGATCTTGATCGACGAGGCACGCACGCCTCTCATCATTTCAGGCCCGGCCGAGGAGAGCGCCGGTCACTACGCCAAGGTCAACGTCATCATCCCGACCTTGCGCAAGGACATCGACTACACGGTCGACGAGAAAGCCCACTCGGCCATGCTGACCGACTCGGGCGTGGACCGGGTCGAGCATAAGTTGAACGTGGGCAACCTGTACAACCCGGAAAACATCGCCTGGTTGCACCACGTGACCCAGGCCCTGCGCGCGCACACCCTGTACAAGCGCGACGTCAATTATCTGATCGAAGACGGCGAGGTCATCATCGTCGACGAGTTCACCGGCCGCAAGATGCCGGGCCGGCGCTGGTCAGATGGTCTGCACCAGGCGGTGGAAGCCAAGGAAGGCGTGCAGATCCAGGAAGAAAACCAGACCCTGGCCACCATCAGCTATCAGAACTACTTCCGTATCTACAAAAAGCTGGCCGGCATGACCGGCACCGCCGACACCGAGGCCGAGGAGTTCGCCAAGATCTACAAGCTGGAGGTCTCGGTGATTCCCACCAACCGCGCCATGGTCCGCAAGGATCATCACGACGTGGTGTACAAGAACGAGCGGGGCAAGTTCCGCGCGGTGTTGGCCGAAATCGAAGACTGCCACCAGCGCGGCCAGCCGGTTCTGGTCGGTACCATCAGCGTGGAGAAGTCCGAGGTGGTGGCCTCCCTGCTGCGCAAGAAGGGCATTCCGCACAATGTCCTCAATGCCAAACAGCACGAGCGCGAGGCCCATGTTGTCGCGCAGGCCGGCCGCAAGGGAGCGGTGACCATTTCGACCAACATGGCCGGCCGCGGGACCGACATCATCCTCGGCGGCAACGCCGAATTCATGGCACGCGCCGCGGTGGATCCCGAGGCCGCGGGCCAGCCTGGCGCCCTGGTCGATCCGGAAAAATTCGCCGTCGCCTTTGCCGAATTCAAACCCCAGTGCGACGCCGAGCGCGCCGACGTTCTGGCCGCGGGCGGCCTGCACATCCTGGGCACCGAACGCCACGAATCGCGGCGCATCGACAACCAGTTGCGCGGCCGCGCCGGCCGACAAGGCGATCCCGGCAGCTCGCGTTTCTTCCTTTCGCTCGAAGACGATCTCATGCGCATCTTCGGGGCCGAGCGCATCACCGGCCTGATGGAGCGCCTGGGGATGGAAGAGGACGTTCCCATCGAAAGCACGATCATCAACCGCGCCATCGAGAACGCGCAGAAGAAGGTCGAGGGTCACAACTTCGACATCCGCAAGAGCCTGCTCGAATACGACGACGTCATGAACCAGCAGCGCAAGACCATCTATGCGCTGCGACGGCAGGTGCTCGAAGGGGCGTATGTTCCCCTGCTGTCCGAGGCCGAGCAGAAGTCCGGCAAGCAGGCGCCGACGCCCGAATCGTCGGGGCAGCACACGGTGGACAAGCTGTCGGTCACGTTGCGCCCGTCGCTCGCCCGCCTGGCCGAAGCCCTGAGCCACGAAGTCCCGCCGCCCGCGGCCGACGGTACGCAGGCCGCGCCAGTTGCGGTTCCGCTCGACCCGGTCAAGTTCCGCTCAGCGCTTTACCGGCAGTTCGGCGCCTACCCCGACGTCACCGGCATCGTAGAGGATCGCACCGGCACGCTCGACCGACTGGCGCGCGTGGTGGCCTCGTCGTTGATTCAACAGCGTGAACGCGTCCTCGATCTGTCGGAAGAGGTTCTGCAGGAACTCCTCGACCAAACTTGTTCCGAAAGCACCCACGCCGAGGACTGGGACATCGAGGCTTTGACCGCGGGCATGAAGGAGCGATTCGGTTTCGAGCCCACCATCGAAACCAAGGGCCTGCTCGACCGGGAGAAGCTGGCGGCGCTGACCTGGGCCCAGGTCGAAAAGATCATGGAGTCGCGCGAGGAGGAATTCGGACTACCCTATTTCCTCTATTTCTTCCGCTATTTCATGCTGGAGGAAATCGACCAGCTCTGGATCGAGCACCTGAAGAACATGGAGGCCCTGCGCGAGGGTATCGGCCTGCGCGGCTACGGACAGAAGGATCCAAAGCAGGAATACAAGAAGGAAGGCTTCGTCATCTTCGGCGAGATGGTGGCCAGCATCAGCCGCAACCTGTGCCAGAAGCTGTTCCACATCCAGATCCGGCGCGAGGAGAGCGAGACTGCCGCCAAGCAAATGGCCGACAAGCAGGCGAAGCGCCGGCCACGCGCCACGGTTGAATCAGGCGGCGGCGCCGCCCAAGCCGCGGCGGCACCGGAGTCGACCGAGCCGCAGCCAGTGCGCAGGTCCGAACCCAAGGTCGGCCGCAACGACCCCTGTCCATGCGGCAGCGGCAAAAAGTACAAGAAGTGCCACGGCACGAGCGCGTAGCGGTTGCCAGGCTGGAGGCCCGACCTATGGCCTGCCCGCAACCCGGTGTAGAATCGCCCCATGATGCCAAAGGCTCGTGGTTCCTTATGGTCAGTCGCTTTTCTGGCTTCGCTGGCGTGGGCCGGCTGTGGATCGGACCAGCCTCTTGGGGCTCAAATCGGTTCGCAGGTTGCCCTTGGCGATTCGCCCCTGACGAGGACGCGGAATGCCGTTCTTCTGCGTGCGGGCGAGGGATTCGTCTTGGCCGGGCTCGACGGGAACATGGTACGCTGGGGCCAGCTTAGCAGCGTCGGTGTCGTGACCCACGAAACAGCCTTCGACCTGCCAGAACAGCCTGCCACGACCACCGGCGGGCAGGCGTTGGGCCCGCTTTTCGCGGTCACCAGCAAGACCGTACCCGGCGATCAGCTGGTCGTGGTGATGGGTGTGCTCCAGACCGGCACCACGGATCACTACGAGATCCACGCCGCGGTCTATGATTGGGACTCTCAGGTCCCGGTCGCTGTGAACACACTGGCAGTGCAGGCCGCGGCTGCCAACTCAGGCGCGGTTCGCCTGCAGGCGGGCAGCGCGGCGGGCGGCACGCGGGCCATGGTCCTGTGGGGAGTCGAAGGCCAGCTTGTCCCCATCCGTTACCAAATGATCGGCGCTGACGGGGCTCTCGTCGGTGCGCAGGGGAAGATAGACGACGCGCCCGACCCGAACAACATCGCCCTGTGGACCTGCCTCGACACCACGCAGAGCGGCTCCAAGCTCGCCGTCACCCTGGTTGAATCCCCCAACCAGTACCATCCCGCAGAGCCGGCTTGGCATCGTTATGCCATCAACGATGACGGCAGCGTCGGCGAGGAAGCGCTGATCTACATGCAGTATGCCGTGTCAGACTGTCGCATCGTCTCGACTCCAACGTCCGACGGCTATCTCGTGGCCTGGCAGAACAACGCCAGCAACGGCGGCACATTCGTCGCCAGCCTGACCCCGCCAGCGCCTGATGCCGCATCGGGCGGCGCCGACGACGTGACCGTACGTGCGGTCCTGGCCTCGGCAAGCTACGGGGGCTATGCGCAGATGCCCAAGATCGCCTGGATCGCCCCGATTGGCTACGAATTCACGGTTGGTCTGGCTCGAACCGGGGGACCGCAAGTCCTGCGCTTCGACGCCTTCGCGGATCCCAAGGGCAAAGGGCTGTACCTGCCGAGTGCGGCTGGCAGCACAGGCCCCGTGTCCGCCTGGGTGGGCAGCGATGCAACCTATGTCACCTATCTGGACATGCCTGCATCGTCGAATCAGGCTGATGCTGCAGTCGCGGCAGGCAGCCAGCGTCTCTTCGTCACGGTACTCAGCCCCGCCGAACTGCATTAGGAACGTGCCACAATGCTTCACGGGCCGTACGGTTCAGTCGCAGATGTGATCCAGCCAGGAAATATTCCTGGGCTGGCATCGGTTAGAAGTACGTAACCTGACCATGCTGTTCCGTACGTCCCCAGCCAAGGCCGACTTTGAACGCGAGGTGATGCCGCACCTCCGGTTGCTGTATAGCGTAGCAATGCGCATGACCAGATGCGCCGGTGACGCTGAGGACCTGGTCCAAGAAACCATGCTGCGCGCCTACCGTTTCTGGGACAGCTTCGAGGCTGGCAGCAACTGCAAGGCTTGGCTCCTGCGCATCCTCACCAATTCCTTCCGCAATCGCTACCGGGACTGGGAACGCGAACAGGAGATCCTGGGCCAAGCCCAATCCTGCGACGCCCATCTCGGCCAATTTCAAAGCCAAAGTCCGCGCGACGCTGAAAGCGCGCTCTTTGGCCGCATGCTCTCGCGCGACGTGGAAGAGGCCCTGGCCGCGTTGCCAGCCGAGTTCCGACTGCCGGTCATCCTGGCTGACCTGGAAGACCTGTCATACAAGGAAATGGCCGACGTCATGGGGTGCCCAGCCGGCACCGTGATGAGCCGGCTGTATCGCGGTCGCAAGATGCTGCAGAAGAAACTGCACGACTATGCCGTGGAGTCGGGAATCATTCGCGACCAACAAAGCGAAACCGAGCCGGCCGACAAGAAACAGGCCCAGGTTGTTGACCTCGACGGGTTTCGCAAATCGAAACAGGGAGGCGGGTGATGGGAATGAACTGCTCGGAAGCGGACGCCATCATGTATGCCTTTGTCGACGGTGAGTTGTCTGGATCGGATCGGACGGCCTACGAAGCCCATCTGGCGACCTGCGAGGCCTGCGCGCACACCACGCGCTTGCAGTCGCGTTTCAAGGCGGCCCTGCGCGGCCATCTGCCACGGCCGGAAGTTCCCCAGGATTTGCGCCAGCGCCTACATAGCGCGATTGAGGCCGAGCCCACGCGACGCCAGTGGCCTTGGCAGGCCTACCCGCGCGTCTTCACCTTGGCCATTGCGGCGTCGGCCGCGGTGGTGTTGCTGGTGGCGAGTCCGCGGCGAGCCCCTTCGTCTTCTGTTCTTGAGCAGGCCATGTCCACCTTCCATCACGACCTGCCGCTCGACGTGCTTTCACAAAGTTGCTCGGCGGTGACTGACTGGTTTCGCGGCAAGCTCGATTTCACCATGCCGACGCCTCCTTCCGATGCCGACCGGGCGCGCTGCCAGGGCGGCCGGCTGGTGAACGTGCGCGATCGCTTTGGCGCCTACGTCGTCTATCAGGTGCCGGCTGGGCACCGCCTGGGACTGATGGTGTTTCCGGCCGATGACAACGTGGCGTTTGGCCCACACCGCCGAACCTTGGGTGGCCGAGACGTGTACGTGGGCAGCAGCCGTGGCGTTTCGACCGCGGCCTACCATGGACCGGACGGGCTGAACTACGTGTTCACCGCGGACATCGACGAGGACGCGCTGGCCCACTGGGTTGAAACGGTGTACCTGGAACGGCGCTAGCCGACCTACCCTGCCGCCACGCGGGCCAGCAGTCGCGCGACGCCCTCGGCGAATACGCCCTCTTCCACAATCAAACTGAGCACCAGCGTCGCGCCCATGGTCAGGTCGAAGAAGTAGCCGGGCTGGACCAGGACGCCGTCTTCGAGCAGGGCGCTCGCCCAGGTCTCGTCGCTCATGATTTCTGGCACGCGCAGGATGGCGCACCAGCCGGCCTCTGCTGGCAGCAGGGTGCAAGGCGAATGCGCGCCGAGAGCCGCAACCAAGGCGCGCCGATTGCGCTGTACCCGTTCAATGATTTGGCGGCGAATGGCGGCACCGGCCTGCAGCAGTCCGGGCAGGGCTGCCTGGACGGGCGTTCCCACTGACAAATAGGTGTCGGCAATCAATTCCAGGCGCGCGAGCGCATTGCCGACCAAAGCGGTGGGACCCGAGGCGGCTATCCAGCCCAATTTCAAGTGCGGCAGGCCGCACGACTTGGACAATCCCCCTAACGAAAACACCAACGCGGGTGAGGCTCGGCCCGCTGCCGCGGTGACGGCGGCTAGGGCGGGCGCCAATGGGAAATCGGCGAAGACCTCGTCGACAATCAGGGCCCTGCCCTGCGCTGCGGCCAGCCCGGCCAGCCGATCGAAATCGTCACCGGACACAAACGACCCGGTGGGATTGTTGGGACTGACCAGGATGATGGCGGCGGCATCGGCGAAATCCAGGCTGTGAAAGTCGATGTGCCATTGCCCGTCGAAATGCAGTCGGTAGGGCCGCGGAGTCAAACCTTCCAGACGGGCCAGGTATTCAAACAATGGATAGCTCGGCTCGGGACAAAGCACGCATTGGCCGGGATCACCGAGCAACTTGAAAAGCAAGGCGTAGGATTCACTGGAACTGGCGGTGAGCGCCACCTGGTTGACGTCGATGGCGACGCCCCGCCGGGCATAGTCCCCGACCACGGCCGCACGCGCGCTGGGCATCCCAAAGGGCGCGGGCTGGTAAGCGCTGATGGCGCCGGCGGCAAAGGCCTGCGCAATTTCACCATCCGGATACGCCAGGCCCACTTGGGTGGGATTGCTCACGGTCAGGTCGAGCAGAGGCCGGCCCAATGCGCGCTCGGCGGCCTCGGCCCGCGCCAGGGCGTTTTCCGCCGTGGCCCACGCCAGCCGCCGGGAAAATTGCTGGTCCATGCGCGCTACAGGCGGCCCACGTCTTCGGCGCGCAACCAGCCTTCCAATCCATTGGCCAGGCGCACGCGCACCCAATCCTGATCGCGGTCGAGCAAACGCACGCGCAGGCCGGCGTGTACTTCGAAGCTGGTGCGGTAGGTGGTGTCGGCGCCTTCTTTCACTGCCACCACGTCAGGCAAGACCACGGCAAAGGGAATGCGATCCAGGTTCATGCGCCCCAGCAGCAGAATTCCCGCCAGCAGCGCGCCGGTGCCCAGGATGGCAGCGCCCGCAGTCAGGGCCGCGCGCGAGTCGTCGGCAGCGCGCCGGCGCAAGAACAACAAGGAAAAACAGCCGAGGTACAGCCCGACAAAGATCCAAGTTTCAGTCGACGCGGTGAAGACCGTCACTACGCGAATCCACAAAGCCTCGCGCTCCGCACTTTCGATCTTGTCAAGCACACGGCGTTCGGCCAGTTTGCGCGCCTGGGCCAGGTTGAACCGCGCGTCTTCGTCGTCCGGATCCACTTCAAGCGCGCGCTCGAACGACCAGACGGCGCGCCCCAGGCTGCCCTGGCGGAAGTGGGCCACGCCCAGGTTGTAGTACAGGTCGCGCGACGCCACGTTTTGGCGGTCGAGCTGTTCGTAGGCCGCGATGGCACCGACCAGATCGCCACGAAAATAGGCATCGTTGCCGCGCTTCCATGCCTCATCCAACAGATCGGCGTGCGCCATGCGCGCCGGTAGCACCAGCAGGGCAAGAAGCAAAATTCTCGCCGTCCTCACGATCGCACCCCAGGTGCCGACACCGGCCGCAACGGCGCCTTCTCGATCTGCAGAATGATCTCGCTGGCACGATCGCGGGCCGCGCGCACTTCTTCAACCGAGACGCTGCCCGGGGCAAACCGAGCACGGTCACAGTCTTCCAGCGAAGCCAGCGTGGCCGCGACCAGTGCCGGCGCCAGACCGGCCCGTGCCAGGGTGGAGCCCAGCTCGTCCCACGACAGGCCCGCGATCTGTGTGCCCAGTTTTCCCGTGAGGAACTCGCGCAGCACGCGCTCGATCTCGCCAAAGGCTTGCGCCAGCCGGCCTTCCCGCAGGCAGACATCGGCGGTGCGCAGGCGCCGCCGCGCCAACCGGCGCAACTTGCGCCAACGCGTGCCCTCGGTTTCCTTGCTCAAGCGCTGGCGCACGAACCCGACAAACGCGGTAAGGGCCAGAACCAAGGGCGGAAACACAACCACGCCGAGCAGGCTGCGCGACCGATAGAAACTCGTACCGAGGTCGCGGCGCAAGGTGGGCCGGTTGTGCAAGGGTCGGATGTCGAGGGCCAGCACGTTTTCCCCGCCAGCGGTGGCCGGGGAGGAAGCCGAAGTGATGGTTCCTGTGGTCGCACTGATGGGATGCGCGCCTGTCGGCTGCGCGCCCTCGGCGCTGACCTCGATACGCAGCGGATTGCTCTTTTCGCTGCCGTAGGTTCCGCGGTCCGGATCGAAAAAGGCCAAGGTGAAGGGCGGGATGGTCGTCACGCCGGCCCGCTCGGGCAGAAGCAAATACTCGACCACCTTGGTGCCCGTCACCCGCTCGCCAGGATCGAGGGTCACCGACACCTTGGGCTCATACGCCTTCCAGCCATCGAGACGCGGCAAAACCGGCGTGGCCAGTTTGCGCAGATTGCCTTGGCCGCTCACGGTCAGCTTGAGCGTGACCGCCTCGCCCACGTTGACCCGATCGCGGTCCACTTCAGCGCGCAGGGTGAAATGGCCCACCGCCGAGGTGTCGAACTTGGGCGGCTGGCCCGCGGTGGGCAGGGGCAGAACCTCGATGGTCAAGGGCTCGGTCTTCAAGCGCTCGGTGCGCAGGGTCGCGCCGAAAAAATCCACCCGCGAGATCTCGGATTCGAGCGGACTCACGGTCAGACGCCCGGGATGAAGCGGAAAAAGCGCCTTCTTCATCAACGGGGCGACGAGATAGTTGCGTCCCTCGTAGGCCTGTTCAGTCAGCGAAAGACCGGCGTGGGGGTTGGCCGGGGTGCGATCCTCGACCCAGAACCCGTCGGTGCGCGGCTCGGCCGTGGTGCCGTACTTGTCCTGCCGCTCGGTCAGGTAGAGGAACCAATCCACGGCAATCTCGTCGCCGACGTAGGCCTTGAGTTTGTTGGATTGGACGCGGAGAAAATTGCGCCGGCCGCGCCCAGGTTGCTGGGTATCAGCCGTTGGCGGGGCATCGTCCTGCACGCCGAAGCCAGGAAACGGCAGCCCCGGATTGGGAATGCCCTGTGGAAAGCCGCGCCCAGGACGGCGGGACGGCGGGGATTGCCCGGTGTCAACCACGCTGATGGCGATCTTCTCCGTGCGCACTTCCTGGCCGTCCACCCGTACGCGCGCCGGACCTATGTTGAAGGTACCCCGGTCAGGCGCCAACACCTCGTAGTGCCAGCCATACACCTGGCGCACGAAGGTGCCGCCGCCCCCCATCTGCATTTGGGTGGACTGGCTCGGTCGTTCGGACAGGGCGCGCATACCGCGCAGATCCGGCGGGCGATAGCCGTCCACGCGTCCCCCCTCGACCGAAAGGGTGACTTCCAGGGTGAACGACTCGCCCACGCCAACCTGGGTGCGGTCCACGCGCGCGATGAAGCTCGGCACGGCGGCAGCGGCCGTTCCGGAGGCAACGGCGAGCATCAGCCCGCCGATGGTTGCGATTGGACGAATCCGCATCGCTACCAATCCTTGGCGGGCGGCGCGCGGCGCACGGCACGCAGACGGGCGCGCATCTTCTCCAGATCCTTGGGGCTTCGCTCCAGGCTGTCCAGCACAGCATCGATCTCGCTCATTTCAGGAGCTTTGTCATCCTTTGGCTGCGCGGCCGGCTCTTCTTGCGGCGGCGGCTGGGCACCCGCATCCTCGCCTTGAGGCGGCTTCGGCGGTTCCTGCTTGGGCGCGCCGGCATCGGGCTCCTGCTTCTTGTCGTCCTTCTTGTCGTCCTTCTTGTCGTCCTTCTTCTGGTCCTGCTTCTTCTGGTCGTCTTGCTTCTTCTTGTCTTTGTCCTGGTCCTTGTCCTGCTGGTCCTGCTTCTTCTTGTCTTCTTCCTGCTTTTTCTGCAGGGCCAATTCCAGATTCCACTTGGCGCGCATGTCGCCAGGTTCCAGGCCCAAGGATCGCTTGTAGGCCGCGATGGCGTCGGGGTAGCGCTCAGCCTTGAAGTAGCTGTTGGCGAGGTTGTAGAAGGCCGCCGCCTTCAGCGACGGCGACTTGGTCTCCGTGGCCCGCATCAGCTCGGCGATGGCCTCGTCGTAGCGGGACAGGGCAAAAAGCGCCGAACCCCGATTGAAATGAACGCCCGGGTCTGCCGGCAGTGCTGCCGCCGCCTGGTCGTAGTGAGTGAGAGCATCCTCGGCCTTGCCCTTGTCCAGGCTGGCGTTGCCGTCGGTGACCGCCCGGTTGGGGCGCTCAAGTGGATTCCACGCGGCCAGAAGCGGCACCATCGCAACCACGGCGCCGACAATCTGCGCGGTCGTCATGCGATCGGAAGTCGGCAGCCTCACTTTCATGCCTTCCTCCTGCGGCGCTCGTTGAGGCACGCCTCGCCAATCAGCAGCAAAAAAGCCGGCAGAAGCAGATACTCGCAAACCTCGTCGTAGCGTTTGACCAGGCGGGCTTCAGTCTCGGTGCGCTTCAGCCCGGCCAGCGCCGCTTCGATCGCCTCCACGCCAAAGTGGCGGGCGTCGGCGCGCAGGTACTCGCCCCCTGTTCGCGCCGCGATCTTGGACAACAAATCCTCGCTCAAGCGCGAGGTGACGTACTTGCCGTCGCGATCCTTGATGTAGCCCTGGGCCTGGCCCTCTTCATTGACCTCCGGCACCAGCTCGCCCGAACGCGATCCGATGCCCACGGCAAAAACCTTGACCCCCAGCTTGGCCGCCTCGTCGGCCACTTCCATTGGCTCGCTCTCGGTGTCCTCTCCGTCGGTGAGAAGTAGGATCACTTGCCCGCGCGTTTCGCCGCCCTGGGCGCGTAACCGCTTCAACATTTCGAGGCCAGCATTGAGCGCGCGGCCGATGGCGGTACCGCCCACCGGAATATCGGATGGGGTCATGTCGCGCCAGAAGAGCTTGACCGCGGCGTAGTCGGTGGTCGGCGGGTAGGTCAGTGTCTCGCCGGCGAAGGCCACCAGGCCAATGCGATCGCCGGCCAGCCGATCCATCAATCTTTCCAGTTCGCGCTTGGCGCGTTCCAGCCGCGAGGGATAGATGTCCTTGGCCAACATCGACTTCGAAAAATCGAGCGCCACCACCAGATCGAGGCCGCGCTGTTTTTCCAGACGCGCGCGCCCACCCGCCTGGGGTCGCGACAGGGCCAAGGCCAGCAGTGCCACCGCCAACACGACCAGCGCCGCAGCCAGCACCTTGCGCGGCACCGACACCGAGGCGGCCATGCGCGCGATGAGCCCCGGCTGACCCAGGCGTCGGAGCAAACGGCGACGCCGGGCAAAGGCAATGGCATAGGCCAGCACCACCGCGGGCGCCGCCAACAGGAGCCAGAGCAGATGCGGATCCGCTATGCGCATTAGGGCAGCCTCCGCAGGCGTGACAGGCGCAGGGCGATCTCCAGCAGCAGCAGGGCAAAGGCCGGCCACAGAAAGCGCGGGTAAAGCTCGGCGTAGAGCACGCCGCGATCGCGGATGCGCGACTTTTCAAGCTCTTCGAGGATGTTCTGGAACCTCTGCGCCAGGGCGCGCGTGTCAGAGGCCAAATAGGGCGATCCGCCGGTCATGCCCGCGATCTGCTCCAGCAGCTTGGGATTGACGGCGTAGCGCTGCTGCTGCGGATTCGCGTCGTCGGCTTCGCGGCTGCTGTCGTGGGCGCCGGCCAGGATGGTGTAGATTTTGACGCCCATTTTCTGGGCAAAACTGGCGGCCTGCAGGGGCGAGATGTTGCCCGAGTTGTTGTCCCCGTCGGTGAGCAGGATAACGACCTTGGATTTGGCGTCGGACTTGCGCAGGCGCGACAGAGCCACGCCCAACCCGTTGCCGATGGCGGTACCGCGCCCGTCGACAATGCCCGGCTGCAATTCGGCCAGCATGCGCAGGAAAGTTCCGTGATCGAGCGTGAGCGGCGTGTACGTGTAGGCCTCGCGGCCAAAGATCACCAAACCGATGCGATCCCCGCGCCGACGCGTGACGAAGTCCTTGATCACGGCCTTGGCCGCTTCCAGCCGATTGGGCTGCAGATCGGTTTCTTCCATGGAGCCCGACATGTCGAGAGTGACCACGATGTCGATGCCTTCGAGTTCGAGGTCGTCGTCCTTCTGCGGGGTCTGCGGCCGGGCCAGCGCCAGCCCCACCGCGACCACGATGAAGAGACGCAGCACCACCGGCAAATCAGCCAGCCGCGCCGCCCATCCCCGCCGCAAAAGGCGCATCTCGCCTGCCCGCGAGTGCATGAGCACCGGCCGCCGTGTCGGCGCCCGCCTGATGCCCGCCCAGATCACCAAAGCGGCAGCCAGCGGAATCAACGCGAGCAAGGCCGGATGGGCAAAACGAAACAGTTCGAGCGAGCGGAACCACAAGAAATAGATCAGGCCCGCCGGCACGAACACCGCCGCCAGCAGGGCGTAGGGGATCACGCCTCGAACCGCGCGTGTCTTCTCGGGGCGCTCAGCCACGGGGCGCCTCCTTCTGAACGGCGGCGTCCACGCCCGCAACCGGCGGCTCGGGCCGCGGGCGTGACGACTCGACGATGCGAATCCCGGTTTCGAGGGCACCGCGTGCCTCGGCCATGGAAGGCGAGACCTTGGCGAACTTCACCAGATCGCAGCCGGCCAGCCACCCTTCCACCTCGCCGAGCACAAAGCCGCGCATCTCCTGAATAGGACCCCGTCGGCGCAAGCGCAGCACCAGTTCCTCCGTGGTCAGCTCCAACGAGTCGAAGGCGAAGCGGGCGCCCAGGTATTCGCGGATGATCTCCGACAATTCAAAGGTGAAGGGCCGCAAGTCTTCGCTCGTGGCCAGGCGCGCACCCAGGCGATCGAGCCGTTCCAGGGCCACCTCGTGCGCCGGCCGTGGCGGCGGTGCCGGTCGGTGCGACGCACGCGCGCGCAGGCGGCGACGGATGAAAAGCGCCAGCGCCGCACCCAATCCGGCCGCTGCCAGACCGCTCACGATGTAGGCGTAAAGGTAGTCGCGCTGGATGACCGGCACCGGACCCGCATTTTCCTTGAGCTTGGGTTCGGCTTCGTTGGCGATCAGGCTGGTGATGGTGACGGCAATCGGCTGGGTCCGCGCGCTCAGCACCTCGCCGCCCTTGCCGAAATAGGTCACCGCGACCGCGGGAATTTCCGTCGCGCCAGGCTCGTAGGCGGCCACAGTCAGCACGAACTCGCGGCGCATTTTGCCGTCGCCCAGATCCTTCTCTTCCAGGCGTCGTGCAAGTTCCGTGAACGGCGACAGATCGATATTCTCGGGCAGAATCACCGGCGTGGTCGTCGGACTGACAGCTGTGATCGACAGGTGCAGGGCATCGCCGACACGAGCCTCGGCCTTGTCCACCCGCGCGGTCACGGTGGGCGCGTCGGCCCGCGTAGGCACGGCGGCCGCGCTCGGCTGCGCGTCGGTCGGCCGGCTAGCATCAGGCGGCGCAGCGGCTAGCAATCCGACCAGAATCCACCCGATCAATGTCGCAACCTCCGGGCCCGCGCCTCGAAGAAGCTGGTCAGGGCGGGCAGGTAGGGACGATCGGTCCGCACCGCGATGGCGTCAAGCGACAGCCGACGAAACAAGGTCTCGCGCGCCTCGCGGGCCGCACGGTTGTTCGCGGCGAAGACCTTCGCTTCCGGGCCGGATGTGTCGAAGACCACCACCTCGCCGCTCTCGGGATCTTCAACTTCAAGCAGGCCCACCTTCGGGAACTCCTCTTCCAGCGGATCGGTCACCGCCACCGGAACCAGGTCATGGCGCCGGGCCGCGATGCGCAGGGATCGTTCGTACTGCGCCGGCGGCGCGAGAAAGTCAGAAACCAAAAAAGCCACCGCGCGCCGGCGTGCGATCCGACCCAAGAAATCCAGGCCCCGCCCCAGGTTGGTGTGGGGCGAGCGCGGCTCGAACGAGAGGATCTCGCTGATCACGCGCAAAACGTGCTTCTTGCCCTTCTTGGCCGGCACGAAACGCTCGACCTGGTCGGTGAAAATGATGAGGCCGACCCGGTCGTTGTTGCGAATGGCGGAAAAAGCAAGCACGGCGGCCAGCTCCGCCGCCAGCTCCCGCTTCTCCTGCCCGGTCGAGCCGAATCGCCCCGACGCCGACATGTCGACGAGCAAGAGCACGGTCATCTCGCGCTCTTCGACGTACAGCTTTACGTAGGGCGCATTCATGCGCGCCGACACGTTCCAGTCGATGAGCCGGATGTCATCGCCCGGGATGTACTGGCGCACTTCAGAAAACGCGATGCCCGAGCCCTTGAACACCGAATGGTACTGTCCCGCCATCCGATCGCGCACGAGGCGCTCGGTAACAATCTCGATGGTGCGGATCTTCCGCAGCAGATCGCGGGTCAGCATGGACGCTGTCTACGGAACCTCAATGTGCTCGAACAGCTTGCGCACCACCTGTTCGGACGTCATCTCCTCGGCCTCGGCTTCGTAGGTCAGGATGACCCGATGGCGAAGCACGTCCACGCCGATGGCCTTGATGTCCTCGGGCGTGACATAGCCGCGCCGGCGCAGAAAGGCGTGCGCGCGCGCCGCCAAGTTCAGGTAGATCGAAGCGCGCGGGCTGGCGCCGTATTCGATGAAGTCGGCCAACTCAGGCAGTCCGTAGGCCTTTGGATCGCGCGTGGCATGCACAATGTTGACGATGTAGTCGCGGATCTTCTCGTCGATGTAGATCTGGCTCAACACCGAGCGCGCTTCGGCAATCTGGCGGGGCGTGGCCACGGGAGCCGCCCGTACCGACGTGCCCGACGTCATGCGATCCATGATGGTGCGCTCGTCCTCCTTGCTGGGATAGCCCACCTTGACCATCAACATGAAGCGGTCGAGTTGCGCCTCGGGCAGAGCGTAGGTTCCTTCCTGCTCGATGGGGTTTTGCGTCGCCATGACCAAGAACGGGTCGGGCAGCGCGTGGGTCTGGTCGCCGACGGTGACCTGGCGTTCTTGCATGGCTTCGAGCAGCGCGGACTGCACCTTGGCCGGCGCGCGGTTGATTTCGTCGGCCAGCACCAGGTTGGCAAAGATCGGCCCCTTCTTGGACACAAATTCGCCGCGGTTCTGGTTGTAGATGACCGTGCCCACGATGTCGGCCGGCAAGAGATCGGGCGTGAATTGGATGCGCTGAAAGCGCATGTCGAGCGAGTCAGCCAGGGTCTTGACCGTCAAAGTCTTGGCCAGGCCAGGAACGCCCTCCAGCAGAACGTGTCCCCCGGCGAGCAGTCCAATGAGAATGCGCTCGACCATGGCCTTTTGGCCGACAATGACCTTGCCCACCTCGGCGGTCAGGTTGTCGACGAAAGCGGATTGCTGCTGGACCATTTCATTGATGACACGGACGTCCATGCGATCTCCTCGGGAAGGAAGACAGAAGGGTGAATTCTGAAGGCCTATAACTACTCGGACAGCCCCGATATTTCCACAAAGCAACGGGATTTCGGGTCGGTGAAACTAGCGCCTGCTGCTTTGGTGGGGCTTGAAGGGATTTCGCACTTCAAGAAAGTCGAACTTGAGGAAGTCCGCGTCGTTGGTGAAAAGCGTTCTGACGCCGTGCTGACGCAAGAGCGCCGCCAGGTGAGCGTCGGGAACCAGGTTGCCACGAACCGGAAGCTGGCTCGCGAGTTCGCGGTAGACATCCCAGTAGCCGGCCTGCTCCGAGAGCAGGCGCACCTGCGGCAGTGATACCAGCGCGTCCACGTTGCGCATGGCCTCGTCCGGGGACAGCGGCCGTGCGCAGATCGCCGGATGGGTGATGAGCCGCAGATAGGACATGACCGTTCCCCACGAAAGGTAGAACATGCCTGGCGAGGTTGCGCAGCCGTCGAGAAAAGCGCGCGCCTGCCCGTGCAGCGGGCTCGACGAGTCCGAGGCATACACCAGGATGTTCACGTCGAGCGCGTAGCTCATCGCCGCCGACTGTCCCCATCGAGGGCGGCGTAGACCGCTTCCTTGTCAGCGACATCGACCTTGAGCCCGAGGGGGTGGGAAATCCACGCAAAGGCAGGTAGCTTGCGCGCGCTGCTCTTCTTTGCGGCCAGGTAGTGAGCCACCGCCTCGGACACACACTGGCCGAGCGTCTTCTTCTCTCTGCTCTGCAGCCGCTTCATCTCAGCCAGAAGCGGAGCCTCAATATCCACCGTCGTGCGAGCCATGCATCTGATGCTAACACGCCACGCATCAGAGGCAAGGTCAAGTCGAGGTCATGATAAAGCAAAGCAGCAAGTCTCTTCATCAACACCGGCAGGTCGACCGGAACGCCGCTTCAACTGTGCTCAAGCGTGCCCGGCAAGAGGATGTTGCTGGGTCAGGCAGTGCAAGGTGCCGAAGCCCAGCACGAGGTCGACCGCGTGGACGCCCACCACGGGGCGATCGCGGAAGAGCTCGCCCAGAATTCCCAGGGCGATGCGATCCGCCGGGTCATTGAATGTGGGGACAATGACCGCGGCGTTGGCGATGTAGAAATTGGCGTAGCTGGCAGGCAAACGCCAAGCGCCGCAGAACAGCGGCGCCGGCATGGGCAAGGCAATCACCTCAGGGCGCGTCCCGTCCTGCAGACGCGCGTCCTGCAACCGTTCCCAGTTTTCGCGCAGGGGTCGGAAGTTCACATCGCTCTCGTTGTTTTCTTGAATGACGACCATCGTGCTCGGATTGACGAAGCGGCACAGGTCGTCGACATGGCCGTGGGTATCGTCGCCCACAATGCCGTGGCCCAGCCAGATGACATTCGGCGTGCCCAGGGTGTCGCGAAACACGCGGTTGTATTCCTCGCGGGTCATGCCGGGGTTGCGGCACTGGGTCTGCTGGTCCAGGAAGCATTCCTCGGTGGTCAGCAATGTGCCGCGGCCGTTGACGTCGATGCCGCCGCCTTCAAGCGCGACCGGCTCGCCCTCGCACGTGACCGGAAGAAGCCGCATTCCACGCCGCTCGGCGATTCGTTCGGCGATGCGATTGTCCTTCTGCCAGTTGGGGTACTTGGCCCAGGCGGTGAACTTGAACTTGGCGATGGCCACCTCGGGTTTCTTTCCCGGCTTACGTACACAGATGGGTCCGAAATCGCGCGACCAGCCGCGATCGGATGGGGCGCGAAAGAACTCCACGTTGGCGAGATTGGCGTGGGCGCGGGTGAGAATACGTCGCGCTCTCGCCTCTTTGGTCGGGCCATCGACGATGATGCGTACCTTTTCGCCCACGGCAATCTTGCGCACAATCTCGCCATAGACCCATTCAATCGTCGAGAGCTTGCCAGGCCAGTCGGTGCGGCAATGAGGCCAACCCAGCCAGGTCGCCTCGTGCGGCTCCCATTCGGCAGGCATGGCGAATCCCAGTTGAGCGGGTGTCTTGTTGGATGCGCGAATCGTCATAGTCCGAGGTTATAGACGGAAACCGCGCAAGGACAACTGGCGGACTACCGCAGGTTGATGCGGCCCATGCCCATGATGGAGATCTCTTTGCGGGGCTCGGTTCGATCGTTGCTGACGATGACCAGGGTTCCGACCGCGCCGCGGGTTTCGGGGTCCATGCCCGCCTGAACGACGGTGACCTTCACCCGAGGCGGGCCGCCGGGCTCGATCGATGCGGAATACGGACCATCACGGACGCTGACGAACAGGATCTTGAAGCCGGGCTGCGTGCTTGTGACGTCGACGAATTGCACCTTTTCGCCCGGTTCCTTGAAGTTGAAATACAGGGTCGTGGGATTGACCGAGAGCGTGCCGACGACCTTGCACGCCCAGGAAACCCCTATCTCGGCTGGCTGTTCGAAACTGGTGGTCGCAATCAAGTAACCCACGTGGGTTCCAGCCTTGTCGCCTTTGCAGCGAATGCGCACGCCTTCTGACTGGTCGGCGCTCGCTGGCAGGGACTCGACCTCGATGCTTTCGGGTACGGAATCGCGAAGGCGAAGGTGTGTCTTGGCGGCCAGCGCACCGACCGCACGGACATCCACCACGCGGCTCTCGCCGAACGGCATGGTCAGGTTGACCGATGGCGTGTCGAAAGCCAGCCGTGGCGGGACTGTTCCCACGATCTCTAGCGTCGCGTTCGGCGCGCCCGGATCGTTTGAATGAATGACCAGCGACTCGCGCAACGGCCCAAAGAGGTCGGAGCGGCATTCGATGTCAAGCCGGCCACTGGCGCCCGGGGCAAGCGTCGCGGCGGCGAGGCGCGCCGAACAGAAACGACTCGCGTCGACCCCGGACACGACCAGCGCCTGCCGGCCGCCGTTGGTCACAGCGATCGATCGACGGATCGGCTGGTCTTGATCGAATGTCCCGACCTCGACGCGCGGCTGTGACAGGGTCAGCCGCGGACCCGCGCTCGGTCGCGACCGCCCGCAAGCGCCGAGGCAACAGACCGCGCCAAACCAAACGGATGCTTTGACCGCCCTCGCGCGAAAAGTCACGTCACGGACAGGTCGGTAGCGCCGTCAGCTGGTCGCGAATTCCCGAGATAGTCGTTCCCCAATCGCTGTTGGGATTGTACTGAGAGATCGACACCACGCCGTCTGCGATGCGAGCATTGATGTTCGCGACAACGTCCCAGACAGTGTCGGGCCCCGCCGAGCCACCGTTGGCGCCATAGCCGGTGTCGGCCAATATGGGCTTGCCGGTGACTTGGTGCAGTCCCGCCCAGGTCATGCCATTGCTCGATCGGATCTTCGCAGTGTTGGCGTTCGTGCCCCCGCCGGAGGTGTTGACGAAGTTGTACAGCGACATGTCGAAATTGGAGTACCACTGCTTGCCGTTGTCCGATCCATTGTTGGGTCCCACCCAGGGCGAGGCATCCAGGGAAAACCGGGCATTGGGCAGGCTGGTCTTCATTGCGGCCACCAGCTCGGCCATCTTCTGTCCCGCCTGCTGTGTGGTCCAGGGCTGGGTCTGGCCGAGGCCGGTGTATTGGTACCAGTCCGGCTCCATCTCGAAAATGATCGGCCGTGTGGTACCGAAGCAATTGGCAAATCCCTGTGAGTAGCTCTTGTAGGCTCCCGTGATCTTGGCCCAATCCGCCGTGGCGTACTGCGCACCGTACTTGCACAGATCGCCGCCGCTGCAGCCGCTCACGTTGCAGTCGCAAAGGCTGTGGTCCCGCTTGATGTTGCCCGCAGTGATGTAGGCGACAAGAACCGGCGTTTGCGTAGTGAACTTCTTCGCATCCGTGCAGACGGAGCTAACCACACCGTCAGTCCCGGATCCGAGCAGCCAGCCGCTGGTGAAGAAGTCGAGCTGTGCCGCCATGGCGGCGTTGTTCCGTTCCTTGTCAACGATACTGCCGAAATGGAATCGGCACTGGTTGAAGCCAGATCCAGCGGGCGACACGCTGCCGCTGCCTCCAGTCGCGCTGCCCCCAGTTGCGCCGCCCCCGGTCCCGCTCCCGCCAGTCGCCTTTCCGCCGGCTCCTCCGGCGGCCGTCCCCCCGGTAGACCCGGCGTCGCGATTGCCGCTCGATCCGCCCGAGGCGGAGCGGCCACCCACACCCGCGTCGCGCGAGCCTCCGAGCGCACTGCTGCTGCTTGCAGCACCGCCGCTTCCACCAGCTGCGGTGGTCATCAGGGTTGTCGTTCCGCCGGTGTTTGCGCCGCCGGTGTTTGCGGGTTCCGAGGTACCGCCGCTCGGCGCCGATGCCGTCGTGCCACCCTCAGTCTTCGTGCCTCCCGACGCGCCACCCGTCCCGATCGAACCGCCCGAGCTCGTGCTTCCTCCCGTCGCGCTCGCGCCCCCGGCAGGACTGCCGCCGGTTGAAACATCACCGTTGCTGGTTCCCGCACACCCCGCAGCGGCAAGGCAAAAGATCGTCGCGGACAGGCGTATTCCAAGACTTCGGTGCTGCATCAATCGATCTCCTTGTTCGGCGGCGGACAGTCAACTCCAGACGGGCAACGCTTCCCTGCTGCAGTAGCGCTCGAATCAGTTTTCGGCTCAAGAGGCGCACCTCAGTAGGCCCACCTCCTGACCAGAAAAATTACCAGCGGCCCGACTTGCGTTCCTCTGCCTTGGGCATACCCTGCAGCGCCTGCAGGTTCTTCTGAATCTCGTCATCAGGCAGGACGTAGTCGGTCAATCGGCCCGACAAGTACGCGTCATATCCGGCCAGATCCATCAGTCCATGGCCACTGTAGTTGAAGAGAATGACCTTCTGCTCAGCGCTCTCGCGGCACTTGTTGGCCTCATCGATCACGGCGGCGATGGCGTGGCTGGTCTCGGGCGCGCAGATGGTGCCCTCGGTCTTGGCCCAGATCATGGCGGACTCGTAGCACTTGAGCTGGGTGACGGCGCGAGGCTTGAACAGGCCCTCGACAATGCCCTGACAAACCAGCGGTGCCATGCCGTGATAGCGCAAACCGCCCGCGTGGATGGGCTTGGGAATGAAGGTGTGCCCGAGCGAGTGCATCGGCAGAAGCGGCGTCATGCCCGCCACGTCGCCATGGTCGTAGACGAACTGCCCCTTGGTCATCTTGGGGCAGGCCGCAGGTTCCACCGGAATGATGGTCATCTGCGCGCCATTGATCATGTCCTGGGCAAAGGGGAAAGCGATGCCGGCAAAATTGCTGCCGCCGCCCGCGCAGCCGATGACGATGTCGGGCAACTTCTCGCCGGCCTTTTTGAGCTGGGCCTTGGCTTCAAGGCCGATGATGGTTTGGTGCAGAAGCACGTGGTTCAGCACGCTGCCGAGCGAGTAACGCGTCTCGCCCGTGCTGTCAGTCACAGCCGCCTCAATGGCCTCGCTGATGGCGATCCCCAGGCTGCCCGGGGTGTCAGGCATGCTGGCCAAAATGGTGCGGCCCGCGTTGGTGAGGTTACTGGGGCTGGCAATGCAGTTCGCCCCCCAAACCTGCATCATCAGCTTGCGAAAGGGCTTTTGCTCGAAACTGATGCGCACCATGAAGACCTTGCACTCAAGGCCGATCAGGTTGCAAGCAAACGCCAACGCACTGCCCCACTGACCAGCACCAGTCTCAGTAGTCAACCGCTTGATGCCGAACTGTTTGTTGTACCAAGCCTGAGGAACCGCAGTGTTGGGCTTGTGACTGCCGGCCGGACTGACGCTCTCGTCTTTGTAGTAGATACGGGCGGGAGTCTTCAGGAACCTCTCAAGGTAGACCGCGCGCCGAAGCGGTGCCGGCCGCCAGCGATAGAGAATGTCGAGAACCTCTGACGGAATGTCGATCCAGCGCTTGGTGCTGACCTCCTGCTCGATGAGGTTCATCGGGAAGACTGGCGCGAGGCTGTCGGGGCCGATGGGCTTTCCATCGCGGCCGAGGGGCGGAAGCATCGGCGTTGGCAGGTCGGCTGCCAGGTTGTACCACTGCCGGGGGATCTCGCTTTCATCGAGAAGAATCTTCACTTTTTCCATGTTTTTCATCCTGTCAGGGGAAGGTGGAGCCGCCGCTGGCGAGCTGAAAACCGACGGGCCAGCGACCTTCCAGTAGATACCATATCTCGCTCTGACGACGCGCCCACTATCCGGCCTTTGCAGGCAAGTTCACCGCGGCTCACTGCGCCATCTTCTTCTACGCTGACGGCCAGAAGACTGCCCCGTTGACGAATCTCGTCACGTGGTCCGCGCTGGTCGCGCACCTGCGTCCTATGCCGCCATGAGTAGTTCTCACTATCGCCCAACTAATAGTTGTGGAATAGGGGAATGAAAGATTGATATCTAGAGACTTCATCTTGGGTGTAAGCCAATATGTAGCCCAAGGTCAGTTGGCCGATTTGCTATGCTGCCGTTCGGTCGGCAGGCCCCAAGTGTCCGCACTTCCCCAGACGAGGTGGGTTCCATGTCAACAAGCACGCTTTCCATCCGTGTCGGTGCCCCAATCCTGAGAAACTGCCGTGCCCTGCTCTTGACGGGCGCAGTCGTTCTGCTCGCCGGTGCGAGTTGCCAGAACGCCAAAATCGAAAACGTGGCACCGCCAGCCGGAAACGGCGCGGGCCACGGGGGAAATGGCGGCAACGGCGGCACGGGTACAGGAGTGGATCTCACTACCCACCCGAAGGATGCAGGCGCCATCACGGTCGGCGACACGAAGAACTGCGGCAACGGAGTTCTTGACCCGGGAGAAGGCTGCGACGACGGCAATAGGACTGCCGGCGACGGCTGCAGCTACATCTGCCAGTTGGAGGCCGACTACCTGTGCCCAACGCCTGGAAAACCATGCGTAAATCAGCGGAAATGCGGAAACGGCGTCCTGACCTCTGACGAAACCTGTGACGATGGCAACACCAAGGACGGCGATGGCTGCTCGTCCGACTGCAAAACGATCGAAGACGGTTGGGAGTGCCGGGCACAGGGACATCCCTGTGTTCCCATTTGTGGCGACAGCAAGAAGATAGGCAGCGAAGGATGCGATGATGGCAACGCTGACAGTGGCGACGGCTGTTCCAGCACTTGCCAGGTAGAGCCAGGCGCCACCTGCCCCGACGTGGGCAAGCCCTGCATCAAGGCGGTTTGCGGAAACGGAATCGTCGAGACGGCTGAACTGTGTGACTGCGGCGACGATGCGACGAAGTTGCCGAAAGGCTGCGCAGGCCCGAACGGCCTTTTCTTCGGCGACGGTAAGGGAAGGGGCTGCTCCAAGACCTGTACGAAGGAACCGAACTGCCTCGACGGCTCTGGCCACAACCGGGCCTGCGACACGACCTGCGGTGACGGAAACGTCGGTCCGGGCGAGGAGTGCGATGATGGCAACCTGATCAACCACGATGGCTGCTCGGATGCCTGCACGATCGAGAAGGACGAGGGCTTCACCTGCGACAACAAGCCCGTCGCGGACGCGACGCCCTGCAAGTCCGGTACAGGCCAGTGCCTTCAACTCCCGGTCATTTACCGCGATTTCCAGCCGCAGAATGTCGCTTCGGGCGGCCACCCGGACTTCTATTACCTCGGCACAAAGAACGGCAACAAGGTCATCACGCCGTGTGTGCCGAACTCAGGCGGACCAGCCAAGGGACAGGACTCCACCGCGCGCTGCTGGGACATCGCAAAGTCCGACCTGCTCAACGGCAAACCCCAATTCAATGACGCGCGAACCGGTGGCACCAAGTGCGATTGTCAGTTCAGCGACTGGAGCCGCAACGGCAATGGCGGCCACGTTCCGAACTACCTCGATTCCGAGAGTCCACTCTGGGATCCGAGCCAGACCCCGCCCAATTTCATGACCCCGATGACGGGCTGGACTCAAAACGGCGGCCCAATATGGCACGGGATGGTGGACATCATGAGCACCAAGGCCAACTTCGATCAATGGTTCAACGACGACAAGAGCGTCAATACGACCTTCACGGGTGTTCTCGAAATGCAGCAGGTGAACGCCACCAACATCTACCAGTACTCCAGTCCGGCACTGATCACACCTCCTCTTCTGTCCGGCGGCTTCTTCCCACTCGACACACTGAATGTCGCCCAGACCACACAGTGCAATCTGTGGCCCTACTGGCACAACTGGCCGACCTGCACCGGTGATCAGTACCTCTTTCCGCCTCGGATCACGACTTGTCCGGGCGGGGCGCTTGCCAGTGCAGGCTGCTGGATCACGGCTCTCACGGGTGTCAAGCACGACAACTGGTTCACCGATGAGGCCCGCTACCTATTTGTGTACGACGGGACAGCCGGTCTGACCCTTCAGTTCTACGGTGATGACGATCTCTTCATCTTCATCAACGGCAAGCTGGCGGTCGACCTTGGCGGCGTGCACCAGCAGTTGCCGGGCAAGGTAGTCGTCAAAGGCGAATCGCCTTTGGCTACGCAAGCAACCATCACCGAGGGTGGGTGCCTCGATGCCCTAGGGAACATCCAGGTATGTCCGGCCGTGACCGGCGCGCCTGCTGCCTCCAGTCCGGCTGACTATCGGAACCGAACCATGGACCTTGGCCTGAAGACGGGCGGCATCTACGAAATCGTCATTTTCGGCGCTGACCGACACCCGCCTGAGTCGAACTATCAGCTCACGCTGAGTGGGTTCATGGTCAACAGGTCAGTTTGTCAGCCCCGCTGCGGCGACGGAAAGGTGTCCGCAGGCGAAGAATGCGACTGTGGCGATGACTCCGTGACGGACCTCCCTGCGGGCTGCACTGGGAAGAACAACGACACCCTTTACGGTGGCTGCAAGACGAATTGCAAGTGGGGTCCCTTCTGCGGAGACGGGAACAAGGACGATCCACAGGAACAGTGCGACCTCGGCAAGAATAACGGAGCAAATCTCAGCTCGGCCGATGGGTGTTCATTCGGCTGCATGACGCCACATAGCTGCGGCGATGGCATCCTCGACACAGGACCGCCGCTCAACGAGCAATGCGACATGGGTGCCTTGAACAACGTGCCGGTGGATTCCACCGGGGCCAAGTCGGACGCCAAAGATGCCATGGTCAAGTGCACGGACAAGTGCGTTATCCCGACCTGGGTGCCCTGACCGCCTGAACATCGGACGCCGCCGGGCGAGTTGCATTGAGACCGCGCCCGGCACTGGGGCTCATAACGACAAGGCATCGACTTCCGCTTTGAAGCCCGCAAGTTTCATCTAATATTGAAAGTGTGGGGGGGCGGGGAGGACACGTTGTATCCCGTCCGGGCATACTGTGTACTCCGGAATGTCGAGGCGCGGCTTACTTCAGATCTTATGGCTTGGTACCGAGGATATGAACGATGACAAGGGTGCTGTTGGTGGATGACCATGCGGTGGTTCGGCGAGGAGTGCGGGATATCCTCACCGAGGCTCTGGGACAGGTGGCGTTTGGGGAGGCGGGAAGGCCCAGCGAAGCCCTGGAGAAACTGCAAACGGAATCATGGGACGTGGTGGTGCTCGACATCTCACTGCCAGGACGTGGCGGGGTGGATGCGCTCCGGGACATGAAGCGGCTGCGCCCCGAAGTGCCGGTCTTGGTGTTGAGCATGCACGCCGAAGAGCACTACGCCCTGCGTGCCCTGCGTGCCGGAGCGGCCGGCTATGTCAACAAAGAGGGCGCCGCTGAGGAGTTGGCAGGCGCCGTGCGCAAGGTGCTCATGGGCGGCACACACGTCAGCGCGCGGCTGGCCGAAACGCTGGCCAAGGGCCTGCGCAGCGACTCGACGCGGGCTCCGCATGAGCGGCTCTCCGACCGCGAGCTTGAGGTCATGCGCAGCATCGCGGGTGGCAAGACCGTCAAGGAAATCAGCGCTCGGCTGGCACTGAGTGAGAAGACCATCAGCACCTATCGCACCCGCCTGCTGGACAAGATGCAGATGCACTCCAACGCCGAACTGATCCAGTACGCCTTGCGCGAAGGTCTGGTGGAATAGCCTCAATTGGCGTCCTTCCCTGCCGCGCTTGTAGGACATCGACCGACAGGCGAATAGGACAGCGCCCGGCAGCAGCGACGCGGCCGACATGGGAGACTGGAGACATGGTAGCCAGCCTCGGACGGCCGACGCGAATTCTTCTCGTTGATGATCACCCGGCCGTCAGCCAGCGGATCGGAGAGCTTCTGGCTAGCTCTGTGCCAGAAGCAGAAGTGGTTTCGGCGGTATCCGGGGAGGAGGGTCTCAGCATGGCCTGGACCCAGCCGTTCGACCTGGTCCTGCTCGACCTCCGCCTGCCGGGCCGAAGCGGCATCGAAATTCTGAAAGAGCTGCGGGCCATCAAGCCCCTGCTGCCCGTAATCATCGTAAGTTCGCTTCCCGAGTCGCCTTATGCGACTCTGGCCAGGCGGGCTGGGGCCATCGATTTCGTGACCAAGAGCGCGCTGGTCCAAGAATTGGGTCGCGCGGTGAAGTCAGCGCTCGGGGCTGGCGCGATGGCGTAGGGAATCCGGCAAGAGTGGCAAGAGACTAAGGAACCGATGGTACAAGAAGCAAAAATACGAGAGTCCCAACCTGGATGCGCCCCTCGGCGCGAAAGCGCGGATCACGGCTCGACTGACCTGCTGGTGGTGCTGGATGGTACCGGCAGCATTCGCGAGATCAGCCCGTCGGTCACGCGCCTTCTGGCCCATCGGCGCGGCCAACTCTTGGGCACGAGCTTTCTCGACCTGCTCCACCCCGATGACCGTGCCGCCGTCCTAGCTTTGCTGCCCGTAGCGGCGGAAACGACGGAAGAACCCGTGCATATCCAACTGCGCGTGCGTCGAGCCGACGATAGCTGGCGCACCTTTGAAGCCGTGGCCCGGATCGTGGCGGGGTCCAACAACCAGTCCCTTGTCGTCCTTGACGCATTCGACTTGAGCGGAAGCCCGCTGGCTCGGACCGCCGAGCTTCCGGCCATGCAGCTAGGCGGATCGCTGGCGCAGATCGCGGACGGGGCGAACGGCTGCGAGCAAGAGCCGTCCGACGATCTCCCGAGCCCCGACCTGATCGAAAGAGCGGGCGCGCGCGGCGAGACCGTCTTGGTGGCGCTCGATGATCCGGCCGTGAGCAGCATGGCGTGCAAGGTCATGCGCCGTCTGGGCTACACCGTTCTCGAAGCGATGAGCCCGGCCGATGCAGAAGGCTTTGCGCGCATCCACAAAGACAAGATCCATCTGCTGGTCGCCGATCTGGCCACACCGCGGGTACGCGGCCGCGAGTTCGTGCGCTCGATGAAGAAGCTCCGCCCTGAGCTGAAATCGCTCTTCGTCTCGTGCCAGCGCTACGGATCGCTGGCCGAACGCCGGGTTTTCGAGAGCGGCGCCCGTCTCTTGCAGGAACCCTTCACGCCCGAGGAGTTGGCCCACGCGCTCCGCCAGGCGCTCGAAGGCGGAAGCGCCTAGCCCGACGCACCGTCTGCCGCGTAGCCCCACTTGCCGCGGTTGGACCTCCTTGATCAAATCGCACACTCCCTCTGCCATGCGGGGCGTTTCCGTGCGATCCTGTGCCATCCCTACACCAGAGGAGGCCAAGTTGGAACTCAACAAAGACTTCGTCAGGCTCCTACAGGCGCTCACCGATGTCGACGCTCGGTACCTGCTTGTGGGAGCATTCGCCGTGGATTTCTACGGCCAGCCGCGCACAACCCGACACATGGATGTCTGGCTGGACGACGCGCCCGACAACCTGGAATGCGCCTACCGCGCTCTGGCCAGCTTCGGCGCTCCGGCCCTGGCTGTCGAGCACCTGAGCGCCGCGTCCCCGCTTGAGGTGGTGTGGATTGGCGTTCCCCCGGATCGCATCGATCTGGTCAAGGGCATGCGCGGCCTGCACTTTGAGGATGCTTGGTCGCGACGAAGCACCACGAATGTGGACGGCGTCACCATTCCCATCATCGGCCGGGACGACCTGATCGCCGCCAAACGCGCCACCGAGCGATCCAAGGACCTGGCGGACGCGGACGCGCTAGCCGTCCAGCGTCCAGCCTAGCGGCCCGGCGCAAGTCGTTTGGTGAATCCCGTCGAAGCCTGTTGATCAGGCACGGCTACAGGTCTACTCTGCCGGCGTTGTGTCGCCCCATCGCTTGCCGACGCTGACCGTCCCTTACGCCCACTTCAAGGACGCAATTCGCCGGCTAGAAATCACACCCGATGCGGGATCGGCCCTGTTTCCAGGGTCGACATGCGCCAGCCATTCTGGCTGAAGCTTCATGAGGAGATTGTCACCATGCCCACCTTCATTGAACAGATACACGCCAAAGCCAAGACCAGTCCCCGCAAGGTTGTCCTGCAAGAGGGCGAGGACGTTCGCATCATCGAGGCTGGCGTGCTCGCCACCAAGAACGCGATCGCCGAAATCACCCTGCTCGGCGCACCCGACAAGATCAGGGCGACCGCGGCGGCAGCCTCGCTGTCGCTCGACAAGATCAACATCGTGGACATGACGAAGCCGCCGAATTTCGACGACTACGCCAGCACCTACTTCGAGCTGCGCAAGGCCAAGGGGCTCACCCAGGATCAGGCCGCCGCGCAGATGAAGGATCCCCTGTGGTACGGCGCCATGATGGTGCGCAAGGGCGTGGTGGACAGCTTCGTGGGCGGCGCGCTCTACACCACGGGCGATGTTTGCCGCGCGGGCATCCAAATCATCGGCATGCAGCCGGGCCTCAAGACTCTGTCCAGCTTCTTCGCCATGATCGTGCCCGACAAGTCGTTCGGCAAGGACGGCATCGTCTTTTTCGCCGACTGCGCCGTGGTCATCGCGCCTGACGTGAACCAACTGGCCGACATCGCGATTGCCACTGCCGACAGCTACGCCAGCCTGACCGGCGACACCCCGCGCGTCGCCATGCTGTCGTTCTCGACCAAGGGCAGCGCCAAACACGCCGACATCGACAAGGTGACCGCCGCCACTGCCGCCGTGAAGCAGAAGCGTCCCGACTTGACCATCGACGGCGAGTTGCAGGGCGACGCCGCGCTGATTCCCGCCATCGGCGAGCGCAAGGCCAAGGGCTCGCCCGTGGCCGGCAAAGCCAACGTCCTCATCTTCCCGGATCTCGATGCCGGCAATATCGGCTACAAGCTGGTCGAACGCCTGGGCAAGGCCGAGGCGGTCGGTCCCGTTTTGCAGGGCATGGCCAAGCCATCATCGGATCTTTCGCGCGGCTGCAAAGCTGCCGATGTGTTCAACGTCATCGCCATCAACGTCGTGCGCGCTCAATACGTGCAAAAGTAGTAGTTTCTGGAGTTCAAATCATGAAGGTACTGGTCATCAATTGCGGCAGTTCGTCGCTGAAGTTCAAGCTGTACGATCTCCCGACCGACGATACCGCCACTATGATGGCCGAAGGCGTGGTCGAAGAAATCGGGCGCGAAAAGTCCAAGTTCAGCTATCGAGACACCCGATCGCCCGACAAGATCGTCGGCGATGTGGTGGCCAAGGACCACACCCAGGCCGTGGCCGCGATGAAGGACATGCTGCTCGACGCCGAGCACGGTCTGTTCAAGGACAAGATCGAGGTGGACGCCTGTGGCCACCGGGTTGTGCATGGCCGCGAATTGTTCTCCAACTCAGCCCTGGTTACGCCGGAAGTGCGCGGGGCCATCGAAGAGTGTATCGGGATCGCGCCCTTGCACAATCCGCCCAACCTGGCCGGAATCGCTGCCTGCGAGAAGATCTTCCCCGGGCTGCCCCAGGTCGCTGTCTTCGACACCGCCTTCCACCAAACCATGCCTCCGCATGTGTACACCTACGGCTTGCCCAAGGACCAGCTCGACCGCAACCACGTGCGCAAGTACGGATTCCACGGCACTTCGCACGAATACGTAGCTCGCCGCTGTGCCGATCTGATGAAGAAGGACTACACCAAGATCAAGATTATCACCTGCCACCTGGGCAACGGCTCCAGCATCACTGCGGTCAAGAATGGCCAGTCCTTCGACACGTCGATGGGACTGACACCCCTCGAAGGCCTGCTGATGGGCACGCG
>Ga0265316_10000323_pt1 | contig 53060 bp, 57 predicted proteins | sample 4522metaG_FD_202092 | JGI IMG/M metagenome (GOLD analysis project Ga0265316, IMG submission 202092) | Rhizosphere microbial communities from Carex aquatilis grown in University of Washington, Seatle, WA, United States - 4-5-22 metaG | ecosystem: Host-associated > Plants > Roots > Rhizosphere >... | reverse complement strand
CACTTCTTCCGGAACGCTTTACCCCGGCGCTGTCCAGCAGACATCTATTTCGGTAAGTTCGCCATCCAATGTCGGCAGTTTTACCGATTGCGGCATCAGGATATCCGATCCCAATGCCAGCAACAATCCGCAGGATTTGGCCTTGACTTATGTGGTGTCTGCCAATCCCAATAACAATGCCACTTCTTCGGCCCCAACCATTTCCCTTTCGCCATCTGTTATGACCTTTAACGGCGTTTCGGGCGGCAGTGCTCCGGCGGGCCAAACCCTGACTGTTTCGGACGCGGTTTCCGGCACTGCCTTAAACTGGAAAGCAACAACCGACCAAACCTGGTGCCACGCCAGCCCCTTAACCGGCACGGCTCCCAACGGCAGTCCGTCCTCGGTAACCGTTACTATGGACGCGCCTTCCAATACCGGCACATTTACCTGCAACGTCACGGTTTCCGATAACGGCTCCACCCCTCCGGCAGGCAACAGCCCCCAGGGGATTGTCGCCACCTATATTGTCCAGCCTTCTGACACTTGTAGCGGCTCGGATTGCGGATTCTGTAATAGCGGAGTTTGCGGCGGCAACGGCGGCGGCAACAGCTCCGACAGCGTGGCGGCAACAGCGGCCAGATGCCCCTCAACCGGAATTTCCCTGTCCTGGCTAACTGCCCAGGGAACTGTCCCGATTACCTACAATATTTACCGCAATACCACGGGCGGTGTTCCGTCTGTCGGAAATCTGCTTTCCGCGAGTCCGGTAAGCGGCATTGCCTATACCGATCCCGTAACTTCCGGCGGCCCGTATTACTACTGGGTGCAAAGCATAAGCGGCAGTCAAACCAGTCCGGACAAAGTCGCGGCCAACACCAACAGCTCTGGAGGAATTTCACCCACCTTGGCGTATTCCTGTTCCGGTTCGGCCAGCAACGGCGTTGCCAATTTACTTACCTCGGACAAGGACATTATCGCCATTAACGGAGTCGGCATCAATTATCCCAATTCCGGCCCCCAGGCCTGTAATGCCACCACCGATGCCCTGCCGTCTAATGTCAGCTTAAACATCGGGGACAGCGTAACCTTCCAAATTAATCTCTGCAATACCAGCGCCTCCAGTCCGGCGAGCCAGATTGTGGTTACCGACAGTATGACCAACCTTCAGCAGGTTCCCAATTCCCCAACTTATTGGAACGCGTGGTATAATGGCAACGCCTTAATATACAGCTCTTCGCCGACCGCCAGCGCCGATCATTATTATGTTACCGGCACTGCCCCTAACCAGAGCCTGGTGTTTAACTTAACCGGTTCAGGCGATAACGTACTGGCCGACGGCCCTCCCCAGTCCTTAACCTACCAGGCTCAGCTTATTACCCCGGCCGGCGCCACCGGGAATTCCTCCCGCTTTATGAACAGCTTTACCGCGGTCTTTAACCCGGGTAGCGGCCCAAACCAAAGTGTTACCCGCTCCACTCCCTACATTCCTTTTTACATCGGCAATGTTCTGCCGAGTATTCAGGAGATACCTTAGGGCACGGATTAACACGGATAGTGCAGACTGATGAACACGGATGCTGTAGACGAACGAACACGGATTTATGGTCCGTGTTTGTTTGTTATTTTATGCTCTTTTGTGGTATAATTTGGGTAATAAAATTCATCTTAAGGAGAAACAAAAATGGCGGACAGGAAGGAATACGGCAAAATGTTGACCGATTTAATCCAAACGCAAATGGTGATTTTAGGCCCCAACATTGCCCTGGATATGGCGCGCAAAGCCGCCGGTTTAAAAGTGGGCAACAACGGCGAGGTTTTGTATATTTCCGGCGATCCGCAGATGGTTTTAAAATCCGTAGCCGGTGAATACGAGGCGCTTTCCGGCTCCATCGCCCAAATGACTTTAAATTCAGTGCTGGGAAAATATCCAGGGGTAAAAATGTAAGAATCAATCGAATCTACGAATTAGGCGAATCTACGAATAACTACGAATCAGCGAATTCGTATATTCGTAGGCATTCGTTGATTCGTTCCATTCGCAGATTCGATTTATTAAAATAAAAATGCTTATTAACATCCTTTTAGTCGCAGATTTTGTTATACTGGCCGCGGTCATCGGGGCGTATCTTTACGTGTCTTTGCGCGAGCGCAAATTTTTGCGGCAAAAAGCCAACCAGTCTTTGGAACTCCAGCAGAAAGTCTACCAGGCCGAAGTGCTGAAAGAAATCAGCGAGCGCATCGGCTACTCCCTGGATACCAACAAAATTGTGGAAATTATTACCAGCTCTCTGGGCAATCTTTTGGATTACGACGCCGTGTCTTATATGGTTTTGTTAAACGGCGGCAAGACGCTGTTTAAATGCCGCGTAGAAAATCCCGTCAGCCACGCGTTTATAGAAGACATCAAGCGGAAAATGCTGTTGTCTTACGGAGCCATCTTAAACAAAGAAATCCAAACCGGAAGCCAGGACGAAAGCATAACCGGCAGTATTTTGGATGACAGTTTAAACGTTAAAGTGGAATCTTTTTTTAATTTGCCCGTGGTAATTTCCCAAAAATTGGTGGGGCTTATTAACGTGGCTTCCAAACAGCCCGGCCGCTACGGCGGAGAGCAGGCCTCCATTTTATACGCCATAACTAACCAGGCGGCCACGGCGGTTTCCAAACTTCAGGCTGTTTTGCAAAGCGAAAAGGGCAAACTGGAAGCCGTAATTTATTCCTTGACCGACGGCGTTATCACTGTGGATTTAAACTATCAACTGATGGTTTATAACCCGGTGGTTAAGGCTATTTTGGGAATTAATTCCGACAAACCTTTAACGATGTATGATATCGTGGACAGTTTGGCCGGAAAAATTGATTTAAGAACAAAAATGGAGCAGGCCATTGCCGAGAACAAGGCGATTGTTTTGCCCGAAGTGATTTTAAAAGACAAGGCTTTGGAGCTTACTGTTGCGCCGGTTAAGGACAGCTCCGGCGCGGTGATTGCCGGCAGTGTGGTTTTCCATGATATTACCACGGAAAAAACTCTGGAAAAAACGCGGCAGGAATTTACCGCGATGATGGTTCACGAACTGCGCGCGCCGCTTACGGCCGTGCGCTGGTCTTCGGAATCGCTCATAAAAAATCTGGGAGCGGCGCAGGGTATTGAGCCGGCCAAAATTAAAGATACCGTGGTAACAATTGAAACCGCGTCCAACAATATGCTGGAGCTGGTTAACGACCTTTTGGACGTGGCCAAAATTGAAGCCGGAAAATTTGAGTTAAATCTCCAGCAGTATGATATAGTGGAGCTGATTAACGAGCAGGCTAAAGCCTTCCGCCCGCAGGCCGATATTAAACATTTGGCCATTAACGTAATTGCGCCGCCCAAGTATCTGTTAAAATTTGATCGCGTCAGGATTGGGCAGGTCTTGGGGAATTTACTGAGCAACGCCATTAAATACAGCGACAGCGGGCAAATAGACATTAATTTAAACTTTAACGCCGAAGAAAAAATTGCGATTGTGGCAATTAAAGACACGGGCATTGGCGTGTCGCGCGAGGATTTGGCGGATTTGTTCAGCAAGTTTAAGCAGTTAAAAACCGGCGACCGCTCGCGCAAGGGCACAGGGTTGGGGCTGGTGGTAAGCAGGGGGATTGTGGAGGCGCACGGCGGGAGAATTTGGGCCGAAAGCGCCGGGGAAAATTTGGGAAGCACTTTTCTATTCTCTTTGCCGATGGATAAATAATTTAGTATAATAAAATCACTAAAAATAGACTTTACTAACTACTAATCTTTACTAATATACTAACTTGCGATAATTCGCATTAGTATATTAGTAACCAATTAGTAGTTAGTAAAGACAGAAAGAAAGGACATAGATGACAAAGATTTTAGCCGCCGAGGACGACAAGTTAATTTCCAACTCGCTTTGCGACGCCCTTACCGCCGCGGGGTTTGAGGCCATTCCGGCTTACGACGGCGAAGAAGCCGTGGCCAAAATTAAGGAAGTTTTGCCGGATTTGGTGCTTTTGGATATTATGATGCCAAAGCTGGACGGCATATCCGTGCTTTGGGAATTAAAAGCCAATCCGGCCACGGCTAAAATTCCGGTAGTGGCGCTTACCAACATCGGCGACGTGGAAACCATAAGCAAAATTGTGGAAGCCGGCGCCGTTGACTATTTGCTGAAATCAGACCAGTCGGTTAGCGATATTATTCAAAAAGTCAGGGACGTTTTGGCGCGCAACGTCAAACTTGCGTAGCCTCTGCCGTAGCCTCTACTAAATACTAAAAGTAACTAAATACTAAACTTTTTAAGTTCAGAGAATTCATAAGTTTAGTATTTCGCTTCCTTTAGTATTTAGTAGAATTTATGAAGATTATTTTACAGGACAACCGCCGTTACATTCTCCGTTTTGACAAAGATGAGGAAGTTGTAGCGGACTTACAAAAGTTTTTAGGCGAGCAGGCTGTGGGGCCGTGCGCTTTTTTTGGCGTTGGCGCCTGCGCCGAGGCGGAGCTGGGTTATTTTAACCGGCATCTTAAAGACTACCGCAAAAAGCTTTTTGTAGAGGATATGGAAATAATATCTTTTATGGGCAACGGCAGTCTGGCGGAAGGCAAACCCGTAATTCACGCCCACGGCAGTTTTGGCCGGAATGATTTTTCCATAATTGGCGGCCATATTTTTAAGCTCACGGTTTCCGTTACCTGCGAAATTTTTTTGATAAAATTGGAAGGCTCCATGGAACGCAAGCTTAATTCCGATTTTAATTTAAATTTGTTAGTTTAAACCTTTATTACAACATAAAATCTAAATGGAAGATGGGACACATCTTCCACAGTCAAATGTCAAAAACTGGTAAGGAATTTTTTGTTATCGCTCACAACATCCGGTCACTTTACAACGTCGGGTCTATTTTCCGTACGGCCGACGCTTTCGGAGTGAGCAAAATATTTTTGACCGGCTATACCGGCACGCCGGCAAATCCGATTCACAAAAATAAAATCGGCAAGGCGGCGCTGGGAGCGGAGGAGTGGGTGGCTTGGGAATATTTTAAGTCGCCGCAGGCCGTTATCCGCGTTTTAAAAAGGCAAAAAACCAACATTATCGCCCTGGAAAATAACGTCGGTAAATTAAAGCCTCTTGGCAAATTTAAACCCAAATTCCCCTTGGCTTTGCTTTTGGGCGAAGAAGTCGGCGGCATAAATAAATCTCTGCTTAAGCTTTGCGATAAAATTGTGGAAATCCCAATGCTCGGCAAAAAAGAAAGCCTGAACGTCTCCGTGGCCTTTGGCATCGCGGCTTGCCACCTTTCGGCGTCATTCTGAGGGAGTGTCCGCCAGAGGCGGATATGTCTCTGGCACGACATCCGACCGAAGAATCGCCATAAATTTTGGTTGAGATCCTTCGTCCGCCGATGAGTTGCGTGGAATTGGGCTCAGAGCCAGCCCTGAGCGAATCCGAAGGGATGACGGCTTACACGCAATATATGGTGAGAACATCGGTGCAGTAGTCCTTCCCTAGTATAGGGAAGGTGGCTCGCGAAGCGAGACGGAAGGGTATAATCAAGTTTGTTACTACCACCTCCCCCTGCTTACGCAGGGTACTCCTCCTGTTCCAGGAGGAGAATATTGTGTCCCGTTTATATTGTGTATGAGCCAGGTTAGCGCCTTGTAAAAATATTTTATGCTCAGCCAAGTAACCATCTACTCTCTCCCAACCTGCGCTTTTTGCCAACAGGCCAAAAGCTATTTTAAGCGCAAACGCGTAAAGTTTAAGGAAATCAGCGTGGATTCCGACCCCGCGGCTCAGGCCGAAATGGTTTTTAAGAGTGGCCAGTTTAACGTTCCGGTAATTGACATCGGCGGTAAAATAATCGTGGGCTTTCAAAAAACCGCGCTTGATATTATTTTGGCGATGATTTAAATAAAAAATTGGCAACTCGGCGATATCAGATTTTGACCCTGTGGATATTGATTTAATTTTAGTTTAATTTTTGTAAATTAGCCCTTGTTTAAGGGCTGATTTTTGTTTGGGAACAAATTGGCCGAGCTTTGACTTATGGGTATTTGTGGTATATAATATAGCAGTAATGGTAAAAAGTGGATGAAAGTGGGTGCAAGTGGTGTATCCTGTGGATAATCTACAGGGTGGAACACTACAGATAACTACAGAACGCGAAGTCCAAATTTTACGCAATTTATAAGTTCTGTAGGCATCTGTAGATTTGTAGTATTTATTTTTTTGTAGGCATATGTTTATAGGTGAATACCAAGCCAGTATAGACGATAAGGGCAGAATTTCCGTTCCCGCCAAATTTAGGGCGCAATTGAAATCAAAAATAGTTGTCACCAGAGGGTTAGACAATTCTCTGTTTTTATATAACATGGACGAATGGAAAAAGCTCGCGGAAAAGTTGGCTAGTCTCCCAATTTCTACCGCTAACACCCGCGCTTTTTCCCGTCTAATGTTGGCCGGCGCTATGGACTGCGACATAGACAAGCAGGGGAGAATAATTTTACCGGCATATTTAAAGACTTTTGCCAAAATCAGCAAAAAAGTCGTAATTGCCGGACTCTACAACCGCATAGAAATTTGGAGCGAAGAACTCTGGCAGGCTTACAAAGCCCAAACCGAAGCGGCGAGCAATCAGATTGCGGAACAGTTGGGGTCGTTAGGGGTTTAATGCGGAGCAATTTCCTAATTTCGCAAAGCAAATTTCTTTATTTCGTTTATGAAATTATAGAAATAGAGAAATAGAGAAATTATTGAAAATTCAATGAATATTTATGAACACGTTCCCGTTTTGCTTAATGAAGTTCTTGAATATTTGGACCTAAGGCCGGGTCAAAATATAGTGGACGCGACGCTGGGAGGCGGGGGATATACAAGGGCGATATTAAAAGAAATTGGGGAAACAGGGAAATTATTGGCGATTGATTTGGATAAGGATGCAGTGGAGAATTTCAAATTTCAAATTTCAAATTTCAAAAACCCTCACCCCCGCCTCGACTCGCGTCGGGCGAGGCGGGCCGACCCTCTCCCAAAGGGAGAGGGAGCCACGATAGTTCAGGGAAACTTTGCGAGGATTGACCATATAATCAAAAACCATAATTTTCCGGCGCCGGATGGGATAGTCGCGGATCTGGGATTATCGTCTTACGAATTAGAGCATCGGGGAATAAGTTTTCAGACAAACCAGCCGCTGGATATGAGGTTTGATCAGTCACAGCCTTTGGACGCGAAATTTGTTTTAAATAATTACGATGAAAAGCAGTTGGTAAAAATTTTTGAAGATTACGGAGAGGAGAAATTTGCGAAGCAAATTGCCAGAAAGATATTGGGAAATAGGGGAAATAAAGTAGAGATAAAACACACCCACGAATTATATCAGCTAATTGCAGAGGCACTGCCAAAGCCGTTTAAGCACAAGGCCGAGGACAGCGCCAGGAGAATTTTTCAGGCTTTGAGGATAGAAGTCAATCACGAGCTGGCGAATTTGGAAGAATTTTTACCGAAAGCTTTTGACCTGTTGGTTCCCGGCGGACGGATGGTGATCGTTAGCTTCCATTCTTTGGAAGACCGAATCGTCAAACAATTTTTTGCGGGATTGGCCAAAGGCTGTGTTTGCCCCATAGATTTTCCCCAGTGCGTTTGCGGTAAAAACCCCCGCGGAAAAATTTTAACAAAAAAACCGGTAACGGCTAATTCGCGCGAATTAGCACAAAACAGCAGGAGCAAGCCGGCAAAGTTGAGAGCGATTTTAAAACATTAACCGATACAAATATACGAATTGGATACTAATGACACGAATTCGCATCATTCGTATGGCATTCGTGGATTGGTATCGCTGAACGTATGAATATAAAAATCAAAACCAAAAAAAGCGAAAAACAAAAAATAAAAATTTCCGCCGGAGGCGGATCCGCCTCCGGCGGAAAAATCAACGTAATAGTAAAATCAAAATAAAATTATGTTAAAAGCTTTAGCTCTGGATAATTTTTGGCCGTCGTTTCAGACCCGCAAAACCTCGGGCATCCACGTAATAAAAAAAACAGAAAATTACAGCTCTGCGAGACTGCGGATTTCGGTTTTTCTTATGGCCTTATGCGCCGTTTTATTGATGAGCTATATTTACGGCGCCAACCAGTTTGCCAATACCGGATATCAAATCAGCGTTCTGCAAAAACAGCTTTCCGTCCTAAACGACAGCAACCGCACCGTTGCTTTGCGGGTTTCCCAGGCTTCGTCTATGGTGCAAATCCAGAATGATTTTGCCGCCGCGAATTTTGTGCCGGCCGGCACGCCGAAATTTTTGCAGGCCGCCCACGTGGCGGAAAGATAATCCTGTAGTCAATACACGGAGTTCTCCCCCTTTGGGGGAGATGCCCGAAGGGCAGAGAGGGTGCAGTTATTTTAGACGCAACCTCTCCCTAACCCTCCCCTCACCCCTCGACTTCGCTCGGGGTGACCCTGAGTTTTGCCGAATGGGTCAGGAGGGGAGGGAAGCAGGCAGTAATCCTAATTATGTAGTGTCATGGTCCGTAAAACAACCAAAACTTCCTTTAACCGCCGAAGCAGTTTTTTAACTGTTTTTTTATTGCTAATTTTTGCGGTAATCGCCTGGAGGCTGTTTTATCTGCAAATAGTCCGCGGCAGTCAGGCCAGGCAGGAGGCAAATTTACAGCACGGCATCTATCAAAAATTATTTCCCAGCAGAGGGGAAATAGATTTGGCCGATAAGTTTTCCAACAACCTGGTTCCCGTGGCCGCCAACTCCAAAAGCTATTTGGTTTACGCGGTGCCGGGCGATATTTTAAATCCAAATCTCACAGCCGGCAGTTTGGCTTCGGCTTTAAATTTGGACTCAAAAGATTTGCTGGCAAAAATTACCCAGCCCGACAAAAAATACGTGCCGCTAAAAAAACAGCTCACCGACCAGGAACAGCAGGGGATTAAAAATTTGGCTTTGCCAGGAATTTATTTTGATTCCGAGGACACCCGCATTTACCCGCAAAACAATCTGCTTAGCCAGACTTTGGGTTTTGTCGGCTACAACTCTGCCGGGCAAAAATCCGGCCTTTACGGAATGGAGCGGTATTTTGACAAAGATTTGGCCGGAACGGCCGGCGAGCTGGTGGCCGAGCATGATCCTTCGGGCGCGCAGATTTTTGGCGCGACGATGAACGAGAAGCCGGCTCAGGACGGCGTAAATTTAATTTTGACCGTGGACAAGACTATCCAGTTTCAGGCGCAGAGCGTGCTGGCCGATATGGTCAGCAAAAACGGCGCGGACAGCGGCGATATTATAATTATGAATCCCAAAACCGGCGCCATTTTGGCCATTGCCAGCTATCCGGACTTTGACCCGAATAATTACGGCAAAGTTACTGACCCGTCGGTCTTTAACAATCAAACCGTCACGGGCAGTTACGAACCCGGCTCAACTTTTAAAGCCATCACAATGGCCGCGGCCATTGACGGGGGAAAAATTACGCCGGACACAACTTACACCGACACCGGCAAGGTTGCGGTGGACAATTTTGTGATTAAAAACGCGGAAGGTCCGCCGCGCGGAGTGCAGACTATGACCCAGGTTTTGGACTGGTCGCTCAACACCGGCGCGATTTTTGCCGAAAACCAGCTGGGCAACCCGGACTTTTTAAAATACGTTAAGGCCTTTGGCTTTGGCCAGTATACCGGCGTGGAATTGCCGGAAGCCAGAGGCGACATAAGCGGGGTTGCCAAAGGGAACATCGCTGTAAATTTTGATACTGCCAGTTTTGGGCAGGGGATTTTGGTTACGCCCCTGCAAATGGTGGAGGCTTACGGCGCTTTGGCTAACGGCGGGAAAATGATGAAGCCTTACATTGTGCAGTCAAAAATTTATCCGGACGGAACCATAAAAAACACCCAGCCCGAGTCGGCCGGGCAGGTTGTGTCCGCGCAGACCGCGGCTACGGTTGGCGCTATGCTGGTGGACGTGGTGGAAAACGGGTTTGGCAAGCAGGCTAAAGTGCCGGGATATTATGTGGCAGGCAAAACCGGCACGGCCCAGGTGGCGGTTAACGGAAAATATTTGGCCAACGACAACATCGGCTCTTTTGTCGGCTTTGCTCCGGTGGAAAATCCGCAGTTTGTAATGCTGGTTCGCGTGGACCATCCGCGCGACGCGAGCTTCGCGGAAAGCACGGCTGTGCCGCCCTGGGGGAAGCTGGCGCAGTTTATTTTAAACTATATGCAAATCCCGCCTACGCGAACGGCGGGGAAATAGTGCAGTCCTCCCTCTCCTCCTGAGGAGAGGGCTGGGGAGAGGTTGTGTCCATCCGTGATATTGCAACCTCTCTGTCGCTCAGATGTCCGCAAGAGGCGGATCGATCTACGGTGGACATTCGCGACATCTCTCCTCAAGAGGAGAGATGGGGACAGACTGCACTTAAAATTTACTGTCCCAACTCCTGTATCTGTTGGGGCGTAATTTTTTGTATTTGGTCAAGGCTGGTTCCCGATCCTGCCAGCATTACTTTGATTATAATCACGAATGCCAATATAGAAACGGCCGTCAGCGTTACGCACATCCAGGCCACGTCTTTGGCGTCGGTTTCGTCGCTGAAAAAATATTTAAGGGCAAAAAGAAGGCCAAACGGGGGAGCGCTGATGGAAATAAAATATCCCCATTTTTTCCATTTGCCCGGCACGCGGTTTTTGTCCTCGTTCTGCAAAGCATTCATCATCAACATCCCCATATCCACATTGGGGTTATCTTTAAGCGTATCCTGATACAAATTTATTTTTTTCTCAAGGTCTTTGTCGGGGTTCATATAATCAAATAGATTTCCGCTAAAGCTCTACTCTGGGGTATACCATCCCGAGTGCAACCGAGGGATCCCTTAACGTTAGTACACTAAAGGGATTCCTCGCTCAGATGCATTCGCTCGGAATGGAACAGACTTTGAGTCTGCGATGGTACCTCGTAACTCTGCTACGGGATAGTTTATTTTACTACAAATTCGCCAAAATATTATCTGTTTTTCGGACACGACCCATTCGCGGAAAGGCGGTTTTTACGGTATGGTTGTGTTCCTCGGCTGACCGTCCGCTCATCGCGTCCTCGGCAAAAATTTGCTGGTAACCGTATTCAAAGGCAAACCGCGCCGTGCTTTCCACGCCAATATTGGTGGCAATGCCGCACAGGACAATGGTTTCTATTTTTCTCCGGCGCAACTGCAAATCCAAATCGGTTCCGTAAAAGGCTCCCCACTGTTTTTTTGTAATGATAAAATCTCCGGCTTCCGGCCCCATCTCCGGAACCAGTTCGTTCCAGTCAGCCGCCGGTTTGATTTTTCCCCACGGATTTTCATCATCAGTTATCGGCATAAGACGATCCTTGCCATCCGGCGAGCTGGAAACCCGCACCAAAAACACCGGCATACCGTTTTTCCTAAACGCCTTTGCCAGTTTTGCGGCATTGGCAATAACATCTTTAGCCTCATAAGGCTTTGTGGGCATAGCCGCTATACCTTTTTGCAAATCTATTACCACCAAAGCGGTTTTTTCTTTGTTGAATAATTTGTCCATAAATTGATTTCCTTGGGGGTATTATTTTTACTTTTTAGATTCTAAAAGTTTTTTAATCTCAAGGTCAAAGTCGGACACATAATTTTTGTCCTGCACTTTTCTGAATTTTTCATATTCCTTAAGCGCCAGCGCTTCCGCGACTTCGTGGCTGATTTTTCCTGCATTAGTCAAAATTTCATATGCGCTGAATTTAAGAAAAGCGTTAAGTTTTTCCGCCCAATCTTTCATAGTCAGCGCTTTGCCCCGCGCCGCCTGCATCTCGGCATAATCCAAATACATATTTCCAATTCGATTTAAATGCTGCAGCTCTTTTCCTTCTAGGTAATTTTTGGCAATCAAAACATCGCTCGGCATAATTTTACCCTGCGGAGAACGCCGCCAAGATGTTAGCCCCATTTTGTCCTTTTTACTGCTCGCACGATCCGCGATAATTTCCGCCGCTGTTTTTCCTGTTATTGCAAAATGCAATTTATTTTGAACAGTAGCAAAAAATTGCTTGCTCTCGTACGCTTTTGGCGAATAATCAATTGCTGTCGCATAAATATCGGTAATCTTTTGATAAATCATCCGCTCGCTGGTGCGAATGTCTTTAATTTCCTCATAAAGCTCGTCAAAATATCTGGTGCTGAAGCGAGAACCATATTTCATCCGGTTAACATCCAAAGCGTAACCTTTGTGGATGTAGCTTTTTAAAATTCCGGTTGCCCATTGCCTAAACTGCGTACCGCGTTCGGAATTCACCCTATAACCCACGGCAATAATGGCTTCCAAACTGTAAAAAATGACTTTTCGGGAAACTTCTCTTCCCCCCTCTTTTTGAACTACCGAGAATTCCTCGGCAGTTGCTTTTTGGTTCACTTCTTTTTCCTTATAGATATTCTTTAAGTGAAGCGAAATATTATCAGTAGAGCAATTAAAAAGCTCGGACATTTTTTTCTGCGTCAGCCAAATATTCTCTTCCGCGAACAAAACCTCAATATTTACCGAGCCGTCTGGCGATTGATAAAAAGCAATTTTATTGTCGGGTACCTTTTTCATAAAATATATGGCAGTTGTCTGTCTTTTTATAACATTATTATACCACGCTTTAAAGCAATTTATATCCTAAATCCTAACACCTAAATCCTAACAAAAATCGCCAATCACCTTTTTATTCCAATAGCCACTCTATATTTTAGTCTAAATTTTAGTCTAAATTTTGCTTAAACAAAGTCAATTTAAAAAAACACCGGGGAGATGGTCTTCCCCGGTCAGGCTTTTTGTGAGCAGTTAGCCTGAAAATCTGCGATAGTTTGCGGCGAGAGCTGTCCCCAAACGGCGAAGCGATACCGTTCGGTTTTTAGTACCTGAAATTGACATTTCTTGTTAAGATTAAGACTTAAAATCGTATTCTTTCATCTTTAAACATTAAACTTTAAGTTACTATGCCAAAAAAAATGGCGTCATGAGTGTCCGAACTGTTTAAGCAGAAAAACAATAAAAAAAGGCAAGCAAAGCGGTTCAAGTAAATATTTTTGTAAAGGCTGCAAACATTTTTTTACCATTAACCGCAACAGGACTCCGCTACTCTGGATTGAGCATGTCGACGGCGTGGGCTTTAGACGCTTGGGCGACGAAAATTCTTTGTCCGGGTCGCAGACTTACGCCAGAGTCATTTTCGAACTTGACCAATTACCCAAAAACGATTGGCTGACAAAAACTTTGTGCGATTTGTTCCGCTGCCACGGGATTTTAATCATCGATGGCAAATATATCGCGGTTAAAGGCTTTGAGCGGAAAATTCCATTCCTCTACGGCATTGACTACCTAACCCACGATATTCTCCACGGCGAACTATTTCTGGTCGAGGACGAAGCCGCCTTCTCCCAATATTTTCAAAAGCTGAAAGACCTTGGCTACAACTTACGAATTGTGGTCGCCGATGACAGGCAAGGGCTAAAACAGGCTCTACGCAAGGTGTTTCCTTACGCCAGGCTACAAATGTGCCAATTCCATTACAAAGAAAACATCAGGCAGTTGCTGAAAATTCGCACTATGCCGACTTACCAACACTTTTTTAATTCCTTAAACAAACACGTGTTTACTGACGCCAAGACTGACCAGGAAATTACCGATGGTCTACGGCACGTGAAAGAAAAACACGCGGGCGGCAGTTGGTTGCTTAACAACATCCTGGCTGACATTGACAACCGCCGTAATGATTTATTCGCTTACCTGCATTTTGAAAATTGTCCCAACAACACCAATTTAATTGAACTTTACAATTCTCACTTAAATGGCCGATTAAAAACCATTAAAGGCTTTCAAAATCTAACATCTGCCAAGCGCTGGCTGAATGCCTGGATTATCAGACGAAGAACTAAAACTCTTACCGATTGCGAAGAAAAGTTTAAATACTTAAACCGACATTGTTCTTTAGAATTTACCATTAAAAAACAGGCCGAATGGCCTGAGGTTCTGAAAAAATTAGGAATTAACAAAATTTATTTTTCCGAAAAAAGCGATTAAAAGTACTAAATACCGAACGGTAACCGGCGAAGCTCATTAGGCCTCGCGCTATTTGTAGCGCCCGCTCGTCGGTTGTGCCATGCTCTGATGCGTACTTAAGGTGGTAAAGCGCGCCTTTGAGCGTCCTCTTGTATTCGCGGGTCATTAGCACCTGATGGTTCACAATCTGCAAGCCGAGCATCCGGAAAGGTTCTCCGTAGTTAGACTCACTGACTTTGTGGAACGGGAAAAAGGCCTTGGCCTCAAACAGGACAGCCCGCCGAACCTTCGGGGGGAATTTTCTGTCCGGCATACTGAATACCACATTGTCAGCGTATCTGGTGTAGGTCGCGTGGACTCGGTTGGCTAGCTTGACCATCTGCCCGTCAAACAGGTCGCAAGCGATGTCAAACAAAACCGGGCTGGTTGGCGAGCCTTGCGGAAGAAAGGTATCGCAATGATAGCGTTCCTTAATTTCCGGCCAGGCTTGGGCGGTACACAAATCGGCGATGAAACGAGCCACCCACTTTGAGATGGTGCCGTAGTGACGTTTGCCGAAAGTGGGTTTGCGGGAAAGGCTTTCAAAAACCTTCTGGTGGTCTATTTGAAAAAAAGCGTGCCGCACATCGAACTTCAAAAACGAACGATGCTTCTTGTGTTCATAAGCCGCTTGTTCGCAACTGCCACCCATAAAGCCGAAGCTCCAGGGTTTTCGCTCGAATTCGCGCATGAGAAACTTCTGAATCTTACGCTGGATGAACATCAATAAATCATCCGGCGTCATAATCAGCCGGCCGTGTTCCGAACCTTCCTCGCGCTGCCAATGGTGACTATACAATTCGTTCGGCCCTTCCTCCCTGATGGACTCAATCAAGGAGTAAAGCCTTACGGTTTGGTCAAGCCCTAATTCATGCTTAAACCAATCAAGAGCTACGTGTTCTGCTACAAACATCTTATCCTCCTTGATGTGAGTGAGGGCTACGCCTAGAAACCGCGTAGCCCTCCGTAAGCGATCGTTCCAATTCGATTATCCGTATGAGCGAAACCGAATGGTGATACTCCGCTGTCAGACTTCCGACAGCTAGGCCCACCTGACTTAAGACCTCCCGGGCCAGCAACGGGGAAGGGGTTACACTTCAACCCCTAATTCCTGCCGATTTACCAGTCAGCCCGCCGGCGATTCCGGCCGCCAGTTTATCCCTAAGGACTGTGGACATATGTCGATCGCAATAACCGCTACGATTACAGGCATTATACAGCAAAAACCAATAAAATCAATGCCATAGGAATAAGTAGTTTGTAAAGCGAGCTCTTTCTTTTTTGGCCGATTTATTTTATAATGTATCAGTTGCCTTTGTTTCGGATTTCGATATTCGGATTTCGAATTTTTTATATCTTGGGGCGTAGCCAAGCGGTAAGGCAGGGGCCTTTGAAGCCCCCATTCGTAGGTTCGATCCCTACCGCCCCAGCCAAGACATTTTAACCGCCTTATAGGCGGTTTTGTGGTATAATGAGATTAATTAGGTGACTTGAATATGAAGAAAGATAGGCAAAAATCACAAATTATTATTTATAAAACCGAGGACGGGCAGACTAAAATTGATGTCCGTTTTGAAGGTGAAACGGTGTGGCTTACGCAAAATGCTTTGGCTGAACTATTTCAGACCACCAAGCAAAATATAAGCCAGCATATCAAAAATATTTTTGAAGAGGACGAGCTTCAGGCAAATTCAGTTGTAAAGGATTTCTTGACAACTGCGGCAGACGGCAAAAATTACGCAACAAATTACTACAATTTAGACCTAAGAGAACATAAAGGTTCCTGGCACCTTTTTTGGCTAAATTAAAACCGCTCCGGTAATCGGGGCGGTTTTGCGTTGTAGGGATTAGTAGCTTTGGCTTCTGTGGCGGCTGATGAAGCGGGAGGAGGGGCCGCGTTTTTGCGGGCCGCGGGAGAAACCGCGGTCGGGGTTAAAGCCGCGGGGAGCGCGAGGGGCAAAGCTATCACGGGAAGAAAAGGGATTGGGGCGGGAGGCGGAGCGTCTGCCGGAATCTCTGCGGCCAAACTGCGGCCGGAAATCATCGGGGGATTTTGGAGGAGCGGGGGAGTAGGCTACGCGGGAAACCGGAAGCTGTTTTTTTATCAAACGTTCTATGTCCATAACATCACGGCGCTGGTCCGGCGTGGCAAGCGATATCGCGTGGCCTTCCAGCCCCGCGCGTCCGGTTCTGCCAATGCGATGCACATAGTCCTCGGCCTGCTCGGGCAAATCGTAATTTACCACCAGTTCAATGCCGGTTACGTCTATGCCGCGCGCGGCAATATCGGTAGCCACCAAAACGCGGTATTTGCCGCTTTTAAAACCGTTCAAAGCTTCTATACGTTGGTTTAAAGACCGGTTGGAATGAATTTCGGAAGAAGTATGTCCGGAGTTGCGCACCATTTGCGCGATTTTTTTGGCGCCGAATTTAGTGCGGGAAAAAACCAAAGTACTGCCCGTGTATTCGGTTAAAATCTTTTTAAGCTGTTCGGGCTTTTGATGCTTTTCCACAAAAATAATTTCCTGGGTTACCAGGCTAATGGTGGTTCCGGGCGGCGCGACTTCCACGCGCATCGGCAATTTCATATACGAGTTGGCAATGTTGATAATTTCCGCGGGCATAGTAGCCGAGAATAACATTGTTTGTCTAACGGCCGGAACAGTTTTCATTATCTGCTTAAGCTGGGGCGCAAAGCCCATATCCAGCATTCTGTCGGCTTCGTCCAAAACCAAAATGCCAACCTTGTCCAAGCGCACGGTTTTTTGTTCCAAGTGATCAATCAACCTTCCCGGAGTGGCAATAATGATATGCGGCTGTCTGCGAAGCGCCATCAGTTGCCGGTTCATACTTTCGCCGCCAATTAACACCGCGGTTTTAAGACCGAACGAACGGCCGATGTTATCCAGCGACTCATTAACCTGCAAAGCCAGTTCGCGGGTGGGCAAAACAACCAAACCCATTTTTTTGGTGGATGATATACTTTGCAGCATCGGCAGGCCAAAAGCTAAAGTTTTACCCGTGCCGGTTTGGGCAATACCCATTACGTCCTTGCCGGAAATAGCCACGGGAATGGCCTGGCTTTGGATGGGGGTGGGGACAGAAAAACCTTTTTTCTGGAGAATTTCCAAAAGACGCGGGGCAAGTCCCAGCCCGCTAAAAGAGGTATGTATGGTGGTTGGTGTCATAAAATAGTAGTTATTTGCTGTTAGGTTTAGATTATATCATTTTTTGATATTTTTGTCAAATGTAGGGGGGTTGTGTAGGGGGGTTGTGTAGGGGGGTTTGTAGGAAGTTTTGCAAATGTTGTTTTGCAAAATTTTAGTATCAAATGTAGGGTATTTCAATGTGGTATTTTAAACTTTATTTCCTTAAAATCCTGGAAAATGCTACAATTGAGGTAAATAATTAGCCTTAAATTTTAACTGACTTTTTTATGCCCGGTGAATTTCAAAGTACGCCACCGTTATCCTCAGAACAAAGAAGCTGGAACTCGATCCCTCTGGATGGCGATTTTTTTGCAAAGTTTGGTGAACCTCAAACTGTGGCCGCAAATGGCGATGAACTTGTTTTAAAATACCCGCAGGGCGACAAGGTGGTGTCGATGGATAAGGCTATAGAATTGGAACATTGGAGAGTATCATCGAGCCAATGGAGACAAGATGATTATTCCATTGAGGCAGAATTTATTTTTGATGATATACCGGGAGCCAAAGTTTGGAAACCAGTTGCCTATTTTAATCCCCATCCGAATTTAGAAAAAGAATTTGACGTGCTTCCCTTGGCTTTCCAAGAAGCAATTCTTAAAGTTGTTCGTGAAAAAATTCAGCCGCCTGAAGTCATCGCAACAGAAGGCATTCAAGACTTTCTTAATTATGAAACTACAAAAAAAGAGCTAATGGAGATTCATGGCGATATTATTGATTTGCAGGCTCCCGGGGAAATTATTTTATACAGCCGCACGGGTACATATACAGAGTATTATGGGGGAAGTCCTGACGAAAGGCGCTCCGCCGGTAGCTACGAAACTCAAGGGGATTTTTATTATTTAACGACTGGCGTACGCAGGGGGAAAGAAAATGATTCCGATTGGGCTTACTGGAAGCGCGAGCCTATAGGAATAAAAACTTTTCAAATTAATAAGCCTGCGGCGGAAGAGACGGCGGAAATGGTTAGGGATGGGCTGTTGGCAAAAAAAAGACAACAGTTGAAAGCAGAATTTGAAGAAGCCAGAAAAATAACCCCCCCGACTCCCGATCCAAGACTTTATAGTGAGACTCCTGAACAATGGATTGAACGGTATAACAGGGTTTGGGAACAAATTCAGGCACAGACCGAAGCGGCTTGGCAGGCGGAAGATGAACAAAAATTGGCGGAAATGCGAAGCCAATACGAAACATATAAGAAAGATTTGGATAAAATCAGCGAAACAATCGCCCGCCTTTTAAGTGTGATGGGTAAATCGTCGTATACTGAATTTTGCAGAAATTATTGCTTAAGCGAAGATCAGGCTACTGGGCTAAGAGGTAAATTGTCTGGCGCCTCAAAATTATTGGAGCAAAGAGACATCCCTGGATACGGAAGGGTTTTAGCCTCTCCGGAGGAAGCCCGAGTAATAGTCAATGAAGTGGAACGGGTTATAGAAGCGCAAAAACCTATAGTTGCCGAGCGCAGAAAAAAAGAGGCGGATTTGCGTTCTTTACTTGCGGAAGTCCAGGCTTTGGCCGGACAAAAATTAGGCGATAAAAATCGCTCGGAGTACGGCATTAGTTATGAAGAGTCGCAACTTTTGGCAGGCAAGCTTAAACGCGCGAAAGGCATTATAGACAATCCACAATTATTAATGGACGACGAATTTCCAGACATTTCTGAAGCCGAAAATTTATTGGCGGAATTAGGACAAATTTTGCAAGCTAAACAGTTGCTTGTTAAGCAAGAAAATCGGAAAGAAGGCCAAAAAACAAGCCCCAAACCTACTTTTGCAATTCCTGATGGCAACCTCTTTGCTACCAAGCTAAAAGCCGCTATAGAGAAAAAAGACAAAAAATAGAAAAAGCCTTGCGAAATGATGGTGGGTTAGACCAACAAACGCAAGGCTTAATCTTTGCAAGATATTGAGAGAAAAGTTTTCGCTACGGTTCTATTTGTACTTGTGACCGCTTGCGAAGAATGAGGGAGGACTTTGTTACCAGCCCTCAACCCCTTCCTTATGGAGTTGGCGGCGGACACGAGCGGCGATTAGCCGCCCGATTATCCAGCCCAGAAAAGGCTGGTTTGGGGTCGGAACCCAGACCCCATGGACGAAGTAGTACATCATCCACAGGTGGGTTCCAAATCCGTTGAAATGGAATTTTCCCCGGAGTTTCGGATCCCGGAAATTTGGGGAGTAAACTTGCAACTCCCCTTTCCGGTAGCTTACGGTTGCTATCGAAGGATCGGGCGTGGAACCAGACCCTAAAAAGTTCGTGAACCTTATCTGCATTTTTTTTCCTCGCAATAGATAATTCCTCCCGCTCCGCTATTCTCTATTCGTTTGCGGGAAGTAAAAATACCGCAGACAATCTTGTTTGTGCTGTGGTTATTTTGCTTCCCGCAAATTTCTCTCATCTTGTCAAAGAACAAACCGGCTTATAACGCTTAAAGTAGGCGTTTTCTACACGGCATTACAATAAAAATTGTAACTCTATATTATACATCATTTTTATAAATATGTCAAGTCATTGTGTTTTATGTGCTATAATATTTAATATGATAATAAGTGAACAAAAATTTAATCAGGCCTTAGAAAAAGCAGAAATAGAATATAAAGCTATAGGCAAGGTTAAATGCCCCTATTTAAATAATGAGGATGTGCATTTTAATGCCGAAGGCTTCCAGCATATTTTTTACAAAAGAGGGACGATAAAAAGAGAAAAAGACGACCAGTATGTAAGGTTATGTTTGTTGCCTCTGGCAAAAAAGGTGGTATCAAGGTCTCATACACTTCAGCAGTTTTATGAAGAAAATCGATTTGAAAGAGTTCAGTCAAATTCACAATGGAAGAGTGAAATGAAACTGGTAAAATATTACGCCTTTATTGCAATAATTAACAACGCCCTTGTAAAAGTAATAGTTAAAGAAATTCAGGGTAGAAACAAAAATTTTTATAGTATTATACCTAAGTGGCATGTCAATGAAAAAAATGGACAAAAGAAAAAAGTCCTCCATACAGGAAATCCTGAGGAAGACTAAAAAATTAACTATCATTTATTATTATGCACTTGTCCGCAGTTTCAAGATATGACCGCGAGGGAACCAAAGCTCCCACAAGTGCATTCATATTATATAACAATAAAACAATATAAGTCAATCCGCTTATCCCCAATGTTTTTTTTGCCGATAAAAATAAGAGGTTAAATAAATGAAAAAGTTCTGGAAAATTATAAAGTGGGTTTTGTATGTAGTGGTCGGCGTTTTGCTGATAGATTTGGCTGTGGTTGTGTTTTTTAGCGTTTACCGGCCGCCTTTGCAAAAGGCCGATGCTATTGTGGTTTTGGGCGCGGCTATAAACACTCCGGCTTTGTATAATCGGACTATGGAGGGGCTAAAATTGTTCAATAAAGGCTATGCCGGCGAACTTGTGCTGTCCGGCGGGGTGGATTATACCGGTTCCATTTCCGAGGCGGTTTATATGGAGAATGAAATTGTAGATGAGGTGGCAAAAGAATCATCCGGTAATCACCCCTCCCTGACCCTCCCCCTCAAGGGGAGGGAAACGGAATTGCCCCGGATGATCTTGGACGAAAACTCCCACTCCACTTACGAAAATTTGCAAAATACCAAAACCAAAATTGGAGCGGATAAATCCATTATCATTGTAAGCGACGGTTTCCATCTGGCCCGCGCCATTTTGGTTGCCGAGCGTCTGGGGTTTAAATCAATCCTCTGGGATTCCCCAAGCCCAAGCTACTATCGTCCAGCCGAACTGGCCTACTATTATATGCGCGAAGTTTTGGCAATGATAGATTATTTGCCAAAGTTCGTATTTGGCTGAATTGACGGATTTTGGGGGGTTTGCTATAATATCAATAATTTCCGCCATAGGCGGATCCCGCTCCGCGGGAAAATATCCAAAGACAGTTGGCCTCCGACTGAAACGTCGGAGTTAAATATCATCGTAAGATGATTGCCCACCGAGGAACACATTGGCGAATCAGCAAATAAGCTGATAAGTTAATAAGTTTTCACTCGGGTTTGCCCGAGTTTTTTTATCGGATATTTATAACAACCCCCCTTCGCTAAAGCTGCGGGGGATGACCCTCTATAATAATAAATAGAGGTAGGCCAAAGGTCGAACACTATGATACTACCTAGTATCATAGCAACAAGGAGTATCATCAAATGTCAAAAGCTAAAGTACAAAAATCAGAAGATCTTAAAGAACTCACGGCCAAGCTTAAAGAGGCCAAGGGCATTGTTTTTACCGGCTATCGCGGCACCACGGTAAAGGATATGGACAAATTCCGCAAAACTTTGAGCAAGGAAAAAGTTTTTTCCAAAGTTTACAAATTGACTTTGGTAAAAAAGGCCATCAAAGAAGCCGGAATGGAAGGCGAGATTGCCGAATACAAAACCCCGGTAATTTTGTCTTTGTCCGCCGAGGACGAAGTCGCACCGGCCAGGGCTGTAAAGGCTCTAACCAAAGAGGTTAAAACCTTTTCCATTTTGGAAGGCTTTGTGGAAGGCAAACTGTTTAGCAAAGCGCAGGTGGAAGCCTTGGGCGATTTGCCCGGCAAAGACCAGCTCCGCGCGCAGTTTATGTCCGTGTTAAACGGCCCCATTGCCGCGTTTGTCAGAGTCTTGGACGCTCATGCCAAAAAGCTTGGCGAAGCGGTTCCGGCACAAGCATAATTAATAATTATTTATTACGAATTACGCATTACGAATTGCTTATTAATCCGCAATCCGAAATCCGCAATTCAGAAATTGTATAAATACTATGTCCGATGAAGTAAAAGTAGAAGTTCCAGAGAAATTTAAATCTCTCGTGGAGCAGGTAGAAAAGCTCTCCGTTATGGAGTTGGCTGAATTAGTTAAAGTTTTGGAAGGCAAATTCGGCGTTTCCGCCGCCGCCCCGATGATGATGGCCGGTCCGGCCGCCGGAGCCGCCGCCGCGGAAGAAAAAACCGAATTCTCGGTTGAATTAACTTCTGCCGGTGCCAGCAAAATCAACGTTATTAAAGTTGTCCGCGAAGTTACGCAGGTAGGCCTTAAGGAAGCCAAAGACTTGGTAGACGGCGCTCCTAAAATAGTCAAAGAAAATATGCCCAAAGCCGACGCCGAAGCTTTAAAGAAAAAGTTGGAAGAAGCGGGTGGAACAGTGACATTAAAATAATATCGGTTTTAATCAAAAACAAACGCTCTGGGGGTTCCCAGGGCGTTTTGGTGTGAGACTTTGCGTCGCGGCCGAAATGAAAGTCTTTCGGGCGCGTTCGCGGAATATCGTCGGCTTCATAGCGAGCCGGACTTTCCGTCGCAGACGCGGTTGACATCGGCGGACATCTCATCAAGTAAACTAAAGCATTCGCTGGTGGCATTCCTTTCGGCGTAATGTTTAAGTCTAAGGAGTTTACTTGACATTCCTTTCTGACCGGCGTCGTCGCATCGTATTTTGGCGCGCTGTGCAAGCTCCGCGGCATTGGTGAAATTTCGTCGTCTTAATGCCTCACCTATGGCTCCGATATCGGTCGATAAGTCAATAAGGACGTCAAGTTCATCTTTGCTCGGCATGGTTTCCTCCTTCCTATCCAAATTCCAAACTAGCAGATAGCCCAGAATATCAAGGAAACCGGATTTTGTAAAGGCCACGATTTTAAAGGATTCCACAGGTAGCCTTTAAAAATGATCAAAAATCAATTAGAATTAGGCATATGTCCAACTTTTGGCAAAAATTAAATAAACCCAACCCCTTCCCTCAAACTGGAAAACCTGATGAAAAATCAGAGTCTTATGCTTTGGATAGAGTTAGTTATGGACATAATTTTTGGAAGGAGCTGGGTAAGCCCATTTTTTGCCTCGCGCCGATGGAGGAGGTTACGGACGTGGCTTTTAGGGAGATGTTTGCGAGGTATAGCGGGGGGCATTATGGAACAGGAAACATGAAGCATGGAGCATGTCCTAATGTTTCAAGTTTCATGCCTCGTGCTTCATTTAAAAACAACTTCGTTATGTTCACGGAGTTTATTAACGTGGACGGATTAACGCATCCGGAGGGGCGGAAGAATTTGGCGATAGATTTAAAGTATACGGAAAATCAGCGGCCGATTGTGGCTCAACTGTGGGGCAGGTCGCCGCTGAAGTTTGAAGAAGCGGCAAAAATTATCGCTGATTTGGGTTTTGACGGTATTGATATAAATATGGGCTGTCCCCAGGACAAAGAAATAAAAATCGGCGCCTGCGCGTCTTTAATAAAAGAGCCGCAGTTGGCCGTTGAAATTATCAAATTTACAAAAAAAGGCGCGGGCAATTTGCCGGTGTCCGTGAAAACCAGAATCGGTTACAACAAAAACGAGCTTGGCACCTGGCTTAGGCATTTGCTTTCGGCAAATCCCGCGGCAATAACCATCCACGGCCGCACCAAGCAGGAAAAATCCAAAGTCCCGGCCGACTGGACGGCTATTGCCGAGGCGGTAAGGATTCGTGATGAATATTTTCCTTCAAACCCTCTCCCTTCACCCTCCCCCAAAGGGGGAGGGAAAGAAGTTGGCCTGCGGCCGCTGATCATCGGCAACGGAGATGTTAAAAGCCGCGCAGATGGTTTGGAACGCGTTAAACAAACCGGCGTGGACGGTGTGATGATAGGCAGGGGAGCGTTTGGAAATCCGTGGTTATTTAATCCCGATGTAGTGCAGGCCATTGGCCTGCCAATATTGGATGTCGGACAAATAAAAAAGCAGGCCGGTGGCCTGCACTACATTACCCCGCAAGAAAAACTCCTCGTTATGCTGGAACACGCGCGGCTGTTTAACGAATTTTTAGGCGGGCAAAAATCTTTTGTAATAATGCGCAAGCATTTTAAAGCCTATTGCGCGGGCTTTGACGGAGCACACGAACTGCGGGCAAAACTTTTAAACACAAAAGACCTGACGGAAACGGAAAAAATCGTGGAAAATTATCTACGCTTAAATTAAGGCAGGGGTATCTTTAAAAGGCTTCCGTCGTTAAGCGCGTAAATTATTTTGCCTTTTTCATCAACCTGAAAATCCTTCAGATTGGTAAAGCTGTCGGACATTAACGTGTTAACCAAATTTCCGCTTTTATCAAAAATTAAAATGCGGTTGTTGCCCGAGTCCAAAATATAAATGTAATTAAAATCTTTTTGGGTGTAAATTTTACCGCTGGCCGAAAGGGGAGTGGGAAGATTTTGCAGGGCAAAACCGGTTTGTTTGCCGGCCAAAAATCTGGCAACCCCGTCCGGAGTCAAAACATAAATTCCGCTGTCTATTGTTATATCTTCGGCTTTGCCTATGGCCGGATCGCTGACCGCCACCACGGGTTTGGAAAACGCGGTTTTGCCCGGCAGGAAGCTTATAATTTGCGAAGCTTTTTTATCGGCCACATAAACCCGTCCATTAACCAAATACTGAGCTATGCCGCCAAAATCATTTTTGCCCGGCAGGTTTTGCCCAAAGCCGCCGCCCAAAAGTTTGCCGGCCGAAAAATCCCATAAATACAAATTATTGCCGTCGTAAACCGCGGCCTGACTGCCGCTTAAATATACCGAGGCCAAAGCGCTTACGCCAAGTTTTAGACTGCTGTCCTGAATTTGTCCCGTGCTTTTTTGGAAGCTAATAACGGCGCCGCTTGACTGCGTTGCCAAAAAATCCGGAAGTTTAATTAAAGTATTTCCGGAACCCAGACTGCCGAGATTGGTTACGCTTGGGCGGAACACTTTTTCCATTTGGGTTTCAATATCTTTTTCCTGAGCCACCAGCTTGTTGTAGGCGTCTTTATTCGCAACGCTGACCGCGGAGCTTTTTGGTAAAAGGCTTTTGGCCTGCCGCAAAAAACCCGCGGCCGAGGCGCTGTCTTTGTATAACAGGGATGATTGGGCGTTTCCCAAAAGCGTCTGGATTTGCGCCAGCTGGCCGGTCGTCAAATTTTGTACGGCGCGGATGTTTTTTAAATGCGCGGCAATGCCGATGTTCGCCGCGAGCGCGACAAACAAAATTATCGCCGATGCCAAAAAGAATTTTTTGGTGGAGCTTAATTGTTTAAGATTTTCCAGTTTGGCGCCGGAGCGGACATTTTTGGCCGAAGTTTTGGTGAATTGCCAAAGGGTTCTGCCTTTGGAAAAAAAAGTTTTGGCGTTTCCGGAAAAGTTTTTTAACTTTTGGCCAAAGGAAATTTTTGGCAAGCCGACCTGGGGAATCCGCGTCGCCGCGGCTCCGCCCAGGGCAAAAGCGGTTTTTACGTAATTAAAAACTTTGTTTAAAACATTCGGCTGGCCTGCCGGCTTTTCCACCACGTAATTTTCCAAATCCGTTTCCAACTCCGAAGTTTCGCCTTCCGGCACCTGCAAATTCAGCAAAGTGCCAAAGCTGATTTGCGGCTCGGCGTTTTGCTTAAGCAGTTGAATTATGGTTTGCGTGGCCGTTAAAAAGTCCGTGTTGCCAAAAATATTCAGCAGGCGGTCCATTGACACATAATTAAACAGCTGGGCCGTGGACAGCAAAACCAAGTCGCCCAGGCGGATTTTACCTACGGCGAAGTTCTCAAAAGTTTTTAGCGGATGGTTTTTGGTTTGAGAACAGGAAATATCGGTAAGCTCGTTGTTCCTTAAAAGATAGGCGGAAACCTTGCCGCAACTGGCAACGCTCAAATTAGAGCCGTTTTTTACGGCAATAATGCAGTTTAGCTTATCCACCCACTGGGTCTGGCCCATGGCCGCGAGCTTGCCCAGTTCCTCGTTAATTTGGCTGATAGCATTTTCAAAATTGTCATTTAAATCCGCTCTGCGATAGGCGCGTTTTAGGGTGGAGGCAATGGCTTGGCAAATTCTTTCGCAGGATTCCTCGGCCGCCGGGTTAAACAGCAGTATTTCGGCCACCAGGTAAAGTTCCGCGTCTCCGGCCGGCGCCTTTTCCGCCATCACGTAAACATAAGTCTGGGCGGATTTGCCGTTTCCCAGCAGGATTTTGGCGATTTGTGATTCTAGGGCTTCCATAGGCAATAATTGATAACCGTTAATTTATAACCGATAACTTTGGTTTGCGCCGGTTATCGTTATCAATTATTAGTTATTGTTATTTTATTAGGACTTACGCGTTCAATCTAAAATATTTAATAAAAGATTGAACCCGCAAGGGGCTTGGCCGATTACATCGTTATTTTCCTGCGACTTTTGTCGCCGTAGTCTAACTACGTCTCCAAAAGTCCTCGGAAAATGCCTCGTACTCGGCCAAGCGCGTAAGTCCTATTTACATTATTATACAACATTTTTTGCCAAATTCAAAACCTGTTATATCTATGTGCTATGGATGGGGTGAATGTATATGTGGATATTACGGCGCGAAATCTGTAATTTGTAGATGAATAATCTTTTTAATTATGCTATAATTTCCTTATGCTTGAACAAATAATAGATTCCAAAACAGATTCCGGGATTTTAAGCTTTTTTCTGAGTATGCCCGAAAGGAGCTTTTCGGTTTTGGAAGTTTCCAAAAGACTACGCGTTCCTTATTTAAAATCTTCCCACAGCCTGGCCAAGCTTACTGGCGCCGGACTTTTAAGCACCTTTACCAAAAGAACAAAAAAATACTATTATATCAATCACCACTACAAACTTCTGCCGGAGATTAAAAAGTTTTGGGAAAAAAATTCCCAAAAAAGCAAAGACGAGCTGTTTTTGGCCATCAGGCGTTTGGGCGATGTCCGCGCCGCGTTTTTGAGCGGAATTTTTACCGGCTATCCAAATTTGCCCGTGGATATTTTGCTGGTCGGCAAAATCAATTTAATAAAGCTATCGGATTTTTTGAAAGCCGCGGAAAAAATGATGGGTCAGGATATCAATTACAGCGTAATGAGCGTGGAGGAATTTTTACAGCGCAGAGATACTTTTGACAAGTTTATTAAGGATGTTTTTGATTACAGGCATTTGACGGTTACCGACAGTTTGAGCAAAAAATCCGCCAAATCTTAAACCCTCTTAAATCTATAATCTTAAATCTTAAATCTATAATCTAAAAACATATGTCCATAATTGAAGCCCAAGCTTTGTATCTGCAGTTTTTAAATAATTTTCCGGCCAACCTGCGGCCGATAATTTCCATCGGCATCGCGGTATTAATAGTCTATTCCATTTTTAAAGTGTTAAAAAAGGACTGGATTTTTTTGATAGCGCTGATAATTCTTTTGCCGGCAAGCCAGCCGATTTTGCAAAGTGTCTGGGAGGGGGTTGTGGTTTTTATAAAGTTTCTTTTGAATACGAAGTAAGTGGGCAGTGAGTAGTGAGTAGTGGGCAGAAGGTTGTTGTGTTTTCTTACTAACCACTATACACTGCCCACTAATCACTAATATTCTGTGGATAACTTTAAGGTAGACTTACGTTTACCCAGCACCAAATTTTGTGGATAACCAAGTTTGGTGTTCTTTTATTATTATCAAAAAATTAAAAAATGCCCAATAAAATCAGTATTTGGTGCTTGGATTTACCTTATTTTTATTGACATTTGACATTCGGTGAACGTTCGTATATTGTATAGAGGTAAACATTAAACTATATATATGGGAAAAGAAATTACAAGCAGACAAAAAGAGTTGCTAAGCTTTATTACAAAACAAATTCGCGATCACGCTTTGCCTCCCAGCATATCGGAAATGGCCACATATCTTAAGGTTAAATCTAAAAACGGGGTTGCCAAACTTTTAAATGCCCTTGAGGCGCAGGGGTATATCAAGATCAGCGGCAAAGCCAGAGGCATAGAGGTTTTAAATTCTTTGGGCGAAAGTTTGCAAAAAGGTTTGGTCGCGGTGCCGCTGTTAGGCAACATTCAGGCCGGCACTCCGCATTTGGCGGAAGAAAATATAGAGGAATGGATAAACCTGCCGCAAACTATGATTAAAAGCCGCCGCGACGTGTTTTTGCTCAAAGTCAGGGGCGATAGTATGATAAACGCCGGAATTTACGAAGGCGATTTAGTAATTGTCCGGCCGACTCACGATGTTAAAAATAACGATATAGTGGTGGCCTTGCTCCACGACGAAGCCACGGTTAAGCGCTTTATTCAAATAAAAAATCGAGCCTACCTAAAAGCCGAAAATCCGGACTACAAAAACATCTATCCCAAAGAAGAATGGATGGTGCAGGGGAAAGTCGTGGGCGTAATAAGGAATTTGGAATAGCAGGGTTCCCCTTTACACCCCTTAGCCCCTTTTATCCCATTAAACCCATTAGTTTTTATCCTTTTTATTCCATGAATTACAAAGGCACAATTATAGAGGAAAGCTTAAAGGGTAAAAACCTACTGAACAATCTGGTAATTTTAGCAACCAAGGTTGAACAAGTTACCGAAAAACACCAAACTCCCTGGTTAAAACAATGGACTTTGCATATAGTGGAAATTCAGGAGACAGATGCCGAACGTCTGGCGGAAGTTGTCAGTAAAAATTTGGATTATTCCCATGGTAACGCGTGGTATGCGGATTTTAAAAATAAAGATTTCCACTATATCATATTCAAAAATAAAATATTTAAAATTCCCAGAAATGACGCTTTGGGATACCGGCAGGCTAAACAATATGGCATTGGTTTGGGTATACCGGAACATCAGGTGGATTTTTCCCCTGAAATTGGATAATTACCTTTTTAATTTACAAAATTTAATTAAACTTTATGAGCGAATTACAGAAACAAAAACTAAATATTCTTACCCAATTACGCGGCCTTTGCGCCCACTGTTCTTGCGATTCCACCCGTCCGCATAATTGCCCGGTGCAGAGTATCTCTGCCCGAATCCAGGCCTTGCGCGGCGTCCCCTTAATCGTCAACAGCCAATTCAAAGGCGTCCTTTGGCCAAGGGTGTAGCCGTGATGTCAGCCATGGTTGACGAAAAATTATTTAAGGCTTACAATATTTTTACACTATTTAATTAAATCAAAATTTATGTTGGACATCGAGGATATCAAAAAATTAACGAAATACCTAACTGAGGCTTTTAAAGACGTGTTCATGACCCAAGAGTACGGGAAAAAGCTGGAAACTAAAATTGATAAAGTTCAAACTTCATTAGACGCTGTTTTGAAAGACAAACAAAATAGAGACCAAGAAGTAAAAGTCCTTAACTATCGGATGAAGCAGGCCGAAGATGTTTTGGACAAGGTAGCGCCAAAACTTGGTCTGAAATACGAACATTAAAATTTTAAAAAATAAATGGGCCCCGGGCGAATGCATCCGGGGCCTTTTTCAATTTCTAATCTCAAGGGTCTTGACAGAAATTAATACTTGATATATACTTGAAATATCAAGCATTAATCAACAATAACAATGAACAAAATCGGCAATAAGCTTAAGTTTTTAATGTTGCTTTCCAAAACCGAGGCTAAAATTAGCCGTAAATTAAGCGGCCAGGGTTTGGGATTCGGCGATTTGGCAGTGCTTTATGCCATCTCTCAGGCTCCCGAAGGCAAAATCCGCCGGGTGGATTTGGCCGAACAGGTTGGCCTTACAGCTTCCGGCGTTACCAGAATTCTAATTCCTTTGGAAAAAATCGGAGTAATCCAAAGGGAAATTTATGAACGCGACGCCCGTGTGAGCTTTGCCAAAATGACCAAGGCCGGCAAACAGTTGTTTGAAGATTCAATTAAATGCGTGGAAATGAAGTGCGAGGACGTTATCCCAAAAAATCAGGCAAAAAAAATAGAACAGGCTACGGAACTACTGGAAAGTATAGCCTAAAAAAAGCGCATCCTATGGGATGCGCTTTTTTAAATCGTCATTATTTGGATTTACGCGTTTACCTTTTTCCCCTCCCTTTAGGGGAGGGGTTGGGGGAGGGTATCAAAGAATTTGTTTGATCATATTTAACCCCCTCCCTAACCCTCCCCTCAAGGGGGAGGGAAACAAACGCGTTAGTTCTAATTATCTTTTAATTTTATCCCAAACGTGCTGTGCCCACAGGGAAACTTTGTAAAAGTAAGGGTGGGAGCCGGGAACATAATGCCAGAGCGCCCAAATTAACAGTGTCCAAAAAGCAAGCGTAATAATAAACCCCGGAAAGCCTCCGCCATGGTGGCAGTGGTGAGCCTGATTGTTTTGGGGGTAATGGTGACAGCGCGCCGCTTTAAAAGGCCAAACAACAAAACTGTAAAGACACAGCCAAACAAGCAAGGCTACCCAAAGCGGAACTCCGACGGGTATGGCGTAGCCCAGTATGGCTCCTTTGGCAATTAGGCTGATTAATCCTAAAATCCACAAAATAGAAAGTATTCCGGTCAGCAGTCCAAAAAAGGGGAGATGTCCGTTGCAACGGCTTTCGTATTTTTGTTGGCGCCAGCGCATTCTTTCTTCGCGCCTGTGTTGTTTAAATTCCGCTCTCCATTTTATCCACTCGCTTTTGTTGGTAAAATTACTATATTCCTGTTTGGCGCGGTCCACCCATTCCTGCGCGGTAAAGGGCTGGCCAAAGGCTTGAGCCTTTTCTTTGGATGTGTTGGCCTTGGGAACAACTATCATCATTATTAAATAAACCACAATTCCCAGGCCGTGGCTCAAAATTGTTAAAACAACAAAAATTATGCGGATTAAGGTAACGTCCGCGTTAAAGTAAGCGGCGAGGCCGGTGCATACTCCGCGGAACATTGCGCCTTCGGAAACAAGGTAAAGGCGTTTGGGTGAGCCGGTTTCTTTTTGGGGTTCGGATGACGCGGCCGCGCCGTTATCGGTTTTTTGTCCGCTCTCAACCTGCCCCATTTCTTTTATAACTTCGTCAACTTCCGTTTCCAAAACCACGGTTTTTCCCGCGGTTAAAAATCGGCCAAATTTTTCGGCCACGGCCTGCTCCAAATCTTTAACAATTTCCTCTTTGTCCGGATCCTGCCCGAGCCTGCCTCTTGAGTCCTGCAAATAAGTTTGCAGTTTTTCGTAGCCGCCTTCTTCCAGCAAAAATGCCCTGCCGTTTAAATTTATGGTTATTACTTTGTTCATATATTTTTCTTTATTCCCCTCCTTTTCAAAGGAGGGGTAAGGGGAGGTTATAATTAACCCTAAAGATTGTTAATTGTAAGATTTATGTCTCGGAGATAATCAAGTAATGTTTTTAACTGTTCCTTGCCCCTCGGGGTTAAAGAATAATATTTGCGCGGCGGCCCGGCTTCACTTTCCACCCAAACATAATCCACGGCGCCTTCGCGGCGCAGGCGGCTAAGCAGGGGATACAGCGTGCCTTCCTGCGTGGCAAAATCCGTATCCTTAAGCTTTTCCAGAATATTGGCGGCATAAACCTTCTTCTTGCTAATAACCTTTAAAACCGCGGCCTCCAAAAGCCCCTTCCTAATCGGCCCAAATTTTTCTTCAAGGTTGATATTAGTCATATTATTTTGTGTCATTGCGGGGAGGAGTGCAGTCGACGACGAAGCAATCTTTTAAATATAAAACAAATAAACCCAGGCACCTTTCTGTGGAATATTCCGCTTACAGAAATACCAAATAATCTACTTTACCCGGCAGGGGACTGAAATAGTTTCGAAAGGTGCCTGGGTAAAGCTACCTTTTTACATAAAGGTAGCATATAAAAAAATAGATGTCAAATGGGGTGTGGATAACTTATTTGTCCGTCCAATAAGCCTGGACTATGTAGCTGGTGGTGGAGGTAAGCTTTTCTTGGGTGAAATTTTGGGAATTTTTGTGGGCTAAAATTTGAAGTTTGGAGGAAAAAAACTCGTTTTGCAGGCGCGTTTGCACGTATTGGCAGGCAATGGAATCCAAATTGTCCGGCTGGTTTAAACTAAATAATTGTTCCGGATTGCCGCTTTTTAAAATCGCGATAGTTTGTTGGTCGCGGATAAAAGCGTTTTCCGGCGAAAGATAATGGGAAAAATCCGTGCTTTGGACAACCAAAGAATTTTTGAACAGAATTTTTTTTAGCTTTTCCACTGTCTGCTCCAGTTCGGCTTTGGGCGTGGACTCTTTGAATGTTAGGGCGATAATTTTTGCTTCGGGAAAATAATATTTAATAAAAGGCAGTTCCGCGCCCAAACCGTGTTCCCTGTAAAAAAAGTTCTGAATCCCGACAAAGGGAAGTTTAAGCAGGGATTGCGCCGCCTGTTTGTCCGTACCAATAGTTCCAAAAACAGTGGAAAAATCGCTTTGGCTTACGGAGACATCGGTCTGCCCAAGGTTAAAATGGTCGGGACTAATGAGTAGGATTTGATCTGGCCGCGCGGCAAAGGCAAACTTAAAAGCATCGGCCATTAAATCCACGGCCAAAAGATGGTGCGGCACGGTAATCCCGGTAACAGTATTTGTGCTGGGAGTGGTTGTGCTAATTTTTATTGCCGTTAAAAATAATGACTTGTCGTCAAACTGCGGCGGCACGGTCATAGTTTGAAGAATTTCCGTTCCCTTGTTTTTTTGATATGCCGGCTTTTTTTGTACGCGCGTCAAAACCAAACCCGCGACGCCCGCGAGCGCGAGAAAAAATATAATCGGAATTAATTTCCATTTTATCACTAAGGCTGGAGTGAATTGTACCAAAAATTCTTTGCGGGAAGTTTATCCGTTTGGTCATAAACCCAGGATTTCCAGGTTTCGTCCGTTAATCTTTGGCCGCCCAGCGGGTTGGTAAATTCATACTGGTTATAAGCCAAGCCCGTTACAATTCGCGGTGTGTTTTCGTTATTAACAATCGCCAGCATTAAATAGGGCCGGCCATCGGCTTCGTAAAGAATTTGGTTTTTTACCGCGTCGGTGGCAACGTCGGCAATTAAAGCAACCTTGCCGCTGTTTTCGTCGGCCTGAACCGCGCTATCAAACGGCTGTGCCATAAACGAAAGCTGTGTGGTTCTTAATTTTTCGTAATCAGCTTCGCTAATGGTGTTGCCCTGCATTTCCTGCTTGGCTATGGAAGTGTAAAAATCGGTAATATCCTGAAAATTTTGCAATCGGGCGGAAACCTGGCTGTCGCTAAATAAATTATTTTTGCTGAAGATTTCTTTGGTCTGGGTAATTAGCTGGCCAAAACGGTTCCAAAAATCCAGGTTCGGTTCCACATAACCCTTAACCACTGGCGGCAGGGGAGGGTTTTCGTCACCGCCGCCGCCTCTTTCCGCGTAGCTCTGTTTGGCGTAAAGCAGAGTATCATGCTTTAGTTCGGTGTAAGAACCCAGGGAAGTCTGGATTTGTTTGTCCAAAAACGCGGGCGCCTGCATATAGGCGGGATAGGTTTTATTGTAAGTTTTAGTTAAAGATCCCAGCACATACAGCCAGGCACTGCCCATTGAGCCAAACCAGTCGGTTTGGGTAAGCTTGCTAATGTCGGATTGCTTTTGAACCAGCTTGCCAAAAAATCCGGTTACTTCGTCCGAACTAAACCCCGCGGTTTTTTGCAAAAATTCTCCGCTGTGTTTTTGAGCCTGAGCATCGCCCAAAGCCGCCGGAATAAATAAAGCCGAAGGAGTTGAGGGAAGCTTTGTGTCGGTTTTCTCGTCACCCGCGGTCAAATCATTTAAAATCCATCCGTCAAAACTGAATCTTTGGCCAAATACTCTAAAGGACAGGGACTTGCGAAGCAAATCGCTTTTGGTTTGGGAGTAGATGTTTTCGTCCACCACTACATCGGAAAGAATTTTTGGCAGTCTTATTTGGTTTATGCTGGCGGCCATTTTTTGGATATTGGCCTGCGAGGTTAAATCCGCGTCTGTCAGCTGTGAGTTGCCCAAAATGCCGGTTTCAAAATTTTTCCATTCACTATAAGTTACATCGTCGCTCTGGCCGGCGTAAAAAGCCGTTATGGCCATAATTTTTTGCCAGGGGTCTGAGGGCGTTACGCCGGTTTGGCTTTTTGTTCCAAACTGTTTGGTCAGCAAATTGGTGTCCGTAATTCCAATGTCTTTTTGCATAAAATAACTACTGCGGCCCAAATACATCATAGTGCGGAAGTAAGCGCGCGAAGCGGAATTTTTTGTGTAGTGACTGCGCGGTGTGAACTGGGTGTAATCGGTCTTCAAAGTGTCGGAATACTGTCCGAATAAAGGCGATACGCCAACATCGCTGGCTTTGTAAATAGACGCCAGCTCGGTTTGGATTTTACTAATTAAGTCCGGGGTCAGGCCGGCGCTGTATTTTAAAAGGATGATTTTGGCGTTATCAATGCTGTCAATGGTATTGTCTTTTTGATTGTAAGCGTCTTCTTGGTCCGAGCTTGCAAAGGAGTCGGGTTTGGCCGCGCTTTTGTTTTCAAACAGCACTCTGGCCACGGTAATTTGAGCCAATAAATTTTGATACCTTTGCGCGGTGTAGCCGCTGTTCTGTTTGGAAGCAGTCAGCAAATTCCCGTAAAGACCGGTTAAAAAGTCATTTAAGGACTGGGCAAGTTCTTTTTGTTCCAACTGCTCCAAGGTCATTTCAAAAAATCTGTGATAGGTGTGCAATACAATGTCCGGCGTTACCAATACTGTATTTTCCGGTGCGCGGTAATATTTGTTGCCGGAACCTCCTATGGAATCAAAGTCCGTGAGCATATCGTCAAAACTAAATCCGGAAAGATACGGTGTTTTGGTTTTGTCAATCAGTAAAAAATTATTATTTTCCAAAAACTTTTGTTGGGCAGGGGAAAGATTAAGACCGTATTTTTGCGTAACCGCGGCAAAGTTGGGAATGGCTTTTAAAGCTTCGTCCGATGCATATTGCGTAATGCCCTGCTCGTCGGTAGTTTGCTTATTATTAACCGGCACTTGCCCCTGCGGCTGTTTTGAAGCTTTAAACTTAAAAGCCAAAACCGCGCCGGCAATCAAAACCAAAAAAACAAGCCCTGCTATAATATAAAGCTTGGCTCCACGGCGCTTGCCGTTATTCGGTTGTTGTTCCTGGACACTTAAATTTTGATCTTTGTTTTCCATAAAAATTTTTCCAAATTCCCTCACCGGCGGAGGGAAAAAATAATAATTCAATTTAAGTATATACCTTTTTGCTAATTAATCAAAAAATATTTAAACATCTGCGGTCTTGTGCCGATAAATTTGACTTAAAATTGTTTTGGGTTTACAATACTTTTGCGTTAGTTGTTAGTTAGTGATATGTTAAATTCAATTTTATGAAGCAAGATTTTAGCGAATTGGTTGAATATTTGGATGAAAAGTTTAAAGAAGTCAACGGCAAGGTTGACGGTTTGACTACGACCGTAAATATCTTGCAAAAATCAGTTGACGGTATGTCCAAGGACAAACAAACCAAAACCGAAGAGATTTTGGTGCTTAATCACCGGATGAAAAAGGCCGAGGACATTTTGGACAAAGTTGCGCCAAAACTTGACCTGACATATGAACACTAAATTTAATTTAAAAACCGTCTGCTGAAAGACGGTTTTTTGTATTATTGGCAGAGCTTGTGCGAAATGCTTGGCAACCTTTGATTACCGAGCTAAAAGACCGGCGGGAATTTAGTTTGGAGCAAAAAAACACGGCAATTTGCCAATAATATAGCGGAGAAGGTTGTGATTTAATACTACCATTTGTTATTAAAACCTATGGTATTAGGCAGTGGCAGGCTACAAGGTAAAGGCGTTGGTAAGTGTAAGCTGGGGTTCCCCAGCATTTTTTATTTTGTGAATTTAAGGGACGAAAGCACACCGTCAAAATCCTGCCAAACTTGGTCGGTCTTACTGTTTGCCCCAGTATCCAGCAAAAGAATTGTTTGGTTATTAGCGATAACTACTGTTTTCCCATCACCCATTCCCACCCAGGAATAACTAATGGCTTGATGACCCGCTAAAGTTTCATTTTTAAAATTGGTATTAAAAGAGCCTGAACTATAATTGGAAAAGCTTGAATTTGCCGTAGCCCAATCTAAAAGTGAAAGTTGTTTGGAATTATTCCACACGCTAATAGACATAGATGATGCGGGAGCTGAAGTTGTACCTTTTGTTGAGCCAGTAATAGCTATTCCAAATTGCTCTCCTGGAACGGCAGTTGTGTTTGAGGTTTTGAGGGTGTAAGTTGACGGATAATTAAACGTAAAACCATATTGGGTATTTGTATAAGTTTTTGAGTTTGTATTTTGGGAAGTCGCTTGGCCAAATTTAAAACTTGCCAACATAGCGGCGGGCATAGAATCAACTTCGTTTAATAAGTAAAGCTGGCCTTGGTAAACTATTCCAGCCATACCAGCAAGCCCTCCCATTTCTCCAGTATAAACTTCAACACCTGACTGGCCGCCGATAGACACCGCCTTGGTTTGGTTAATAACTGTTTGGTCTAAACTATTTTTCCAATCGGTTGCGGTTTTTGAATACGGCTGGACGCTAATAGAGATGTGGCTTTCAAGACTGCCGTTATTAAAAACCACTTCACTAGCCGAACTTCGCTGACTATCTATACTCCAATTTGACGGATATTGAATACTAAATCCAAAGGATGAACTGGTATAAGTTTTCCAGTTCTGAGTATCGCCATTGGCGGGTTGGGTTTGGGTCGGGTTTGCGGGTGGCGTTTGGTTTGCCTGTTGCTGGGTTTGCGTGCTTTGTTGAGCACTTGGTTGCTGGGCTGAATTACAGCCAGCGGCCATCAGCAAAATAATTGGCAAAGCGAAGAGCGTTTTTTTCATATTTTGACTGAATTAAAAATTAAATTTAATGGCGATTTTTCAGTTTTTGTTCAACCTCAGGCAAATCGTGTTCAATTGTTTGCCAGAGTTCTCTTAAATCCAGGGAGAAATATTTATGAACCGCGCGATCGCGGAAACCGGCGATTTGTTTCCACGGCAGTTTTATTTTGGCTTTATAGCTTGCTGAAAGTTTTTTGGATATTTCCCCAATTAAAACCAACTGCATTATAACCGCGCTTTGTTTTTCTTCTTTTGCGGCAAATTTTTTAAAGCTTATTCCCTTGGTGTATTTTGCAATCTTCCGGACCGAATCTAAAATTTGCTCAATATAAAGTTTATTGCTTTTCATCATATATTCTAACCATATTACTGATAATGTAAGGCTTAAGATGCCGGTTAATGGATTGGTGGGTAAGCAAATCCACTTTAGTCCGCAAACTTGTCTCAAGTTTGTCGTTTAATTCATTGAACATAAAAATACCGATTGGCCTTTTTAAAGTAACGATCAAGTCCAAATCGCTGTCCGCTTTGGCTTGGCCTCGCGCGACACTGCCAAAAACATCGGCTTTTACTACGCCGTACTTCCTAAAAATAGGTGTCAATTTTTTGCTAATTTGAATTAGTTGTTCACTCATACACAAATCTTTTTAACCTTAATATTATAACAAAAATATTTTGGTAGAGCTTGTGCGAAATGCTTGGAACGATATAATTACCGAGCTAAAAGAGTGGAAACAGTTTGCGCTGGATGTTAAACTGGCCGAAATTGTTGCTGTTTAGTTCCTTAACAGGAATAGAACTATATTGTTACTTGTTTCTGTAAATCAGAATTTAGCACCCTGAGTCACGATTAACACAACCAGGTTTAGGATAAGAACTATGATTAGTATGGCTGGAGCTGCTTTTTGAAACCACTGCTTAACTGTGAAGTATACAAGTAGGCCAATGAGTAAGCCAAATAGGGAAAACAGGACAAAAAGTAAGGGAGAGTAAAGAAGGAAAACTAACCCCCAAGTTCCAGACCTATCCGCAGGGTTCAGACTTTGAAAATAATAAGGTGCTAAGTGAAATAATCCCACAAAAACGTCAATAGCAACGAAGATGGACAATAAGGCGGTGGACGCTAAATTTTTTGCAGGTATTTGATTATTTGCCGCTGTTGCATTGTTTTTATTCCGACTATTGCTGAAAATATAAGCTACCACCAAAATAGCAACCACCGCCAAACAAACCAAAACGACAAGATTTGTTAAATCCATATTATTTAGGGTAAAAATTTAAATTGGGATAAAAATTTATCTTGTATACTGCTGTCCACGGAATAGAAAACTATATCGTATACGATTTGATTGTGCCAAGCGTATAACTCATACGTATTCGGCAAAGAGGGCTGCGTCCAGTAAACTTTTTCTCCATCCATCGTGGTAGTCTTAAAAGGCTTGCTTTGCCAAGGGATGTCCTTGTCGTTATTGAAGTAATCGTCCGATGAATTGTAATGGTTATAAGGATTAAAAATACTAACGTGAATTGTATTAACAGTAGGGTGCGCTTGCGACTGGTCTTGTGGCACCGTAATGTTGCTGATATCAGTAGTTATTGTTGCTCCATTACCCTGATGTCCACAGCTAACTTTTATAGGCTGGGTTCCGCCGATGGCTAGTATCCAATTTGCAGGGTAACTGTATTCAAAATGTCCAAGGGTGTTGTCGCACGTCAGCCATCCGTCCGCAGTAGTGGTAGTGGCAGGCGTGACTGTGCTGGTTGGACTTGGGGTTGGGTTAGGAGTTTGATTTTGAGCCACTGATGTTTGGGTTTGCGTAGAAGTTTGCGGAGATGAATTACACCCAGCGGCCAACAGCAAAATGACTGGCAGAGCGAAGAGTATTTTTTTCATATTTTGAGCCTAAGTTAAGAGTTAAATTTACACCCATAGTATATACCATTTTATATCGTTTTACCAATTCGGAATTGCCGCACTAAACTTTAAAAACTTTAAATTATGGCAGACGAAGAAGTTAAAAACCCAGGCGGCAGGCCGAGCGCAGCCGAGGCGGAAGCGCATTTTGAGGCGGCGTGGACTTTGTATTTAAAAGGGACGACGTCGGCGTCCGCCGTGGCCAGGGAGCTTAAATTGTCGGCGCAGGCAGGAGCAGATTTGGTAAACCGTATTCGGAACAGCTTTGCGGAAAAAAGTTTGCGGGATGACAGTTTTAACGTTAAGCGGCAGTTAGCCCTGGAACGGGCAGAGCATTTATTGTCCAGCAGTTGGAATAGTTACAAATCGGCATACAGTGCCAGAGAAAAATCGTCAGCCCTTAAGTCCGTGCTGGCAACGCTTGAGCATATCAGCGACTTAAACGGTTTGACCAGTAAAATGCTTTTTGAGATGACCCAAAAAACCACCACCGCCCAGGAACAGCACGAGCAGATGAAAAAGGATTTGGGTTTGACCGATATTGATTTTGACGACGCACATTTTCCCGAAACCCAGAAAAAGTTTTTAAATTACAGTTACGAAAAAATTAAATATCATCTCCGAGTTACAAAGCTGGAAATGGAAGATATTGACCCGTCCCCGTTTAAAGACTGCCACGGTTATGCACCCGTGCGGGACATATCGGAACTTTATCAAGATAAAGATGTTGAACCAGCTACATTAGCTAAGCCAGAATAAATAACTTTTTTAAATTCTGTGGATAACTCCCAAAAGCCCAAACCGTATAAAACAATAAAAAACAGTATAAAAATTTTTCAATTTTGCCTGCAAACATTGGCGAAATCAAAATCAGCTTTTTTGAAAATTTAGCCTATTGCGCCTTGATGATTAACGTTTTAAAATTAAGGTATGAGTTAAAAACTGAATAGACGCCTGAAAAAGGGCATATGACACCGTCCGTAACTGGATGGGAGTGGGAACCTGGTAAGTTCCTGCGGCGCAGTTTGTGAGATTTATTTACCTTTAATTGCTAACAACCGTATATTATCTAACCATAGCTTTTTGCTATGACGGATAACACGGTTTTTTTTGTGGCCAATTTTCCAAGAGCATACTAAACCCGCTGCGGGTTTGGCAGACCAACGCTCTTGGAACTGTCAGCCCGAAGTGGGTTTTGTGATTTCATTGGAGCAAGCCAGAAAAATTGACCCAAGTTTAAATTACCTGTCCGACGTAGAGTTGCAGGCGATTTTAAACGAGCTGTATGAGCTTGGGCAGCTTGCTTTTGAATGTTGGCGGCGGAAAATTTAACTGTTCCAAAATCCCGAATGGGTTATTGTGCTAAGGGTAACTAAGCGATAGGATAAACGTATGGGCAAAGTAAAAGAAATTTTACAAAACTTAATACTAAAATTGGCCATCATTTACGTGCGAGTAAGTTCGGCCGACCAATTGAGCGGAACCAGCCTGGAAGTCCAGGAGCGAGTTTGCCGTGAGTGGGCGGAACGGCAAGGAATTAAAGTTGCGAAGGTGTTTATTGAGCGTGGTGAATCTGCCAAGACGACCGACAGAACGGAATTTACTAAAGCCCTGGCATTTTGTGCGGACAAGAAAAATAAAGTAACCCATTTTCTGGTTTATAAATTAGACCGCTTTGCCCGCAACCAGGATGACCACGTAATGGTCAGGGCGTTGCTTAAGCGTGCTGGCGTAGAGCTTCGGTCTGCGACCGAGCCTATTGACAATACGCCAGTCGGACGTGCGATGGAAGGAATGATTTCGGTCTTTGCCGAATTTGACAACAACGTGCGAACCGAACGGACAAAAAGCGGATTATACGAACGGGCAAACCAGGGCATATGGGTTTGGCCAGAACCTGTTGGCTACCACCGTCCGACGTCGGCCGAAAACATCGAACCCGACCCAGAAATTGCGCCGTATATCAAAATGATTTTTGAAGAGTATACCAAAGGCGGTTACACTTACAAATCTTTAGCCAAGTTTGTCGGCGAGCGTGGTTTTAGAACCAAGACAGGTAAGTGGCCGTCTGCCCAGCTCATTGAGAAAATTCTGCACAACCCGATTTATTACGGCGGGATGGAAGTTAAAGGCGTGTTGCTTCGCATAGGAACTTTTACGCCGATAATTTTAAAGGAGCTTTACGACAAGTGCCAGCCTGATTATTTGGCCAAGTCCGCCCACGCCGCACCACGGTCAGCCAACAACCCGATGTTCCCGTTACGCAAATTGGCGGTTTGTCCTGATTGCAACGGGAAGTTTACAGGGAGCAGTCCACGTGGCGGCGGGAGCAAATACCGTCCGTATTATCACCATCAGTATCAAGGCTGTCCTAAAGCCCATTTTATTCCTAAGGCGGCCTTTGAGCAGGCGTTCGTGGAATTTTTGGACAGCGTAACGCCCAGCGCACGATATGAAAAATTATTTAAGGAAGTGGTTACGGATATTTGGAAGGATAACTACAAGCAATTTGACGAGCAAAACGCCAAAATCAGGATTGAGATTGCCAAGTTGGAACAGAGCCGCCAGCAGGTCTTTGAAATGCACCGAAGCGGCAAATATACCGACGACGAATTTTTGGAACAGAAGAATTTGGTGAACCAGCGCATAAACGAAAAACACCTGCTTATCCAGGACAAGCGGGTGGAAGAATTTGATATGGAGCAGGCGTTAGATTATTGTTTTAAGTTCGTGCGGGAAACATCCAAGACTTGGCAACGCCTGGAAGCTGATTATCAGCTGCGGTTACGTTTTCAGAAGCGGGTTTTGACTGGAAATGTAAAATTTGACGGACAGAAATTTGGAACACCCGAATTATCGCAAGTCTACAAGATAAACCAGGAGTGCGGAGATAAAAAATCTGAAGTGGTAGCGCTACCGGGAATCGAACCCGGGTTTGGTGGATGAGAACCACCTATCCTAACCACTAGATGATAGCGCCTTATTAGATTAAAGATTTAGGATTTTAGATTTAAGATCGTTTATCTAAAATTCCTATTTGTCTTATCCGCCTTATTTGACCTATAAGTCCTATCAATCCTATCAGATTTTGAGAATTTAGCCAAGTGTGGCATAATATAAAGAGCATGAAGCATAAAACATGAAGCATTAAGCATGACACAAAAACAAATTTTAAAATTTCCTGAAGGGTTTTTGTGGGGAGCGGCGAGTTCGGCTTATCAGACCGAGGGCGGCAATAGCAATAGCGATTGGTGGGCATGGGAGCATTCCGCGCGCCGGGAAAATCAGCTAAAGGCAAAGAATCTTGACCCGACCGAGTTTCAAAGCGGTTTGGCCACGGATTTTTGGAATCGTTATGACGAAGATTTTACGCTGGCCGAAAGTTTGGGCCACAATTCCGTCCGTGTTGGCGTGGAATGGTCGCGCGTCCAGCCAAAAGCCGATATGTTTGATGAGCAGGCTTTGGATCATTACGAAAAAATCCTTCAGTCGGCCAAATTCCACGGGCTAAAAGTGTTTTTAACTTTGCATCATTACACCTGCCCGGTGTGGTTTATGAAGAAGGGCGGCTTTACCAAAAAAGAAAACATCAGCGACTTTTTGCATTACGCGCGCCACGTCGCGCGCCGGTTAAGCCAGTATACCGACTTTTGGGTGACAATTAACGAGCCAGGGCTTTACGCGGGACAGAGCTATTATTTGGGCGTGCATCCACCGCAGGTAAAAAGTTTTCGCACCGCCTGGCGGGTCACGGACAACTTAATCCGCGCGCATAACCTTTTGGCCGAATATTTGCAACAGCATTTGGGCCAGCCGGTGAGCCTGGCGTTTAATCTGTCCGATTTACAGCCGTATGGCCCTTTGGGCGGCTTGGCCGCGGGATTGGCCGATTATGTTGTTAACGATTATATTTTGCGCCGCACCATCGCCACCTGCGATTACATCGGCGTCAATTATTATTTTCATCACCACATTGGCCTGTTTGGCCTGCGCAAGCACAGCCACAGCCAGCATAATCGCAGTGACCGCGGCTGGGGCATTCATCCCGAAGGCATAGAAAATCTTTTAAATAATTTAAAAGGCTACGGCAAGCCAATTTACATTTTGGAAAACGGCATTGCCGACGCCAAAGACGAAAGGCGGGAAAGTTTTATTAAAGAGCATTTGCGCCACATACATACCGCCATTCAAAAGGGCGCGGATGTGCGGGGGTATTTGTATTGGTCGCTGACCGACAATTTTGAGTGGGAAGAGGGCTTTTGGCCGCGGTTTGGGCTTATTGAAATTGACCGCGGAAATTTACTGCGGCGCAAGGTTCGGTATAGCGCTACAAAATACGCAGAAATTTGCAAAACTAATACTTTAGAGTATTAGTTTCTCTACGAAATACGAAAAGATCGAAATACGAAATCTGCCCACCGGCGCCAACTATCAAATAACGCTAACCGTTAATTTTAGTATTTAGTCAACTTTCGTATTTAGTAGAAAAAATTATGATAATAATTTTAACAATTTTTCAGTATCTGATACAGGCCATCGTAGACCTGATGGATAAATTCCTGATTACCGCCAGGAAATTAGAACCCGTTAAGTATACTTTTTACACGGTTGTCACGGGGCTGGTTTTACTGGTGGCCTGGCCGTGGAATTATCATACGGTTTCGGGGCATCAAATTTTATTGCTAATGTTGTCCGGCGCGGCGTTTTCTTTGGCAATTTATGTATTTTTTAGGGCGCTGGCACAGGGAGAAGTCTCGCGCGTGGTGCCGTTTGTGTTTGGGCTGGTGCCGGTTTTTGACATTCTGATATCATTAATAACCGGCAGGAATATTTTGCGGATAAATGAAGTCGCGGCAATGTTTTTGCTTATTCCCGGAGCGCTTTTGGTTTCGCATCAAAAGCGCGCGGGCTGGGGAAGGCACGTTGGCGTAAAAGTTTTGGCCGCGTTTTTAATGAGCTGTTATTACGCGCTGTGGCAATACGCGGCGCAAATCGGTCCGGTGCTGAACAATTTAATGTGGAACCGGCTCGGCGCGGCTTTGGTTTTATTGGTGTTGCTGATGATTCCAAACTATCGGCGCAAAGTTTTTGCTGTTGATCAAATAAAAAGCAAGGCGGGGACATCGGCGATATTTTTATTTAAACAGATTTTGGGCGGCTTGAATTTTGTGTTTTTTAGTTTTTTGCTGGTTTTGGGGAAAATTTCCATAGTTAATGGTTTGCAGGGTTTCCGCTATGTATTTTTATTGCTCTTTAGTTTATTTTTAACCAAAAAGCGGCGGCATTTAATAGAAGAAGAATCCGGACGCCATATTCTGACGCAAAAGAGTTTTGGAATAATTTTAATTTTTGTTGGAACTATATTTTTGTTTATTTAGTATAAGTGTCATTGCGAGGAGTGCAGCCGACGAAGCAATCTTATCTTAATGAAAGATTGCCGCGTCGCCCCTCCGCCTTCGCTTAAGCTACGGCAGACAAGTCAGATGTCATGCCGAAGGCAGATCCGCCTCTGGTGGACATTCGGGGCTCCTCGCAATGACAAGTGGAATTATGCTCAAGAAAATTTTTATTGCCATATTAATAATCATCGGCATTGTTTGGGCAGTAACTTTGGCCGCCGGGCCAAAAGCAAAAACCATCCAGTATGGCGTGACTTTTAGCGTGCCTTACGCGCAGGGATTGGGGATAGACTGGAAGGCGGCTTATGCTTTGATGATATCGGATTTAAATGTAAAACGCATCCGCGTTCCGGTCTACTGGGACGAGGTGGAAAATTCGCGGGACAAATATGACTTTAGCGATATAGATTATATGCTCAATCTGGCCGAGCAAAATCACGCGCAGGTTATTTTGGCTATTGGCAAGCGCCTGCCGCGCTGGCCGGAATGCCACGAGCCGGGCTGGGCTTCTTCCTTGTCATCGGCTGATGAGCAAAACGCCCAGCTGTCATACATGGAGACCGTGGTGCAAAAATATTACAATAATAAGTCGGTTACAACCTGGCAGGTTGAGAACGAACCGTTTTTGTCATCCTTTGGCCCCTGTCCGCCTTTGGACAAAAACTTTTTTGACAAAGAAATCGCGCTGGTAAAAAGTTTAGACCCATCCCGTCCGGTTTTAATTACCGACAGCGGCGAGCTTAACTGGTGGATTTATGCCGGCAATCGCGGCGATGAATTTGGCACAACGTATTACCGTTATGTTTACTCGGATGTTTTGCACCGCTACTGGACTAATTTTTATTTTTTTTCCTGGTTTTACCGTTTTAAAGCCGGTGTGGTAAAATTACTGCATCCGGGCAAACCGGTAATGATTTCAGAACTGGAGGCCGAGCCGTGGACAACAGCTGGCATCCCAAACACGCCCATAGACCAGCAGTTTAAGACTATGAGCTTGGATAATTTTAATACCATTGTTTCGTACGCGGCCGGAACCGGATTTTCGCCGCAGTATTTGTGGGGGGCGGAGTGGTGGTATTGGATGAAGCATAACGGGCATCCGGAGTTTTGGAATAGGGCTAAAACGTTATTCAATAATGGAAATTAAGATATTGGGAAACTGAGAAATTATGGAGCGTCTCCGAATTTCTTAATTTCAATAATTTCCTAATTTCAGAAACAAGTAATTTATGAGGAACGTGATTGGCATTGACATCGGTGGGACTAAAATAACCGGAATAGTTTTCAACCCGTCTCGCCCGGCACGAGCCGAGGTGGGCGGCAAAAAGTCCGTTAAAGAGCTGACTATTGTGACGCCAAAAACAGCGGCGGATTTTAAGAGAAACCTGATAAAACTGGTTGATTTTTTGTCGGCTGACGTCAAAATTTCGGCTGTTGGCATTTGTATGGCCGGAGTAATTGATGTAAAGCACAAAGTAGCGGTTTATTCGCCGAATATAAAGTATATTAAGAATTTTGATTTTAAAGGATTGTTCGGGCGTAAAATTAAAATCGCGGTAGCCAACGACGCCAAATGTTTTGCCCTGGCAGAGGCAAAATTGGGACAGGGAAAAAATTATAACAGCGTCGTCGGAGTAATTTTGGGAACCGGCGTTGGAAGCGGTTTTGTTCAGAATGGTAAAATTTACGCAGGCGAACATTATGGCGCGGGTGAGGTGGGGCAAATGCTTTATGACGGCAAAAATACTTTTGAAAGTTTATTTCAAAAAGCCCGCGATTCCCGTAATGATAAACGGCTCGCGAAGTTAGTCGGAGTTTTGCTTGGCAACGTTTGCAGGGCGTATGATCCCGATGTAGTAATTTTGGGCGGAGGGGTAGCTTTGGACACAAAACGAAAATTTGTAAAAGGCGCGAAAGTTATTTGCGCGAAAACCCTGTCATCTTACAGAATTAAACCTAAAATCGAAGTTTCAAAATTAAAAAACGCCGGAGCCATAGGCGCCGCGTTGTTGATAATGTGATATAACAAATTGCGTGGCCGCGCAATTTGTTATATCTAAAATTTATGCCCTCAAACAAAAAAAAGCTTCTTTTACTTTTGGGTTTATTAACCCTGCTGGCCGCGGGCTGTGCCAAAATCCAGCTCCAGCAAACCAAGCCAACTTCTCCGGCCGCTTCTTATAATGAATTACCTAAATAATGAGGGGGTTATTCATCAACTTCGCCATCCTTTGATTCTTCGGGTTCTTTTGGATTTTGCTCGTAAGAAATAGTTTGAGTTGGTTCTTTTGGCGCCGACGGCTCCGTGGCTAGGGGTTGTTGGTCAAGGCCCGGGGTTTGCGGCAGTTTTATGTGTTCAACAAGTTTTGCGAACTCCGGCAATTCGGAAACGGAACGCATACCCATATGCATTAAAAATTCCGTGGTGGTTTGATACAGGAAGCTCCGCGCGTCCGCGGGATTGCTGATTTTTTCTATGAGTCCGCGCATAAGCAAGTGGCGCAGGCTGTATTGGGAGTTTACGCCGCGAATAGCTTCTATTTCCGCTTTGGAAATCGGTTGGCGGTATCCGATTATGGCCAAAACTTCCACCGTGGCATCGGTCAATTTTTCGCGAAGTTCGGCGTTTAGGAAATTTTTTACTTGCGTTGAACAAGTGCTGTTAGTTGAAAGCTGGTATTCGCCGTTGTTTTCCAAAAGCACTATGCCGGAATCCTTTTTTTCCGCCGCTAAAACATTGAGCGCCGATTTAACGTCGGCTTCTTCCAATTCCAAAATTTTGGCAAATTCTTTGGCGCAAAAAGGCTTACTCGCCACGAACAATAAAGCTTCCAAAATATTTTTTAAGTGTTTCTGTTCCATAATATAAATAATCCTATAATAATTAAAATCGCTGAATATAATAAAATTGTCGGCTTGCGCCCCAAAAAATTGCTGAGGTTATTTTTGTTTCCGGTAGGCGGTTTTATCCAGTCGTGAGCCAACAGCCAGCCCAAAGTCAGGTTGTATAAACCGTCTATGGCCAGGGTGCCGTAAATAATTCCCGCCGCTATAAAGATTGTTCCGATTAATGTTTTATTCATTTTGAACCGGTTGATTATTGTATTTTTTTATCACGACTTCGGCAAACAGGGTCTCCTGGTCAGCCACAAAAATTTTTTGTTTTATCAGTTCCAGCAGTGCCAAAAAAGTCACAATTACCTCGCCTTTATTTTTGGCTGTCCTGATTAAATCACTGAGTCTGGTTTCTATTTTGCCGCCAAGAATGTTTCTTAAATGGTCAATTTTTTCCTGAATGGAAATGGCTTCCTTAAGTTTGGCTTTGGGGAGATTGTCCAGTTCTTTTAATCCGCTCAAAACTTTTAAAATGGCCCCGTAAAGTTCCTGGGCGCCGGCGGTCGGATCCGGATAAAAATTTATCCGCTGTTCAAAAGTCACCGAACGCAAAAAACCCTGCCTTCTTTTGTTGTCCAGTTTTTTAAAATATTTGGCGGCTTCTTTGAACTGTTTATACAATATCAGTCTGCCTTCCAAATCAAATCCCGCGTCATCCTCTTCCGGCTCCAGTTCAAGGGTAGGAAGAATGGCTTTGGATTTAATCACCAGCAATTTTGCCGCGATAGATAAATAATCCGCCAACACCGTAGGGTCAATCTTTTCCAGCTGTTTTAAATAAGCCAAAAACTGCTCGGTAACTTCGGCCAGCGCTATGGTAGTGATGTCCAATTGTCTTTGCTCAATCAGCGAGAGTAAAAGATCAAGAGGCCCTTCAAATTGGTGGACTTTGGTTTGTAACATGGTGCATGAAGCATGAAAGATGAAAGATGAAAGATGAAGCAGGCTTAAGACATCCTGCGCAGCATGCCCCAGAGCATTTTAGCAATTTCCTCAGTTAATTGGTTTAATTTTTTAAACTCATCCTCATCCATAAAATTCTCTTCGTGGCAAAAATTAATTAAAAATATAACCTCTTTTAAAGAACCGAAGGAAATTTCAATAAAATTCTTATGAACCTTATTTTTAATTCGGGCGTAGCCTTCAGTGTAGTTTAGCGCAACAGATATTGAAGCTCGTCTGAATTGCGAGGTAATCCCATATAATTCCTCTTTTGGAAATTTACGGCTAACTTTATAAGCCAAGTGGGTAAATTCTTTTATTCTTTCTTGGAGAATTTCATGATATGTTTTCGGTTTGGTCTGTTCCATGATTCATGATTTATGTTTCATTTTTTTGCTTTGCTGAACGCGCCTTTAATTGGCTTAACCAATTTTTCAAAATCCTTAACGGCAATTTCCACGCTGTCGGTAAAAGTTCCGGCCGAGGCAATCATTTTTTTTGATTTGGCCATGCCTTTATCAAGCAGTGTTTGAAGATTATATTCGGAGCCGAAAGGATGCAATAGCCCAACTTTAGTTTTTAGATATTTGGTAATATCTTTTTCCGAAGCCATGCTTATCTTTTTAGCCTTTAAAGCTTTTTTAATTCCGGAAAAGTCCACATATTTTCCCGCAGGCAAAACAATCAGCACAAAATCTTTATCGGCCTTAACTAAAACCACCTTAGCTATCTCGCTAAGTTTTTTCTTTGTAGTCGCCCCAACATCGTGCGCGGTAAAAACAACGCGATGCTCCAAAGTTTTATATTTTATTTTGGCTTGGTCCAAAAGTTTGGTAACTTTGGTCTCTAACTTTTTGACTTGCTTTTTGATGTTGGGTTTTTTATTTCTGGATATTTTTTTCTTGGGCATAAGTATTTAATTTTTAATAATCTCTTTCGATTGGTGAGTGCCACCATTTAAAAGGTTTTAACCGCAATTGACCCATAAGTTTTTTAAAATTTGCAAAACCTTGGCCTGAGCCGGCGAGGTATTCACTTTCCAAAAAATTTAACAGGTTTTCAAAACTTGCCAGTTCGTCATGAATATTTATTATATTCCTCATTGATGGGGGCGCCATGGTATCCTCTGGATTATCCAATTGTTCCATTGCTTTATCTAGTGGTTGATTAAAAAAAGGGTCTTTTGTATCTCGATCCATTTGTCGCGCAGTTGAGGTGGCCTTGTTCCCTATGTCCATATCGTTTATAAACTTTTTCAAACGAGCTATTTCATCTTGTATCATCTCAATCTCTTTTATGTGTTCATATCCAATCTCAAATATTAAGTGGTCATAGTCCTTATTCGTTGTTTTTGTTTCATCTCGTCCGGAAAGAATAAGGTTTATGTATTCGTCACATCCTTCAAGAGCCGCTCTTAAGATCATATAGTCTTCAGCCGTCCATTTTTTAAACCACATAACTACGTCTTTACCGCTCTTATTTAAAATTGCCAATGCCTTTTTAAATGTTCCTTTAATTCTATTGGCTTTTTCTTCGAGCGTCTCAATTTGGAGCGTTCTTGGCTCGACTTCCTTAGCCTTATTTTCAATTTTTGTAAAGACTTCGGCCAAATTATCCATTACCCTTTGCCTTGCTTTTTGTAACTCTTTGGCACCCATCAAGTTCATTTTTGTTTCAAAACCGGCTTCACCGAGGTCTTTGTTTTCATATTTTACGGTTGCCTTCAAGTTTTCAACTACAGCATCAATGTTAACATTTTTTCTAAAGCCTCTCCCATATTTAATATCAACAAATCTTTCGAATGACCTTAATTCAAAAATTCTCCAAACGGCCTCTTGTTGAAGTTTGATGTATTCGTTTCTTTGTTTTTCTTGTTCCGGAGTTAGCTCGACCCTCGTTTGGACACCAGAGGGTATCTCTTGGTAAGTTGGGGTGGTATTTTGTCTATTTTGCGTATCGACGATTTGCTCCAAAAGGCTATCTTCTTGATGTGGGGTAATTTGCCCCGATCGCCGAATGTCAAGGCCAGAGCTTTCAACAGCTTCGGGCGAAAGCTCAACTCTTATTGCTGGCGAATCGTGTTTTTCAAAATCGTCGCCCCCAGATTTTTCAGCGGCTTGCAGTCTGGCTTTAGAACCTATGCCCCCGTTTGGCGCATCCATCATTTTATCCAATAAACTTGAATCCATTCCTTCTCGCATACTTTTTTGATTATTTTTTTTAATCTTTTTTTGGTAAGTCCAATTTAATATGCAATTCCTTAAGCTGTTTTTCGTCTACGGTTCCCGGGGCGCCCATCATTACGTCTTCGGCTGAGCCGTTTTTGGGGAAGGCTATGACTTCGCGGATGTTGGGTTCGTTTTGGAAGAGCATTAGCATCCTATCAATACCCGGGGCAAAGCCTCCGTGCGGCGGCGCGCCATATTCAAAGGCTCTTATCATTCCGCCGAATTTTTCATCAACGGTCTGTTTGCTGTAGCCGCAAATTTCAAAAGCTTTATACATAATTTCCGGTTTGTAGTTTCTAATCGCGCCGGATGAAAGTTCCAGGCCGTTTGCGATAATATCATACTGATACGCGCGGACTTCATCAGGCTTTTGCGAGTTCAAAGCTTCCAGTCCGCCTTGCGGCATACTAAAAGGATTGTGCATAAAGTCCCAGCGTTTTTCCGTTTCTGACCATTCAAACATCGGGAAGTCGGTAATCCACGCCCAGGCGATTATATTTGGATCTTTAAGTCCAAAAATATCCCCAAGCTCGCTACGCAGTTTGCCCAAAACTTTATTGACGATTGATTTTTGGTCAGCGCCAAAGAAAATAATGTCACCCGGAGCCGCGTGGGTTTTGGTGAGGATTGCGGAAATTTCATCAGCTGATAAAAATTTGAGGATTGGGGAGCGTAAGTTTTTCTGCACCCTCTCTGTCCCGTCTGACGGGACATCTCCCCCAGAGGGGGAGAGCTCCGCGGTTTTGCCGGTATCGTCAAACACAATATAAGCCAATCCGCCGGCGCCTTCTTTTTTTACCATTTCGGTAAGTTCGTCAATTTGCGAGCGGGTCAACTTTGAACCGCCCTGACAGCAAATGGCTTTAACTGCGCCTCCGCCCTTAATGGCGTTGCCAAAGACGCTGAATTTTGTATCGCGCAAATCAGTAGTCAAATCTACCATCTTCATTTCAAACCTTAAATCGGGTTTGTCGGAACCGTATAAATCCATTGCCTCCAAATACGGTATGCGCGGAAAAGGTTTTTGCATAACTTTTTTGCCCGCGAATTTTTCCGTAAGCTCTACAAACATCGGTTCCATTTCTGCGAAAACGGTTTCATCTTTATCCGCAAAAGCCATTTCCAAATCCAACTGATAAAATTCTCCCGGCGATCTGTCCGCGCGCGGGTCTTCATCGCGGAAACAAGGGGCTATCTGATAATACTTGGGAACTCCACCTACCATCAGTAATTGTTTAAACTGCTGGGGCGCCTGGGGCAGAGCGTAAAATTTTCCGGGATGGAGGCGGGAAGGGACTAAAAAGTCGCGCGCGCCTTCGGGCGAGGACGATGTTAAAATTGGCGTAGTGATTTCTATAAAGTCGTGATCGGTCATATAGCGGTGAATCATCTGAATCATCTGGTGCCGTTTTTTTAGCATAGCCTGCATTTTGTCGCGGCGGAGATCCAAAAAACGATACTTTAATCGCAAATCCTCGTTTATGGTTTGGTCTTCGGTGTGCGCAATTTGAAACGGTAACGGTTTGGAAGAATTTAAAATGGTAATCTCCGATGTTAAAATTTCCACGCCGCCGGTTGGGATGTTTTGGTTTTTTGTGGCCTCGGACCGTTCAATAATTTTGCCTTGAGCCTGAATGACAAACTCGTCGCGGCATTTGTCGGCCGCGGCAAAAGCGGATTTGTCTTCGGGGTGAATCGCCAGCTGGACAATGCCGGTGTGATCTCTTAAGTCAATAAAAATAACGCCCCCGTGGTCGCGCCGGGAATTTACCCAGCCCGAGACCGTGGCGTCCTGCCCGATTTTTTCGGGCGTTTGTGCAGTGAGTGTTCGTTGCATATATTTTTGGCCATTTCCGATAAACAGTCGGTATGGCAATTAAAAATGAATGATAAAAGTATTTTACAACAAAATTGCAAGAATGGCAAAACGGTTGACAAATTTACAGAGAGAGAGTAATTTATTGATAACCAATCCGCAAGGACAGGAACCATCTGGTGGCTTTTCAAAGCCCGACCACGGGTCTTCGGACCTATGACCAGTTTTGGTTTTTATAAAGGAGGGCGATCGTTTATGATTGCCGCTAACACCACTAGCTAACAGAACACGAAGGCCTGCGAAGGCAATCCAGGCACAGACTGTGCAGGTTCCCACCAGTGTTTTCGGATACTGTGTTGAGAATTCAGTCCAAGACCTGGACGCAATCATCTCTCATAGATATTTGCCCCGCACTCAAGCAGTAACATTATAGCAGGGTAAACCCCCGCACCCGTCTGCCTGACCCGCAGACACGCCCCACCGAAGCTTGAGCGGTGGGGCATTATTTTTTTGACAAAAGAAAGAAAGGGTAATAATCTTTATCTAAACCAACCGTCCGTTGGCGAGGCTGGCGGAAGAACGGTTGGAATTTACAAGGAGGTGTCGCTAATGGCAGATTTTCGCAGATGGTGGTAAACAATCTCGAGAGTGGGCGAACCCGCTGAGAGGGTGAGGCCCACATTTCAGTTTGCCGGCCAACCGGCAAATTTTCCGCTTACTCTTCCAGGAGAGAGTCTTTATCTGGCTTGACCTATAACCGCTGGCCTGGAACAGCGGTTTAATTTTGTATTTTTTGTCTTTTTGGGAAAAGTTTTATATAATCACTACAGAAGAGAGAATGGGACACTACGGAAAACTACAGAATTAAAAAGTACTATTAATTAGAAACAAAAATGCTTAAGAAGATTGTTCTTGATTTAGAAACGCATCCAGCCTTCGCTAAAGCTACGGCGGACTTATCGGTAAATCAAAAGTTGATGGAAGTGGAGGCATTG
>Ga0265316_10000322_pt1 | contig 53085 bp, 43 predicted proteins | sample 4522metaG_FD_202092 | JGI IMG/M metagenome (GOLD analysis project Ga0265316, IMG submission 202092) | Rhizosphere microbial communities from Carex aquatilis grown in University of Washington, Seatle, WA, United States - 4-5-22 metaG | ecosystem: Host-associated > Plants > Roots > Rhizosphere >... | reverse complement strand
GCTTCGAGATCAAGCGCACCGTTTCCCCGCGCGTGACACCATCCATGCAAGTGGCTTTGCACGACCTGAAGCTCGATTCTCTCGACGTGATTCACGCCGGGCAGGACACCTTCCCGCTCGCGCGCAAGATCCGGGCGGTCAGCATCTCGCGCCTGGGCGACATCGCGTAGAAGTCCGACCAGCGGCGCGCCCCTGTGCTAGGCATCTCATTGTGACTCTCTCGCATCCCGCCCGACTGATCAGCGCGCCCTGGGTCTTGCCCATTGCCAGCCATGCGCTGGCCGAGGCTGCAGTGGTTGTGGACGGCGCGGGAAGCATTGTCGCCCTCGGGCCACGCGCCCAAATCAAACCGGAATTTGCCTCGCTGCCGGAAGAGCGTGCGCAGGGTGCGCTGCTGCCAGGGCTGGTCAACGCCCACACGCACATCGAACTCTCGGTGCTCGCCGGCCGCGTGCGCGGCGGGGAAGGTCTTCCGTCGTGGGCGATGCAAGTGGGGCGTGAGGCGGCCGCCTTTTCTGCCGAGCAACGCCGCGACTCCGCCCGGCGCGCGGCCCTGGCTGTCGTTGCAGCGGGAACCGCGGTAGTGGGCGACGTGGGCAACACCCTGCTCGCCGTGCCGGCGCTGGCTGGCGCAGGCCTCGGCGGGGTCTTCTTCCATGAGCTGCTTGGCTCGCGCGAGGCCGCTACTGGCGACGCCCTGGCTGATGCCGAGCGGGAATACCGGGAATTTGTCCAGGCCAGCCCCTGGCCTGCGAATCTCGCCCGCGTGCCCGCGCCGCACGCGCTCTACTCGGCCGGACCTGATCTTTTGCGTCGCATTTTCACGGCCGCGGCTGGCGCCAGCCATCCCACCTCGATCCACGTCGCGGAAGGCGAGGACGAAATCCGGCTTCTGCGCGACGGCACCGGAGGTTGGGCCGAAATCCTGGCTTCACTGCAAGTCCCGGCCGGCTCGCGCACGCCCGGGATGAATCCCCTCGCCTATCTCGAATCGCTCGGCGCCTTTGCCGGCGCGCGACCGCCGCTGCTGGTTCACATGGTCTGCGCCAGTGCACAAGACATCGCGCTCGCGCAAAAGCACCGCGCCCCGGTCGTACTCTGCCCGCGCTCGAACCTGCACATCGGCGTCCGCTTGCCAGACGTGCGCGCTTTCTTGGCCGCTGGCCTGGCGCTGGCCCTGGGTACCGACAGCCTGGGTTCATCGCCTGACCTTTCGCTATGGGGGGAAATGGCTGCGCTCGCAACGCATTTTCCAGACATCGCACCTGAGATCTGGCTTCGCTCTGCCACTGCTGGCGGCGCCACGGCGCTTGGCCTTGCTGCCTTCGGCGCGCTTGCGCCGGGCAAACGGCCCGGCATCATTGATGTCACGCCAGTCGACCCGCAGGCGCCCTGTGCCGCTTTGGTCGAGGCAACATCCCCCAAGGTTAGCTGGGTGGTCCGGCCATGACACTGTACCGTCACCCCTTGCTCGCCATCATCACCTTCGGGCGCATGGTGAAGTTCAGCCACACGGTTTTCGCCCTGCCCTTTGCTTTGGCTGCCGCAACCCTGGCGGCGCATGGGCACGGAGTTACCGTGGCTCAGATTGCAGCCATTGTCCTGGCCATGGTCGGCGCGCGTACTACGGCCATGGGCTTCAACCGCATCGTCGACCGCCGTATCGACGCCGCCAACCCACGTACCGCCGGCCGTGAGTTGCCCACCGGCAAGGTTTCGCTACTCGCTGCCGCGAGTTTGACCGTGGCCAGCGCCGCGCTTTTCCTGGCGGCCGCGGCCTGGCTGGGCCCCTTGTGCCTGCGGCTCGCGCCCATCGTGCTGGTGCTCGTGCTCGGCTATTCGTTCGCCAAGCGTTTCACCTGGCTGTGCCACCTGTTTCTCGGGCTGGCCATCGGCAGCGCGCCCGCGGCTGCCTGGATTGCCGTGCGCGGACGGCTGGACGCCCCAGCCCTGTGGCTGAGCCTCGCAGTGGCGACATGGATCGCTGGCTTCGACGTCCTGTATGCGCTCGACGACCGGGACTTCGACCGAGAAGCCGGCATCCATTCCATCCCTGTTCGCTTTGGCGTGCCTGCGGCTCTGGCTCTCTCCGCTATGCTTCACGCAGCCAGCGTCGCGGCCTTGCTGATCGCGGGACACTCCGCGGGGCTGGGCTGGATCTATCTTCTCGGCATGGCCGTGGTAATCGCGATGCTGATCTGGGAGCACGCCATCCTGCGGCCCTCAGACCTGTCCCGCCTGAACGTGGCGTTCTTCAACCTCAACGGCTACGTCTCGGTCGTGTACTTGGCCGCCACGCTCGCAGATGTCCTTGTGAAGCAGTGGGCACAGTAGGAATCGAACCTACAACAAACGGATTAAGAGTCCGCTGCTCTACCAATTGAGCTATGCGCCCGTTCCGGATCGATCGGGAAGGGAATGTATGCCTGGCGAGAACGGCCAAGTCAAGACAGTGCCCCTCCGGGGAGCCCGGAGCCGGTGGCCGGTGGCCGAAGCCGGATCCGGCAACCGGATCCGGAACCGGATTCGGATCCGGCCCCGGTTCCGAATCTGGCAAAGTACCAGCGCGCCCGGAGGGAATCGAACCCCCAGCCCTCGGCTTCGAAGGCCGATGCTCTATCCAATTGAGCTACGGGCGCAGAAGGGCGAGATAATCCCGGCCCCCACCGTCCCTGTCAAGGATGGGTGCCAGGCTTGTTGTCGGGCTTGGCTGGCGGATTCTTCGTTCCTGGCCTTTCCGCCGCTTTCTTGGGGATGTAGGTCAGGCGCAAACCTTTGATGAGTTGTTCCTTGGCCGAGTTTGGATCCCGGCGCATGTCCATGTTCTTTATCCGCTCCAAGGTGCTCTTCAGAATGTCGAGGCGACTGCGCTCGGCTTCGCCGCAGGCCGCGCTCGACCCCGACTCACACAGCGCCAACGCCTTCTGCGCCTCGGCGTAGGCGTGGCCTGCTTCGAAGTGGTCCACCAGCGCAAGGCTCGCGAGATGGTGAACGCGATAGTCATCCGGATGGGCATCCAGCGCCCCTTCGAGCGACGCCAACGCCCAGTCTGGATGGCGCAGGTCCATGAAAATATCCGCCAGCTCCAAGGCAGCCGCCACGTCGCCCCGCGTGGCCACAAGCTGGGTTTGCAACTCCGCGACGCGCTGGCGTACAGCCGGATCCGGTGGCAACGCAGGCTTGACCTTCACATCTGGCCTGGGAATGAGAATCGCCGCCGCAAGCAGCAACAGAATCGCCAAGTCGAGAACGCGCGTGACCACGGACCCTATTCGTACCGCAGCGCCGGGCTCCGGTCCAGCGGCCCAAGCGCCGGTGCCCCAAGATTCCCCAGACCGTGGCAGAAAGCCCCGGTCAGATTCTCCCTCGCGCGGCTAGGTCGCGAGAATTCTTAGCTGGACAAGAACCTCCCCCCTGTGGCATTTGAAATGCTTCTGTAGTTGCTGGGCGATTCCTGCTGGGGCGATTGGCGTCGGAGCGAGCCGACGAACCATAACCTACCGCTTCTTCCGCACCTCACGCTTTGCCAAAATCTCTGGCCGGTTTCCCGTCGCACAGACCTGGCTGTCTGGGACACCGGCACCAAGACCAAGGAGGAACAGATGACCATCCTTAAAATGCTAGCCGATGCCTTCCACGAAGGAGGATGGGGTATGTGGCCTATCCTCACCATTCTTATGATTACCATCTCGATCGTCACCGAACGCTCCGTGGTGCTTCGCAAGGCCGTCATCGACAAGGACAAGTTGCTGGCCCTGCTCCGTTCACAGATTTCGGCCGGCAACATCCAAGGCGCGATCAAGGTCTGCACCGGCAATCCCACGCCCATGACCCGCATCGTCCAAGCCGGCCTCATGCGCGCCAATCGCTCAGAGCCCGAGATTGTTGCGGCCATGGATGAAGCCGCCCTGCGCGAGATGCCCGCTGTCGAGAAGCGCACTGGCTACCTGGCCATGCTGGGCAATCTCGCCACCCTGGCCGGTCTGCTCGGTACCATCACCGGCCTCATCAAAGCGTTCGCCGGTGTGGCAGGCGTCGACCCATCGCAAAAGGCGACCCTGCTGTCCAAAGGCATCTCCGAAGCCATGAACTGCACGGCGTTCGGCCTGAGCACCGGCATCATCGGCCTCGCCGCCTTTGCCTGGCTGAACGGCAAGACCCAAGGAATCATCGACGACGTCGGCGAAATGAGAAAAAACGTGACCAACCTGCTGGCTGGCGCCAAAGCTGCGCTGCACGGGTAGCCCAACAAGTTACGCAACGCTAAAGAAAAGGAGATTCAGCCATGTTCTTGTTTGAAGCGTTCCAACTCGGTGGATGGGGCATGTACCCGATCCTTCTCATCTGTCTCATCACAATCTATCTGACCATTGATCGCACAACCTATCTGGGAAAGTGCAAAGTCGACGCGGACCGACTGATATCGCTGATCAGGTCCCAGATCGTCAGTGGCAACATCCGCGGCGCCATCACAACCTGCCAGGCCACACCCGTTCCGCTCACCAAGATCATCGCGGCTGGCCTGAACAAGGCCGGTGGCTCCGAGCATGACATCCAGCAAGCCATGGACGAGGAAGCCCTTCGCGAGCTGCCCAAGGTGGAAAAGCGAACCGGCTACTTGGCCATGCTGGGAAACCTGGCGACCCTGGCCGGACTTCTCGGAACCATCACCGGCCTCATCAAGTCATTCGGAGCCGTGGCTGGCGTTGACCCCTCGATGAAGGCGACCATGCTCTCCAAAGGTATCTCCGAGGCCATGAACTGCACCGCCTTCGGGTTGGGCACCGGTATCTTCGGCCTTGCCGCCTTCGCCGTGCTCAACGGCAAGACGCAATCCATCCTCGACGGCGTCAACCAGGGCACGGTCGAGGCGCTCAACTTGGTGGTGGCCGGCCGTTCAGACGGCGGCGCTCAGCACTAGCCGACAGCGAACCGAGGGGCCGACACCCGGCCCCAAGACGGGAGCTCAATCATGAGTGTTTCAGTAGAAACTGGCGGTAAGTCCGGCAAGAAGGAGCTTAACGCCGAATTGAATCTTGTGCCCTACATCGACCTGCTCACCTGCATGGTCGCCTTCCTGCTCATCACCGCGGTGTGGACCCAGCTCGCCCGCCTGCAGGCCCAGCAAAAGGGCCAGGGGCAAGCCGGCGAGGAAACGCCGCCCGAATTGCAGGTCAAGATCGTCGTGATGGTGAACCAGGAAGGCTTCAACTTGGTCGTTGGTCAGGACCAGACCCCTATTCCAAAGAAGGGCGCTGACTATGACTTTGAACGCCTGGCAGCCGAGTTGAAGAAGGCCAAGGACGGTCACCCGGACAAGAACGACGCTCAGGTGGCCTCCGAGGACACCATAAAATTCGATGTCCTGATACGAGCCATGGACACCGCCATACAAGCGAGATTCCCCGATATCTCGCTTATTGACTCAGGCGCAGCCGGAATTTAGGACCGAGGAGAACCATCATGGCAATCACGGCGCCTCATGCGCACCTTTATCGCTCGATCGGCCTCGAAGTCGCCAACTCGAAGCTGAAGGGCGGCGGCCGCAAGAGCCTGTATCAGGCCCTCAACCTCGTGGCCTACATCGACATGATGACGATTCTCGTCATCTTTCTCCTCATGACCTTCTCGGCCAGCGGCGAGATTCTCTTCGTGCAGAAGAACATCACCTTGCCCGACGCCCAGAGCTGGTCCGACCTGGAACGCGCTCCGGTTATCGGTGTGACCAAGGACGTCGTCACCCTGGACGGGCGGCAAGTGGCCACCGGCGAAGAGCTTATGAAGGACTCGGCCACCGGAGACGCCAAGATCCCGGAGCTGGCCGATCAGCTCGTGACCGCAAAAAACAACTACAAGCTACTGCACCCCACGGAGGACTTCAAAGGGGTGTGCATTATCCAGTCCGACAAGAGCGTCGAGTTCAAGATGTTGCGCAAGGTTATGTTCTCGGCAGCCACAGCCGGCTACCAGAACGTGAACTTCGCCGTCCGGCCCAAGGCCAAGGGCGGCGCCGCACCGGCCGCGGCCGAGTGACCTTGGCTTTCCAGCGGGTTGATCGCGGTTCTTGACCCGCTGTCCGTGGTACAGGCGGCTGGCTTCTCCCCCGAAGCCGGCCGCAGGGATCTGTTACGGGACTTTCCCAGGGAGGTGTTGAGATGCGAAAACTTAGTTTCGTGGCAGTCGGTGCGCTCACGGCCGGCCTTCTTCTCTCCGGGTGTGGAGGCGACCCGAACGATCCTCGTACCTGGGCACGCAAACTCAGCAATCTACGCGATCAGAAGGAGGCGCTGGACCAGCTTGCCAAGATGAGCGTGGAGCGTGCCCAGCAGGCGCTGCCCGAGATGATTGCGCTGTACAAGGAAACCAAGAAGCCAGAGCACCTGGAGGCCTTGAGCCGTTTCCACAACGACCAGACCAAAGCCATTTTCATCGACGCCCTGGACTTCACCGAGGACGACTTCGACCGGGCCGTGATTGCCGCCGGCGCGCTGGGCGAGATGAAGGCTGTCGACGCGGTTCCGCAGCTCATCAAGGCCGTCGAGCACCAGCTTCCCATCAAGTCCCGCGCCAACACGGTACGACTGGCGGCGATTCGCGCCCTGGTCAAGATCGGGGACAAGCGGGCTGTGCCGACGCTTATGAAGATTCTCACCACGTCGGCCGACGAGCAGGACTTCTTGCTCAACCAGAAGGCGGCGCTCGGTCTGGCTGAGCTGCGCGACCCGCAGTCGATCCCGGCGCTCATTAAGGGCCTCTTTATGACCGGCCGTGGAACTCAGGTTTTCCAGGAATGCCGTCTCGCCCTGGTGCGCATTGGTAACGCTGCGATCGATCCGTTGATCACCTTGCTCAACGAAAAGAATCCCGAGATTGCCGAAATGGCGCGCAAGCTCGACTTCGACAAAGTCAGCCCCGGCATCGTGCCCTTCAAGGCCGCCTATTTGCTCGGGGACCTGCGCGCGGCCCGTGCCGTGCCGGCCATGGCGGCGCGCCTGCAAGTTCCAGCCAAGTCCGGCGAGCACAAGGCCATTCTCATCGGCCTGGGCTTCATCGGTACTCCGGAAGCGGTCAAGGTGCTGCTCGACGTGCTCACGGACAAGAAGGCCGAGGCGACCGACCGACAGGCTGCCGAGGACGGCATCTACTTGTCAGGCGACAAGCGCGCGGTGCCCATCCTGCTCGACACGGCCAAGAATGGCTACGTGGTTGTGGGTGGGGTCAAGGCATCAGACCTGCGTGCCAACGCCGCCATCGATCTTGCCCGCATTGCCGGCAAGGAAACCTACGATGCCTTCAAGGCGCTGGCCGCCAAGGAGAAGGACGCGCAGGGGATCTTCGGCGAGGCGCTTGACCGCATGCAGGTGGCCAAGGATTGCGACAAGGACCTCGACTGCTTCGCCAAGGTCCTCAACACGGATGAGTCGTGGACGCGCGCTGAAAAGGCCGCATTCGCCATCGGCTTCTCCGGCAACGCGAGCAAGGGCGTGCCCATCCTCCTCAACGCGCTCAAGCCAGTGGCCTCGCTGCCCCAGCTTCGCTACCCCGTGCACCAGGCGATCCTGCAGTCGCTCACCAAGCTGGCCGATTCCTCATGCAAGATGTGCGAGGAGAAGTTGCTCAAACAAATCGAGCGCGACGAACAGGCGGTCCGTCTGCCCGGCGCGCGCGACCTTCTGGGCGAGACCCGCGTGGCCTTGGCGGTCATCCAAAACAAGAAGAAGGCGAATTAGGCCCGCGGGGTTTGCTCTCGCGATCAGGGAGCCGCTCGTGCTACGTCGACTGATACTCCGCAACCACGGTGGTGCGAATGCCACCACGGACGTTGAAGTCACCCTCGACGCGGGCACGCCGCGGATGAACCGCCGCCACCAGGTCGTCCAGGATGCGGTTGATGACGGCCTCGTGAAAGGCACCCTGGTTGCGGTACGACCACAGGTACAGCTTCCACGACTTGAGCTCGACGCAAAGCTGGTCGGGCACGTACTCGACGCGAACCGTGGCGAAATCGGGTTGACCGGTCTTGGGACAAAGGCAGGTGAACTCCGGCGTCTCGCAGCGGATCAGGTAGTCCCGCTCGGGCTTCGGATTGGGGAAGCTATCGAGTGTCTGGGATGGCATGGTGCCCCTACACCTGCCATGATAGCAGGCGCCTCCCGGTTGACACTTGCGGAAACCCAAAGCGACGCTTTCTTACCGCTGGGAGGCCCTATCGGATGATGCGATATCGTTTGCTTTCGCCGCTGTTGCTTGGCGGCCTTGTTGCACTGGCGCCCACCCTGGCAGCAGCCGTGGGCGTCGTGCGCGGCACGGTGGTGCTGCCCGAAGAGCTCAAGGCTGGCCGGCGCTTTCTGGGACACTGGCGGGTTGAGAACACCACCGTCCCCGTCCAAGCGGCGCCTGCCCGGGGCGATACCGTCGTCGTGCTGCTGGGCCCCAAACCGCAGGTGCTGGCCCCCAAGAACACGCCGGTCGAGATCGTCGGCATGCAAGCCAATCCCAGCACAGTGGTCGTCGGTGAGGGTGCCGTGGTGGAGTTCCGGAATTCGGACAAGGTTGCCCACGACCTTTCCGTCCCAGGCCACCCCGAGATCATGCCGCCCGAGCGTCTTAGCCCGGGCACGGTCCGCAAGCAGCGCTTCGGCATCAGCGGGGAATACTTGGTACGTTGCGCGGAGTATCCCCACGTCGTGATTTCTGTGATCGTCACCAGCTCGCCGTTCTTCGCGGCGGTGGACGAGAAGGGGGGCTTTAAGCTGCCCGATGTGCCAGAGGGCCCGGCCACGCTCAAAGTGTGGAGCAACGGTCGCTGGGTCCATGAACAGTCGGTCGAGGTGACCCCCAAGGGAGCTGACCTGACCATCAAGGTGTCTGGCGCCGCCAACAAGGAGCCCACCGAACAATAAGGGGCGGAAGCGATGTTCCTGTCCAAAATATGGTTTATTCTGGTCGCGCTGCTGGCCGGGGTTGCGGTCACCGCGGCCTTCGTGGCGCCCCGCCCGGCTGATCGTCGCATCGAGCAGCTGGAAGGTCAGCGTCTGGACCGCGCGCAATACGCGGCCGAGCAGATGCTCAAGAACGATGCGCGCCGCTGGATCGACTATGTGGCCAAGCTGGGCCGAGACTCGCACCTCACCGAAGCTCTCGATTCCTCTTCGCGTGGAGCGGGCGAGCCCAAGGCGCTGCACGAGACCGTGCGCAGCCGTCTCAAGGCGCTGGTGCCTGACCGCGCCGGCATCGGGGTCGAGTCGCTCATCGCGGTGGACAAACAGGGACGTGTCGTGGCCCGGGTGGGCGACGACGAGGGCGAGTACGGCGAATCGCTGGCGGGCGCCGAAGTGGTGGGGGACGCCCTGCGCGGCTATCTGTCGGACGACGTGTGGGGGGCTGCCGGTCGTCTGCGCCGCGTGGGCGCAGCGCCCGTCACCTCCAAGTCACGTGAGCGTATCGTCGGCGCGGTGGTGGTGGCGGTCGAAACCGGCAAGCGCTTGGCTGAGATGTGGAAGCAAAACCTGGGCGTGGATGTGGCGATCGTTCTCGGCAGGAACGTCGTGTCGTCGACCCTGCCCGAGGCGCTTCTCGGCCAGCTGCCCGAACTCATCGAGCAGCACGCCACGGAGATCGCCAATCACAAGCGCACGCGCCCGCTCATCCTGTACATGGGCGCCGAGCGCATGCTGCTGATTGCGGCGCCCTTCGTCGGTGAAGCCTCAGAACAGCGGGCCTACTACGTGCTGCTCAACAAGCAACCCCCTGGATCGGATCCGTGGGTCCTGCTGTCGAACGCCTCCTCGGACGATCTGCGCTGGGGCCATTTTCCCTGGCTGCCGTTGGCGTTTGGCATCCTGGCCATGATCGGCATCGGTCTTCTGCTGCAGCGGACCGAGGTGGAGGGCCCCATCCGGCGACTGCGCACCGAGGTGCACAGTCTGGCCCGCAACGAAATCCAGAAGATCGACGACACCAAGTACGGCGGTAAGCTGGGTGGTGTCGCACGCGACATCAACGCCACGGTGGAGCGTTTCACCCACGCCGTTCCGCCCAAGTCCGAAACAGCCAAGAAGGACATCGGCGCGATTCTGGATCGCGGCGGTTCGGCTGACGGCCAGTCGTTCGACGTATCGCGGGCCAAGGCCACGCCTTCCACGCCTGTGTCCAATCCGGCGTCGGTGGCCGCTTCGCTGTTCGGTGCGCCCAAACTTCCGCCCAGCATGGGCGTGACGCCGACGCCGATTTCGGTCCCGTCCATCCCGGCTCCTAGCCCTCCGGCAAAGGCTGCACCGGTAGCCTCTGTGAACCGGACGCTTATGCTGCCCAACTTGCGTTCACCGGCGGAAGTGACGTCGTCCAATTCGGGAGAGTTCGCCGCGGTTTCGCCTTCCTCCCTGATTGAAGCGCCATCGCCCCCGCCCCTGCGCCGCGATGTGACCCCACCACCCGTGCCCACCTCGGCTGCCTTCGCCACCCCGCCGCCATCCGTGCGCTTGTCTCCAGTCGCGGCGAACCAGCCCAAGGATGAAGATTCTGTTCACTTTCAGCAGGTCTTTGAAGAATACATCGCTCTTCGTATCAAGTGCGGTGAGTCCGCCAGCTCGGTGGCGGCCGACAAGTTCTTCGCCAAGCTGCGCAGCAACCGGGAGCAACTAATCGCCAAGTACAACTGCCGCTCAGCTCGCTTCTCGGTCTACGTGAAGGACGGCAAGGCCGCGATCAAAGCGACGCCGGTGAGAAGTTAGCCGCCTTTCGAGAATTCGTAGCTGGCTGAACGTCCGGGCGGACGGCGGCGGGGCTGGAAGCCAGGGCCGGTGGGCCGGGGCCGGAAACGGATCCGGGGTCCGGCGCCGAAAGGCGGAACAGCTACTCGTTCTTCTCCAGCAGCATCTGATCCGGATTCTCCTGCTCGCCAGCCGGCGCCGCGGTTTCCTTGGGCGCGGTGCCGTCGAGAAAGACCTCGCTGACGCCTTCGGCGCCAGACGCAGGCAGAAGTCCGGTGGCCGGATCGATTTGCACCACGGCCACTCCCGGCGGCTGGCCGAAGTCGCGCACCGGGCGTCCGGCCATGGCCTTGACCATGAAGTCGATCCACAAGGGCAACGCGGTCCGACCGCCGGCCTCGCCGTGTCCCAGGCTCTTGCCGTCGTCGAAGCCGACCCACACGCCAGCCAGCAACTCGGGCGTGAACCCCACGAACCACGCGTCCCGGCTGCCGTTTGACGTGCCCGTCTTGCCCGCGGCTGGCCTCTGCAACTTGAGCCCGGCCGCGCGCGCGGTGCCCGACTCGACTACACTCTTCATGAGCGAGACCATGATGTACGCCGTCTCGGCCCGAACATCCTGCTCGAGCGGAGGCGTGGAGATGGCTTCTGCACCAAGGGCGGAGATGAGGCGCGTGTCGCCGTGCTGGCCGCCGGCCGCGAAGGTGGCGTAGGCGTTGGCCAGCTCGATGGGCGTGACGGTGTTGGCGCCCAGGGCCAGTGACAGCTCAAGGGAATCGGGCAAGGGCGAGGTGATTCCGGCATGCATGGCCATCTCGCGAGTGGCGCCCAGGCCCACGTCGGATAGCAGCTTGATGGCCACGGTGTTGATGGACAACGCCAAGGCGGTGCGCAGCCGGACCGGGCCGCGAAAATTGTCCTTGTCATAGTTCTGCGGTTTCCACAGCTTGTACACTTCCGGGCTGTCATTGACGACCGAGGCTGCGGTGTAGCGCTGGGAATCGATGGCGGCCGCGTAGATGAACGGCTTGAACGCCGAGCCCGGCTGGCGTTGCGCACGCTGCGATCGATCAAAGCCGCCGGGGCGATAGCCGTAGCCTCCGACCAGGGCCAGGATGTCGCGCGTGGCCGGGTCAAGCACCACCATAGCCGCCTGCGGGCCCAGTTCCAGAGCCAGAGGCATGTCGCTGTCGCCCTCGTGCTTGCGCTCGGGCGCGAAGCGAACACGCGCCAAATCCCCGGGGCGGAAACGATCGACGAGCGCCGACGAGCCCAGGGCGTAACGTGTCTCCGCGGTAGTATCAACCGCGCCGGTGCTGCCACCCACGAACACGAACAGCCGACCGTGCTTGGGATCGTTGGGATCCTTCTCCACGTGCTCCACGATGCCGTCCACGATGTCCGCATCACCCAAGCTCGGATGGTCCTTCTTCAACTCCAGGCGACGCTTCTCCAGGGCTTTCCCCGCCAGGTGGCCGACCGGTCCCCGATAGCCCTGGCGCTGATCTAGCTCTTCCAGGCCGCGCTCCACTGCTTGGCGGGCCATGGCCTGCAGCCGCGGATCGATGGTGGTCTTGACCGTCAGCCCCAACGTGTCGATTTTGTTGGCGCCGAATTTCTCGTCGAGAGCGCGGTGCACGCTGTCGACCGCCTCGGGCGCGCTGTGGGTGCGCGCGTTGCTCTCGCGAATCACGGCGATAGGCTCCTCGGCCAGCTTGCGCGCCGTCTCCTCGTAGATGTACTCCAGCTTGGCCATCTGCCCGAGCACATAGCTCTGACGTTTCTTGGCCGCCTCAGCGTGCCTGTAGGGCGACAGCCGCGACGGCGACTGCAACATGCCGGCCAGCAAAGCGGCCTCGGCGATGTCGACGTCACCCACAGACTTGCCGAAGTAGAAACGCGAGGCCTCTGCGACGCCATAGCGGCCGTGGCCGAAGTACATCTGGTTGAGGTAGAGAGCGAGGATCTCCTCCTTGGAAAACTTCTGCGAGAGTCGGCGCGCCAGGATGATCTCCTGCACCTTGCGCCGCAAGGTCTTCTCGGGCGAAAGCAGCATCTGCTTGACCACCTGCTGTGTGATGGTCGAGGCGCCCTGGGCGAATTCCCGACGCAGCAGGTTCTCGATGAAGGCGCGCGCCATCCCCTTGTAGTCCAGGCCCTCGTGCTCGAAGAAGTCGGCATCCTCGGCGGCCAGCACGGCCTGAATCAGAACCTTGGGCAGTTGAGCGTAGGTCACCACGGTCCGGTGTTCCGAACCAATCTCGCCCATCAGGTTGCCGTCGCGATCCAACACGCGCGTGATCTGAGCCGGATGGTAGTCAGCGATTCCGCTCAGACTGGGGAGATTGGGATCGCCGCCAAAATAGTAGAAGACGGCCCCCAGCGCGACGGCGGCCAGCGCGAAAGGCGAGAGCAGGAGAAGCACCCAGCGCAGGATGCGCAGACCCCACGATCGGGTCTGGCCACGCCGACGCCGCTTCGGGCTCGGGGGCGGGGCGTCCAGCTTCTCCGAATCGCGCGGCGACCGATCGAGCGCGAGGATGTGATCGATTGGGTCGAAGCGATCCGCGCCGGACCTGCTGTTGCGCTTGGCCATCCGAAAGTCAGTGTAGTTTAGTGCGAGATCGTAGAGGCAACGAAATTTGCGAGTTCGGTCATTGCGCGTCGCTGTCAGTCTCGGCCTCAACCTCGGGCTTGGCCGTGATGCGACGGACCCATTCGAGACACTGCTTCTCGGTCATCGTCATCTCGGCGCGATCGAAGGTCAGCGTCGAGGCCATGGCGCCGGCGTATTCCTCCTCGGTCAGGCGGTCACGCTCGTACATGCGGGTCAGGATGCGACGCAAGTACTTCTCCCAAGCGGGCGAAAGCGAGCCATGGCAGTAGTGCACGTAGCGTCGCTTGGGGCTGGGCAGGATGGACGAAAAGAAAGCCGCCTCGAGCGGGGTGATCTCGGAAGCTGGTTTGCCGAAGTAGTGCCGCGCAGCGGGCCCAATGCCGTACAGCCGTGGCCCGAACTCGATGGCATTGAGGTACAGCTCAAGAATGCGCTCTTTGGGCAGGATCTGTTCCAGGTACCAGACCAGAAACAGTTCCTGCAATTTGCGCGACAGTGTCTTCTCCTTGCTGAGCAGCAGGTTCTTCACCATCTGCATAGTGATGGACGAGGCGCCCAACCGGAACCCATCGTTCTCGATGTTGCGGCGTAGGGCCGTCTTGAACCCAGGCGACACCCAGCCGCGGTGCTTGAAGAACCCCGAGTCCTCAGTAGTCATGATGGCGTTGATGAGGTGAGGCGACACCTGGGCAAAAGGCACGAAGTCGGGATTGTCAGGCCCCACGATGAACGTCATGACTTCGCTGGGGCCGTTGCCCGGCGGCTCGGGAGGAACCTCCACGGTCTGCACCAACGATTCGTCGCCCGCAAGAGCGATGACCTCTGCGGGAGCCTTGACCACCTGACAGCCGTCAATGCCGACCTTGCCTCCCAGGTCCAAAGAGTCGAGATTGGCTAGGTCGATTTTGGTATGCAGGTCAGCCTCGAAGAAGCCCTGCAACACGAAACCAGCGAGATGCGGCACGATGGGCCCGGGGATGCTGGCCAGCAGCTTGGCGCAGGCCGTGCGTGGCACGCGCAGTTGCACCTCAAGCTTGGGCAGGTAGTGCAGTTCGCGGCCGCTCTTGAAACGGAACGTCCCCTGGGCCAGTTCCAGCGTGCCGGCCAACCGCACGGTGAGGCTGCCGAGACGGCCTTTCGCCTCATTGAGAACCAGCAGCCGCTTGTCCAAGTCGACCGCGCCGTCGACGTCCACCCCAAAGGTCAGGTCGTTGACTGGCTCGCTCGCCAACTTCTCATGCAGCAGGCTCAGCCCGCTCACGTCCAGCTTGCCCGAGAATGAGACACGCCGGCCTTCCAGCTTGGCCTCGATGGCGGCGTCGATCTCGGTGTTCTCAGGTTCGAGAACAGAGGCAGGCAGGATCTCGGCGATCTTGTCGAGCGAGAAGCGCTCGGCCCGAAGCGAAAGCGTGCCTTCCAGCGAGCGAGAATCGATCGACGGTCGCAGTTGGCCTGTCGCCGTCCACAGGGCGCGCTTGGCCCCGCCGTAGCTGCCGGAAAAGAACAGATCAAAAGCGCGGGCAGAGGATCCTGACGCCGCTGCCGCAGGCCGAACCGCACCGCTGATGCCAGTCAGGGGCAGCGTTGCCAAAGGCCGCAGGTAGCCCTCGCGCACCGAAGCCTCAGGCCAGCCGACCGGGCGCAGGCCGGCTAGGCTTCCTTGCAGGGTCAGACTTTCGGCACCAAACGCCGGATTGCTCTCGGTTCCGTAGCTCCCGAATCTCCCGGACACTTGCCTTGCGTCGACGCGGAAACGCAGTCCGGTTTCCCAACTCGCGTCCACCACCCCCACCGTGACGGAAAGGCCCTTGCGGTTGTCTGCGAGCTGAAGGCTGCCGCCACGCACGACCAGCGAAGGCAGCGACGACGCGCTGGCCCGGGCGGGGGCTGGTCCAGGCGGGGCGCCGTGCAATCGCCCGAGAATCGCGCTGACGTTGTCCCCGGGGCCACCGCGCACCAGGCTGGCGGCCGGGCCGTCTGCCACCACCACGCCACGTCCCCACAGAGCGGAAAAAGGAATCTGTAGACTGTCCACGGTTAAGAGCGGCCCCTGGTTTCTCCCCACCACCACGCCATAGAGCCGGAGCACACCCCATCCCGCGCGCGCCCGCTGGGCCTCCACGGAAACACCCAGCTTGGCCGTGGCCTTGGATGTGACCAAGTACCCGCCCAGCGCTCCTACGGCTCGGGGATAGGTCGCCACAGCCCCCGCGACAAGACTCAGCGCCCATACCCGTCGGTCGAGCAGGATGGCCTTGAGAAAACGCAGAAGCCTGACGAGGGGCGACATTCGAAGGCGATACATTCTACCTGTCGGCCCCCGGCTAGGGCACCCAAGAGTGGTTGTTCGTGACGTTGATCCCCGTACAATGTCTCTTGCCAATGACGAAGCTTCCCATCCTGTCCGCAAGCATGGTCGGGTGGCTTGCCTTGTGGGCGGCGGCGTGCAAGACAAAGGCTGACCTTTTTCCATCCGGTGGAACAGGCGACGCCGGATCCACTGATGAAGACAAAGGAGACACCGTGAAATCCAACTCTGTCGTGCCGGCCGTAAGCGGCAGCGTCTTCTCTTTCCAGTTTGGCGACACGCTGTTCGCGGTCGACGCGAACCTGGGCGGCCGCATCGTCACGTTTTCCCTCTCGGCGCACAACATCCTCACCGGCCCGGCTGTGGACGCAGCCAACTTCGGGTCGACGTTCTGGTCCAGCCCGCAGAGTGACTGGAACTGGCCCCCTCCCCCTGAAATTGATTCGGCGCCCTATGCGGCCAGCCTGGACGGCACCATTCTCTCCCTGTCGGGCGCCACCGCTCCCGGTCTAGGCCTCGCCGTGGGGAAAAAGTTCTCTGCGGACGGCCAGGTGGGTGCGGTCACTGTCGAGTACACCATCGCCAACCGGGGCAGCCAGGCGCGCCAGGCGGCGCCTTGGGAGATCACACGCGTCGCAGCTGGCGGCCTCACTTTCTTTCCCATGGGCGATGGTGGGCCACGAAAGGGGCCGCAAGACCTGCTGAACACAACCATCGTGGATGGCGTGGCCTGGTTCGCGTATGACGCCGCGGCCATCACCGCAGATCAGAAACTCTTCGCCGACGGACGGGAAGGCTGGATAGCCCATGTCGACGGCGATCTCCTGCTTGTGAAGTCCTTTGCCGACACCCTGCCTGCGCAGGCCGCTCCCGGCGAGGCGGAGATCGAAATCTACGCCAATGCCGGCCACACCTACGTCGAGGTCGAGAACCAGGGCGCCTATGTCAGTCTCGCGCCCGGCGCCGCAACGACTTGGACCGTGCGCTGGATCCTGCGCAAGCTCGACCTGGCGTCCACGCCTGCCAGCGCTGGCAGCGCGGCGCTGGTGGCCTTGGTGCGCAGCCTGGTACCGCCTCTCGTAGGTCCGTAGCTGGTTGGGCGGCCGGGTTGACGGCGGCGGCGAGGGCGCGCGCGAAGCGCGCGGAGTGGGCAGGGTGGGTGGCGGGTCCCGAAGTCCCCGAAGGGGGAACCGGTGGCCGGGACCGGATCCGAAGATCCGTGAGCCGGAACCGGATTCGGTCCCGGATGCGGCTGCCGGCCTCCCGGCACCGGAAGTTACGCGGCCCAGAGCTCGATCTCGAAGTCCGCAGTCGCTCGTAGATCCTCGGCGACCCGCTGTCGGGCGTGGTGCAAGCGGGACATCACGGTACCTATGGGACAGGCCGCGGCCTCGGCGATCTCGTCGTAGGCGCAGTCCTCGAACTCGCGCAGGGTGATGGCCTGTCTCTGCACGGGCGCCAACCGGGCAACAGCGGCCCGCACCAGGAGCTGCATCTCGGCGATCCCCATCTTGCTCTCAGGAGTCTGGTCGTGGGCTGGCTCCAGCTTGGGCTGGCAGTCATCACCACGCTCGTCAACCACCGCGCCTTCTGCTCGACCAGACCGCTTGCGAAGAATGTCCAAGCTGGCATTCATTACGATACGATGGAGCCAAGTGGTGAAGGACGCGCGACCCTCGAAGCGGTCCAGGTTGCGCCACACCTTCAACATCGCGTCCTGCACGGCATCCTCGGCGTCGTCGCGATTGCGCAGCACCTTCATCGCAATGGCCAGAGCCCGCGGACGGACCTGATCCATGAGCGGCCGCAGGGCCTGGGCATCGCCCGCCTGCGCCTGCTCTGCCAGGAGAGATGCGTCATCGCGTCGTGGTTCGTCCACCTCCGCAGGCCTCTTCCGACGCGCCAAACCGCCCACCAAAGACCGACCCGCCACGCTCGACTGTGGCAGTCTTGCGGCCCGGTCCGCTAACATCGCGAAATCCGTGGTTGGTTGCATGGCAGTAACTTCCTTGTGCAAAGCCGGGACCGACGCCCTGCGATGCACCCACCCCAACGAACTCGACCATGATCGCCGCAACTCGTCAACCCGATGGGACAGTCCCAAGTGCGGACTATACTTCCGAGCCAATGACTGACATCGAGCGCGTCCGCCTCTTCCTGCGCCAGGTGCGCCGGCGGGCCCTGCTGATGTTTGGCCTGCGCACGGCGGGGTTCACGGTCGCAGCCATGCTGGCCACTCTCCTGCTGCTGGGACTGATGGCCGCTTGGATCGGACCGGCCACTTCTTGGTCAGCGGTGACGGTCGTGACCTTGCTCACGCTCTTGCTTTCGGGTTTGGGACTGGGCTTGGGCTTGCCTGCACGGCGGCTGCGGCCGATGCGATCCGTTGCGGCGTTCGCGGGTCAGCGCCACCCACCGCTGGCCAGCGATCTGCTCTCCGCCGTCGAGCTTGACCTCGGCGACGACCAGGAGCAGCCCTCTCATCTCAATGCCTCGTCGCCGGCCATGACCCGCGCCTTCTTCGCCACGGTAGCAGACGCAGCCGCGCCGCTCGATCTTGTGCGCCTGCTTCCACTGCGGGAACAGCTTGGGGCCGGGCTTGCCGCCGCGCTGGCCGCCCTGGTGTTGCTGCTGTCCGTGGTCCTGTCACCGGACACGGTTGGTCGTGGCCTGCACCTGCTTGCGACCCGGCCAAGCCGGTTCGAAGCCGCCACGCTGTCGCGTGACCCACTGGTGGCCGACCTGCGCATCACCTATCAATACCCGGCCTACACCGCGCTGGCGCCCCGGGTGGTGGAGGGATCCACAGGCGACATCGTGGCGCCGCGGGGAACTCGCGTGCTGCTCGAGATGCGACCCTTGCGCTCAGCCCGCGAAGCGCTGCTGCTCCTGGGTGAGTCAGGCGAGCGGGGTGAGATCTCGGCGACACTGGTAGCCGGCAAGCTGTCTGCTGGGCTGCTCATCAACGAAGACGGCAGCTACCGCGTTTGGCTGTCGCCACTCTTCGGGCGGCCGGTGCGCGAAACGCGGCCCCATCGCATCGTGGCCGAAGTCGACCGGCCGCCCGAGGTGGACATCGTGGCGGCGGCCGATCGCCTGGAGCTGGCTGCGCCGCGGCCGGTGGAAGTGGGCTACTCCGCCCGCGACGACTATGGCCTGGCCCGTATTGAACTCGTCTACCGGGTCAACAGCGGGCCGGAACAACGAACGTTCCTCAAGGATGCGCAGAGTGCACGGTCCGTGCGCGGCACCACGCTGTTCGAGCCCATCACGGCCATGCTCACGCCGGGCGCGCGTGTCGCCTATCACATCGAGGCCCACGACCGCGACGACGTCTCGGGCAGCAAAATGGGCGCCTCGCGCACTCTCACCCTGGTGATCCAGAATCCGCGCGAAGCCCTGGACGAGCATGTGGAGGCAGAGCACGCCGTGCTCGACAAGCTGGTGGGCACGATGGCTGACCGCATCGAGTTTGGCGAAGCGGTGTCGGAGTCTCCGCCCTTGGAACGCCTATGGCGCTGGCGCGATCTCCACGAAGCCGAAGAGTCGCACTTGGTGCTGCTCGGCCGCCTGGTCGATGACCAGCGGCGCAAGGCCAGCAACAGCCGGACCCTGGTGACCGCCCTGGGCAGCATTGCGGATCGGCTGGGACGACAGATGCGCGACGAAGCGGACCTGCTCAAGGGCCTGCGCAAGAAGGCTGACCAGGGCGCGCTGACCTCGTCGCGACTCAACCGGCTGCTGCCGGCGGGCGCCCGTCATGTGGCCGAACTGGAGAGCGCCGTGCTCTTGCTCGACGATCTGATTGGCCGGCAGCGCCTAGATGACCTGGCCGAGCTGGGCAAGGAACTGACCGACGCGCACAAGCGCCTGCAGGATCTGCTGGCGCGCTACCAGGCAGCCGGCGACGAGTCGTTGCGCCGCCAGATCGAGCGCGAGATCCGCGAGCTGCGCGCGCGCATCGCGGAGTTGGCGCGCAAGATCGCCGAGGTCAAGGCGCGCAACGAGGTGGCGACCGACTGGATGAACATGCCTGATCCCAAGAAGGCGATGGAGCAAGCGGCCCGGCTCGATTCGCTTCTGGAGAAGGGCGATGCGCGCTCTCTGGCCGAAGCACTGGCCGAGTTGGGCAAGACCTTGGCGGCGCTTTCCCAGGCACTCGACAAGAACGCCGACGACTTTACCCACGAACGTTTCCCGCAGGAGAGTCGGGCTCTGGCCGAGGCCATGAAGAAGATCAGCGATCTGGAAGGCGACCAGCGCAGCCTGGCCATGGACAGCAAGGGCCTGGCCGACCAAGCCGAGGCGGCACAGGCACGGCGCATGGAAGCGCAGCTCGACGAGTTTCTGGCCAAGGCCAAGCAGAACCTCGATGGCGTGCAACGGCGCATCGGGGGCGCGCCGCCGCGCGAGGCGGGTTCCAGCCTGGCCACGGATCTGGAACGGGCACGAGACAGCGTCCGGCAATTGCGCCGGCAACTTTCCGCCAAGGAATGGGCCGAAGCGCGCAAGGAGAGCGAGCGTCTGGTGGCAGGTTTGCGGCGCGCACAGAGCACGCTGGTGGAGCGCGGCGCGGGCAAGCCCACATCCTCTTCCCTCGACAGCTATGGAGCGCAGATCAACGAAGCCGGCGCTTTGGCGCAAGACTTGGCTGCCGACCTGGCCAAGCTGGTTCCCCGCGGCGAGGAAGCGCTGGCACCCGCGCAGCGCGAACAAGCGCGGGCCATGGGCGAGCGGCAAGACAGCATTGGCGAGCGCACGGAACGGCTGGCGCAGGAGCTGGACAAAGGCCAGGTGCCGGGTGGAGACATAGCTGGCTCTGAGCTGGGTGGCATTGCCGGACAGATGCGGCAGGCCAGCAAGGATCTGCGGCAGGGCGCCGCCGTGGAAGGAGCGGGCCGTGCCCAAGAAGCGGCCGAGCGCCTGGCCAAGCTGCGCGAGTCGATGGGCCAGCGTCCAATGGGCAGCGGGCGCGCGGCGCGCGAGCCGGTGCGGATTCCTGGAGCCGACGAGTACCGCGCCCCGCGCGAGTGGCGCGAGGAATTGATGGAAGCCATGCGCGAGCAAGCGCCTGAGAAATATCGCGATGAGGTGCGCCGGTACTACGAGGAGCTGGTGCGATGAAGCGAAGCCTGGCGCTGGCTGTGATTGCGCTGGCCCTGACCGCGACGATCTCCGGCGTGGCCGATGAAGTCGTCAATGTCGAGGAGTCAGAGACGGTCGTCAGACTGTACGACCAGTGGCGCTTCCAGGATGCAGACCGGATGCTGGCCGAGTTGGAGAAGACACATCCCGGCGAGGCGCGCACTCTCTACGCCAGGGGCTATGAGCGCTTCCTGAGCGGCGACTATCCGGCCGCCGTGGCCAAGCTCAAAGCCGCCGAAGCGGGCATGCCGGTCAAAGAGTTGCTTCTCCTGGCCGAGGGCGCGCAGAAGAGCATTGAGGGTCATCAGGAACGGCGCTCGGCGCACTTCGTGATTCGCTTTCCCCCGGAGGATGCGGTCATTGCTGACTACGCCTTGGATGCGCTGGAAACCGCTGCCTCGGCTTTGCAGACCGACCTGGGCTTTGTCCCGATCCGCCCGATTCCAGTGGACATCCTGCGCAGCCCCGCTGATTTGGCTTTGGTCACGGCACTCAGCATCGACGAGGTGGAGCGCACCGGCACCATTGCCGTGTCCAAATGGGGCCGCATCATGCTGTCCACTCCCCGTGCCATGCGGCTGGGCTATGCCTGGCTGGACAGCCTGTCGCACGAGCTGGTCCACTACGCGGTGGCGAGCGTGACCCACGACCGCACGCCGGTGTGGCTGCAAGAAGGCTTGGCCAAGTTCCTCGAACATCGCTGGCGTGATCCGCCCGGCCTGGCGCTCACGCCGTCGCTGCAACACCTGCTGGCCAAGGGGCTGGCCACCCACAAGCTGATCAGCTTCGATGCCATGCACCCGTCCATGGCCAAGCTGCCGCGTGCCGAAGATGCGTCGCTGGCCTTTGCCGAGGTAACTACCGCCATCGCCTTGCTTTTCAGCAGCGGCGGCATGCCGGCCCTGCGCAATGTGCTTTCCATGGTCGCTCTCGGCGCCGACGCGCGCATGGCCGTGGCCCGGGCCTATGGCGGCAGTGGAACCTGGGCCGAGTTCGAAAAGGCGTGGCGGGCCTTCATGACGGCCCAGCACTACAAGGTCATTCCCGGCTTCGAGGCCCTATCGCCCAAGTATCGCAAGGGCAGCGCCATCGCGGCTCGCCGCGCGCCGGTTGAGGACGAGACCAGTCCAGAGCGCGCAGGCGCCGAAAGATTCCTGCGTCTGGGAAACATGCTGCTACAGCGCGGCCGGGTGCGGGCAGCGAGCGCTGAATACGAAAAGGGCGCCAAGAGTGCAGGCCCGGCGTACTGGTTGTTTTCCGTGAAGCTGGGGCGCAGCTATCTGGCCATGGGCCTGGCCGACCGAGCCTTGCAGGCCGTGGCGTCCGCGCAGGCGCTCTATCCTGAAGTGCCCTGGCCCAACTTGATTGCTGGACAAGCGCTATTGGCCAAAGGCGATGCCGCCGCAGCCGTGGCGCCGTTACTCGCATCGCTGGCCGCCAATCCCTTTGACCCGAGCGTGCATTGTAGCCTGGCCGAGGCCTACAAGAAGTTATCCTTCGACGCCGCGACCACGAACAAGCGGCAGCGGGCGGAACGCGACTGCCGGGCACTGGGGCGGTAGGTGGCTCTGATGACTGGCGCCCCGCCCCCGCACATCCGGGTCAGCGGCGCGGCGCCCAACGCGGAGCTATCCCCCTCCGACGTAGCCCGGATTGAGCGTTGCGTCCTGCGAGAGCCCCTGGCTCGCCACCTCGCGGTTCAGGGAGTACGGAACCTGGTTCCGCGCACCGGCGGGGTTCCCGACGGGACAAAACTCCGCGTCTGAACTTGCTCAGTTACCATGGCGTACCATGGAAGGTCGCCTAGGCTAACCCACTCGATCGCCCAGAGCATGTGCGCCAGAGCAATGCCCCAAGGAGCCATGTCGTTCAGAATACCGACAAGTTCCGTGCAGGCGCAAAGGAACGGCATGACCTGGTAGCGGCATTCGTCGTGCTGGCGCAAGCCAGCAGGAGTTGGGAGCGATTTCCACGCGGGACCGCGCGGCGAATCAGGCGGCAGGACGAGCACTCGAACAAGCATTGTCCGGCTCGGGGTACGACTGGTCTGTCTTCGTCGCGAGGCGAAACCGCTGTGGAGCTTGCCGCGAGCGTATATGGGAGTAATATACAGCTCGTGAAGGAATTCCCAGACGAACTCGCGCGCTGTGTGGGATTCGAATGGGATACGGGCAATGCGGACAAGAACTGGGACTTACACAAGGTCACTCGCGCAGAGGCCGAGGGTGTCTTCTTCAATCGGCCGTTCATCGTCGCACCTGACTCGGGGCACTCCCAGCGCGAGCCTCGATATGCGGCATTGGGCCGGACGGACCAACGGCGACTGCTCACGGTCATATTCACTGTGCGAGGAGCCTTGCTGCGAGTCATTTCTGCGCGAGACATGAGCCGGCGAGAACGGAGAATCTATGAGCAAGCGAGTAGCAAAGCGTAGGAAGGAGATTCCGAGCTTCGCCAACGAGGACCAGGAGCGGCGTTTCTGGGCCAAGGAAGACGCGGCTGACTACTTCGACTGGGACAAGGTCGTGCAACCGACGCTGCCCGCCTTGAAGCCGACGACCACGGCGATTTCTCTTCGGTTGCCGGTGGCGATGCTGGAAGACTTGAAGAGTTTGGCCAACAAGAGGGACGTTCCCTACCAATCGCTCATGAAGCTGTATCTGTCGGAACGAATCGGCCGGGAACGAACCAAGAAGGTCTCCTGAGCCGCCTATCCCTTTGACCCCGCCGCTGACGAAGACGCTGCGCCTATTGCCAATGCCCTTGGCACCCTCCGAACCGGGACAAACTGGAATCGTCGCTTTAGTAAGCGTGGATCCAGGCGCCACGGGAAACAGGTCGCTAGGGTCAGTGTGCACCTCGCCCTGCCGTTGCGCCTCGATGATCCCGTGGAACGCCCCGCGATAGCGCTGGACATCGGCCGAGTGCGGCGCGAGTGCGATGTTGCCGTCGAGAATACTGCCCTCCGCGGGTTGAAACAGAATTGGGCAGTCAAGCTCCTTGGCGATGGCGAGCGCTTGCGGCCAAGAGTCCACGTTGTGCGCACCGATCGTAGATCACAAGGCTGCGCAACAGCCTCTGCCCGACTGGCAACCGACGACCGCGGCAATTTCTTCTCGCCTGCCGGTGGCGATGCTCGAAGAAGGCCTCACGGCGCATGCCGTGCTCGATACACGGCACGGGATCTCTGTTATGATCGGGCCACGGAGGAAAGCGCCATGACGAAGAAGCTGGGCTCGACGAAGAGTTGGGTGTTTGCTTGGATGGCGTACGCTTGCGCCATCGGTCCCGCCGTACTCTTCAGCGCCTGTGGTTCAGGGGACTCAGGAGGTGCGGGGACTTCGGGCGGCGCGGGGGCTTCAGGCGGCGCGGGGGCTTCAGGCGGCGTGGGGGCTTCGGGCGGTTCGAGAGCCTCGGCTGGTTCGGGGCCTTCAGGCGGCGCGGGGGCCGCGGCAGGCTCGGCGGCCTCGGCTGGCTCGGGAGGCAGCGGCGGCATCGTGGTGCTAATTCAACCTGGCGAGCCCGGCAATCCCGACGGTCATTGTCCGATTCCCACCGATGCGCAACTCGAGGACGTGTCGAGTCCAACCGCAGTCATAGGCACGGGTACGCCGGACAGCTGCACCGCCGACGCATTCATCGCCGCGGTCGCGGCAGGCGGCATCATCACGTTCAACTGTGGTCCGGATCCAGCGACCATCACGCTGACCAAACCAGCCAAGGTGTTCAACGACAAAGGCCCGAAGATCGTCATCGATGGCGGGGGCAAGGTCATCCTGAGCGGGGGCGGCACCACGCGCATTCTCTACATGAACACCTGCGACCAGAATCAGGTCTGGACCACCAGCCATTGCGACAATCAAGAGACGCCCCAGCTCACTGTGCAAAACCTGACCTTCGCCAACGCCAACTCCAAGAGCGAAACCAACTACGACGGTGGCGGCGCCATCTATGCCAGCGGCGGACGTCTCAAGGTCATCAATTCGCGCTTCCTGAATAATGTGTGTGCCGACACCGGCCCCGATGTGGGCGGCGCTGGGATCCGCGCCTTCGAGCAATACAACAATCTGCCGGTCTACGTCGTCAACAGCACCTTCGGTGGGTCCGACGGCGCCGGCAACGTATGTTCGAACGGCGGCGGCATCAGCAGCATCGGCGTGTCGTGGACCATCCTGAACAGCCTGTTCAGCTACAACCATGCCATCGGCAACGGCGGCAACCCCGCGACCTCGGGCACGCCAGGCGGCGGCAGCGGCGGCGCCATCTACAATGACGGCAATACCATGACCCTCAGCCTGTGCGGCACGCGTATCGAGTACAACCAGGTGAATGCCTTCGGCAGCGCGATCTTCTTCGTCACCGACGATCACACCGGCAACATCGTCATCGACAGCTCGGTGATCACCAACAACATCGGCGGCTCGTGGTACCCGCAATACCCGCAGATTTCCGAGTTCGACGACACGCCGACCACAGTCACCAATTCGACCATACAGTGAATGGACTGGCGACTTACGCTGCGGCCCGGTGGCTCCGGCCGGGCTGTACCGCGGAGATGAAGATCACACTCTTGTACTTCTCCTCGGTGCGCCGGAGCAGGTACTCGGTTTCGAAGAGCACCAGCGGCCGGCCTTCCACGTCGACCACGCAGCTCTGCCGGCCGGGCAGCTCGAGCTGGTCGAAGTCGATCCCGTCACCCTCGATCCAGCGCGCGAAACGGTAGGGCAGGCGATCAAACCCGACGCGCACGCCATATTCGCCGCGCAGGCGGTGCTCGACCACCTCGAACTGCAGCGCGCCCACCGCGCCCAGGATTGGGTCGCGTTCCATGCGCTGCCGATCATAGAACACCTGCACCGCTCCTTCCTCGGAGAGCTGCTCCAGCCCCTTCTTAAGCTGTTTTCGCTTGAGCGGATCGTTGAGGCGCACGCGCACGAAATGTTCAGGCGAAAAGCGCGGGATGCCCTCGAATTCCAGCGGCTGCGCTTCGCACAGGCTGTCGCCGATGCGCAGAACCCCCGGATCCCACAGACCCACGATATCGCCGGAAAAGGCCTCATCCACCACGGTGCGCGTCTGGGCCATAAACTGCACCGAACGAGCCAGCGTCAGGGTTTTGCCCGTGCGCACGTGCTGCACATCCATGCCGCGCACGAAACGGCCGCTGCAGATGCGCACAAACGCGATGCGATCGCGGTGCTGGGGATCCATGTTCGCCTGGATCTTGAAGACGAAGCCCGAAAACGCGGGCTCGTCGGCAGCCAGGGGTCCGGCCGAGGTCATGCGCGTGCGCGGCGCCGGTGCCAGATCCACGAAGTGATCCAGCAAGGATTCCAACCCGCAGTTGGTCATGGCGCTGCCAAAAAAGACGGGCGTGATCTGACCGGCGAGAAAACCCTCACGGTCAAAGGGCGTGCCGGCCGTATCCAGCAAGGCCACGTCGTCGCGCAAGCGATCCATCTTACTTTGCCCGAGAATCTGCCGCAGCTCGGCGTCGTCCCAGTCGGCTTTTCGCATCTCGCCCCGGCGGCTGCCGCTTGACCCTTGGAAGACCTGCAGCGACTGGGTCCAGCGGTCAACAAGCCCCACGAACGAGCGACCGAAGCCGATGGGCCAGTTGGCCGGGCTGCACGGGATGCCGAGCACGCGCTCGATCTCGTCGAGAAGTTCGAATGGATCCTTGCCGTCCCGGTCCAGCTTGTTGACGAAGGTCACGATAGGGATGCCGCGCATGCGACAGACCTGAAACAGCTTGATGGTCTGCGGCTCCACGCCCTTGACGCAATCAATGAGCATGATGGCGGTGTCGGCGGCCGCCAGGGTGCGGTAGGTGTCCTCGGAGAAGTCATTGTGGCCGGGCGTGTCCAGCAGGTTCATCTGCCGGCCGGCGTACTCGAACTGCAGCACGCTGCTCGATACCGAAATCCCGCGCTGCCGCTCGATGTCCATCCAGTCACTGGTTGTCTGCCGCCCGTCGCCCCGGCTGCGCACCGAGCCCGCCACGTGCAGCGCACCCCCATAGAGCAGCAGCTTCTCGGTCAACGTGGTCTTGCCCGCGTCAGGGTGCGAAATGATGGCAAAGGTGCGCCGGGCCGCAATCTCGGCCCGCAAGCGATTCAACGACTCGTCCATGGAGGCGCGTAGAGTAGCAGGAGAATGGCGACTATGCGCGAACGAGATCGACGAGGTCGGACTGGTGGCGCCGTTCAGGTCTGCAAAACGCGGCCATTGATACTGGTGGTCTAGTCTGACGCTGTTTCGCTAGATTCCGAATCTTCCGAATCGCTTGCCCCATCAGGAGACCCGGAACAGGAACCGCCCGCATCCGGCGCGCAGCAAATGCCGGGGTGTTGGCCAGTGCCAAGCACACAGCGGTAGCCCAACGGGCAGCCATTGTCGTCGTGGCAGACGAGGGTGCTGGGGTCGACCGTGGGGTTGTACTTGCAGGCGGAAACACCAGGCAGCAACACAGCCGACGCCAGCAAGAAGGCTTTTCTCAGGCCCATGACCTAGAATCTCCCCTGCAGCACGGCGCCGGTTCCGCCCGGCAGCAGCACAGGCGCGAAACTCAAGGAATCGGAAGCGGGCGCGTGGGCTTCCCGGTAGCCGAGGTAGTAGAGAAATCCGCCGTCCACGAGCAAAGCCGCGCCGAGGGTGTAGCCCATCCACTGCAGATTCGAGTATCGCCGGCCGCGATCGTCCTTGCTTCTGCTGTAGGTGTGCTGGGCATTGTCGGACGTGACCTGGTTGGCGATGCTCCGGGCCGTCAGGCTGAAGATCACCCCGGTGACAATGCCTGCAGCTCCAATGGAGCCAATCACGATTCCCCCCAAGCGCAGTCCGGCGCCGCGGGAGTCCGCCGACGGCTGGGCCGGCGTGGTCTGGGCAACGCCGGCCGGGGCGGCAGCCGCCACGGGCTTGTCTGTCGCCGCGGGCGCGGGAACCGCGGGAGGTGCGGGCTGGGCCTCAGTCGGGATGCTGGGCGCCTGGGCCTCTTGCGCAGCCGCCTGTTGCGCACGGGCTGGGACGGTTGCCAGCAGGAATGCGCAGGCCAGTGCTCCTGCTAGCGCCCCGCGCAGCCGGGGCCGCAACGAAGTTGCCATCGTCCTGGCAGCGTGGGGAACAACCATATTCAGTTGCTCATTTGAGCGTGGAGGTCGGTCCGTGTCAATACCTCGAATCTCGGATACCCGAGCTAGCCGAAACTGCGGGCGAACAGGGCGTCGATGGCGGCACGGCCATTCGCCTCAAGGAAGCGCGTGCCTGTTCCACAGAACAGGGGCTGGCGGATGATCGGGTCGGCCGCGCCTTCCCAGACTTCGCCATTCCAGCGGAACCACGCGGAGCGCACTTGGTCGAACACGTACACCGGCTTGTTGAACATGCGCGCGTACTCGGCGGCGATGCCCGTGCCGCCGGTCACGGTGTCGTCCTGATTGATCTTTCCGACGACGAAGATCTCTTTCCCGTTCTGCACCTGGTGCCAGATGGTCTGCAGAATGCTGCGGAAGATGGGAGTGTCGGGATACTTGCGGTGCATGAGCTTGCTGAGGTAGCCGAGGCTGACATCGCCGTGGCGCAATTCAGCCCGGGTCAGCACACGTCGGCCGCGCTGGCGTGCCGGGTTGTGTCCCTCAAAGGTGAAATTAACCTCGTCGATGCCGTAGCGTTCCGCCGCGGCCCCGAACATTGTCTCGGCGCCAGTGGCGGCGCCGCTAAAACAGATGCAGTCCTCGCGCTTCATTTTCGGTCCTTGTGTCCTGGTTACAGTGCCGCCGTGGTCCGTCAACGAAACCTCGGCACAGCAGGGCACGATGGTCCATGGCCCGCAGCGCGCCGGAGGATGTCCGATGGAATGGTCAAGGTCAACCAACAGTCAGCGCCGGAGCGCCGCGCCAATGGCCTATCAGAGAACAATCTATGTCCACGAATCTCGCGAATCCGCGGTCGTTCGTGACGAGAGTGGTCCAGCAGGCGTACAATCGTAGCTGACAGGGGAACGATCAGACTGGAGGGGCGTTGATCCAGACAGGAGGTGACGACCATGACCATCCTGTCTTCCTTCCAGAAAATGATCGAAGATCGGCTGTAGCTCAGCTCAGGCTACGGACATCCGGCGGCACTGGTCCGGCGCAACACGATGGCGTCCATCGCATCCAAATCGACACTGGACGCGGCCGAGCCGTCGTTGTAACGCGCGGTTGATTGCAGCAGGAGCGCATCGGCCATCAGCGTTCCCGTGCCGGCGTTGCGTACGCGCACCACGGTCTGGTCGGCAGCGCGCAAGGCCACGCTGGCCACGTGGTGCCACTGGTCGCCGGTCGCGCTCTGGTCAAGCGTGGCAGTGACCAGCACGGCACCGCCCACCATCACTTCGAACACGGCCTGCGTGGTCCAGCCCGCCTGCCCGGGCGCTGCGGCCCACCAGGCGTCAATGCTGTAGGTGTCGTCGGCGCGGATGTCGAGAGCCCAGGTGGCGTCGCCCGTGCCGCTCGTCAGTTCGTGACAGCCGGGCCGCCAGTTGTGGAAGAAGGGACCGGTGGCGGTCCAGTCCCCGCTGTCGTAGTCACAGCTTTGCCAGGCGCCGGTGGAGCTGAATGCGGCACTGGAATCGTCGACGATCAGGAAGGTACGCGGGGCTTGTGTGCCGGAAAGACGCGCGAGATCGCTGCCCACACTGACGGTTTGCCGATCGTGCGTGCCGTTCAACACGGCCAGGCCGTTTGTGAATGCCCGCGTGAACACGTCAGCCGGGTGCTCCGTGATCTGGACGCCGTCCAGCCACACGGTCCCCACGACGGCTCCGATGGAGAACCCCAACTCGCCGTCGACCGCGGTGACGCTGGCCTCGAACGTGACTTGGAACTTCGTCCACTGCGGCGTCAGCGTCACCTGTTGCCACAGACCGTAGTTGTCCCAGTTGGCCACCTGCTTCTGCAGACCGATGGAAATCGGTTGGCTGGCCGACCCCTTGGCCCAAAACACTACGTCGTAGCTCTGCCCTTGAACGATCGAGATGTCGCGGTGTTGGACCGCGATGTGCCAGTCCACGCCTTGGCCTGCGTTGCTGACATCGGCGCGCAGGGCCTGCTGTCCCTCGGCCACGTCGCTGGATTCCAACTGGAAGGTGGCGGCAGCGCCCACGTCGGTGTTGACCCAGGTCGTCCACGGCGCCAGCGCCGCGTTCTCAAAGCCGCCATCGCTGACATGGTCGCTGGCAACCGCGCCGGGCAAGGCCACGCGCTGGGCAGCGCCGCAGGGCTGGCCCAAATCGAAGTCCAGCTCGTCGTACCACCAATCGTTGCCGTGGTAGGTGTCGCCATACTCGTAGGCGAAGTAGCCGTCGTTCATCAGGGTCACGCCCAGACCGAAGCGCATGTTCGGCCAGTCGCCGCGCGCGAATTCCAGCGTCGAGGCCGGGATGGTATTCAATGGGTCGTAGCCGTAGCCGTAGCCGATCTGCATGGGCGGCGCGGCCTCGATCATGGTGACCACCGGCTTCTGTCCCAGGGTGTACCAAGGTTGGTACATGCCCCAGAAATCGGCGAACGGGTTCAGGCCCTCGCGCACCTCGGGCACGATGAAGCCGAAGCTGTCGCCGTTGAAGATCTGGCCCAGCTCGGCATCGGGCGGTCGGGGCAAGTGCCCGGTGACGATGGCCCAGGGCATCCACTTGCGAAAGGCGCGCAGCTCGTCGTACACGCCCTTTTTCCAAGCAGCGTCCAGCCACACCGGATCGTCGGGCAGACCGTCATCATTGGCGTCGACCGAAACCGCGTTGCCGTAGATGTCCTGCTTCACCCACGACTGGCTGGTGAAGAAGTTGTCGAAAAAACAGCCGTCGACCGCAAAATCGGCGTCGACCAGTTGCTGGTAGGCGTACTGGGCCTGCATGGCGGCCACTTCAGGCTTGGTCAGGTTCAGGCGCCAGGCGCCCGGCCACACTTCGATCTTCTTGCCGGTGGTGTCGTGCAGCCAGTAGGCGTCGGGCACGCCGGCCTGGCTGGAGGTGTCGCGCTCGACACTGTTGATCGAGCGCGTGATGAGAATGTTGGGATTGAGCGTGCGCAGGGTCTGGATCTCCTGCGGGGTGAAACCGGCCCCGTTGTAGAGATCGATGCGCGCGGCGTGCGGCAGGCCCTGCTCGACCACTTGCCACGAGCCCCACAGATTGCCCTTGCGCGGGAAGTTCGGGTTGGCGTTGGGCAGGGATCGGTACTTGAGATCGAGCACATAGTTCGCGCCTGCGTCGCAGCGAACGGTGATGTGGTTCACCACCATGGTACTCGGGTCGAGGCCGGTGAACGTGGTCTGGTGCAAGGTGGTGCCTTGCCCGGACGAAAACGGGGTCATGTCAACATAGCTGGCCGTCGCGCTGAAGGACCAGGCGCAGTTGCTGGGCTGATCGCTGGTCACGGCGAAAGGCAGGCTGGTGGTGCCCGCAGGCAGAAGAGTACTGGGCGGGGTCGGCTCGCACAGGGGCTGCGAGCAACTGGTTGCCGGGCTCTCGTCTGCCTCCGGAGCGTCGGCAGCGATTGCTGCATCGCTGGGACTGCCCACGCGTGAGTGGCCCGAGCTGCACGCCGTCGCCCCGGCGCCAGCAAATCCAAGCAAGGCTGCAAGCACACACATTCGTTGCATGCGAACTCTCCCTATTGACCAGCTTGCCATTGACCGACCCGCTTGGATAGCATCGTCTGTGCCGTCGCTGGACGGCGCTGGGTCAACCCGCACCTCGCAACCGCGCCAATCGCTCCGCAGCCTCGGCCATGCGGCCCGGCTCGCCCACGCGCTCGGCACGCCAGAGGAGATTGTGCGGGGTCACGGTGGGCGCCACGAAGTTGACCACCGTGGTCTGCCAACCCGCGGCCTCCAGGCGCAAGGTGCGCTCGGCATCCACAATCGACTGGATGAAGCGGCGTCGCACCTCGGCGTGGCGAGGCAGGCCCATTTGCTCCGCGCGCTGCTGCGCCAGAGCAGCGGCCGCCACGTCTTTCGATGTGCAACAGGGAACCAGCAACAACGTGCGCGCCTGCACTGCTAGCGCCTGATCAATGATTGCGTCCGAAGCTGGACCGCAGGCGTGCAGCGCGACCACGAGATCGGGCTCTGTGGGCCAAGCCGCCGCATCCTCGACATCCGCCGCCACCACGTCAATGGCCACACCAGGCGCTCGCAGCCGCGCGATGGCGTCGCGACACGCGGCCACGCGCGCTGGCTCGCGCTCGATCACGCGCACGCGCGCCGGCTGACCAAGCGGCGCCAGGATCAGCTCCGCGGCGAGGAGGCCCACATAGGCCTTGCCTGCCGCCGCATCCACCAGGACCAGCTCGCGCTTCGCTGCCCGTCGGGCCACGGCGGCCTCCACCTCGACCAGCAACCCTGCCATCTCGTCTGACTTGCGCCGATCCTCGTCGCGCAGACTGGTCGCGGGCGCGTCAATAAAGAGGCGGTGCAAGATCTCGTCGAGTTGGGCGCGGGCAAAAGTCATGGCGCGTGGGTCTGCGGTGTTGGGAACCTAGTGGTACTATGGCCTGGAGATGGAAGATGTATCAACAACCCGCGTCTTCCCGCCGAGGACGTTGGGTTGTCTCTTTCCGCTGCTCGCACTAACGATGGTGGCTTGTACCAGTGGCGGGTCCGCGGCGGGAGGCACGGCTGGCAAGGTCATGGACACTGGGGGTGCGGTGCCCGCTGACGGCCCGAATCCGATCGCGGGGACAAGCAGCAGTGCCGCCGGAAGTGGCGGGGCGGCGGCGAGCGGGGGTACGACCGAGGTCGGCGGCATGATTGCAAGCAGCGGCGCGACCGCAAACGGCGGCACCGTCGGAAACGGCGGTACGACGAGCAATGGCGGCACCGGCGCAGGCAGCGGCGCCACCATGAGCAGCGACGCCACAGGGAGCGGCGGTACCACTGGCAGCGCCGGCGCGATCGCAAGCGGCGGCGCGACGGGAAGCAGCGGCACCACAGCGAACGGCGGTACGACGAAGAGTGGCGGCTCCGCAAAGACGGGCGGCGGGACCGCAAGCGGCGGTACCGCTGCCAACGGCGGTACGACGAAAAGTGGCGGCACGACCAGCACGACATCAGGCAGCGGAGGCGCCTCGGGCGGTGCGAGCGCAACCGGCTTCGCCCTGCCTGCGCTTGCCCCTGTTCCCACCATCCCGGCTCCCAAGACCTGCGGCTCTGTCCCTCTCGGCGATCCGGCAACCTTCGCCGAAGTGAAGATGGACTTTCCCATCGAGACTGGACCTTTCCAGCCAACCTGGGACTCGCTGGCGGCAAACTATCCGAGCAACGACATTGCCTGGCTACGCCAGGCCAAGTTCGGTATCTGGGTGCACTTTGGTCCCCAGGCCGCCGGACAAAGCGGCGACTGGTACGCGCGAAAGATGTACATAGAAAACGAGACCTGGGGCAGCCCCGCCTACGACAATCATATTCGCGACTTCGGGCATCCGTCGGTGGCCGGCTACAAAGATATCCTGCAGAATTGGAATCCTTCGGCTCTGGATCCAGCGGCGCTGACCAAGACCTATCACGATGCCGGCGCGCGCTTTCTTCTAGTTCAAGGCGTGCACCACGACGAGTACGACAACTGGAACTCGCGCTACCAGTTGTGGAACTCGGTCAACCTCAGCCCGCATCGCGATCTGCTGAGCGAGTGGAAGGCCGCGGTTCGCGCCCAGGGCATGCGCTACGGCGTGACCTTTCATCATGAATACAGTTGGTGGTGGTACCAGAGCGCGTTTCGCTCCGACGTGACCAACAACCAGGGTAAGCTCGGCGTACCCTACGATGCCGAGCAGATTTCACTACTGACCACCGATGTCGGCCAGTGGTGGCAAGGCCTCGACCCGCGCATGCTCTACGGGATCAACCTGCGCGAATACGACGGTGTTTGCAACGGCATCGACAGCATGAACACCACCATTCCCCAGGGCATCTTCAGCAATCACCTGGACTACGCCCACTGGTACGTGACCTGGTGGGCCCTGCGCATTATGGATGTGATCGAGAACTACGACCCCGATTTCATTTTCACCGACGGCGATTCCACACAGCCGTTTTCGGGGTTGAAGAGCGGCACCGGTTACAAAGCCGACGGAATTCAGCGCGTTCTCGCGCACTACTTCAATCGCACACTGGAGCGACGTACATCGCTCGATACGTTCGGCATCGTGAAATTCCACGGGCCCAACAAGGGCGTCGTCACCACCCTCGAGAACACCTACCCCGCCGCTGTCAAAACCGACCAGCCGTGGATTGGCGAAGTCCCTGTCGGCGACTGGTTCTACGACACCGGATTCAGCTACGACCCCGGCATGGTGATCCGCTACCTCTTGGAATGCGTATCGCGCGACGGGGCGGCTGCCGTTTGCATCGCGCTCAAGCCCGATGGATCACTGGATCCTGGCAGTGTCACCCAGCTCAAAGCCGTCGGCGATTGGATGAACATCAACAGCGTCGGCATCTACGGCAGCAGCGCGTGGATCAAATATGGCGAAGGCACAAACACGCAACCCACGGGCAAGCTGAGCAGCACGCAGGCCAGTGCCACGTTCAGTACCGCAGACTTCCGCTTCACCGTCGGGCAGGATGGCTTTCTCTACGCGTACTGCATGAAGGTGCCGGCGGCTGGCGCCAAGATCACCATCACTTCGCTGGGCACCAACCAGACCGCGCTTTCGGGCCACATCCAGTCCGTGTCTCTCTTGGGCAGCAGCGCCACCCTGGTCTGGACTCAGACGGCGACCGGGCTCAGCATCACCTGCCCGGCGTCGATGCCTTTCCAAACCGCGGTCGGGTTCAAGATTGGGCCGGCGAATTTGGCCAAGCCAGCGGCGGCCCACTGAGCGCTATTTCCTTGCCACCGTCGGACGCGATCGGCGCTGTTGCCACAGATCCCATAGCAGATACGCGACCATTGCGACGTTGAAGATCAGCAGCACCAATCGCGTTGCCGTGGCCTTCTGCGCGGCTTCGTAGATCTCCACCGGAACGTAGATTCCTCCGCTGAGCGCGCCCAACCATTCAGCCCAACGCCGGCCTTTCCACAGACCCGCGGCCTCAAGTAAACGCAGCCCGGAATAGGCGGCGGCGCCAGCGGCCAAGGCCCACAGGCGAGCATCATCGACTTTCGACGCGACGGCGAGAAAGACTCTCGGGAAGTGCGCTGCCGGATTGAGATGCAGGTGCTTCACGATGTGCTCGGCAATCTGCTGCACATCGTGATGAATGAGCCGCAGCAAACCCAGGCCCACCGCCAAAACGAGAATTCCCTTGGCCGCCTCGTACACCGCCACTGCGCGTAGCCCGCTTTGACGTTGCATTCCCTATCGTCCCAGCGCCCGTCGCAGATTCACGCGCGAGATGGCCAGCTCGTACTGGGCGCGCAGGTAGTTGAGCCGCGCCTGGGTCAAGGCTGACTGCGCTTCCAGCAGATCGGTGGTGGTGGCGGTGCCGGCCTGCAGTTGCGCATCGGTCACTCGATAGGCTTCCTCCGCGCTGGCGATGGTCTGTTCCGCAACGGAAATTGCGCTGGCCGCAGCGTCGAGCTGGGCCATTCCCGAAGTCACTTCCGCGCGAATCTGCTGTTTCTGGTTTTCCAGATCGAAGGCGGCCGCGCGCGCCTGCGCTTGGCTAGCGCGATAGGCGGCGTAGCTAGCGCCCCATTCCCAGATGGCCCACTGGGCCTTCAACCCGATAAACTCCGAATTCGTGGGCACGATGACCTGACCGTAGGAACGCAGGTAGGCGCCCTCCAGATCGATCTCGGGCAGCAGGGCATACAGGCGCGCCCGTTGCTGGTGTTCGCCCGCTTGCAAAGAAAGCCGGGTCTGCAGAATCTCGGGCCGCCCGCTCAGGGCCTGGTCCTGGGCCGCCGAAGGTTCGGGCCGCTTCTGGCCCGACTCGAGCAGCGATTTCGGCTCTATGAAAGTCACCCCCGCATCGTCGGCCGGCAAACCCATGAGGGCCAGCAGCCCGGCGCGCGACACCAGCTCCTGCGAGTGCGCTTGAATCGCTTGTTGGCGCGCGTTCGCCGCAGCCACCTGCACCCGCAGCACGTCGGCTTCCGTGAGCACGCCCGTGGCCAACTGCGCACGCGCCACGTCCAGGCGATCGTTGAGCTCGCGCTCGGAGGCGAGCGCCGTGCCCTCAAGCGCCCTGGCCTCGAATACCCGCAGGTACAGGGTTTCGACCGCTTGGCGCAAGGACAGCTCCGCGCTTTCCACCTGGGCTGCGCCGGCTTCCGCACTCTCTTGTTGGCCGGAGTAGTCGGCAGACAGGCGCAACAGTCCTAGCAGTGGCTGATCCGCCGCAACCGTGAACATGTTGGTGTCCCGCCCGCGCACCCGGAAGGACGCGACCGGGCTGATGGCTGCGTCGAAGGTCGAATTGTAATGCTGGTATTCGTCGCCCAGATGAATCGCAGGCGCCAGGCGGCGCGCGGTGCTGCTGGCCGCAGCCTGTCCTGCTTCCAGACGCGCCCGTGCTGCCTGCAAAGCGGCGTTCTGCGCAATGGCCATGGCCACCGCCTCATCGACCGTGATTACGCGCGACTCGCCCGCCGATGCGTCGACGGACGACAGCGTGACAAGCGCGCAACAAGAAAGCCAGAAAAGCCTACGCATCGATCACCTTAGATGCACAGTCACGTCCACCGAATACCCGGCCCGCAGATCGAGATCCTTGGGGGGATTGACCCAGGCGATGCGCACCGGAATCCGCTGCACCAGTTTCACGAAATTGCCCGTGGCATTGTCCGATGGGATCAGCGAAAAAGTTGCGCCGGTGCCGCCCGAGAAACTCTCCACCCGGCCTTCCAGCTTGCGGCCGGGATAGGCGTCCACGGTGACGACTGCCCGCTGGCCGGATTTCATGTGACCCACCTGCGTCTCCTTAAAATTGGCCACCACGTAGGTCGCAGTCGGAACGATAGAAACCACCGGCTGCCCGACAGCGGCCAGTTGCCCCGCGTGCGCCACCAGCTTGGAAGCCCAGCCGTCGACCGGCGCCAGGATCTTGGTGTACGAAAGCTGCAAGCGCGCCAAGTCCAGCGTCGCCTGCGCGCTTTGCACGCGAGCGTGGGCCAAGGCCGCATTGGCCTCGGCCACCGCGATCTGCGGCTCCACTGGCGCACTCTGGCTCAAACGGCCGCGCGCCTCGCTCACGCGCGTCTCGGCGCTGCGCCGGGCATCCTGGGCAAAGGCCAACTGCGCGCGGACCTGGGCCAGTGCCGCTTGACTGCCGTCGTAGGAGATCTGGGCCGCGTCCAGGCGATCTTGCGGAATGGCGTGCGCCGCGCGCAGCTGCTTGGCGCGATCGAGATCGATCTGGGTCTTGTGAAAGTCGGCCTCAGCGCGCGCCACCGCGGCATGGGCCGCTGCCACCTGGGCCGAGGCGCTGCTCACTCCGACTGACGAGCCGCTGACCGCGGCTTGCGCGCTGGCGAACCCGCCGCGTGAGCTGGCCCGCACGACCTGCACCTGCGCGTCGGCTGACTTGGCTTGCGCCTCCGCACTCGCCAGCTCGGCCTCGGCCTGGCGCACGCGGGCCGCATAGTCGGCAGCGTCGATCTCGGCCAGCAAGTCGCCCTTCTTCACGATCTGGTTCTCCTCGATGCGAACAGCGACGACTTGTCCCGCCACGCGCGTGGCCACCGGGACCACGTCGGACGTGATCTGCGCGTCGTCGGTGTCCTCCTGACCAGCGGTGGCGATGGTGTACACGCCCACGCCCGCCAGCACCGTGCCAATGATCGCGGCCAGAACCACGAAGGGTCGGCGCTTGCTACGCGGTCTGGACAAGGCGCTGTCGGCCACTGGGCCGTTCTTCTCATTCGCAGGCGGCGGGGATTCCTTCATGTTACATCTCCACGTGAACGGGGGGACCGGCAGCGTCGGACGGGGCCTGCTGAGGTGATCGCTTCAGGAAGTACACCAGGGGCAACACGCACAGGAACGAGAGCCCCGTGAGCAGGAAGACCTGTTCAAACGCAATCACCGCCGACTGCTGCGCCACCGCCCCGGCCACCACGCGCACGGCGCCGGCATGGGCCGCGGAGGCGTTCATGCCCATCTGCTCGAACATCCGTTGCGCGCCGAAAAGGCGCGGCAGCAACGTGGGCGAACCCGCGACGACATGGGTGGCGAGAACCGACCGGACCACCGTCATGTGGCGCGTGAGCAGAGTGGCGAAGATCGCCAACCCTATTGAGCCGCCGATGAAGCGCACCACCGAGTTCAATCCCGCCGCGTCGGCCAGCTTGTGGCGAGGAATCCGGCTGAGCGCCGTGGTGGCCAAGGGCACGAACAGGCAACTGAATCCCAGCCCCTGCACCAAGAGCGCACCTATGATCCCGCTCTCTGATGTGGCCAGGGTGTAGTGGCTCATCATCCAGGTGCTGACCGCCACGCAGGTGACGCCGAAGCTGACCACCAGACGCGGCGAGAGGGCGTTGTAGGTGCGGCCCACGATGGGCGTGACCACCATCATGATGAGAGCGCGAGGCATGAGGGCAAGCCCCGACTGCGTCGCGGTGTAGCCCAGGACTTCTTGCAAAAACACCGGCAACAAAAACGTCACTGACATGAGCAGTGCGAACATCACCCCGCCCACCACTGTCCCCGCGGTGAACACGCTGTCCTTGAACAGCGCAATGTCCACCGCAGGAGCCACAGCGGTCATCTCGCGAACGATGAAGCTGGCGAGCGCCACAAACGAGACCAAAGTGAGTCCAGAAATGACCTGGGAGTTGAACCAGTCGTCGCGATTTCCTTCCTCAAGCACGTATTGCAAAGCCGCCAACCCGATGCTGAGCAGGGCGATGCCGACCCAATCCAGATTGGCCCGGCGCTTTGTCGCCATGGCCCGCTGGGCGGCGCGAATGTCTTCGGGCTCCCGCACGAAACTGGACACCATGGTCAGCGCCAAAATGCCCACTGGAACGTTGATAAAGAAAATCCACGGCCAACTGTAGTTGTCGACAATGTAGCCGCCCAAAGTTGGTCCCACAGCCGGCCCAATGATCACCGCCATGCCGAACACGGCCATGGCCATGCCCTGTTCTTTGAGCGGGAAGGTCTGGCGCAAAATGGCCTGCTCGGTGGGCTGCAAGGCGCCAGCCCCCAGCCCCTGCACGAAACGAAATGCCACGAGAGTGGTCAGACTGCGGGCCAGGCCGCACAGGGCGGATGACAGGATGAAAATCGATAGCGCGGCCATGTACACACGCTTCTGGCCGAAAAGGTGTCCCAGAAACGCGGTCAGCGGCATGACCACCACGTTGGCGATGACGAAGCCGGTGGTGACCCAGGTGATCTCCTCGACCGTGGCCCCGAGCGATCCGCGCAGATGCGGCACGGCCACATTCACGATCGACGCGTCGATGGTGCCCATCAGCGTGCCAAAGGTTACCGAAACCGTGACCAGCCACTTGTTCACTGGCGGCGGCTCGCTGGGCGAGCCAGCGACTATAGGATGGGGCACAGGAGACAAGCGATATTCCACATATCAGGGAAATGGAGGGCGCAAGATACGTTCTCGATTGGAATAGTCAACCGTGGCTCCGCGAATCCCTTTGCTTCTTGGATGCCGCGTTCCGTTCGGCGTTGCGGCTTTCGGCCGGCCAAACGGCCCGTCCGCACCGCGAATCCGGCGACGGCGGACGCCCACGGGAGAATTCCACACAGTCGTGCTAGACGGTGGACTGCCCATGCCCGATACCAGTCGTCGCGTCGCGAGCTTCACTGAATCCGTCATTCGCCACATGACCCGCCTGGCCAATGCCCACGGGGCCATCAACCTGTCGCAAGGGTTTCCCGATTTCGACCCGCCCGAGGTGCTCAAGCAGGCGGCCGAGCACGCCGGCCGGCACGGGCCCCATCAGTACGCGGTGACCTGGGGCGCACCCGCCTTCCGTCAGGCCCTGGCGCGCAAGCAGTCCCGATTCACGGGCCTGGACATCGACCCGGACGCGAACATCGTAGTCACTTGCGGCAGCACGGAAGCCATGATGGCCGCGATGATGACCGCCTGCAATCCCGGCGACCGCGTGATTGTCTTTTCACCTTTCTACGAAAACTACGTGGCTGACACCATCCTGTCGGGCGCTGAACCGATCTACGTGCCGCTGCACCCGCCCGACTTTCGCTTCGACGAGGCCGAGCTGCGGGCCGCTTTCGCCCGGCGACCCAAGGCGATAATCCTGTGCAACCCCGCCAATCCCACGGGCCGGGTCTTCACCAGAGGCGAACTCGAATTGATCGGTCGGCTTGCCACGCAAGCAGACGCCTTCGTGATCACCGACGAGGTCTACGAACACATCGTGTTCGCGCCCCACCAGCACACCTATTTTGCGGCCCTGCCAGGTCTGTTCGATCGCACCATCACCTGCGGATCGCTGTCCAAGACCTACTCGGTGACTGGCTGGCGGCTGGGCTATGTCATTGCGGCACCGGCCGTGATCGCAGGTGCGCGCAAGGTGCACGACTTTCTCACCGTGGGGGCAGCGGCGCCGTTGCAGGAAGCGGCGGTGGCCGGCCTGAATCTGCCCGACAGCTACTACAGCGAGCTGCAAGCCAGCTACAGTGCGAAGCGCGAGCTGTTCCTGGGATTCCTTCGACAGACAGGTCTGCGCTTCACCGAACCCGAGGGCGCCTACTACGTCCTGGTAGACATTGCAGAATCAGGATGGACCGACGATCGGGCCTTCTGCGACTGGCTGGTCAAGCAGGTCGGCGTGGCCGCAGTCCCGGGCTCCAGCTTCTTTCACGAGCCGGTTCGTAATCTGATTCGGTTTCACTTTGCCAAGCGGCCTGAGACCCTGGAAGCGGCCGGGCAGCGGCTCATCGGTCTGCGCGAACGTGCCGCGCAGGCGCGCGAACGCGTGTAGCCGCGCGGGGCGAGGAAGCCCTCGCCCCGTGACAGAGACTTGGCTACTGGAACGACACAGAAGTTACGCAGAAGTCGAACGAGCCAGCGGTCGTAAGCGAGCTGGCCTGGAATTCGATCTTCGCTGTCTTGGGCGCGCCCGCCAAGGCCGTGCCGGTGTTGTCCCAGCACTTGGTGTTGAAGGTAGTCCAGGGAATGGTTTGGGTGGCTGTGGTCATCTTGGCGCAGTAGTCCGCGCCGCCCACATTGGTTTGGATGCGAAGATCCGCGCCGGTAGGGAGACTGGTGACCGCGATGGACACACCCGATCCTGAAAGCTGGAGCTCCACGACGCTGGTGAGCGTGGTGTCCGGCGACAAGTTGAAGCCGAATCCAGCACCATAAACCGAGTAGGCGGGCGGATCCTGTGCACCCGTCACCCCCGCGGCACAGAGACTGTTTGCCGACAAGCAGATTGACGACGTCTTTCCGTCACTGTACGTGAAATCGTAGCCAGTATAGGTTCCGGACACGCACTTGCCATTGGGGCAAGAGATACCGCCGGTGCTCTTGGGCACAGGCGTGCAAGTGGTCACGGCCGTGGATCCGCCCACGGGAGGCGTGGAGGTCGTGCCGCCAACCGGTGGTAGGCTGGTCGTGCCGCCGACCGGTGGCAGGGAAGTCGTGCCGCCGACCGGTGGCAGGGAGGTCGTGCCGCCCATGGGAGGCGTAGTGGTCGTGCCGCCCTCCGGCGTGCCACCTTGAGGCGGGACATAGCTCGAACCACCCGAAGACGTGCCGCCAATCGGCGGAACGTAGCTCGAGCCACCCTGAACATAGGTCGAGCCGCCAACTGAAACATAAGTCGAGCCGCCTGTCGGGGCGTGAGTCGTGCCACCCTGAGGGGTCACGTTGCCGCCATTGCCACCCGCGGAACTGTTGCCTCCCCCGCTCGATCCCCCGTTATTGTCCGACGGTGCAGGCAGGCAGTTGGTCGTGCCCAGAAAGAGCAAGCCAACGCAGCTGACTCGCGCGAGAGCCCAGGCTGCGCTACAAAGCGATCGATTGAAGTCTAGTTTTCCGGTCATGGTTCCCTCTCTTGCCGCCAGATGGATTGTGGCGAACTCTTAACAACGATGGTGAAAGAAACGTGCAACAACTGCCACGGAGTCTGGGGCGAAATATAGATCATTTCACGCAGATCCTGCATTCAATCAGCCGCGCTTGCGCAGGACGCCAAACACTCCCATGGCGCAGAAGGACGCGGCGGTTTCATCGGAAAGCTATCGCCGCGAGCGCGACTCAGTTGCGGCTCGCGTGGTCATGTACTTCGATCGCTTGGAGGTATGCCGTTAGGGTCGTGACTGCCACTTCTTTGCCCCAGCCTTGCAGCTCGACGTAGGTACCGTTGCTGGCATGTCAGGCTGGCGAGCCTGGATTGTGTAGGCCGGGTAGGCCAAAAGCAACTGCCTGCCCGTGCTGGTTGTGAATTCCTCCAGTGCCGGCAGGTGGTACAATCGGCCCGTGCCGACGCCCATACACAGAAGAATGCGACCTAAGGCGACGGGGACTGTGCCCTGTCTTCTGGCCGCGCTGGTCTTGGCCCTGGCCAGTCCCGCGCTCGCCGACGACGGCGCCACCGAGCAAGCCAGGCAGCACTACGAGATCGGGACCCAGCAGTACGATCTCGGCCATTGGGACGATGCGATCCGAGAATTCGAGAAGGCCTACGAGCTGCGGCCCGACCCCAGCTTCCTTTACAATCTGGCGCAGGCCTACCGCCGCAAGGGTGACCCCAAGCGGGCGCTGGATCTCTACAAGAACTATCTGGCCAAGGTCCCCAAGACTCCTCAGCGCCCTGAGATCGAAGAGAGAATCAAGAGCCTGCAGAAGCAGATCGAGGAGGCGGCCCCTGCCAAGCCCGCCGCGCCTGCGCTGGAACCGACAGTTACATCCCCTGTGCTGCCTGCGAGCCCAGCGGAGGTGCCAGCCCCAACCGAGGCGTCCGCGACGTCTGCGCCGCAGGTCAGCCCAAGCCCAGCGGCCTTGCCTGCGACCAGCCCGGTTTCTCCGCCGGCCCAGCCGACCGGCCCAGCTCCTGCGACTGCCAGCGAAAGCAAGAGCACCCCAGCGTCCGTTGTGGCCAAGGCCAGCGAGCCTGCACCGCGAGGGCGCGGCCTTCGCATCGCAGGCATTGTCTGCGGTTCCGTCGGAGTCGCCGCCATCGTAGTGGGTGCCCTTTATGGGGCGCAAACGCAATCGCTGTCGCACAAAGTCGCCACTGCTGACCAGTTCAATCCGAAGGACGATTCGGCTGGCGCGGCCGCGCAGAAGTCGCAGGGGTCCTACCTTTTCGTGGGCGTGGTCGCCACGTTGGTCGGTGGCGGCCTCTACTACTATGGCTGGCGAGCGGCACGCGAAACACCCTCGCGGGTGAGCGTGAGCCCGGTGGTGGGCCCCGGAACCGCGGGGCTGGCGGCCATGGGGGTGTTCTGATGGCAATCGCGAAGCCAAGCTTCGATCTCCTGTTGACGCTCGGCTTGCTGGCTGCGCTGTCGTGCAAGTACGATCCCCATCCACCCAATGGAGCCCAGAAGTGCGCCGGTACAGACGCCGGAAAGCAATGTCCCACTGGATACGAGTGCCGAGCCGGCCGGTGCTACAACACCCCGGCCGATGCCAGCGAACCTGGGCTGGACGCAGCCCAGGCCAGTGACGGGCCGGGCAGCAGCGGAAGCGACGTCGGGACCGGCACCGATACCGGCACGGCCTGTGGCGGACTCAATCGGGCCTGTTGTGCCAACAAACAGTGCAACGCAGTCGAAACCGTGTGCAACGACACCGAGGTCTGCGTCGCCTGCGGCATCACCGGCCGGCCTTGCTGCGCCAACAACGCTTGCCCTGGCGTTGGCTCGATCTGCAACGCCGCAGGCAACTGCGTCGTGTGTGGTTCCAGCGGCTACGTCTGTTGTGCCCTCAACACCTGTTTGGGTAGCAACACCGTCTGTTCCGCCGGCAACTGCGTTCCCTGCGGAACGGCGGATCAGCAGTGCTGCACCAACAACGCATGCAACGCCTCGCTGGTGTGTTCCAGTGGAACCTGCCGGCAGCCAGGCCTCGATGGCGGAAGCGCGACGTCGACGGTGACGTCGACCTTCACGCCGTACGACGCGGGAATAGCGACGTCCACCGACACCACAACCAAGACGTCCACCAAGTCAACCACGGGTACGAAATCGCAGACCGGGAGCGGCTCGGCGACCGCCACGTCCACCGCGACCACGACCGCCACAGCGACCAAAGCTGATGCTGGGAGCGATGCCTCCACCTCGACCAGCATCACCACCGTGAAGACCCTTCCCCGCACCGGCATCATCACCGGAATCGGCACCGTTTTTTCTGTATCGCCCGGCCTGCCTTCAGCCCAGTAGATGAAACTCCGCCAGTGCGCGCGCGAGCTCGCGAAACGCGGCCGCGCGATGAGAGAGCCGGTTCTTTCCATCGAGCGGGATTTCGGCCATGGTGAGGCCCAACGACTCGATGAAGAAGAGCGGGTCGTAGCCGAAGCCGCCTGTGCCCTGCAAAGATTCCAGCAGGCGGCCCTCGCACGCGCCCATGCGCACGAGTTCCAGACCGCGGGCCGGGTCGACAAACGCAGCGGCGCAGCGGTAGCGAGCGCTGCGCTTTTCCGTCGGGACGCCCAGCAGCTCGCGCAACATCTTCTGGTTGTTTCGCGCATCATCGCAGGGCTCACCACTCCATCGCGCCGAGTACACGCCCGGGGCTCCGTGGAGAGCATCCACTTCGATGCCCGAATCGTCGGCCAGGGCCGGCAATCCGGTGGCGGCTGCTGCCTGGCGCGCCTTGCATAGGGCGTTGCCTTCGAAGCTGGGCTCGTCCTCGACGAGCGCGCACGCGGACGCGACCTCGTCGACGGAAACCAGATCCCAGGCCAGGCCCGCATCGGCCAGCAGAACGCCGATTTCGCGCAACTTGTGCCGGTTGCGGCTGGCGACCACGACCCTCACGGGAGCTTGGCCGCCTGCAGAGCTTTCTGCTGGAGAGCAAAGAGCTGTTTCGCACCCACGCTGGCCAGAGCCACCAGCTTGGCGTAGTCGTCGGCGGAAAAGGGCTCTCCCTCGGCCGTGCCTTGGATCTCGATGAATTGGCCAGCGTCGGTCATCACGAAATTGAAGTCCACGTCGGCCGCCGAATCTTCTTCGTAGGCCAAATCCAGGCGCGGCTCGCCGGACACCAGGCCCACCGACAGCGCCGCCACTGCCCGGCGCAGGGGATCGTGGGCCAACTTCTCGCTCTTCACCAGCCGTCGCAGGGCCAGGGCCAGCGCGACCCATCCCCCGGTGATGGCCGCTGTGCGTGTGCCGCCGTCGGCCTGGATCACGTCGCAGTCCACTGTCAGTTGACGCTCGCCCATATGCGCAGTCCGCACCGCCGCGCGCAGAGCCCGGCCGATGAGTCGCTGGATCTCCTGGCCACGGCCGCCCGGATTGCGGCCGGAGCGCGTATGGGTCGAGCGCGGGAGCATGGCGTATTCGGCCGTGACCCAACCCTTGCCCTGCCCGGCCAGAAAAGGTGGAACCTTGTTCTCGACGGTGGCGGTGCAGATGACCTTGGTCTCGCCGAACTCGACCAAAGCCGAGCCTTCGGCGTAGCGGTTGCAATCCGGCGTGATACGGATGGCGCGCAATTCGTCAGGTCGTCGGCCGTCAGGTCGCATGATGGGCAGGAGGATCCCTGTCCCCTGGCAGCCTGTCAACAAGTCCACCAAAGGCAGCATTGCGACTCCCTCGCCGCCCCTCATCCATTGTCCTGCTCAAGGCTCTCGATGTTGAACCTTCACCACCTCTGTCAGCTCTTCGCCAATCGCAAGCAGCCATCAGAACCAGCCGCCAAACCCCATGCGAAACTGCGGCGAACGATAGCCTGGGACCTTGGATGGATATGTGCAGTCCGGATATGGCGAACAGTCGTCCTCGGTAATCAACTGGTCGTTGAACTTTCCTCCAGTGAGGCCAATCGTATATCCGGCGGACAGAAAGAAGACGAAATGCCGGGCAGTTCTCACCTCCAACCCAGCCACATCGAGATTGAGCCATAGCGAAGGATCCGGCGCTCGATTGGAACCGGTGGCACGGGAGATGCCCACGCCAGAGATGAAGCGCACCGTCGACGCTGAACCTCCAAGAGCCAGCTTCTGCATGAGCGAATACTGCTTCCCTGTAATGCCAGTGCCAATGCCGACTTCCCTACTCGTGAACGGAACCGGCGACAATGCGTACGTGAAACCGAAGTACCCGACCGCTGAACCCAAACCGACGTTCAGCGCAAGGACGCTCCGCCAGCTGTCCCATCCATGAGCAATCGGGTCTGGCGGAGGTGGCGGCGGGGCGGGCTCATACCGCCCTGTCCATCTGTCCACCGGAGTACTCTGCGCGTTTGCATAGCCGGCGGCCGGAAGCATGAATGTCACCAAAGAGAACGCATTGATCCGCGAGCTATGCATGAGACTGCCAAGAGCAAGACAGATGCCAAAATCGAGGTCCCCGCGGCGAGCGATAGCCTGGACTGGGCGCGGCCGGCGGGTGTGATCGAGATCGCACAGAAGCTCGCCCCGGTCTTATCCGCCCGGCAAGGATGCTGTAGATTCTCTACCATGCCATCGACCCCTGGTGCCGCGGACCCGCCTCTGGCGGCGGACCTGTCCGCGGCGGAATCCGCGCGCCCAGTTCGGCGGCGCGTGCGTCGACTGGCTGACCACGCCGACATCGTGGTGGCCGCGCTGCTGTGCTCCGCGCTGGCGGTGATTCTGTGGAGTCAGGGCGGCCAGGACGATTGCTACATCACCTACTGGGCGGCCCGAGCCCTGGCCGAGCACGGACAGATCCTCAACTACAACGGGCTGCGCTTGGAACAAAGCTCGTCGCTTTCGTTGGTCCTGGTGCTCGCGCTGGTCTACCGACTGACGCCTCTGTCTATGCCCGCGGCCGCGTATTGTGTCTCGCTGGGCGCTGGCGTGGCGACCATGCTGTTGGCGGTGCGGGTCGGCCGGCGCATGGGCCTAGGCTCACGCGCCGGTCTGGTGGCCGCTCTCGGCACCTTCGGGTGCTTCAGCTACTGGGCCACCAGCGGGATGGAAACCACCCTGACCACAGCCGCTGCTCTGTGGTTCATCGACGAGTGCGCCCGTGCGACAGAAGAGTGCAAGCGCTGGCACTGGCTGCGCTTCGGGGCCGCGGCGTTTCTGTTCGCGGCGGCCCGTCCCGAGGCGCCCCTCTTGCTCGTCGGTCTGGCCCTGCTTGCCATCGTCCTCGCGGTGGTCTCGCGGCGCTCCGGGGCGCAAAGCGCGTGGCAGGCCGTCGCTTTCCCGGTGGGCCGCGCGGCCGTGGCCATGGGCGTGGTGGGATTACTGTTCGGATTTCGCAAACTCTACTTCCATGCCTGGTGGCCCAATCCCGCGCTCATGAAGGTGGGCGGGTTCAATGCGCAGGACGGGGCACAATACCTGTGGGACGAGGGGCTGGCATTCGGCGCATTTCCCCTGCTGCTCTTCGTGGCTGGCCTTGCCGTGCTGGTGGTGCGGCGGGCTCGGGGCGCGGGCAATGCGACCGCCGAGCTGGTGGCCAGCTTGGGCCTGGCTCAGCTCACGTTCCTGGTGGCGAGCGGTGGCGACTGGATGCAAGGGGCAAGGTTTCTGGCGCTCATCGTGCCCCCGCTGGTTCTCACCGGATTCTTGGCCCTCGAGCAATTCGCCCCGGCGGCGTCGGGACGGGCCGGACTGGCGGCCCTGTACGCAGCAGCGAATCTGGTGTTCGCAATCCAGCTTCTGCATCAGGGGGCGGTGGAGGGCCAGCCGCTGTGGACCATGGGCGGGGTCTTCACCCGCTTCGATGCGCGGGTGAAAGACCCCCACCAGTTTTCACGGGTGGAGCTGCTCAACAAGATGCACCGCCGCGACGCCGTCACAGTCAGCGAGTTGTTGCCAATCGCGGACGCCCTGGTCGCGCAGGTGAAGACGCGGCCCATTCAGGCGATGACCGGGCAGGCCGGAATGACGGCCTACCATCTGGCGTCCAAGCATTTTGGCAAGGTCAACATTCTCGACCTGTGGTCACTCACCGACCGTCGGCTTTTCGACTGCTTTCCTCGCGACACGGTATCGGCCGGCAAATGGGGCACCTTCATCGGCCCGGATCGCCCGCTGCGGGAGCACGAGCAGATCACCCAACGCTGCGGGCTGCCTTTGCCCGACATCGTCTACAACGCAGTCCTAGACGATTACCTGCTCCCGCTGTTTGCACAGCTCGACTACGTTGTCGTGTATCACCAGGTGGGCCGGATCAAGAACTCCGAAGGGCAAAAGTTCTTCCCGGCCAATGAGGAAGCCGATGGCTACGTCGCGGTCAGACGGGATCTAGCGCTGGCAGCGGGCCTGCAGCAAAAGCCCATCTGGCATTGGGATCTCAATCCACCGTAGCTCCACAACGTTACCACCACATGCTGGCGGCGACAGTAAAGGTATGTCGGTCGGGCTGGCGAGGCAGCCAGAGATTCCCTGACTGACCGTAGGGAAAGGGAAGGCTCGCGCTTGGGCTGTTGAAGGTCCAGCTTCCGTACCAATAGTACTGGTACTGGATCATCACCTGCTCGCGTGTGACGAACGCCGTGCGGAAGATTAGCCGCGGAGACACAACCCAGAAGTCGTGAGTGCGGTCGTCCATGTTTGGCTGAACCGAGTCGAAGCGAACACCGCCAGACATGAAGGTCAGCGGCGTGTAGAGCCACTGCGTGCCCAATTTCAGCTTGCTCTTGCCCACAAGCGCCGTGCTCCTCTCGTCCGTCGCGGCCAGGCCACTGATACGGTTGTACATACCGAAAACCTGGACCGTGAAGTCCGTGCCTTGTCCCCACCACTCCTGCGGCCGGAGGAGAAAGGCCGCCAAACTGAACGTGTACTGGAAACCGATACTGTTGACCGTGCTGTCGCCGTGACTGTTCGTACTGCCGGTATAGTTGGCCTGGTACTGCCATCCGCCTTGAGAGTGAAGGACCTCGATTGTGTCTGACAAGACGCCCACGTTTGCCGTCTTGATGGAGGAGAATCCGAGGTAACCGTCGCCAAGCCATCGACCGTCGAGTCTCAGATCGACGCCCAGGATCCGCATGCGGCCATCCCTGGCTGCGTAGGACAGACCCGGGCTGGCATAGTCCGTGGGCTTCTGGGCCGAGAGGGGATCGTTCAGGTCGGTCCGCATCGCGTCCATCGTCCAGGTGAACATGCAGTGGCCTGTCAATGTGAGCACCTGCGCGAACACCCCGCCAATGTGGCCGTGGGCCAACATGGTGGTTCCCATCTGTGCGTGCCCAGGAAAAGGCTGCCACGATGGGTAGGGTGACTTAGTCCACTGCTGCACATCCATCTTGGCGCCGCCGCCTCCCTCTGCAACGAGCCTGAAGTTGTCGGCTAGGTCAAAATTGAATGTGCCGGTGGCGCCGGCGATGCGGGTGCGGCCAATCAGGTACGTGTCGTAGGCCCCGCCATCGTACTTGCCCATGGCGCCGTAGCGGTCCCCGAATATGCCCACGTTCCACACCATCATGCCGACATCGCCGAGAGCGTCGGGAAAATTGAGAGTGACGAAAGCCCGGTCAATGCCGAGCTGGTCCTGCAGCTCGCGCCAGCCACCCGAGGTGATGTTGTAGCTGGCAACCGCCATGGTCATGGTCACGCGGTTGTTCCCATACTGGAAGAGCATCTCGCCCCAGGGCCCGGGGTTGTTGTTGGTGAAGCTCCATGTGGTGTAGTTCGAATCAGGCGTCACGGGCGGGGCGTGGAACTGAATCCCGCGGCCAGACTCGGAATCCATGCTCAGTCGCATGGGACCGCGGAAGAAGCCGTGAAACCTGAAACCCCAAGTCGGGGTGGGCGTCTCAGGCAGCGAGGACGGACCCGTCGAAGGACCAGCAACCGAGGTAGTCTGAGGAGAAAGCCCGAGTTGGGTGGCGTTTCCTCGACGCCTGGGCTGCGGGCTGGCGGCCGCCGCTTGTGTCGCGCGAACACCCGCAGCCGGGGCAGCCGCAGCCGACGACGTTTCGTCATCATTCGCTGACGGAGAACCGGCTTGGGCAAACGCGGCGCTGCCCACAGCCAAGCAAGTCACAAAGCTGAGGGAGGTGGAAAGGCGGCACGGGACAAGTCGGTTTCTCGGAGGGGTGGTCGCTGTGGGGCGAGCCTGGTTGAGCATCCGCCCTGGTTGGGTCATTTCGCACATTTCCGACGTCCACCACATCACCCCCAACTGCCGCTCTCGTCAAGTAGCCGCCAGACGGCCTTTTCGTCTCTCAGGGGAGGCTGATAGCCGACAGGCAGAACTTGAAATTGAGCCAGGCCTCTTCGGACAACAGCTGCAAGGCGAAGTAGTCGATCTTGGTGAAGTCGGTCAGGCGTGGACCACCAGATCTCCAGCAATCTTCGAAATCAGAAGACTTCACGCTCGCCCCGGATTGGTAGTTGGCCACGCAATACGCCCGCTCGGCCGGATCGCCCGCGCGATGGGCGACCAGTCGGTAGTGGCCGAGGTTGCCCCGGAATTCGAAGGCGATGCTCGATCTTGCGCCGCCGCCCCAGGCTTTCTGATCGTCGCGCGTGTGCCACATCATGAGCACGCCCCAGTTGGTGTCCCAGTCGCACCTCTTGGGCTGGCCGGCCTCGTCCACGCACGCGAGTTGGGGCGTCTTGCCGCTTGTGCACAGCGCCCCATCATCAAAGTAGAGATGGTTGGCCGAGGCATAGGCGCGCTTTGAAAAGGTAGTCCCCGAACCGCGAAGAACTCGAATCGGGCCCGTGGCACCGCCGACCAGCTCGCCGTTGCGACCGATGGTCAGACGGCGCGGGCCAGGCGGTGCAGGCGCAGGCGCGTCGTCCTCGGCGGAAGATGCGGTCCAAGTGCCAGGCCCCAACTCGGGTATGGCGGCGGGAGTCTCAGGCCTCGCTTCGAGGCTCTTTTCTCTCGCGAAGTATGCGAGAGGGCGAGCTGCGCTCTTCCTGTTGGGAGCGCCTCTCTTGCGCTCAGCGCGAGCCACCGAACCTGGGGCAGCGGCCGATTGGGCCTCGGTCTTCTCCGGGCTCTCGGCCGCGGCGGCCCGCGCGGGCGTGGCTTGTGCCCCCGGGGGGACAACCAAGTCGCCCATCACCACACTGGCGGTGGCCGTGTCCACGTCGAGCCTATGTCCAGCGCGCACCGGGGTGGGGTCGTGCAGCGGATCGCCGCTTACCATCACTTCCCCATCTTTCACCCCCAAGCTAAAACGGCCTGGCCCGGGCGCCCAATCTACCTCGAAGCGAGTCCCGGTCACCCGCACTTGCAAAGGTCCGGTCAGCACTTCCCAGCGACACCCGGGACGGTGAACCACGGACAGACCCGCGTGGCCACTCGTCAGCGCCAGCTGGGCCCCGCGCCAGAATCCCAACCCGCGCACCCGGCCGGAACTGCCCTGCCCCAGGGTGATGCGCGTGCCGTCGTCAAACGCGACCACGCACGCGCGATCTGCAGGAACCGACATACTGCCATCCGAGGCCGGCGAGCAGCCCTGCGCTTGCCATCCCAGGGTACGGCCCGCTGCCATCCAGAGGGCCAGGCCCGCAAGGGCTGGAACAGCGAAAACCCACCAGCGCCGTCGCAGAAAGCTTGGCCTTCCGGCAAGGGCCCGTTCGATCTCGGCCCATTGCCGGAGATCGGCAGGCTGCTCCTCTGCCGCGCGCGCGGCGAGGTCACCCAGGGCGTGACAGCGGGCCTCGCCCGCGTTCATTGAATCTTGTGGTTTGGTCAACTGGTCCCTCCCTGGCTCAGCAAACCCGCATAGGACGCGAGGGCCGGCTCGGATTTCATGCGCGAGTCGACCCGCAGGGCGAGACGAGCTAGGCGCCGCTTGACGGTGGAGAGGCTCATTCTGTGAGCGGCTGCCACCTCGTTCATTTCCATCTTCTCGACGTAGCGGGCGACGAACAGCGAGCGATCCTCTGCGCCCAGGCTGTCCAGCAGTCGGTAAAGCGCACGGACCGCCTCACGCGCCTCATCCGCGACACCGGGCAGAACAGCGCCCGGCCATTCATCGGTCGAGTTCAAACCCACAATCGCCCGGATGCGACGGCGCCTGGCCTCGTTGCGGGCCACACCCAGGGTGACGCCGATGATGAAGCCCGGCAGGGCCGCAGGCTCGCGCAGTTCATCGAGGCGCTTGAACACCCGCATGAACGCCTCCTGGCAGATGTCAGGGTGATCGGGGCCCGGCCCGAAAAACCGCCTCACCAATCGCTGCACCAGGGGTGCGTATTTCTCCCAGATGGCCCGGCAAGCCCGCCGGTCACCGCCGCGCGCCGCACGCACGAGCGACCCATCGCCGCCGTCCGGTTCATCGGGGGCAGGCTGCGACGAGAAGGGGGAGCGCACCATGGGACGAAGCACCGTTCGTATGCCATCCTGTCGAAGATCGGTTCCTTGTGCAATGCCGCCGAGCCGCAGAAGTCGCAGAAGTGTGCGATCCGAGCCCGGCGCGATGTCAACTCCGTGTGGGTTGAAGTTCGTGCTGTTCTCAGGGGTTTCAAATCGTGTTCGGTGAACGAACGGCAAATGGAGAGTGCAGTCCATTTTCAGTCTTCCTCGCTCCTCGTCGTTCACCCTGGGGCTGCGCCAGCCCCAACAATTCCCGACCGATTCGCGCCAGTTTGCGCAATCGGCTGAATACCGTTCGCCTTGTGATCCCCAAGCTCTCGGCGATCTCGACCTGCGACATGCCATGCACGTAGTGCAGGACCGCGACTGTGGCACCTGCCTCGCCACAGCGCTCCAGCACCGCGGCCACAAACTCGCGATCCGCATGCCACCCTTCTGCCGATCCCGCCCACGAAGGCCGCGCCTGCAGGGACGCGGCCGCGCGGGTCTGAGTCTTGAGCTTGCCGATCTGATTCAGACAAACATTGGTCGACACACGGTACAGGTAGCGTCGACCATCGTCGTCGTTGGGGAAGCGCGGCCCCCGCGTCAGCACACGCACGAATACCTCCTGGGTTGCATCTCGCGCCGCCGCCGGCGACTGCAACATCCGCCGACAGTGGCCGTAGATCGCGGGAGCGTACTTCTCATACAGGTCAGCCAAGCCAATCTCGCTGTCAAGGCTCGCACCGGCGCTCGCGAGAAGTTCCGAACCGGTGGGTGCGGGACAGGTGTCGCTTTTCGCGAGACTGGCTTGGGTTCCGCCTGCCATCATGACGACTCACAAGGGCGGGACGGCGTTGCGGACCAGGTCGACGAAGTACGACTGGAACCACACGCCGGCTTGGGGTGCGCCCGGCGCGCTTTCATCGGATGCACATTCCGCATCGAAACGCGGCTGTGTCGGGTCGGAGA
>Ga0265316_10000321_pt1 | contig 53243 bp, 47 predicted proteins | sample 4522metaG_FD_202092 | JGI IMG/M metagenome (GOLD analysis project Ga0265316, IMG submission 202092) | Rhizosphere microbial communities from Carex aquatilis grown in University of Washington, Seatle, WA, United States - 4-5-22 metaG | ecosystem: Host-associated > Plants > Roots > Rhizosphere >... | reverse complement strand
AATGCTCGACCAGCTCGAGAGCGCGCCGACCCTTCAGCAAGAGGAGGCCAAGCGCGCTGGCAAGAAGCGGGTGCGCGGGATGGCCGACAAATGACCAGTTTCGTCCTCCCGGTCCTACGCGGCCTTCCGTGGATTGCAGCCATTCTAGCCTTCCTCTTTCTCGGGAAGGCCGCCTCTGCCCAGTCTCCTCCTCAGCTGCAGCTCCGAGCGAGCGCGACGACCGTGGGGGTGGGCGACGTCTTCGAAATAGAGCTCAGCGCCACCAGCGCCGACACGATGCCCGCCGACGCGCAACTCGGAGGGACGCGCGGCTTCGTCGTGCGCGGCCAGAATCCGGCGCCGTCGCAGACGCACATCAGCATCAACGGCAACCGGATGGACCGCTACACGCTCACGATGACGTGGCAGCTCGAGGCGCAGCGCGTGGGTACGTTCCACGTCGGTCCGGCGACCGTGCTCCTGTCCGGCGCGCGCTACTCCGTGCAACCCCTGACGATTTCAGTCGTCCCCGCGGGGCAAGCGCCGCGCCCGCGCGCCTCCGCTCCCGCGCTGCCGCCTGGAATGTGGAGTCCGTTCCGATTTTCTCCTTTCGACCCCTGGAAGGGTCTCCTTCCTGGAATCGACAACGATGATCCGGGGCAAGCCTCCACGCCGCAGATCCCCATCGACCCGAAGCTTTCGCTCGAGCCGGCTCGCGGTCAGTTCTTCTTTCTGCACGCCACCGTCGACAAGACGACGGCGGCCGTCGGCGAACAAGTCACCTACAGCGTCTACGCGTATGCCGACACCGGGGAGCGCGCCGACGTCGACGGGGAAGCCGGGCACGAGTCGACGGCGGCCGACTTCGTGAAGCATCCGCTGCTACGCGAAGATCAGGACCCGCCTCGGGTGGGGTATGCGATCGCCGGCGGCCGAACGTGGGAGGTCAAGCTCCTTCGTCGCTGGGCGCTTTTTCCCTTACACACCGGTGACCTGACCATCGGCCCGATGCGCTTGAACGTCGTTCGCCCGCAGAGCGCGTCGGGACCGGCACGCACCGCGGAGACCGTCGTCGTGCACGTCACCGAGCCGCCTCTCGCGGGGCGCCCTCCCGGTTACACGCTCGGCGATGTCGGCCACTTCTCGCTGACCGCCCAAGTCTCGCCTCGTGAGATCGAAGAGGGCGGTGCAATCGGCGTCCACGTCGAGCTGTCGGGAACGGGGAACATGCCCGCCGCAATCACGCCACCGGCGCGCGCCGGCGTGGAATGGCTGACGCCCGAGGTGCACGGAGAGCTCGCGGCGATGGGCCACGACGCGTGGGGAGGCAAACGGACCATCGACTACGTCGTGCGGTTGCGGCGCCGCGGCGTCGTCGATCTCGGCGAACTTACGCTACCGTTCTGGGATCCGGAACAGCGGGGATACGGTGTCGCACGGGCATCCCTCGGGGTCGTGCGCGTCTTACCGTCGGCGGCCGGCGCGAACGCGTCCGCCGATCCCGCGCGCGAGACACTGCCTGGCCTCCCCGCGGTGCGCGACCGGTTGGAAGGGCCCCGGGGTCCGCGCGCGCACGCCGACGACTCCCCCGTCTTCTGGATTGCCGGCGTCGGCGCGTGGCCGCTTGCGTTTGGTGCGGTGGTGGCGGGTCGGGCTGCGGGCCGGCGCGCCCTCGCCGCATGGCGAAATCGGCGCGCCTCGCCGGAAGCGGAGCTGCGAGAGCGCCTGGAAGCCGCCATCGAGGCATGCGGCCGCACCGACGCGCGAACTGCGGATGCGGCCATCGCGCGCGCGCTCGAAGCGGCGGCGCTGGCGCACGCCGGGGTGAACGTGCGCGGCGCGGTGGCCGCCGAGGTGATCGCGCGCCTCGAACGCGCAGGAGTGGCGCGTGCCTCCGCATCGCGCGTAGCGGCCCTCCTGCGCGAGTGCGAGGGGGCCCGCTTCGCCCCTGAGGCCGCAGACATCGCGTCGGCGCGGGATCGGTGGGTGCGCGCCCAGGGAGCCATCCGAGGCTTGGAGACCGGGGGATGAGGCGGCTCGCGCGCGCCCTTTTCCTCGCTCTGGTCGGTGCTCTCGCGGTCCTCTTCGTCGCCGCACCGGTGCGTGCGGACGACGAAACGGACGCGCTCTTCGCGTCGGGAGCCGCCGCTCTGAAAGAAGGCCGCCCGCAAGACGCGATTGTCTCGCTCGAGGCGCTCGCCGACCGAGGGGTCATCGACGCCGTCGCGAGCTTCGACCGCGGGCTGGCGTATGCGAAGCGTGTCCAAATTGGCGCCGAGTCTCCCGGCGATCTCGGGCGCGCAGCGCAAGGTTTCGAGGAGGCGCGCGAGCTCTCGCGTTCCCCGCAGCTCGTCGATGACGCGTCCCGCGCGCTTACCGTGATTCGGTCGGAGATTGCGCGACGTCGCGTGCACGCGGGCGAGCCCGTGGAGATCGATCCCGGGAAGTCGCTCGGAAGGACCGTCGCGGGCCTGCTCTCCGAAGACACCTGGAGTGGCCTTGCCGTGGTCGCCTCGGCGACGCTCTCCATAGCTCTCTTTCTGCGCATCCTGGGCCGCGCGCGCCGCGCTCGCATTTCGGGTGGCGTCGCGGCCGGGATCGCGACGCCGGTCCTCGCGCTCGCTGTGGCGATGGCGCTCGCTGCGCGCCACGATCGCATCCACCTGCGCGAGGCCGTGGTCGTCGTCGAAAATGCGCGGCCCTTGGACGAGCGAGGCATCACGATACCCGGCGCGACCCGCCTTCCCGAGGGCGTTCGCGTGGAGGTGATCGAAACGAGCGGATCGTCGAGCCGCGTGCGTTTCGGCGCGGTCGAGGCTCGCGTCCAGTCGAGCGCGCTGCGCGAGCTCGCACGCCCGGAGTAGCGTTTACCAGACGCTTGCGACGGAAACTCCCCCGTAGGCGGGCGCGACGACCGGCACTACGCGTATTCCAATCGAGGTTGTCCGCGCGGCCGGTGCCGTTAGCCACAGGACGGCCCCGCCGACGACGGCCGCGGCGCCCGCGGCGAACCCGATCGTCGATACCGTCGCGGCGTCTTTGGCGTCGCTGGTCAGCGAGAGGCCCGGCGCGAAACACTTGGTCGACGTCGAGCAATTCTTTGGTTGGAGCGCCTCGTTGTTCTTGGAGATCGCGACGAGGCCGAAGACGGTCCCGACGGCGACTCCCGCCACGCCCACACCGAGCGTGGCGATTCCGATCGCTCGCTGGGTGGACCCCGTGGTCGACGCGGGCTGTTCGGGGGTCGCCGACGACTCCAGCGTTGCGGGCCGATTCGCTTGCGGCGTTGCGACCGGCGACGGCGGTGCGGGCGCCGGTGCGTCCGCCATGGCGACCGTCACCTTGGCATCCGCCTGCTTCGCCGCCACCTCGGTATTCGTTGTCCATGGCACTTTGCCCGGCGCCCGCGCTTCGATGACGTGCACCCCGGGGTCCACGGGAATCGCCGAGCCGTACTCGGCGCGGCCCACGACGATCCCGTCGCGTTTGACTTCGAGGCCGGCCACGTCGCTCTCGGACGGCACGGCGATGGTCAATCGCGCGAGTGCGGTCTCCAGCGCTGCGGCTCGCGCCACTGCTTTCCTCTCGACGTCCGTCTTTCCGGCGGCGTTTGCACGCGCTGCCGCGTCTTTCCAGGCGGCCCAAGCGCTTGCCGACTGACCCGCGTGCTCGTAGCACTCGGCCAGGTTGAGCAGGGTTCCACCGCTTGGAGCGAGCCGTTGGCTCTCGGCCAGTTTCGGACACGCGTCGGCGTAGCGATGCTGCGTCATGAGCTTCCGCCCTTCGTCGAAGAGCGCGGTTGCCGCGGCATCGCTCGCCTGCGCGAACGCGCTGGCGGGTATCAGGAGGGCGAGGAATCCCGCCGACAAGCTGGAAGCGAACGTTCCGGGCTTCATCCAATCGAGTCTCTCGCGGAGTCGACAGCGAGGCCAGCAAAAGCGCCTTCTTCGATCGGTAGCGCGTCGTTTCTTATCGACGCAGCGTCAAGTTCACTTGGCACAGCGGCAATTCCCGTCCGCACACGTCGTGTTCGGTCGGCCCTGCGTCTTTGTCATCGAGGAAACCTGCCCCTTCGATTGGCAGAGCGTCCTATCTCATTGGCGATTCGCCCCGTTCGACTCGCTCAGCGTCTTTCTCGTCGGTGAAGCGTCTCGTTCAAACGGCGCCGTGGCGCCGTCGGCCGGCGAAGCGACTTTTTCAGATGGCAAACAGGCTTTTCCAATCGGCGCGGTCACTTTTCCAATCGGCGATGCGTCTTTCTCAGTCGAGCGTGCGTCTCCGTCCATGAACCAGCGACGACTCGCGGCAAGGACGGCAGTGTGGGAGGCCGAGCTTCGCTCCATTCGCGTTCTTAATCGGGCACGATGCGATTCGATCGCGCAAGAAGGGTCGAGTCTTTCGTCGAAAAGGATCGAAAGCCCATCCGGCCAAGGCCATGGCGAGGCGCGCGCTCACCAAGTCGTCCGATAGGCGGGCGGCTCGTTCGCGGAGCTACTTGCCGGCGGGGGCGGGAGGTCGCGCCGAGGGCGCCCGGGCCGTCCACCGCCGGCATCTGCGTTCGGGGCGGACGCGCGGGGGTTTGCCGAGGCGGGCGCTGGCCCGACCCCCGTTGCCGCCATCGGAGGGGCGGCGTGTTCCTCGCTCGGGGCGACAGCGACTGCCACACTGGGGGCGACGGTGGGGGCCATGGTCGCCGAAGCGGTGGTGGATGCTCGGGGTTGGTCCGCGTTCGATGCCGCCGGCCGGCCTACCAGCTTCATCGAACCGGCGACTACGACCGCGGCGCCCAGCGCCGCGACAGCGACGACCGCTCCGACGGCGACCGTCCTGGATCGCGACGAACCGGCCATTTCGCTCCGGGCCCACCAGTTGCCCGTCGTCCCCCCGGACTTCCGGCGTCCGTTGGGAGACTCGGGCGCGGCGGGGACCGGCCGCCCGCCGGAGGCGATCCGGGCGATCCGGTTCGCGAGCCCACGGCTCTCCTCGGGTGCGAACGGTTCGAGCGCTGCGGCGAGCGCCGCGACCGACTGAAAACGAGACGACGGTTCCTTGTGGAGACATCGCTCGATGACATTGGCCAGTTGCGGTGGCACATCGAGGCGAATGCCGCGAATCGGTCGCGGGTGCTCGGTCAACACCTGCGCGACAAGCTCGGTGACCGACTCGGCGGCGAACGGAAGCGCGCCCGTCAAGAGCTCGTACAAGATGACTCCCAGCGCCCAGATATCGCTGCGTTCGTCCGCGAGCCGCGATGCCCGAAGCTGCTCGGGAGACATGTAGTACGGCGAGCCGAGGACCTCGCTCGTCTTGGTCAGCGCCAGATCGTCTGCCGCCGTGCTTTGTTTCGCGATGCCGAAGTCGAGCACTTTCACGAGCGGTCCGCCGTCGTTGCGCTGGGTCAGAAAGAGGTTCCGCGGCTTGAGGTCTCGGTGAATGATTCCGATCGAGTGAGCCTCGGCGACCGCGTCGCAGGCCTGGAGTACGAAGTCGATCGCGGTGTCGATCGACACCGCGCCGCCGCTCTCGATGAGCGACCCGAGATCGCGTCCGTCCAGATACTCCATCACCATGAAAGGCGAGCCGGACTCGAGGGTTCCGACGTCGAGCACTCGGGCCACATGGTCGCTCTTCAAGCGGACCGCGGCGCGGGCCTCGCGCGCGAAGCGCTCCACCAACGCCGGGATGCGCAGGGCCTCCGGGAGCATGAATTTCAGCGCGACCTTTTGGTCTAGCGTCACATGGGTGGCCGCCACGACGATCCCCATGCCTCCGACCCCGAGGATGCGATCGACTCGGTACTTACCCGCCAGGATGTCGCCGGCGCTTACGGGACCCATTCGGAAAGGGTATCGTTAATGGCCAGCCACCGCTCCCCCCAGGCGCGCCTGTCCCGCCGGCTTTGCGGATCCGCCCTGAGGCCATGCGGTCTCCCTTCGCTCACCTGCCAATCACGAAATACTTCCGCCCAGTCGCCTCGTGAACACTGACGTCGATGTGTGCGTCGAACGCTTGTCCCAACCGTTCGGGGGTCATTACGTCGCCCGGCGTGCCCGAGGCCACCGGCACTCCGCGGCGCAAGAGGACCGTCTTCGAAGCAAGGTGCGCGGCGGCGTCGAGCTCGTGCATCGCAACGACGCAGGTAACCCGACTGCGCGCCGTCACATCGAGGAGCAAATCCTGAAGTTCGAGCCGATGTCGAACGTCGAGGAACGCCGCTGGTTCATCGAGGAGGAGTACGGTCGGCCGCTGCGCAAGCGCCCGTGCCACGGCCACGCGGCGCTGCTCCCCGGCGCTCAGCGTTTCGACGCGTCGATCAACGAGAGCTTCGAGGTCGCAGCGAACGATTGCCTCATCGGTGGCCGCGCGATCCTGGGGTCCCTCTCGCATCCACCGGTCTTGGTGCGGCGCGCGGCCCATGGCAACTACCTCGCGCACACGGAACCCGATCGCGACCGCTTCGCTTTGAGGCACGAACGCCACGAGGCGCGCAAGCTCTCGGCGGTCGAGTGCGGCCACGCGGCGGCCCGCGACGAACACGTCACCGGAGTCCGGACGGACGATGCCTGCAGCGACTCGGAGGAGGGTCGACTTGCCGGAGCCGTTGGCTCCGAGCAGCACTACGAGCTCACCAGGCTGAGCACGCAGGGTCACGTTCTTCAGCGCGAAGTCGGGCATTTTGCGATAACGCGCCGAGACGTGCTCGACCAGGAGCATCTGGGGAGGGAGCGTTTTTTCAGGTCCGGCGTTGGGCGCTTCTGTCACGTTTGGCGCTGTCCTTAGTGTATCCTCTTATGTGCGCGGCACGGCGGGCGACAGCCCCCCCCAGCTCCGTCGTATCAGGAGGAGAAGATCTTGGACACGAAGCCCGAGGCAGCCGACCCGTCGTCCCCCGCTCGACCCCGACGGATCATCAAGCGGTACTCCAACCGCAAGCTCTACGATACGAAAGACAGCCGGTACGTCACGCTCCTCCAGATCGCCGAGATGGTGCGGTCGGGCGAAGAGGTGCAGATCATCGACAACAATACGAAGGACGACCTCACCGAGATCACGCTCGCCCAAATTATTTACGAGGAGCAGAAGTCACACTCGCGCAACGTGCCCCTCCAAACGCTGAAGGAGCTCATCCATACCCGCACGGAGAAAGTGCTCGCCGATCTCCGCGAAGGTCCAATCGGGCGTCTGATTCCCGGCGCCGCTGGACCCGCGACCAGCAAAGGGAGCGAGGAGAAAGCCGAGGCGGCTCAAAAGGAAATGAAACCAACGCTCGTCGACCAAGCCAAAGAGAAGCTTGAGGAAATGCAGCATCAGCTCGACGACCGGATCAAAGCGATCTTGGCGAGCTTTCGGCCTTTGCAGCAGCTCCAGCAGGAAGTGCGCCGCCTCGGCGAGCGGCTCGACGAGCTCGAGCGCAAGCTCAACGGGGGCGGGCCGCCGAATCCTTCGTGAGGGCGGCCACGAGTGGCCGGCGCGCAGGGAAAGAATGGCTACAGGAATAGGACCAGGCCTTGTCTGTTCGACCTAGCAGTGGAACCTGAGCCAAAAGGTCTACCGATGCCCCTCTCCGCGACTGTGGATGCTTCGAAGCGCGACCCGTTTGCCGACGAGGCCCTCGCGCACTTGGACGCGATGTACGGCGTTGCGTGCAAGCTGACGCGCAATCCGACCGAGGCGGAAGACCTGGTGCAAGATGCGTTCGTCAAGGCGATGCGGGCCCGCGACCAATTTCATGCGGGAACGAATCTGAAAGCGTGGCTCTTTCGCATCCTGACGAACACGTTCATCAACAAGTATCGCCGAGGCGGACTCGAGCGCTCCGTCCTCGACGGGCCCGACGCGGACCCGCTCGCTGACGGATGGGTCAGCGCCAGCACGATGCGCCATCTGCGCGATCCAGAGACGCTCGCGCTCATGCCGCTCGTCGAGCGGGAGATTCAGAACGCTCTCGACGCACTTCCAGCCGACTTCCGGCTCGCGGTGGTGCTCTCCGACGTCGAAGAATTCTCCTACGAAGAGATCGCGCAGATCATGGGCTGCCCGATCGGGACGGTGATGAGCCGCCTGCACCGGGGCCGGAAGCTTCTCCAGCGTGCCCTCTACAATCATGCCCTGGCGCTCGGCATCGTCCGAGGCGAGGAGCGAGTGGGTCCGGCGCGGCCCGCTGGAGGTCGGCACGACGGCGCCGAAGAGCGAGAGACGAGCAAGGCCGCGAACCTGGACGAGTACCGTGCGCGCAAGCGAGGTGCCGTATGAACATGCACGACTGTCGCGATCGCTCGCGAATGATCGGCCCGTACTTGGACGGGGAACTCGAGGCCGCGAAGCTCATGGAGATCGACGAGCACGTGAGCAACTGCGAGACATGCCGTGAAGAGGCGCAGCTCTTGTGCGCCACGCGAGGCTCGCTCAAGAGGGTCGTTCGCGGACCGGCGCCGAGCGGACTCCGTGAGCGAATCGGTGTGGCTATGGCGGCCGAGAGGGCGAGAGAAAACGCGCGAGCCGATGCGGGGAGCTTCGGGTCGACGTTGCCCGCGACGACTCTCGGGTCTTGGCGGACCATCGTGCCGCTCGCAACGGCGGCCGCACTCGCGCTCGTGTGGGGCGCGGCGACGCGGTCCGCGCCGCAAACGGCGGGAGAGGCGCGCGCCGGCTTGGTGGCCGACGACCTACTGGCGGAGTTGGTGGCCGAGCACTCGCAGCCGCTGCCACCCGAGGTCGACGCAAAAGGCGTTCGTCGCCTCGAACGATACGTCGGAGTGCCCGTGCGGACCGGGAATTTCGAGCGCGCCGGCGCGCATTTGATGGGCGGGCGCGTCGTCCCCTTCCACTCGCAGCGTGCGGCGATGCTGCAGTACGAGCTTGGCACGGGCGACAACGTGCAGCGGGTGAGCGTGCTCGTGTACGACGCCCAGAAGATCCGGGTGGGCACGGCGACCAATCTCGCGCCGCGCGAAGTCGGAACCGCCGAGGTGCGTGTGGGCCGCGAGAAGGGGTACTCCGTCGCGGTGACCGAGCGGGCCGGCGTGGGGTATCTCGTTGCCAGCGATCTCGATCAGGACAAGAGCGCGCAGCTCGCGGCGATGATCTACGACGATCGCTGAGTGCGACGTCGGGCGCCTGCACCGGCAGGGATGCCGTATGCTGGCGGGACGATGCGATTCGTCTACGTGATGGACTCGATGGACCGGGTCGTCCCCGACAAGGACACCACCTTTGCCTTCCAGCGGGCCGCCCAACGGCGCGGACATGTCGCTCTCCACTGCGAACCCCGGGACGTGTACGTCCAAGGCGGGGACGTATGGGCTCATGCCGGCGAGCTCACGGTGAGCGATACCAAACCCCACTTTTCTTTCGGTTCGCGGGTAGACGTGCGGCTGGCTGAGGTCGACTGCGTTCTCATTCGCAAGGATCCGCCGTTCGACAGCGAATACCTCTACGTCACGTTGATGCTCGAGAAGGCCCGCCACCGAACCCAAATCATCAACGATCCAAGAGGGCTGCGGGATGCAAACGAAAAGCTCTACACGCTCCACTTTTCGGAGCACATGCCGCGAACACTCGTGACGAGCGACCGCGCGCGTATTCATCGGTTCGTAGCCGAGGTCGGGATAGGCGTCGTCAAGCCGCTCGACGGAGCCGGCGGGAGCGGCGTCATGGTCGTTTCGAAGGCTGACCGAAACGCGAGATCGATCGTCGACTACATCACGCACGAAGGGACGCGGCACGCGATGGTCCAGGAGTTCCTTGCCGCCGTTCGTGCAGGCGACAAGAGGGTCTTGCTCCTCGAGGGCCAAATCCTCGGGGCCATCAACCGCATCGCACGCGAAGACGACGTCCGATCGAACATCCACGCGGGCGGGCGCGTCGAACCGTGCGACGTCACCGCGGTCGAGCGCGCGATCATCGCCGATATGGCGCCGAGGTTGGCTGCCGACGGCCTGATTTTCGTCGGTCTCGACTTCATCGGCGAGAAACTCACCGAAGTCAACGTGACCTCGCCGACAGGAATCCAGGAGCTGAGCCGCCACGTCGGCCGCGATGTAGCAGAGGACGTGATCGCTTGGATCGAGAGCCGGGCGTCTTGAGAGCGAGGGCGCATGTCGATAACGGTGATTGTTCGCTCGGAAGAGGGAAGCGACGCTCGCCTGACGTTCGACGGAATGCAGCGGGTGGTAATCGGGCGGGGCGCCGGTTCCGACGTGCGGTTGCCCGATCCGGGCGTGAGCCAACGGCACGCGTGTCTCGTCGCCAAAGGCTCGGATTTCTTGCTGATCGACGAAGGAAGCACCAACGGCACGTTCGTCGGTGACGTGCGGATTGCTCCGCATACGTCCCGGATCGTTCGCTCCGGCGATCGCGTACGCTTGGGTCGTGTGCTGCTCGAGCTCCGGGTCGATCAGAGCCCGGTGACCCGGGACGTCTCCGGCGCGACGCGAGAGCTCGCGCTTGCGCTCGTGTCGCGGGCGATGGCCGCGCGCGGCGAGGATTCGACCGCCCGCGTTTGCGTCGTCGAGGGCACGGACCAGGGCGCCGCACTCCCGCTCGCGCTAGAGGGGCGCGCCTACCTCCTTGGACGCGGTCCCGAGTGCGATCTTCCCATTGCGGACGCAGACGCCTCGCGGGTGCACGCCGAGGTCGAGCGCCGTGGAAAAGTGGCGGTCGTCCGCGATCTTGGAGCCAAGAACGGCACGTGGATCGGCGATCGGAGGGTCGAGGCGAATCGAGAGGTGGTGTGGCGACCGGCGCAAATGATGCGAATCGGGCGCACCGTGCTCTCGCTCGTCGAGCCCGTGGGAGATGCGCTGGCCGAGATCGAAAACGGCCCCGATGAAGAGCTTCCGCCGGCGGAGGCGGCCTCGGGAGCGTCCGACGTCGAATCGGCGTCCTCGATGGCCGAACCGGCCGCTGGCGGAGAGCGCGGAAACGCGAGCGCCGCTCCGGTGGTCGAGCGGGGGGGACAGATCCGCGCTCGACCTCGGCGCACCGGGTTCTCGATCGCGGACATCGTCGTCATGGCCGCGGCTACGGGCGTCCTGGCGCTGAGTATCGCAGGCTTGCTCTGGCTGCTTCGCGGATGACTCGCTACCGATCGGGCTCGGGCGCCGGGACTCGCGCGCCCGGCACAGCGACCGTGTCGTCGTACCGACTGGCGTTCGATTGGGCGCGCCGATTCATGCCGGGCGGATACGACTTGGGTAGCCGCTCGACCGGCACACTGGCAAGGAGCTGCTCGAGCTCCGCCGCGCTTTTCGGACGTTCGTTCAGGCGCTTTTTCAAGCACTTGATGATTGCCTGATCCAGCGCTTCGGGAATCGGCAAGTCTGGTCGTCGTTGGCGCATGGGGATCGGGATCTGACGCTGATGCAGATCGAGGAGGTCCCGGCGATGCTGGGCAATGATGGGAAGCTCGCCCGTCAGCGCCTCGTACATCATGACTCCCAGCGCATAGATGTCGGTACGAGCCTCCACTTGCGCTCCGATGCATTGCTCCGGGGCCATGTATTCGGGCGTTCCAAGTGTGTAGCCCGCTTGGGTCAGCGACTCCGCGGTTGCGAGTTTGCTCATGCCGAAGTCGAGAACTTTGGCGAGTCCGTCCTCGCAGAGGAAGATGTTGCCCGGCTTGAGGTCCCGGTGAACGACCCCCTTCTTGTGGGCGGCGTGGAGCGCTCGGCACACGTCGATGAAAATCGGAACAGCGTATCCGGGCGCGAGGATCCCGTCGCGCGCCAGCTTGTCCGCCAGCGAACGTCCGAGCAGGCGCTCCATGATGACGTAGATGCTGCCGTCCGCCATTTGGTCCAAATCGAGCACGCGGACGACATTGGGATGCTCGACGTGCACTTGAATGTAAGCCTCGCGCCGCAGCCGAGCTATCTCGCCGCCATCGCGCGCGGCCGCCCCCCGGAGGACTTTGACCGCCACTTCGTGCCCGAGCGTAACGTGTTCCGCGGCGTACACGACGCCGATGCCCCCCGAGCCGATCTTGCGCCCGATTCGATATTTGCCGCCCAGGACCGTTCCGGCGAGATCTCCGGGGGTAGCGCCCATCTCGCCGCGCAGCTCGAGACCACGCTCGAGTGCCGCGATCCGATTCCGCTCGAAGGTGCGAGAGGTTCGGTCCTCTCGCGATCGATCCCACATGAATCCTGCGCCGCCGCCCAGAACGGCGCCGAGCGCCCCGGCGACTGCGCCCGGGAGAACGCCGCCGGCAATTGCAACCATGCCTCCGCACGCCGTCGCCGCGCCGAGCGCGCCGACCAACAGGCCCTCGCGTGAACGCGACGTCGTCCAGCGCACGTCGTACACGCAGGATTCAGCACCTCGCGTGAGGCATGACTCGTGGGTGATCTCGGCGTCGCCCAAACCCCAAATGCGCGGGATGCTCGCGAGCTCGGCGGCGCGCGCGTCGCATAGGAGCTCCTCTCCTTCGGAGTCGGATCGTTCCGCCGAGTCGTCGGCGCCCGCGCCGCCAAGAGAGCGATAGGTCATCCGAACGCTGCCGACGTAGCCGCCGCCCTTGCGCTTCTCGGCTGGGTCTTCGATCTCCCACGTTCCAACACGCGTGGCCTCGCGCGCGTTTTGTGCGAGGTATTGGTACGCGTCCGTCGGGCGCTCGCTACAGCGCAGCATTCGCACGAGGACGCCCAGCGCTTCCGGGTGCGTCGCCCAATCGCCTCGCACACGGATCGCCTCGCGACCGAGCTGCTCGGCGATGGCGCGCAGTGCACGACGTGCGGCAAGGCGGCTGACCCACCCCGTCTCGTTGTCGACGGCCGACGGATCGATGCCGGCAGTCGCGAGAAGTTGCAGAACGGCGCGCTCGCCCTTCTCGGTACGGAGGCGAAGCAAGTACGTCTTCAGGACCGACGCACGGAGCTCTTCTTTTCCGCCCTGACGCACGGTTCCCCGAGCAACTGGAGAAACTCCTGCGCCCATCATGTCCAGATCGTACGCCACGGCTCGAGCGTCGCCTAGTGCCGCTCGCCAATAGTTGCTCCGTAGTTGCGCCGCGAGCGGAGCTAGGGCGGCTAGCGCGAAGAGAGCCCACCGCTCCTCCCACCTCAGTACAGCGTCCCATCGAAGGTACCCGGCTTCGCTGGGCATGCCTCCTTTGCGTAGGAGACGCCTGCCTGGATACCAATGCTCCGGGCAGCTCTACTCAATGATTCGTGTGGACCCTTTCCGCGTCGATGCCCGACTGCAGGGCGAGGCCCCTCAGCGCATCGACCATAGTCGCCGTGCCGACCGCGAAAATGCGGCAGTCTTTGGGCAACGCGGCGGCACCGTTCGCGCGGAGCGCGTCCTGGACATACCCATGCACGAAGGGAAGGCCCTCGATCGACTCGTCCCGCTTCGACAGACACACGAGCACGTCCACCCCGGAGAGGAGCCACGCATCGAGATCGCGACGCAGAGGCAGTTCCGCGGCGGTTCGGATTCCGATGAGGACCCTCGTGCGCAATGCGTCGCCTTCGACGATGCGTCGCGAGACGACGGGACGGCCGGCGGCAACCCCGGTGCCTCCAAGGGCAACGATGAGGGGTTGGCCGCGCGCCTCGCCCATGGGGAAGCCGGCGCCGATTGCTTCGGTCACATCGATGGGCTCGCCGGGACGCAGTGCGAGGAGGACGTCAGAAGCACCCCCGCCCGAGCGCAAGATGAGCTCCCATTGGGGAGAGCCGGATTCGTTGGCGAGCACGAAGAAGCCGGTCTGATCGTCGACGCGGACCTCGATGTACTGGCCGGGTGTCGTGTACGTCGAGGCGAGGTCGCTTTCCACCGCAACGATGAGTCGTGTCAAACCACCACCCGCATCGTAGCGCCCGATGAGGCGTGCCGGCTGAAAGCGGCCTCGGGGGGCTGCCATGCGGACAGTGTAACGCGAGGAGCCCGAGAGACAGCGCAGGGCTGCTCAGAACCTCGCCACGACCGAGACCCCCGCATACCCTGGGGCGGCCACCGGCGAAACGCTCGCTGCCGCCGCCCGTGGCGCGCTCCGATTGTCCGCCGGCTTCTCGAGAAAGTGCCAAAGGAGACCGGCGACGACCGCAGCGGCACCGACGCCGATCAGGGGACCTCCCGCGCTCTCGAGTCCGCGTCCGTTGTTCCCGGTCTGTTGCGATCCCGTGGCGCTTGGCGGGCAGGAGTGCGAGGGAGGCGGGCAATTCTTCTCGGCAGTGGACACGTCGCCCGCGCCCACGGCGTAGAGTGCCACGCCCGCCACCAGAGCAGCACTTCCGATGCCGGTGACGACCCAAGGCGCCGCACCGTGCGAGGCGGCGGGAGGTGGAGTGGGCGGAGGCATGTTCGGCCGAGCGAGTTGGTCGGCGCTTGCGGCCGGTGTCGGCTGGGGAGGGGGCGGCGCGCTCGAGGCCGGAGGCGCCGGGGGAGGCGGCAACGGTTGGTCACGCGCGAGCTGGTCTTTCAAGTTCCTGATGCGTCGCTCGATTACCTCGTGATCGGGCGCGTTCGGGGCCCTCTTCACGTATTCCTCGAGCGCGCGTACGGCCTCACCTTTGTCGCCCTTGCGCTCGTACGCCGTGGCGATCACGGGAAGCATTGCGTGCCTGCTACAGTCGATCGAATACGCGTCCTTGAAGTAACTGATGGCTTTGTCGTAATTCGACTCTTCCAAGTACTGTTTCCCGCTCAAAAATACGGTATGCGCGCGATCAACGTCAGCGTTGGTGACTCTCGATGCGTCGCAGGGGACCGGATAATCCGACTGCTGCTCCGCGACCGCCGGTTCGGCGATCGCCATTCCCGCGAGGGCCATGACAAGGAGCAGATTCCGATTGGAGCGCATCGGCTGGGTCGGGTTGCGACCCTACCATAAGGGATCGAGCAGATCACCAAAGTGACCGCTATCGTCGATCTCCGAGCGTGGGCCCCACTCCCAATCCTTCGACCGAGAGCGGTCCGTGCGGCATTTGCTCGCCATGCTCTTTGCGCTGCTGCATGTCGTACTTGCTCGGGCATTTCGCGAGAACGTTCGTAGCTTCGAACGAATCGTTTGCCTGAAGCTCTCCTTCGACGGTGACGCCCACGTCCATCTCGGGGACATCCCGGAACGTGTCGGGTACGACGCATTGCGCGAATCGAACGGGCAACTCGCTTCCGTTCTTCTCGATGGAGAAGCGGTACTCGCAGGGCTGATCGCGCTTGACCAGCGTCCCGTGGACGAGGTTGCCCTCCGCTCGTACCGGTCGGCCGACGAACTTCGCCCTTTGCGCAAGGAGCTGGTCCACCGGCTTGGAGTAGAGGGCCTTGTCCTGCATCCCGGTCAGCACGATCGCTACAATCGCAGCTGCGCCCATGGTCAGAGCGACGGCAATCCCCACGCTGACCCAACGCTTGCGTTCGGGCTCTTCGTCGTCCCTGTGCCGTCGACGTGCCGAAGTTTCGTCGCCGGCGAGCGGTGCATGGAGGTTCGGCTCAGCGGCCATGGTCAACCCCAAGCCTAGCGCCGGGCGCGGGTACGTCAAACGTGGCCGCGTCCCCGAGCCGCGAGCGGCGTTGGAGCCGTCGCCGGGGCGCGCTCGTCGGTGTACACTTCCTAGGTGTTCGTACCACCAACAACGAGGTTCGTTGGCTTACGGGGGCCTCGATCGCCATTCGCCGCGCGCTGACCGATGACTGAAGTCCTTTCGCTTCCCGTCCTCGTGCTCAACCGAAACCTGGTTCCGGTGCAGGTGACGACGGTGAAGCGTGCGGTCGTCCTACTCTACGGCGGCGTCGCACTGGCGATCGACGAAGGCGGCGACTCGTACGACTTCGATCTTTGGCGCGAGCTTGCGGTGCGGACCGACGACGACGCCATCCCCATCGTCGGCGGCGAGCTTCGTGTGCCGCGAGTGGTTCATCTCCTCCGCTACGACCGAACGCCGCGCGTAACCGTTCGCCTTACACGGCGCAACTTGATGTTTCGCGATGCGCACCAGTGCCAATACTGCGGCAAGCGACCTGCGCTCCGCGAGCTGAACATCGACCATGTGGTCCCGCGGTCGCGCGGCGGGGACGACTCGTGGGAGAATCTCGTGACCGCCTGCCGCCCGTGCAATCTGCGCAAGGGGTGGAAGACGCCGGAGGAAGCCAACATGCGGCTGGCTCGGCGGCCCTTCCGTCCGAAGTGGACCATGACCGCGCAGATTCTCCTTGGCAGCGGGTGGAAGTTCAAGGAGTGGGAGCCGTTCCTGAAGGTGGCGAGTTGAGATCCGGACGCTGAACCTGGACCGTCATTTCAATTTGGTAAATCCGTGGTGCACCGTGCCGATCGGTGCTGGGGCGTGCGCACCGGAGCCGCGCGGTCGTGCATCGCCGCCAGATTGTTCGGGCGGAGCGACGAAGGTGTACCCGTCGATGTCCGCGTGCGCGATGCCGTCGTGCTCGCGGACGTACCCCTCGGCATGGGTCCCGTCCAGGGCAAGCGCGGTGACCCGGTGGCGTGGACCCCCCTCGACGGGCACGTCGAATGAGGTGACATCCGCCGCCGGGTTCAGGTCGCGCGCGGTCTCGTCGAAGGTGACGTGCGTCGATACGAATGGAAGCGGCACCACGACCCTGCGCGCGGTAGCCGCGGGGGAGACCTCTTTGTTTGCACTGACGGGGGCAGGAGCGGCGACGGGAATCGCGAGAGGAGTGGATCGCGCGCGATGCGCGACGATCGCGAGTGTGACCATCGTGCCGATGGCGATTCCGCCGGAGACGCCCGCTGCGGTCCACCAGGCGACTCGCCGCAGGCGAACGTTGGGGCGCCATCTGCGCACCTCGCGGCCGACCGCATACCGAGCTGTTGGAGCCGCGGGCGCAAGTTCGGCGAGCAGCGGTCCCGGGGCAACATCGGACTGCGAGCGTTCGCGTGCTGGAAGCCCCGAGGCACGCAGCAGGTTTGCGAGATCGCTGCCGCCAATCGTCGCCCGCACCTGAGCCTGACGGAGCGCCATCCTTTCCCCGAAGATCGCCTCCATGAGCCTGGCCACGTCGGCATGCGTTCCGACCTCTTCGGGACCCGCTGCGCGCTCGATCGCTTGCGCGAACTCCAGCGCCGTCGCGTAGCGTGTCTCGAGTTCGCGGGAAAGCGCGCGAGCGATCACCTCGTCGAGCGCCTGCGGCACCTGAGCGCCGATCTGCCTGAGCGTCGGAATCGCGCCGCTCATGACTTCTTGCAAGACGTCTACGGCCTCCTGCCCTCGAAACAAGCGCCGCCCCGCGAAGCACTCCCAAAGAACGACTGCCATGGAGAACACGTCGCTCTGGACGGTGCAGGAACGCCGTTTGTCGACGCGCTCGGGCGCGAGGTACGCAAGTTTTCCTTTGACCTCGTGCGTTCGGGTCGTCTGGATGCGATCCTCGGCCTTGGCGATTCCGAAATCGGTTAAATGCGCGCGGCCGTCGCAGCCGATGAGCACGTTGTGCGGCGAAACGTCGCGGTGGATGATGCGCAGAGCCCTGCCATTTTCCTCCCTCAATTCATGGGCCGCGTGGAGACCTGCGAGCGCGTCGAGCGCGATCCGCGTTGCCACACGAACGTCGAGGGCGCGGCCGACTCCCGAGAGCTCCCGACGCAACTCGGCGAGCGAAGCCCCTTCCACGTAGTCCATCACGATGAACGGAGCGCCGCCCTCGAAGCCGAGCTCCCGCACTTTCACCACGTTCGGATGATCAATCGCCGATGCAAGCCTAGCCTCGTCGACCAGCATCGCGAGAAACATCTTGTCGTTCGTGAGGTGGCGGTGAGGTCGTTTAACGGCGACGAGCAACGGACCCGTGCGACTATCCATCGCGCGAGCCAACGACACAGTCGCCATTCCGCCAGAAGCAAGTTCGATGAGAAGCTCGTAGGCGCCAAGGCGCTCCGCGGCGGGAGCGTTGGCCGGGGGGCTGGCAGGTGGAGGGGGTGTCGAAGCGGTCGACACGGCTTCACAAGCGAAGCACGCGGGCCTCGCTCCGTCGAGCAAACGAAATCAGGTACTGTAAGGGCATGCGAATCCTGTCGCGGGTCTTGGCGCCGGCGTGGTGCGATGTGTTTTCTTCGGCGCCCCGTCCAGGCTTCGTGATGTTCGCGTCGCTCGTGGCACTCGAACTCGCGTGCGCGGGTAGTCAAGTTGCCGTTCAAGGCGCGCAATCAGCGGGGCCCTCAAATGATTTGGCGACGGCGCCCAGCACGTCCCCGCATCAAGCCGCGGATGCGCCGACCACGACAACCGCCGGGACGCTCTCCGACTCCGAGGAGACGCAGGGCACTAAGTTGGTGGAAAAGGGCGCTGCTCCGCCTTCGGTCGCTCCGCCCGATGCCCTTTCTGCACAAAAACAGCCGCATTCCCGCGATCCGGGCCGCGGTGTCGACGACATTCGAGCCATCATCGTCGCGCATCGCGCAGAGGCTCAGAGCTGCTACGACCGAGCCCTGGCCGACCACCCAAGCATCGGGGGCGATCTTTTCCTATCGTGGACCATCGACCCAAAAGGAACAGTAACTCAGGTTGCCTCGGACGTATCTCGCAGCCAAATTACTGAGCCGCAAGTGATAGCCTGCGTCTCCGATGTGATTCGAAAGATTCAATTTGCGGCCAGCCCCGGCGGCTTCGAAACGAGAGCGTCTTATCCCTTCAAATTCCGTCCCCGCCGTGGCAAGCAAGCACCATAAGACCCTTCAAAAGAAGCGCCGCCCGCGTACCAGCCCACTTCGAGACCGGTACGCCAATCAATGCTCGACCAGACCGTGCTCCTCAGCAAGCCTGCAGCCAGGTTGTTCGAGGGGCGCGACCGGGCGCAGGAGTGATTGCGTCGGCCGCGCTCCCTCGAACAAGAACCGGATGGAGCCCGACCATCATGAAGAGGAGGGGGGACCCATCCCTTAACTTATTCCTCTCCATCGTCGAGGCCGTGGGTCGACGTCGGAGCGCCGCCCAGGATCGACGGAACACCGGCCGGCGGGGCAGCCTTCCCAGCGGCCTTGGGCGCCGCTGGGGTCCTCGCAGATGACCGAGGCGCCGCCTTTTTCACGGGCCTGGTGGCGGCTGCCCGCTTGGCTGGCCTTTTTGCGGCCTTCCGCTTCGCCGGCTTCTTCGCGGTCTTGGCGGCTTTCTTTGTGGTCTTGGTCTTCTTGCCGCCCTTCTTCGCCTTCTTGGCACCCTTTTTCGCAGCCATTGGAAACTCCTCCTGTGGTTGAGGTGAGCTAAGTGACGTATATGGTCACGTACGTCAGTTGTCAACGAAAATGTTGTCTTGCACCTATTCGCGTACGGCGACCCAACGTCTTCTCGAAGCGCCAACGTTCAGCATCGTCGCGTCATCTTGACCCCAAGGGGGCTGGTCGATACCGTCGCACCGCTTCCGCAGATCCACCAAGACGGTCAATGAGGGTCACCGATGGTCCACGTGAAAATTCGCGTCAGCCTGCTTCTCGCCGCGTTCGTCGCGTGCTTCATGTTTGTCGGTTGCGGCCATAGCGAAGAAGAGTGGTCTCAGGCGCAGCGCGATATTGCAAAACTAAAGGCAGATTTGGACGTCGCCAACAGGCGTCACGCCGACGACGAGCAGCAGTACGGCACCGCTCAACAGCAAATCGCGGACCTCCAGGCGAAGCTCAAGGACGTGGGCGTCGACTTGTCAAAGTCCAACGAAGAGAAGAACAAGCTCAAGCAGGCAATGTCCGAATACGAGGCGCGCCTGAAGCAGCTAGACGACATGAGAGCCCGCTTCAAAGACTTGAAACAGCGCCTCGATCAACTGACCAGCGTGGGGCTCAAGGTTGTAGTTAGGAACAACCGAATGGTAATCCAGCTCCCCGGTGACATCCTCTTCGACTCTGGGAGCGACAAGCTAAAGGCCGACGGCAAGAAGGTTCTCAAGAAAGTAGCCGACGTCATCCGAAACGACACGACGCTCAATGTTCGGAATTTTCAGGTCGCGGGACATACGGACAAGGAGCCTTACGCGGGAGCGTATTTCGACAACTGGGGACTGAGCTTGATGCGGGCACGGCAGGTGCTCGTATTTCTCGTGTCGCCAGAGAAAGACGATGCCAAGGGCGTTCCGTTGGGTGGCGGTCTGAATACGTCGCACTGGGCGGCCGCGGGCTATGGGGCGACCGACCCCATCGCCGGCACGCCGGACGCGCAGACGCGAGACGAGATGCAGAAGAACCGGCGCGTCGAGCTTGTGTTGCAACCGAACGTGGAAGAGATGCTCAATCTGAAGGACCTCGCCGGGGGCTGAGTGCTCCGTTCCTGTGGACGATGCGCGTTGCCGCCATCGACATCGGCACGAATACCGTGCTCTTGCTCATCGCCGACGGCGGCGCGGGCGGCGCTCTGCGCCCGGCCGCCGAGCGTGCGACTATCACCCGTCTCGGTCAAGGCGTAGACCGCACTCGTCGGTTCTCGCCCGCTGCGCTCGCCCGCACGGTCGAATGCCTGGAAGCGTATGCGCGCGATGTTCGCGACCTCGGAGTCGAGCGCGTGGCAGTCGTGGGAACCAGCGCGATGCGCGACGCCGAGGAAGGAGATGGGTTGCGAGCGACCGTGCGCACCCTCTTCGGCGTCGAGGCCCGTGTGCTCAGCGGCGACGAAGAGGCACGTCTCACTTTTCGTGGAGCGATGAGTGGACTACCCCCTGATGGAGAGCGGGATCTCGCCATCTTCGATATCGGAGGCGGAAGCACTGAGGTTGTCATTGGAGGGATGCAAGACGGCAATCCACGCATCGATTTCGGAGCAAGTTACAACGTTGGCGGAGTCCGACTAACCGAGCGTTACGTAAGTCACGATCCACCGAGCAAAGAGGAAACGGAGGCCCTCGTCGACGAGGCGCGAAGCGCTTTCGCAGGGGTGCCGCCCCTGCCTGACGCGAGCCCTCCTTTGGGCGTCGCCGGTACGATGACCACGCTGGCCGCCGTCTTCCTCGGGCTCGAAACGTACGACGGCGAACGGGTGCATGGACAGTTGATACCGGTCGCGGATCTCCGGCGGGTCGTCGACCGGTTGGCCTCGTTGAGACTGGACGCGCGCAGGGTGGTTCGGGGGATGGAGCCGAAGCGCGCGGACGTGATTGTTGCCGGCGGACTGCTGGCACTTGCCTTGCTCGACCATTGGGCGGCGACCGCAGTTCGCATTTCCGACCGTGGCGTTCGTTGGGGCCTCGCGGAAGAACTGCTGCTCGAATCCTGACGCAAAAAGTCGGAGGCCTTGAACACCGAGCGTCTCTAACGCAGCCTTCGGCCAAGAACGATTTGACAACTGGGGTGTCACAAATTAGAGTGCGCGTGCCTCTTTTTATGACCTCGACTCACACGAGCGCGCTGACGCTCCGGCCGCGCCCGAGATTGGGGCCGGATTCTCGTTTTTTCGCGGCCTATTCGGTTTTCTGGCTCAAAGGCTGCGTTCGTTTCGTCAATGGGTGCCTTTAGATCGAGGCACTCGAGCCGCGGAGTTGTGTTGACCCCGCGACGCCTAAACCCGAGGAGATGCTATGCAAGCTGCTACCGACGTCAAATTCAAGGTGGGCGACAAGGCCGTGTACCCCGCTCAGGGCGTCGCGGAGGTCATCCGCATCGAGGAAAAGGACATCGCGGGCAGCAGGCAGAAGTTCTACGTGCTGCGCATTCTGGACACTGATCGAAAGATTATGGTCCCAGTTGCGAATGCGAGCGCCGTCGGTTTGAGGCAGGTCATCAGTGAGCAGGAGATCCGTGAGATCTTCGACATTTTGCGCGAGCGAACGATTGCATTCGACAACCAGACTTGGAACCGCCGCTATCGCGGGTTCATGGACAAGATCAAGACGGGGTCCATTTATGACGTCGCAGAGGTCCTACGGGATCTCTACCGTTTGAAGACGGACAAGCAACTAAGCTTCGGCGAGCGTCGTATGCTCGATACGGCTCGCTCGCTCATCGTCAAAGAGATTGCGATCGCGCGCAAACAGACCGAAGACCACGTCAAGGCCGAGATCGAGGCAATTTTCGTCGCCAACTGACGGCGACGAGGGACCGCCCCGACAAGCGCAACGGCGCTCGCGCTTCGCGGTAGCGCACTTTTTGCACGTCCGGCCGTCGACGCGGCTGAGCTTTTTGAGCTTGCGCGAAGGTCGAATCGCGATCGCGGCTGCGCGGGAGCCTATCCTTGTGAACCGGCTTCGGTGCCGCTTTCGAGAATGCCGAAGTCCCACCGCTCATCGGGCTGGCGAAGTCCCGCGACCGCGGCTTCGACCTCTCGAAGCAGCGAAGACGGGAGTGTCGTCGTTCCGCCCCGGACACCCACGGCGATTCGCCCCGACCAGTGCCAGACCCGCGCGCCAACGACTCCCTCCACTCCGTACACCAGCTCGAGAAGGCGGCGGACTCTAGGTGGAAGGTCCGAAGAAGCCGTAGTCTTGCTCATCAAGCCCCCGGTTAACACGCTTGGACGGTCAGCTCAAGACTTAGGAGCCCAATTGCCCGGGTGTGCCAGTTTGAGCCGCAGTCTGACACGGGTGCCTTGCTCCCGCGCCATGTGTCCTAATCGTTGCGCCACGAATCTGCGTGGCACCGGCCATGCATCTCATCCTTAGGGGACATGAGGATTCCGCCCATCCCCCGCGACTTGTGCCTGCTCGGTGCGCTCCTTTTGGGCGCATCGATGGACGGGTGCGTCGCGAGCGCACCGCCTTCCGATTGCCTGAACCCCCAGCCACATCCCCCCTACTGCCCCGGACCTTCTGCGGGCGGAGCCTCGGGCGGGGGTGGTGCAGCGGGGGCTCCCTCTCCTGGCAGCAACGGCGGCGGCCCCGCTGGTGCTCCACCCCCCGCGGGCAGTGGAGCGGCGGGCAGCGGCGCTGCGACGACCGGCAGCGGAAGCGGGAACAGCGCCGCCGGCAGCTCCGGCGGCGGAAGCAGCTCCGGCGGCGGAGGTAGTGGTTCAGGAACCTCGGGCGGTCCAGGCGCAAGCGGCGGTGCTGGAAATGGGGGCTCCGGCGCAGAAATGGGCAGCGACGCGGGAACTCCGCCGGGCGAAGCCACCGACGCTGGCGCATTCGGATTGGACGCTAGCTCTTCGGACGACGCGGAGTCCGATGGCGGTCCGCGGGACGCGCAAGGGACAGAAGATCACCACAACCGCCGACCGAGGGATGCGCACGAAGATGGCCCCGGTTCGGCGAATACAGACGGCAGCGGAGACGAAGGCTCGGCCCATGCCGGTGATCGGGATTCATCGACCGACGTTAGCCAGCACCCATCAGGCGACGGGGACGGAGGCGGCGAGTGAAGCGCGCCCTCGTCGGCGCAATCCTTTTTCTGGCGTCCGGAGCGGTCGCCGACTGCGGCCTCAACCCGCAGCCCTTTCCCCCGCAGGCGAGCAACCCATCGTCGGCACCTGGAGGAGGAGAAAACGGTGGCGCAGGCGGCCTTGGCGCGGATGCTGGCAGGGCTGGTGGCGGCATGGCGTTCGGTGCGGACGCCGGGGCGAGCGAGGACGGAGCCGCCGGCTCGACTGTCCCGATCCTAGCTTCGGACGGGTCCGCCATTCCCGAAGGCGCCGCCGACAGCGAGGCGTTCGAAGTCGATGCTGGCCGCGGCGATGCAGCGATTTCGACCGCGGATGCGGCTGACAGTGACGCGGGACCGTCTCCCGACCATGGAGTGAGCGACGCCTCCGCCGGAGAAGCCCTTCTGACCGACGCCCCTCGCGAGTCTCAGCACGCATCGGCCCAACCCGACGCTGAGAGGGACGTCGCCCCCGACGGAGGGGACTAGAGCGCCCTCGTCATCGGGTTGGAGCTCTGGCCGCCACGCGAACGCAATCGCCTGTTTCCCTCGGCTCAGAGCTTTTGAGCGACGACGTATTCGTCCAGCACGTTCACCGCGAAGTCGGCCAAAATCCCGTCGGTCACTCTGAGCCTTCGCGAGAGATCGCGCGCGATGTTGAGCACGATGAGCGCGTACGACTTGACGTCGAAGCGGTAGAGCGCGTCCAGGTCTTCGCTCGTCATCCGCAGCATGCGTGAGGGCGCTAGCGCCCGCACCGTGGCCGAACGCGGCTGCATGTCGAGCATCGACATCTCTCCAAACCAGTCCGTCGGGCCCAGGATCGCGATCCGCTTGTCTCGACCCCGACGGCTGCGCTTGGAGACTTCCATTTCTCCGTCGAGCAATACGTACATCTCGCGCGCCAGCCCCTCTCCCTCTAGGAAGACCGTATCCCCGGGAGAAACGCGACTGGTCTTCAGCGTGCGCGCCAGATAGTCGAGGATCTCGTCGCTCAGGGCGCCGAAAAGGCCAATCTCGCGGAGCGTACCGCTCGTGACCGGCAAATCGCGCGCGTCTCGTGGCGTCTGCTTTGAGGACTCGGGCATCATGGCCCAATCAGTATACGGCGGACGGGTCATCCCGGCGCGAATCAAAGCGGCTTGGTGAACACGATGCGCCTACGGCCCGGGCCGGCGTAGTCCTCCACGTCCTGCATGTTCCATCCGAGTGCGACGTGAAACCGTATCGATCCCTCGTTTCCGGGCGTCGTGATCGCTTTCATTCGCACGCATCGGGCCGCTCGACATTCCTCGACGAAGCGATCGTAAAGCTGCCGACCTACGCCCCGGCGCCGGTAGTCGGGATGGATGCCGACTAGGTGAACGTAACCCGTGCGGGCAATGTCGGACGGGTTCACGCCCGTTGGATCGACCCTCGGAACGACGAAGCCGAGAAGAAAGCCGATCATCTCCGAGCCCTGCTCAATGACGAGCGCTTCGTCGCCGAGCTCGTAGAAGAATATCGGGTGCGCGAACGTGCTGATGGGGCCACCCCACCAGTGATCGATGACCTCGACGATACGGTCGAAGTCGCGCTTCGTGATGCGGCGCACGTTCATCGTTTCGGCTCCGCTTAGACTCTTCTGTTTCTGCGTTTCGCGCAACGGCGCAGATCGCCGAAGGGCTTGACGTACGCCTTCCCCTCCGCCACCACTTGCTTCTCATGTCCCCCCCGGCGCCTGGTTCGGCGCAACCAGTCATGGTCGCGCCCTCGATTCTTTCCGCCGATTTCGGCCGCCTCTCCGAGGAAGTCCGGGCCGTCGAAAGCGCCGGTGCCGATTGGATTCACGTAGACGTCATGGACGGGCGCTTCGTCCCGAACATCACGATCGGTCCGCTCGTGTTGAAGGCAATCCGCGCCGCAACGAAACTGCCGCTCGACGTGCACCTGATGATCGCAGAACCAGACAAGTATCTGGACGATTTTGCCCGGGCGGGGGCCGACGGCATCAGCATTCACGTCGAAGCTTGCACCCATTTGCACCGCACTTTGCAGCACATCGGCCGCCTCGGAAAGCGAGCAGGCGTCGTTCTCAACCCCGCCACCAGCGAAGATACGATTCGCTACGTCATCGACCTGGTCGATCTCGTCCTCGTCATGAGCGTGAACCCCGGCTTCGGAGGTCAGCCGTTCATTCCTCAGGTGCTCCCCAAAGTACGCGCGATTCGGGACATGATTGACCGCGCGGGTCGCGCGATCGATCTCGAGATCGACGGGGGGATTGGCCGCGACACGGCCGCCCTCGCCACAGCCGAGGGCGCGCGCGTGCTCGTCGCGGGAACGGCGGTTTTCTCGCAGAAAAGCTACACCGACGCCATTCGGAACCTGCGGCGAGAAGGGGAGCGCGGTATGGCCGCCGCGAAATGAGGCTGGACTCCCGCGCGACGAGCGCCCTTCGGGTGGGCCGCGCGGTCTTTGGGCTCGTATCGATCGCGCTTCTCGCATGCGGTCCGAGCTCTTCGCCGCCGGCCGCCTCCCCGCCCGCGGTCCCTCCCGCCGCGACCGCGAGTGCCTCCATGCCTCCGTCCTCCCCGCCGACGAGCAGCGAAGTTCACGAGGGACGCCTCATCGGGCGCATGCTCAAGCGAGTCGAACGTGCTCGCGGTCTCAGCGCATCCAAATCCGTCCCCGGGATCCTACTCCCCCGGTCGGCGCTCATTGCCCAGGTGAAGCAGCACGTCGCCCGCGAGCTCCCACCCGAAGCGATCCGCAACGAAGGGCTGACGCTGCAGCTGCTAGGCTTCGTTCCCACACAGTTCGACTACGAAGCGGCCGAGTATCGGCTGCTCGAGGAACAACTCGCCGGGTACTACGAGCCGGCCGACGGAACAATGTACATGGCGGGCGACCTCGGTGACGACGAAGCGGAGGCCACCCTCGCGCACGAGCTCGTCCACGCACTCCAAGATCAGCGCTGGAATCTCCGAGAGCGTTCGAAATACCGCCCGGGCGATGGCGATCGGTCCGAAGCGGTGAGCGCGCTGGCGGAGGGCGACGCGACGAGCGCCATGTTCGACGTTCTCATCGCGCGTGCATCGCCGGACAGCGGGAAGACCGCGCTCTCGATGCCGGACGAGGTGTTCGCTGGTCAGGTCCGGCAGAGCATGAACGGCGGACCCGCTGCGCAGGCCCCTCGCGTGATGCGCTCCTCGCTCGTCGCCCCGTACATCTACGGAACGCTGTTCGTCCATGTCCTACGGCGCCGCGGCGGATGGGAGGCAGTCAACCAGGCTTGGGACGACGCGCCCACGACCAGCGAGCAGATCATGCACGTCGACAAGTGGCTGGCCCACGAGCAGCCGGTCCACGTAGACCCTCCGACATTCGCGGTCCTCGGAAACGGATGGCAAGTGGCCGACGAGGACTCCGAAGGGGAGCTCGGCGTGCGCGTGGCTTTCGAAGAGTGGGTGGAGTCGACCCGCGCGGCGGCCGTCAGCGCCGGGTGGGGCGGCGATCGGGGGGTTCTCCTCACGAACGGCGACCGTGCCGCATTTGCGTGGCGGCTTCACTATGACACGGGCAAGACCGAGGACGCGCGCGCGGTCGAAGCGTACGCAGCCGTTGCTGGTGGTATCGATCGGCTGCTCGGTGCGCCCTCCATGGGCGACACGACCTTCGATTGCCATGAGCGCTCGGACCGAGGGCCCCTGGCTGTCGCACGGGCGGGCGCTGATCTCGTGTTCGTGGCGGGACCAGCCAAAACGCCCCCGGGCGGTGCGGCATGGGCCAGCGCGGGTAGCTGCGGGGGAGCGCGGAAGTGGGCGCGAGAGATTGCCGGAAAGCGGTGAGCCAGCGCGCAGCGCCCGCCGCCATCGCACCAAACACGGAAAAACTCGCTCTCTTGAAGCGCGACGTCTTGGTCGCACGCAGAACGATCTAGAACATCGCCCGTCGCTTAGCGCGCGTTTGAATCGCTTCCCTCGCCAGCTCGTCGGCCCGCTCGTTCAGCGCCACGCCGCGGTGGCCCGGTACGTATACGAGCCGCGCACCTCGCGCCTCCACGATCCGCTTCGTGCGGGCCACGAGCTCCTGGTTTGCTTTGGCCTTCCACCCCTTTTGAAGCACTCCGATCGCGTATTGGCTGTCGGTGTGCACCACGATCGCGCGCGCGTCGCTCGGAATCCACTCGATCGCCCGCAGGATCCCCGTGAGCTCGGCCACGTTGTTCGTTGCCTCTCCGAGGTATTCGAGGCCTTCGTGCATCTTCCCATCGGGCGACACGAGGACGATCCCTGACCCCGCCGGGCCTGGATTGCCGGAGCACGCGCCATCCGTGTACGCAATCCACGCGTCGCTGGGCACTCCGTGCACCGACGCCTTCTTGCGCGCCGGCGCCTCGGCGGGCTGTTCGAGCCGGCATGCGTCGTCGGAGTGAAGAGCGGCGCCCGGCTCGACATGCAGATTGTCCGCCAGTGCTCGGTAAGCGCGGCCGAGAGGCTTGTAGCGGACCTCGACGCGCGCGCTCTCGTCCAGCGCCAGTCTTCCGTCGGGATGCGCCCGAGCAAACACTCGCTCGCCGCGTAGCATCGCCTCGATCCATGGCATCTTGGCCCTCCCATAACATGGCCTAAACAGCCGTGTCGCCGTGTGGGTCTCCTCTCCCCACGTCGTCGCGGACGGTGCTATTGTGCCCCATCATGCCTGCCGCGATACGACCGCGTCCGCTCGTTCTCATAATTCTCGACGGTCTCGGCGAGCGCGAAGAACGCGCCGACAACGCCGTGCGCTTGGCGCGCACGCCTGTGCTCTCCTCCCTTCTCGCCAGTTATCCCCACGGGGTCATCGGTACCAGCGGCCCAGACGTAGGGCTTCCTCCGGGCCAAATGGGAAACAGCGAAGTGGGCCATCTCAACTTCGGCGCCGGGCGTATCGCGATGATGGACATCTCTCGCATCGACAACGCCGTTTATGACGGAACCCTCGCGCAAGACCGGGTCATCGCCGACGCGGTCAAGAAAGCAAAGGTAGCCGGAGGCAAGTTTCACCTCCTCGGTCTCGTGAGCGATGGGGGCGTACACTCCTCGCTCGTCCACCTCTTCGCGCTCATAGACGTCGCACGGAAGGCCGGAGTGTCGGTCGTCGTTCATGCGTTTCTCGACGGCCGCGACGTCCAGCCAGGGACGGCCCCGGGTTACATCGCGCAAGTCGAGCAGAAACTGGCGGGTGGAGTCGGCCGAATCGGAACGGTGTCGGGGCGGTATTGGGGCATGGATCGGGACAATCGCTGGGAGCGGGTGGAGCGGAGCTACCGCGCCATCGTCGAAGCGAGTGCACCTCGAGCCAGGACGGCAAAGGATGGCATCGGACAGAGCTACGCGGCAGGCAAGACCGACGAGTTCGTGGAACCCTTCGTCGTGGACGGCTACGAGGGCGTCACGCAGGCGGACGCGGCACTCCATTTCAACTTTCGCCCCGACCGGGCGCGAGAGCTGACTCGCGCTCTCGCCCTCACGGAGTTCGACAAGTTCGCGCGAGTCGGCGGGCGCCCGCCGTTTGCCGAGCGTTATGCGTGCATGACGACGTACGACGGGACGTTTGGTCTGCCCATCGCGTTTCCGAAAGAGACGTACCCGAATATCTTCCCCGAAGTCATCGCGCGCGCGGGACTAAAGCAGTTTCGGTGCGCCGAGACCGAGAAGTACGCTCACGTAACGTATTTTTTCAACGGCGGGCGCGAGGAGCCGTTCGAAGGCGAAGAGCGGAAGATGCTCCCTTCGCCGAAAGAAGTCGCGACCTACGACCAAAAACCAGAAATGAGCGCTGCCGCCGTCGCGCACGCCACGGAAGAAGCCATCGTCGCCGGCAAGTACGACTTCATTCTAGTCAATTTCGCGAACCCTGACATGGTCGGACACACCGGAATGCTCGACGCCGCGATTCAGGCGGTCGAGTCGGTCGACAAGGGGGTCGGCTTGATCGTGGAGTCGGCGCGCGCTCGAGGGGGGGCCGTATTCATTACGGCCGACCATGGGAACTGCGAGCTCATGCGCGACCCCGCGAGCGGACAGCCGCATACGGCTCATACGCTCAACCCCGTGCCCCTCATTTACGTCAACGACCGCGATCGAGACGCCGCCATCCGCGGCGGCGGCCGTATTTGCGACGTGGCGCCGACCATGCTGGAGCTTCTGCAGCTTCCAAAGCCCGTGGAGATGACCGGCAAGTCGCTTCTCACCCACAAAAAGGCGGACTAGGCCGTGTCTTCCAAGTTGCTGCGCGCCACGATCTGCGTCGAATCCTCCGCTCCGTGCTCACGTACCGACAATAAGCTCCGCGCGGGGCTCGGATTCGCCTTGGCCTCCGTGTCGCTAGCGACTCTTGGAAGACATGGCCTCGTGCCACAGGCTCACTAGCCCGGCTTTTCGAGGAGCTCGCCCGACGTGCCCGAATCCCCGCACGCGGAGGACTTTCCGGTCGTAGAAGGCTACCGGGTCGTCGCGGAGCTCGGCTCGGGCACCCTCGCCTCGGTATACAGGGCGGTCGACGAGTCGCTCGGTCGTACGGTGGCGCTGAAGATCCTCCGGGCGACCATCGCTCCGAGCTCGCCCTTCGCGGCCCGACTCGAGCGCGAGGCCCGGATCGTCTCTGCGCTCTGTCACCCGAACATCGGCTCTTTGCATTCGTTCGTGAAGACCGAGACACGAATGGTCCTCGTGCTCGAGTTCGTCGACGGCGTGAGTCTGTCCACCCTGCTCAAGCGAAAAGCGAGCGTTCCGCCGGATTGCGTCGCAGCGATCGGCGTCGGAATCGCGCGCGGTCTCGAGCACGCGCACGAACGAGGGATCGTCCACGGCGACATACGACCGGCCAACATCCTGGTGAGCCGTCGCGGCGAGGTGAAGATCTTCGATTTCGGCATTGCCCAGCAGTCGTTGCCGGCGGAAGAACCCGTCGCCCTTTCGCCGCTGCGCATCGAAGACGTCGCCGCGTTCGGAACGCCCGCGTACATGTCGCCGGAACAGATCCTCGGTGGCGCGGTCGATGCGCGCAGCGACGTCTTCTCGCTGGGGGTTGTGCTCTATCAGCTCATCTGCGGCGCCCGACCATTCACACGCGGCGACGAGGCCGATCGCCAGCCAACCGCCCATCGCATCCGGCGAGATCCGCCCATCCCCCTTCATCGCCGCGCGCCCGACGTGCCGGCGGCGCTGGAGCGAGTGGTGATGCGCGCCATCGAAAAGCTCCCTCGCGACCGATTTCCGTCCGCCGGGGCCATGGCTGAAAGGCTCGAAGAGCTGACGGCGGCCCGCTCCGGCCTACGCGTGGACAGACTGGTGGTCCGTGCACTGGCGCACGCGGGCGTCGTGGCAACCGAGCAGGCCGGCTCGGAGGTGGCGCCGAGGAGAAAAGAGCGCGTCTCGGTGCGGCGCGCCACGTCGGGGATTGCGATCCTGGGCGCGGTGGCGCTCGCGGGGGGCGGCACGCTGCAGGCGACGACGCGTCGCGAGGGTCAGGCAGCGGGTGCGCGCGCCCTCGAGCTCGCTCCAGCATCTCCAGGCTATCTGCGCGTGCTCGCGACGCCCTGGGCGGAGGTTTCGGTCGACGGTCAGCGCGTCGAAGTGACTCCCTTTGCACACGCCATTCCGCTCTCGCCCGGCACGCACTACGTCACCCTGACGCACCCGAACGCACCGGCCGAAAAGCGAACCATCGCCGTGGAACCGGGCGAGACGCGAACGGTCGACGTCACGATGGCTATCGCCGATTTGGCCCATCCAGAAGACGCAGGCTCGCCTATTCGCCCGGATCCGGACAAGCCATGATCCCTGGACTTTTCGATACCTCCTGCACGCCTTCCCCTGACATGAAGACTGCACCGCCGAGGCGCATGGGCCTCGCGATCGTGTCGCTCTGCGCGGCGACGGCGGCCGCGCTCGGGGTCGTTTGGGCTTCAGAAGCGCTCGCGTTCACGCATGTCGTGAAACCCGGAGAAGCACTCGCGCAAATCGCCGAGCGCGTTTACGGCGACGCCAAGCGCGAAGGGGTGCTCATTGGTGCAAATGCCCTCGACATCCAAGGGGGGTCGGCGATCTCCGCCGGGATGCGTATCGAGATACCAGCGCCCAGTCACCATACCGTGACGCAGGGCGAGACCTGGGCGGAGTTGGCGCTCACCTGGCTCGGGACGAGCGACACGGCCCGCACCGATCTCCTCGCTAGGTCGAACAAGGGGGTCCCGTGGGTACCTCCCGTCGAGGGACTGGAGATCGAGATCCCCGCCATCGTGACGTACATCGCCGCTGACGGCGAGACGGTGAATTCGATCGCGCAGCGGTTTTGGGCGGACCCGTATCGCGGGTGGGAACTCAATCCTTACAATCGCCGAGACGGCGTGCCCGTCCGCCGGGGCGAAGTGGTCTTGATCCCGATGCTCGGGCTCCGCCTTACCGAGGCAGGCAAGGACGAGGCTCGCGCAGCTGCCGAGCGCGACGGCGCAAGCGGCGGCATGCCGTTCGAGCGGCAACGCCGCGCGGACTCGGAGCTGCCCCAGCTCTGGGCGGATGTGCGCTACGGGCGCTACGCCGAGGCGGTGGCGCGCGGCAACGCCCTCTTGGGCGGGGGCGCGCTGACCCACCCGCAGCTCGCGTCGGTGTATCAAGGCCTCCTGGAGGCGTACGTGGCGCTCGATGCCCGGTCCGCGGCTTCGGTGGCGTGCGCAGCGTGGAGGGCGAACGAGTCTCGCCCCCTGCTCGATCCCGTCCGAGTTTCGCCGAAGATACGCGCCGCCTGCGATCTGCGGTAAACACCGGTGTGACGCGCTCCACCTCGCTGCCACCCCTCAGCGCCGGCCGCCTGCTTGCCGGCAAATTCGAGATCTTGGGCGTGCTAGGGGAGGGGGCGACCGGAATCGTCTACGACGCGAGGCGACTCGCCGAGGGCGACCGCGTCGCACTCAAGGTCATCCACCAGCACCTGGTGGGGGACGCGCAGATTCGCGGGCGCTTCAAACGGGAAGCGACCATCCTTCGACGCCTCGAAGGAGAGCACCTCTGTCCGATCTTGGACTTCGGCGAGGCGCCCGATCCACGCCGCGAGGGCGCCGGGCTGATGTACCTGGCCCTCCCGCGCGTCGACGGTCCCGCCCTCGACGCCGTCGTGCGGACCGAAGGAAAGCTCCCGATCGCGCGGGCGACGGCCATCGTTCTAGAGGTTTGCGAAGCGTTGACCGAGGCGCACGCTCAGGGCGTCATTCACCGCGATTTGAAGCCCGGAAACGTGCTCCTGCGCCGCGGGGACAAAGCGGTGGTCGTCGACTTCGGCATGGCCAAGATCATCACCGGCGGCGGCGCCGGTACGACCGCCCTCACGCAACACAACATGGTATTCGGCACGCCGGAGTACATGGCGCCGGAGCAGGCCCGCGGCGACGAGCTCGACGCCCGCTGCGACGTCTATGCGACCGGCGTCATCTTGTACGAGCTTCTGACGGGAAGCGTCCCGTTCGCGGGCGCAACTCCGCTCAACGTACTGACCGCACATTTGACGGCGGTACCGCGTCCACCGCGCGAACGTGCCCCCGAGCGCAACATCTCCCCGGCGCTCGAAGCCGTCGTTCTGCACGCCATCGCCCGAGATCCTGAGCGGCGCTACGGAACGGCTGGGGCTCTCGCGGCGGCGATTCGGACGGCGGTGTCCGCGCCGCACGATGTGGAGGGCGTTCGCCCGGCCCGTGCACCGGACACGGGCGCCGAGACGGCCACTATCCCTGTCACTGCCGGGGGTCAGCCTTCCAGTCGCGACGCGCGAAGGTCAGCCCGGACGTGGCTTGTCGTCTGCGTCCTTGCGGCGCTTTTGGGCATAGGCCTCGGCGTTTGGCTTTCGATCTCGCCCCGGTTGCCGTGAACAACCCCCCGCCTCGATCCGGGCCGGCCTTCAGCTGTCGGGCACTGCTTCGATCGCGCGGCGGTACCGTTCGCGCCGGGCGGTGTCCTTGAGGATCTCGTACGCCTCTTCGAGCACGCTCGCGATCTTCCGCATGTCCTCGACCAGGTCGGAGACGTCCGACGTGGGCAGGCGCGACGGATCGAACGCGCGGCGCAGCTCGAGAAAAGCCCGACGCACCTCATACCCAGTCGCATCGCGCGACACGCCGAGGAGCGCGAAGTAGTCCCCGTCGTCTACGAGCTGGAGGCGCGCGCGCACGCGCTCGCGAATCGCTTCGGCATCCAGCGCCGCGACGTCGGGCCCGCTGGCATCCTCCACGATCTGCGCACCATTGCTGGGAACACGCATCACGTCGAGCACTCCGAGCTGCGACAGTGCGAAGATCACGGTCGCCAGGTCCCCTTCGGGCGCCAACTCGATCACCTCGCGGATCGGTCGCCCGGGTGCCGAGTGGACTTGAGCGACCTCCGCCGAATCAAGTCCACACTCGCCGAGCAGCCCTATTTCGGGCCCTTCTGCGACGTGCGAACCGATGCCCCCCAACCTCTCGACGGCATCGGGCGGAGGCACGATTCGCCGCACCACCTCCACGAAGACCGCCGCCCCCGTCGATCCCCCGAACACGCTCGGCTCGGCCCCCGGCCGTCCCGGCTGGTGCCGCTCCATCGTCAGCCGCCCGCTCACCGTCTGCAAAGCGCGCGCAAACAACCATTCGGCGTGCGCGCGCAACGTGGCCCACATCTGGTCCTGCCGGATGTACCCGCGCGCTACGAGGGCCGCGGCCGCGTGGCGGCCAAACGGAGGAAACTTGGAGGCCAGACGGCGTACCGTCTCCCGCGGCAGGTCGCCCCGCACTCCGAGAAACGCCAGCAACGATTCGTCGTCTGACGTCGAAGATGTCGTGACGACGTCGCCCTCACGGAGCACGATGCGCCGCTCGGTTGCGCCAGGAGCGCGCTGCGGCGGCCCGGCGGCGCTTTCGTTCTGAACGCCCAAGCACAAGGCCCCAGTGGTCCTGGCAGCGATGGCTCGTGCGACGACGCGCATGGCGTCCCCCGCGCCTAGGACAGACGGGAACGGTGGAGCCGTGCCTTCGCGCGGGGCTGGCGACTCTCGGTCGGGCGACGCGAACGCCGCCTGCGTCCAGCCGGACGAAGTCGGAGGAGCGCCGCTGTCCCCGAAAGGCCGGTCGCGCACCGGCGTCGTCGCGGATACGCGTTCGGCGCGCGGCGTGGGTTCGCTCGGCCCTCGGGGTTCGGAGCCCCCAGTCGTCGAGATGCCATCGCCCGTCTGTCCGGAGTGCGTTCCGCCTTGAGTGTGCCCTGTCGTGGGCCCCGGAGGAGTCTCGCTCGGCCGAACGCCTGGGCCGGTGCGGGCAGGCGGCGGGCCTGTGCCCGAGGAGCCGGGGCTCGAGGCGCTACGCGTCGCCCGCGAGCCGCCGCGGATGCTCGTTCGGTCGCGCCCCCCTAATAACGAGGTCGAACGCGGCGGCACGACCGGGTCGTCGTCGTCGTCGTCTTCGTCAAGAGGCTCGTCGAGCGCCGCAAGCATGTCTGCCGGAAGCACGGCTTCGATTTCGTCCTCGGGCGACGGGACGATTGACTCGCGCTCGACTTGCACGTTGACACGCTGCTCGGCCTCGGCCAAGAGCTCCTGCAACTCGGGGCTGACCGGTGGCGCGAGGCTCATGAAGCGCCGCGGTACTCCGCCGGCCATGGCGGCCGGCGGCTCCGATGGGGACCTCGACGAGCGCGGCGAAGGCGGCGCGGAGGATTGCGACTCGGGGGCGCTCGGCGGGACCGAGGCCCGCATGCTCGCCGGAGGCAGCGAGGGCGCGCCGCCCGCGAGCTTCGGCGCTGGACTAGGAGGCCTGAGCGGCGCTCCGATCGCCTCGCTGCGGTCGCCCGACGTGAGCGCATGGACCTTCTGCACAAGCGCCTGGATCTCGACCGGGCGCAAGAACAGCCCGCTCCCTTCTTGCGCGAGCGCCTCCTCGGGGGTAGCGATGGCCCCGCCGGGTCTTCCGATGAAAAGGACGTGGATGTCTTCAGCCTCGGGAAGTTCGCGCATTCGCTCGACAACTTCGAGGGCACCCTCGGCGTCCGCGTCGACGAGAACGACGCGCGGACGCTGGACCGCGACCCGAGCGACGAGCATCGAAGGCGGGACGTCGACGACCGTATGGCCGGCCGCCCGCAGCGCGAGCGCCAGCCCCTCGCCCTCGGAACTCACGTCCACAACGAAAATGGTCGACATGAGCCCGCGAGCACTCCCGTCCAGCCTCGCTCCCGTGGCCACGTCATCCTCCGTCTCGCGGAGAGCGCCCGCGCGTCGGGGAGCGGGCCCTCGACCATTTCGCCCCCAGTCGCTCGCCCAGTCGAGGCAGAAGGCCAGCGCCCCAAATGAGGGCGAAGAGAAACAGCACCATCGCCAGCTCGCCGGAGGTCAGCGCGAACATCGCCATTCTTAGTATCACGGCTTCTTCATCGAACGTCGCTCCCGCGCGCCCCCACATCTTGCCTGCGCTTCCTTCCAGTAGCAGGGGGTGAGCCAACCTGACCGCTTGCGCGAGGCGGCTGGCGCGCTCGGGATTTCCTGGGTAGATGCCGGTACGTGGTAGGATGCGCCTCAAGGTGAGCGGCTCGGGCGTTCCCCCAATCGGGTCGGGCGTGGGTGCCGAGTCGAGGGGGGCGACCTTGCGGGCCGCGTTCGTGACGCGCTGGCCGCGGTGGCGCGCCCGGATTGGCACGTGGGCAAGCCGGGCGGGCATCGCCCTCGTCGCGATCGCAGTCCCCGCCGCGCTCGCTCTGTGGATTGCCGTTCGGCACTACGAGGCTGGCTTGCCCGACGTCATGGATCTCAAGACGTACCAGCCGCCGCAGGTCACGCGGGTGCTCGCGCGCGATGGCACCACGGTTCTTGCGGAGCTCTATACGCAGAGGCGGACGGTCGTCAGCGTTCAGTCGCTGCCCGCGCACGTCAAGCTCGCGGTCCTCGCAGCCGAGGACGCCGGCTTTTACGAGCACGAGGGGCTCAACTATTTCGGAATCGCTCGGGCGCTCCTCGTCAACGCGCGGGCGCGGACCACGCGGCAGGGCGGGTCGACGATCACGCAGCAGGTCGTCAAGAATCTGCTCTTGGCCACGCACGAGCGGACGCTGTCGCGCAAAATCCGTGAGGCGCTCCTGGCGCGGCGACTCGAGCAGGAGTTCTCGAAAGACGAGATCTTGGAAGTGTACCTGAACCAAGTCTACTTCGGCCGCGGCCGGTACGGAATCGAAGAGGCGGCTCGCGACGACTTCGGGAAAAGCGCGCGGGACATATCAGTGGCCCAAGCGGCGCTAATCGCTGGACGCATCGCGAATCCGCACGAATTTCATCCGCGCACGAACTTGGGGGCGGCGCTTTCCCGCCGGGCGTACGTGCTCGATCAGATGCGCGCCAAGGGGTTTCTGAGCGAGGCGCAATGGAAGACGGCGAGGGACGAGCCGGCCACGCTTGCGCCGACCGCGGAGGCGCCGAGCGACGTGGCGCCCGAAGGGGTGGAGCTCGCGAGAGGGGCGCTCTACCGAGTCGAGCCCGAGCAGGCTCACCTCGGAGGGTTCACCATCCTCACGTCGATCGATCCAAAGCTCCAGGCGGCCGCGCGCAAGGCGCTGCGCGACGCGCTCGCCGCCTACGACAAGCGCCACGGACTGACGGGCCCGCTCAAAGTGCCTCCGCCCGCCGCCGACAAGAAGATCGCAGACAAGAAGGGTCGTGCGGCTCCGCCCCGCGACCCTTTGGCGCCGTTCGAGGGGACTCCCGTTTTCGAGCACCACAAGGTGCTGGTGGGGGTCGTCGTCAGCGCGGACGACCCAGCCGGGACGTTCGATGTGCGCGTTGGTACCGCCACCGGCACGGTGAAGCTCGCCGACTTCGAGCGCTACAACCCCGGAAACCTCGCGCCGAGCGCGTTCGCTCCGGCGGGTGCCCACGTGCGGGTGAGCCTCCTCGCCGCCGTCTCCGACTCCCCGAACGCGAGGGTGCCCCTCCGGCTGGAAACGGGCCCTGAAGGTGCGCTGGTCGCGATCGACGTGCGAACGCGCGAGATCCTCGCTCTCGCCGGAGGATACGAGGGACGTGCAGGGACGCTCGATCGCGCGACGCAGTCGAGGCGGCAGCCGGGTTCGACTTTCAAAACGATCGTTTACTCCTACGCGCTCCACACGCGGAAGTTCACCCCGGCGACGCTCGTCGACCCGAGCCCCGACGTGTTCGAGGGGGGGTACCGGCCGAGCAACTTCGAGGGCTGGCGTGGGCGCGACCTACTCCGTCTGCGGGAAGCGCTCGCCAACAGCGTCAACGTCGCCGCCGTCCGGGTCCTCCGCGACGTCGGCCCCGCGAACGTCGTCGCTTGGGCCCAGGCCCTCGGGATCGAATCGCCGATGAAGCCCGACCTCTCTCTCGCCCTTGGGAGCTACGAGCTCAAGCCAATCGAGCTCGCCGGGGCCTACGCCACGTTCGCGGCCGGCGGTACTTACCAAGAGCCGCACGCGGTCCTGCGGATCAGCGGACCGGACGGCAAAGATGTCGCTCCGCAGGCCGCCCCGCCCGCGCGTCGCGTCCTCGACGAAGCGGAGGCTTACCTGGTGACGAGTATGCTCACGAGCGTCGTCGACCATGGAACCGGCGCGCGCGCGAAATCTCTCGGGCGACCGCTCGCGGGCAAGACGGGGACGTCCAATGGACCGAAGGACACTTGGTTTGCCGGATATTCGACCGAGGTCGCCGCTGTCGTTTGGATCGGGTTCGACGACGGCCGGCCTCTCGGGCCCGGCGAGCAAGGCGCCGTGACCGCCCTGCCCGCGTGGATGACATTCATTAAGGCGGCTACCGACGGCAAACCGCGAGTCGATTTCGCGCGACCGCCGGGAGTTGTGACCGTGACCATCGATCAGCGGACCGGGGCGCTTCCGTACTCCGACGATCCCGATGTGCTCGACGAAGTCTTCCTCGCCGGCACCGAGCCCACCGAAGCAGCCGAACCGCCAGGTCCGGCTTCCGAGGACGCGGGCCTGAACGAAACGACCGCGCCGTAACCCGCAATGCGATTGCGGTAGCGCGTCAGAAGACGAGCACCCGCATCCCGCGGCCGACGTCGACGGCGTTTGCGAGTGCCGCGTGGTGGACGCGCTTCGCCCAACGGACTGCGGCGACGAGCGCGCGGTCGTCGAGGTCCGCGCCGGTCCGCCGCGCGACGCGGCCTGCCACCAGCGACGCCAGGGCGCATCCCGTTCCGTGCACCGGCGGAAGGGCGAGGCGGCGCGCCCGAAGCTCGAAGAACTTGCCGCCGAGGGCCAAGACGTCCGTCGCGACCGGGCCGCCCAAGTGCCCTCCCTTCACGAGGACGGCGCGGGCGCCGAGGTCGACCAGGGCAGCGGCGGCGTCGTGGGCCTCCGACACGCTGCGCACCCGTTCGCCGACAAGGACCTCGGCTTCTGCGAGATTCACCGTCAGGAGCGTGGCCCGGGCCAAGAGCTCCGCCTTGAGCACGGCTACCGCCCGCGGCGACAGCAAGCGCGCTCGCCCGCGCGTGGGCAGCATCGGCGTGTCGACGATCACGGGCACCCGCGGGTGTCGCGCCAGAGAACGGACCACGGCGCGCACGTTCGCCTCGTTGCCGAGCGCACCCACCTTCACTGCGCCCACCCGTTGATGGCGGAGGACCTCCGCCACTTGAGCCTCGAGGTCGCGCGGCGAGACGGCCTTCGCGCTCTTGAGGCCGGCGGTGGACTGAATCGTGATCACCGCAGCCGCCGCGCAGCCGAAAACCCCTGCAAACGCGAACGCGCGAAGGTCGGCGGCGAGCCCGGCTCCGCCTCCGGGGTCAAGCCCTCCGACAGCCAGCGCGCACGAAAGTCGAATGCCCTTAGGGTCCATGCGGTGTTTCCTACCGCGCATTGTTCGCGCAGGTGAGGGCGGCGTCGGACGTGGCGAGAGATGTATGCGAGCAAACCTCGCGATTGACAGTGCCGGAAGGACGCTGATACCCCCAAAGTGACAGGATGCGCGAGCGATCACGGTCCATTCGCGCTGCGCTCCTCGCCGCCGTCGCGGGCGCTCTGTCGTCGGCCGCTGCCCGCGACGCCCGCGCCCAGTGCGTCGATCAGGAGCTCGAGCAAGAGCTCGTCGGCGGCCGGCATTACCGCGGCGTTCAGGAGCGCTCGTTCATCAAGGCATTTCGCCACGAGTTCTCGGCCATGGGGGGCTACTACGCAGCGGATCTCTATTCGTCGAACTGGGTCGGGGGGGGGGCTTACACGTTCCACTTCAGCGAAGACCTGGCGCTCGAAGCCAGCGTCGCCTTCACGCGTTTCTACAGCGCGGTGACCGATGCCTACGAACGGCGATATCCACAAATCATGGTGCTCGACCGCACCGACAAGCCCGGGACACTCTATTTCGGACACCTCATTTGGTCGTTCGCGTACGGTAAGCTTCGCTGGATGGGCGACGGGATCAGCCGCTTCGACTTCAACGTCGCCTTCGGCGCGGGCGTGACCGACGACTCGACGTCGCGGGGCGTGACGGCCAGCGCGGGGGTCGGCGCCAAGCTCTATTTCGGCAAGTGGTTTGCCGTGCGCTTCGACGTGCGCGATCACCTGCTGCGCGAAGTGCTCGTCGGCGACGAACACCTCGCCAACGACGTGCTGGTTACCCTGGGTGCCAGTGTGTTCCTTCCCTTCGGGGGTTGAGCGCATCCCGCTTGGCTGCGAGGAGCGTTACGGGCACCATCGACATATGCGGGCCAGCTTCATCGCACTGGGAGCCTTGGCGGCGGCGCTCGTTCTCGGGAGCGTCGCGCTCGCGCAGCCACGCGGCGCCCGAAAGAAGAGCGGTCCGATCGCGACCGCGCCTCCGGCCTCCGCGAGCGCCCCGGTCGCCGTCGCTCCGCCGGCTGATAGCGCCGCCGCGCCTCCCCCCCCGCCGCCGCCGGCGGACGTCGGCGATGGAGGCGCGAGGCTCTCGCCGCTCAACCCTGCCCCGAACGAGTTCGCCGATTCGGTCCTGGCTCCCGCGTCGATCGATTACGACCGACTCCTCGCAGACGTCGCGTCGCTCCGGGCGCGGGCCGCGGCCGTGAGCGACACGCTCTTTCACTCTCGTCTGGCTATCTCGCTCGAAACGAGCGGCGACCATGGTCGAATCGCGGCGCTCAGCGTCGGTCTCGACGACGGTACCGTCTACACCTCGCCCGCCTCCTTCCGCGCGGAAGACGCGACGCTCGTCTACGACCATGCGGTCGCACCCGGCCATCACGCCGTGACCGTCGACGTCGAGCGCCGCGACGATCGAAACGACGCGTTCCGCTCGTCGCAGCGCTCGCGTTTCATCGTCGACGTTCCGGCAGACGGCCGGCTCTCGCTCGAAGTGCGGGTGTCGGACGAGTCGACGATGGGAAGCGACTTCGCCCGCGAACGGAAGGGAACGTACGATCTCCGCGTGCGAGCCGAGGCCAAGGCTCAGTCGCCCGCGCAAGGCAGGTGAACGATGCTCGCGCGCGGTCTGGCAGCGTTCGCGGTGATCTCGCTCGCGACCCGCGTCGTCGGCGCGCAGCCGCCGCAATCCCCCTCGTCCGGCGATCCCCCGCAAGCGCCCGCCGCGCCTGCCCCTCCCGACAAGAAGGATCTGACCGACATCTTCGATTCGGCCCTCCGCGCTTACCACGCTGCGCTCCTCGCACGCCGCCTCGGGCAACAGGACCTCCTGCTGGAGATCGTCTCGACACGGGTCGCCGAAGGCGAGCAGCTCATGTTCGCCGGGCGCGTCGACGAGGCCATCGCACGCCTCGCGGAGCTGGTCGAACACCCGCAGTTCGAATCGTTCGCCGATTCGGAGGTCGGGCGAGCGGGGGTCTTTCGCCTGGGCGACGCGCTGGCCGTCGCGGGGATCGACGAGCCGGCGCGCGCCTATTTCCGGAAGGTGCTCGAGACCAAGGGGGCGTGGGACGGCGCGGCCACCTGGGCTCGCCGCGCCGTGCGACGGCTCGTGGACGTGGCGCTCGAGAGCGGTGAGTTTGCGATCGTGTCGGGGGACCTGGCGAGTGTTCCGCCGTCGGCGCCCGAAGAAGTCCGCGGCGAAGTCGCGTACATGAACGGCCGGGCCAAAGAGCTAAGCGGCGATCGCGAAGGGGCGCTCGTCGCCTACGCGCGCGTGACGCAGCGCTGTCGCTTCTGGGCGCAGGCGACGTACTTGTCGGGATTGATTCAGGTGGAGAAGGGAAACTTCAAGGACGGCGAAAACTTGCTCTGCAAAGTCGCCGATCCGAAACGGAGCGCGACGACGACGCCCGTCCTGGCCGACGAGAAGTTCTTCGCGGTGCGCGACCTCGCGCGCCTTGGCCTGGGTCGCATCGCACACGAGCAAGGGCGCAATGACGACGCCCGCTACTATTACTACTTGGTGCCGAGCGACAGCGATCGGCTGGCGGAGGCGCTCTACGAGGCGGCGACGACGCGATACGAAAAGAAAGACTACGACGGGGCGCGCGATCTTCTGACCGAGCTCGCAGGCTTGGCGATCCACCACCGGTACGAAGACGAGGCGTGGGTGCTCGGCGCGTGGGTCGACCTCGCGCGCTGCCGGTTCGTGGAAGCGGACAAGAAGCTCTTGGAGTTCCTCGCCCGCTACGGACCCGTGCGCGACGCCGCCCGGCGCATCGGCGGAAGCGAAGTCGCGATGCAGCGGCTCCTCGCGACGATTCACACGGGCACGGACGCGGCCGGGGCCGAAGTGGCCGGGGCGAGCCCCGAAGTGATCCGCGCCGTCGCCGCGCTCGTGCGGGTCGATCCGGGTTACGACCGCGTGTTGCGCCGGCGCGCGGTGCTCGAGCGAGAAGCATCGGGGCTCGTTCACGCGATGGCTGCGATCGGGGACATGCAGCGTGCCATTGCGACGAACGGAGGTGTTCGCCCGACGGCGGAGCTCGCGTCGGACGAAGTCCAGCGTGCAGAGGAGGCGCGCCTCGCCGTCGCGGGCCTCGAGCATCAGATCGCGGAGCTTGAGTCGGCCGCCGTGCACGTCGATGGCGTGGCGGGACTCCGCCGCGAGCTCTTCGCACTGCAGGCGCGGCTGGCGCCAGCCGACCGCTTGTCCCCCGGCGGCTCTCCCGACCAAGGGGCTCCAGGCGCGGACTTGCCCGACTTGTTGCGCGCGGACGCGCAGAAGGGCGCGGCGCTGCACGCGCGACTCGCGACGGGCCGCAAGGCGCTGATCGACGCGGAGACCGCGCTCGTGAAAGACGCCCTCGCGCGGCTCGATCTGCGGCTGTCGCGGCTTCTTCGTCGGGCGAGTTTGGGCCGAATCGAGACGGTGCTCGGGCGAAAGAGGGCGCTCGAAGTGGAGGTGGAGGCGATTCGTCTCGGTTACTTGCCGCAGGACGCCGTCGATTCGCTCGATGCCGCGCACTATCTGGAAGACAACGAAGAGTACTGGCCGTTCGAGGGGGACGACTGGCCGGACGAATACACGGGGAGCGAAGTGAAGTAGAGACGAGCGGCGGTCGGCGACGAGTGATGCTCGCTCCGTGACGAGTGAGGCTTACTCGTGGAACGCCGGGCCTTTCTCGACCGAGACCGTCGCACGTTCTCGAACGAGCGACGTTGGATCATCGAGTCGCGAGGCTCGGTCGTCGAGTCGTGAGGCTCAGTCGTCGAGTCCCGAGGCTCAGTCGTCGAGGCTCGAGGTTCGGTCGTCGCATACGAAGTCGCGGTCGTCGAGTCCCGAGACTGCGTGGTGCGATAGCGGCCTTCACGCGCTGCTCCGTGAACGTCACTCGTCGAGCGGCGAGCCTCAATCGGCCGTGACCGAGGTCCGGTGTCGGACGAGCGAGCCCTGCGCGGACGGCATCTCCGCTGTAGGTGGCGCTTCCACACTCCCGTCGAGTCGCCAGGCGCGAGACGAGTCGTCTCCCGCTTCGACGAGACAGCGCGTAGAATCTTGGACGATGCGGTTTCGCGTGCTGGCGGGGGTGAGTGCGCTGATCGCCATGACCTTCGTCGGGTCGAGGGCGGGAGCGGGGCCGGCGCTCCAGGCACGCGCGGCCGCCGAAGCGAAGCCCGCCGCGGACCCGATCAAGCCCGCCGCCGAGCGGAGCATCAGTGCGGACCCCCGACCCCGGCCGACCGGCTCCGGGCGTGGACTCGTGCACGGCTCCGGCTCCAGCGGAGAACCCGCCATTCGCGGTCCGAAAGTCCCCGAGGCGCTCCGGCAGCGGCTCCAGTCGCGCCTCGACGCGCGCGTCGACGCGGACGTGGCCCAGGCGAAGAAGCTGCGCGGCGAGGCGATCGATCTGCTCACAAAGTTCGTCGCCGAAGCGCCGCGCGAATCGCACGAGATGCCCGAGGCACTCGTCCGCCTCGGCGAGCTCCAATGGGAGGCCGAGCGCGACCGGTTCGTCTCGAGCTTTCAAGCCTGGGAAAATAGGCCCGTCGACCAACGGGGTCCCGCCCCGGAGCTCGACTATCGGGTTGCGCGCGAGCAGTTCAGCCGCGTCTTGCGCGACTACCGATGGTTCGAGGAGTACGACCTCGCGCTCTACGTCGACGGCTTCCTCGCATTCGAACAAGGCAAAGAGGACGAGGCGCGCGACCGCTTCGAGGGCATCTTGCGCGACTATCCGCAATCGCGCTTCGTCCCCGACGCGCACATGGCCAAGGCCGAGTCGATCTTCAATGGCAAATTCGACTACGCGGGTGCCCTCGCCGAGTACGAGAAAGTCCTCTCCTTCAAAGCACAAATCGATCCGGCGCTCTACGGGCTGGCGCTCTTCAAGAGCGCCTGGTGCTACTGGCGCCTGGGCAGCAACGACGAGGCGGCGCTGCGCTTCGTGGGCGTGTTCGCGGCGACCAACCAGGGCGGAGGCGCACGGAAAGCGAACGCGGCGGAGCGCCGGCAGCTCGACGAGCTTCAAGGGGAAGCCCTGAAGTACATCGTCGAAGTCTTTACCGAGGACGAAAAGAACACCGCGCAAGACCTCTACAACTTTCTCTCGAAGATCGGCGGCGAACGCTTCAGCGGCAAGATCGTCCGCGCTCTCGCCGAGCAGTTTTACGATCAGGCCCACTACGAGCGCGGGATCGAGGCGTACGAGCTCCTGCTCAAGCTCGAGCCGACCAGCCCGGACGCCGGCCGCTGGGTCTTGCAGATCGCGGCTGGCTACGGCGCGGTCGAAGACTGGCCGCGCCTTCAATCGACCTTCGAGCGTGCGCTCGCCGAGTATACGCCGGGGGGCCCTTGGTCGCGCGCACAGGGGGACGCCGCGAACGTCGCTGCGACGTCGGCGGCCATCGAAAAGACGCTGCGCGAAGACGGGACCGCGCTCCACGCCAAGGCGCAGCGGGACAAGACGAGCCGAGCGGAGTTCGAGGGGGCGGCCGGGCTCTACGGCGTGTATCTGTCGAAGTTCGGGCAGGAGCCGAAGGCCTACGAAGTTCATTTCCATCTGGGCGAAATCGATTTCTTTCGACTCGGGCGCAACCTCGACGCCGCCGCGCACTACCTGACGGCCGCCAAGACGATCCCTTCGAAGGAGGTGAGCGGACCACTCGCCACCATGCGCCACGACGCACTCTACAACGCGCTCGTCGCGCTCTCGCGGGAGATGGACGCGAAGCGCGACGTCAAAGCCGAGACTGAGGCGGACAAGGCGTACGCGGAGGCGCTCGATCTGTATGCCCAATTCTATCCCCGCGATCCCCAGCTTCCGCCGATGTTTTTCCGCCAGGGCAAGTACTTCTTCGATCGGGGCAATTACGACTCGGCAGTCAAGATTTGGGGAATGCTCCTCGAGAAGTTCCCGAGCAGCGAGCAGGCGCGCGAAGCCGGCGACAGCATCCTCGAGTCGTTCAGCCGAGCGAAGAACTACGAGAACATCGAGACGTGGGCGCGGCGGCTGAAGGCCCTGCCCACGTTCGCCGCGACCAAACAGCAGGAGCGGCTCGACGCGCTCATCGTGCAGGCCGTCTTCAAACAAGGCGAACAGCAGGCCGCGGCTGGAGACCACGCGGCCGCAGCCGCCGCGTACTTGCGCGCCGCCAACGAGTTTCCGAGGGATGCGCGCGCCGCCCAAGCCTGTGTCAACGCCGAACAAGAAGCGAAGCTCGCCGGGGACGCGAAGACCCTTCAAGAAGCGGCGAAGCTCGCCATGGGCCCCATGTATCGCGACAAGCCGGAGTCGCCGTTCGGCGCCTGGATCGCGACGACGACGCTCCAGGCGATGGGGCTGCTCGGGAAAGCGGCGGACATCGCCGAGCAAATGGCGGGTCTGGGCGATCGAGAACACCCGAACTACGCGAAGTACGAGCACGAGAAAGACGCCGCGTACAACGCCGTGTTTCTGCGCGAGGCGGCGGGCGAGCACGACCACGCGGTGCTCGACGGCAACAAATACTTGGCCGCGTTCGGCACGACGGCGGAGGCGGACGCCGTCGTGCTCGAGATGGGACGCGCCCACCAGAACGCCGGGCGAGCGAAGGACGCCGCGGACCTCTACAAGCGCTACTTGGCGCACGCGAGCAACCTCGATCATCGTACGCAGGGCCTCGTGCTGCTCGCGCAGGCGGACGCGAAGTCGGGGGACGCTCGCGGAGCCGAAGCATCGCTCGAAGAGGCCGTGGCGTTGGGCAAGAAACGCGGGCGCGACCTCGGGACCGAAGGCAAGTACTCCGCGGCCCACGCCAGGTACATGCAAGGCGAGCAAGTGCTCGCGAAATTCGAGCAGATCCAGATCCAGGGCGACGTCAAACAGCTCAAGGCCAGGCTCAAACGCAAGACGGAGCTCCTCAAAGAGGCGGCCAAGATATTTCTCGACTGCGTTTCGATGGGCGTGGCCGAGTGGACGACGGCGGCCCTTTACCAGATCGGCCACGTGTACGAAGCCTTCGCGAAGGCGCTGCGCGATTCGCCCCCGCCGCCGGAGGTCAAGACCGAGGATCAGAAGGCCGACTACGGAGCCCAGATCGAAGAGTTCGCCGTCCCGATGGAGGAGCGCAGCCTCGATGCGTTCGAGAACGGTTGGAAGAAGGCGATCGACCTCGGCATCTACAACCAGTGGACGGCGAAGATGCGCGACGCGCTCGGACGCCTGAACAGCGAGCTTTACCCCCCGTTCAAAGAGACGGGCTTCGAAGTGCGTTCGCAGGGTCCGCTCGCGATGCCAGGGCTGGTCGACGCACCGAGTCGGCCCGCGTCGGGCGCCCTTCCCCTGGCCAAGCGATGATCGCGCGAGTCCTCCGGACGATCCGCGGTCTTTCGGCCATCGCCTCCTTCGTTCTTGGCGTGGTCGCTTGCGGAAGCGGCGCGAAGGCTGTGTCGGGAGCGCCGCCGAGCACCGCCGCCAAACCGGTCGCGCCGGCAAATCCGGCAGCGTTCGGCAAGATGATGCAGGGCGTGCAAGCCGCGAAGGATGGACAGCGCGACCGAGCTATGGCGCTGCTCCGGGAGGCGGTCCAGCTCGACGCGAGCCTTTGGGAAGCTCGCTACGATTTGGGCGTAACGCTCGCGGGCGCGGGCGATCTCGCGGGGGCAGAGGTCGAGCTCGCGGCGGCCGCGAAGTTCGCGCCGGACGCTCCTCAGGTTGCGGTCGCGCTGGCCGAGGTCCGCCGCCGCCGGGGCGAGCACCGGCTCGCGGCCGACGGACTGACCGACTTCGTTCGGACTCACCCGAGCGCCGTCGACGCTCGCACGCTGTACGTCGCGACTCTGCGCGACAGCGGACAGATCGAAAAGGCAATCGCGGAGGCGCGCGAAGTCCTCGTGCGAAAGCCCGGAGACGCCACGGCGCTCGCCGAACTGGCTTTGGCTCACCTGGCGAAGGGAGAAAAAGAGACGGCGGAGCTCTTGGCGAAGCAAGCGCTGGACGCGAACCCCAACAGCGCGGTCACGCATCGGACGATGGGCCTTCTCGACCTGGCGAAGGGCGACGACGCGATCGCTCTGACGGAATTCCGAAAAGCTTCGCAGGCCGATCCGCGCGATACGACGTCGCGCCTGAACATGGGCGTCGTGCTCCTGCGTGCGGGCGCTTACGCGAAAGCGGAAGAGCAATATCGCGAAATTCTGAAGGTGTCCCCGGACGACCACGGCGCCGAGATCGGTCTCGCCGCGGCGCTGCGCGGGCAGGGGGACGCGCAGCATTCGCAGAGGTACGAAGAAGCACGCGCGCTTCTCGAAAAGGTGCTTTCGAGCGATGCGCACGACACGAGCGCGCTCTTCAACATGGGCGTGCTCTACGCGGACTTCTTCAAGAAGGCGCCGCAGGCGTCGCAGTACTTCAAACGCTTTCTCGCCGATGCTCCGAGCGACCATCCGCTGCGCGCGGAGGCCGACAGGTACGTATCCGCCGCTTCGGCGAGCGGAGCACCCGGGACGGAAGTCCGGGGCGCCGCAAAGGCGCGATGACATCAGCGTGGCCCTTGGCTCTCGGTCACGGATAAATCCCCGGCGTTTCAGCCCGCTCGCCCCACCCGCGCCGCCACCACGGGTCGCAGGCCCAGCTCGCCGCAAATGCGTCGCGCACGACGATTTCGGCGAGCTTGCCCCGCGGCGAGAACCCCCAGGGTGCCTCCTGCGATACGTCGTCCGGATTGGCATAGAACCGCCAGACGAAGAAGCCGGCGAAGTCCGGTTCATCGAGCAGGGGCGCCACGAGCGCGCGGTAGGCCGTCGCCTGAGCGCGCTCGTCCACCCGGACTCCGCTCATGATGTCCGGCCACTCCCAGGGGCGCACCGCGGGATCGGGTCGAGCCGTGTAGCCCGTTTCGGTGAAGAGAAGAGGCTTGCCCCAGCGTTCCGCCAGGGCGTGGATGGTCGCCCGAACTTTGCGCCCGCCTTCGCGAAGTTTGTCGTCTCCGGCACCGTCCACGTCGGCCAGGGGAAAAAACGCATTGACGCCTATCACGTCTAGATCGCCCTCGATCGCCGATTGCTCCACGTCGTCCCAGTTGGCCGAGTACGTGAGAAGCCCGTGGTAGACACGCCGCACTTCCCGAATGACGCGCCCGAAGCTCGGCGCGTGCGCCGTCGTCACCCACGAGCGCAGCTCGACGCCGACGGAGAACAAGTCCGCGTGCGTGGACTCCGCCACCTCGGCCCACGTCCGGATGAATCGCTCGTAGCTCTCGGCCCACCGTGCCCAGCCTTCGTCACCCTGGGGCGCGAGCTCCCCGCGCCAACCGCCCGACTCGACCCAGAGCTGCGGAACGAGCATCACGCGAAGCTCGTGCTGGTGCGCCATCTCGACCGCGCGGGCCACGTCGCGCCGGTTCTTCGAGAACGGCGACTCGAACGTCAGATCGACGCCGTTGCCCGAGAGGTCGGCGACGCGTCCGAAGGGAGTGATGGCGACCCACGTGGCGCCCATTGCCTGCACTTCTGCGAGCGCGCGATCGTACGCGGGCGAGCCGTAGCCGACACCCGGGTGGTAGCCGTTCTCGATGGGACCGATCGTGATGCCGCGCACGCCGCCCACTTCGGAGCGCTTCCACGCATCCGCCCCCGGCGACGCCAGGGCGAGCTGGGTGGCGACGGCGAAGGCGAGCGGCACGCCGCCGCTCACGCGCCTTGCTCCAAGAGCGCATCGGTGAGCGAGGCCAGATCGTCGACGACCGCGTCGGCACCCGCGTTCGTGAGCTCGGCGGCGCTGTACGAATGGGCCACCGCGACACAACGAAGCATCGCTCGCTTGGCGGACGTCACTCCGCCGAGCGAATCTTCGACGACCACTGCCCCGCTCAGGTGGCCCATCCGACGCAATTCTTCGAGCGCGAGCCAATACGGTGCCGGATCGGGCTTCGACGCCGCCGTGCGCTCCGCGCTGACGATGAAGGCCACGGCGCTCGCGACGCCCATCTTGGCCAGTGCAAACGAAATCTCGCTCTCGAGGGCCCCCGACACGATGCCTACGGGGCCACGCGCCGCGCGGCGCGCCACGAGCTCGGCGGCTCCTGGAAACGCCCGGAAACCGTTCGCGAAGCGCGCGAGGAAGCGGGGACTCTTCGCCTCGACGAACGACCGCACCTGCTGTTCGTCGGGCGTGCCCCCGGCCGCGGCGAGCACGTCGCGGAACACACCCGCGTCGTCGAAACTCAAATAGCGCTCGCTATACGTGCGGGTGTCGATACCCATGCCGAGTGGGGCCAGGACGTCGTTGAACGCCGCCAGGTGCACCGGCTCGCTGTCCACGAGCACCCCGTCGAAGTCGAAGAGCGTTGCGATAACCACCAAAGTCCGACGCGCGTTCTAATCGCGGGTGACTCCGAGGTCGAGTGAGACGATGATCGCGCGGCCGAAACGGGCCTCGAACTGCCGCGTCTCCGAGACGTTTCCGGCCCGCCGCACGACCACCACGTGGCGACCGGCGGCGACGTCGAGCGAGATCGGCGTAGGCCCCGCTGCTTGAACTCCATCTATCGAGACGAACGCGCCCGCGGGGGCAGTCGTGACCGATAGCAGCGAGGGCCGGGTTCGAAGAGCTCGGGCCTCGCGGTCGGCCTCCGCCCGGTCTTGTGCGGACAAGTCTCGCCGCGCCAGATAGGCGTCGATCGCGAGGCATGCGCCCTCGGCGTCGTCGAGCTTTTCCTTGCTCCGAGCGACGTTCCACAGCTCGCTCGAAGGCCCGCCGAGACGATAAGCAGCCTCGAAATAACGAACCGCGTCCGCGTAGTGGCCGTCGCGAAACCGCTCGACCCCTTGCCTGTCGAGCTCGCGCGCGGCCATCACGTCTGGGTGCCGGGGAAGCTGCACCTCGTCTGGTTCGCCGGCCGGGCGAGAGCGGGCGGTGTTCGCGCAGGCTGACGACGAAGCGCACGCGATGGCCGCGAGCGTCGCGCTCGCGAAGTCGCGTATCGTGGTTCGCCCGAGCACGATCCCCTTTCCGCTCAAGCCGCGACTAGAACGAAGCGCGTCACCTCCGGCGGTGCCCCGACGCGCGAGGGAGTACCGACGGTCCCGAAGCCTCGGTTCACATAGAGGGTCGTTCCGCGCACCTGGTAGAGGCCGGAGACGTATTTTAAGAAGAGGTCAGCCGGCCGAAAGCCAGGGTTGATCTGGCCGCCGTGGGTATGCCCGCTGAGCTGGAGTGCGACCTGACCCGCCCAGAAGTCGACGGTCGGCGGCTGATGCGAAAGGAGGATGCGAGCGAGATCGGGCGGCACCATCGAAAGAGCGCGCGCCAGCCGGGGCCCCGCGCGTCCGTAGCGCGTCGACCAGCGATCGTCGACGCCCAGTAGGGCAAAGCCGCCCCCGTCGCCCGGACGGATGACGAGCCCCTCGTCAACGAGCATCTTCACGCCTGCCTCGCGAAGGGCGTCGGCCACGTCGTCCACGTCCGCATAGTAGTCGTGGTTCCCGGGCACCGCGACGACGCCGTCGCGAGGACCGAGGTCCACGAGTTTGCGCCCGACCATCGGCGCCCAATCCGCGTCGAAGTCGACGAGGTCGCCGGTGGCGACGATGAGATCCGGACGCGCCCTGCGGACGTACTCGAGTCCTTCGTCGAGCTCGCGCTCGCCGACATACAACCCGCCGTGAATGTCGCTGATCTGGGCGATTACGTAACCGTCGAGAACGCGGGGTAGCCCTGCGATTCGCACCGGCACTTCCGACATCTCGAAGGCGTGCCGCCCCCGCGCCATGCCCCAGCCAAGCATCGAGCCGGTTCCACCGATAAGGGTCAGGCCCGCGGCCGCCTCGACGAGCTGGCGCCGGGTCATTCCTTCGCCCGCGACAACCTCGGCCTGCTTCCGGCGCCTCTCGGCAGCCCAAAGAGCGAGCCGCAGCGCTCCGATCGGAAATGCGGAGATGACGAGGGGCATCACGATGAGCTCCACGATCATCCGCGGCGCGGTCGAGGTGAGGTCGTGCCCCACCAGCCAATGCGAGACGATCTGCGCGAGCCAGAGCCCCGCGAGCGCTCCGGCCACGGCTCGCCGCCGGCGTGCGAGCCATGGAAACGAAGCGATCGACCAGGCGTACAGAACGGCAAGCAAGAGACCGATCGGGACGAGAAAAAACATCGCGTGCACGCTGCAGCTTCAACGCTCTTGTAGCACGCCACTGACGACGCGCTCGATGCGCGAATAGTCGCGTCGCACTTCGATACGGCTGAAACCGGCACTTTCGAAGAGCGCGACCACAGCGCCGGCCTCCCCGGCTCCGACCTCCACCGCCAGCACGCCTCCCCTGGAAACGAGGTGCGCGGGGGCGTCCGCCACGACCCGGCGCAAGGCGGACAGACCGTCGTCGCCGCCGTCGAGCGCGATGCGGGGTTCGAATTCGCGGACGTCCGGCTCGAGCGATGCGATCTCGCCAGCGGGGACATAGGGCGGATTGGCCGTGACGAGGTCGAACCGGCAAGGCTCGAAGGCGAACCCCGGCTGGCGTTCGAGCGAGGCGAAGAGGTCTCCGCGGCGAAGAGCGACGTTGTAGGCGCCCAAGCGCAGCGCGTTCTCGCGCGCGAGGGTGAGGGCATCCTCGCTCGTGTCTGTCCCCAGAACGAACGACGTCGGCCGTTCGCGAGCGAGCGTGATCGCGACACAGCCGCTGCCCGTGCAGAGATCGAGCGCTCGCATGCTCATCGAGATCGCCCGCGTTCGCTCGAGCGCGACATCGACGAGCGCTTCGGTGTCGGGGCGGGGGATGAGAACCCGGCGGTCGACGCGGAAGGGCCGCCCGTAAAACTCGCGCTCGCCGAGGATGTAGGCCATCGGCTCGCGTGCGCGCCGCCGTTTGACGAGCTCGCGCAGCGACCCAAGCTCGCGGGGATCGAGCTCGCGCTTCGCATCGACGATGAGTTGGATTCGTGTGGCGCCGAGGGCCCGCGCGAGAAGAAGCTCGGCGTCGAGGCGGGGGCTGTCGACGCCGCGTAAGCGCAGGTCTTCGGCGATCCAGCGCAAGATCGCCTCGATCGTCCAGACTCGCGGCTCCGGCGCGCCTGACGACACGGCCGCGACTCGTAGCGCAAAAGAGCCGCGCCCGCGAGCGCTACCTTCGCTCTTTCTCGTTCTCGAATCCGGGCATAGATTCGCGGGGAGCTTTGGACTCGCTGCCGCCTCCTCCGCCTCCTCCTCCGGCGAGCGCCTACGTCTACGCGCCGGGGGACATTTACCCTCGGAGCCATCGGGAGATGGAACTCTGTGTCCGGGCGAGTCGCCCGGACTGGGCCTACCTCGCGGGCCTCGTCGTGCTCGACGTCGGGGCCATCTGGTTCGGGAGCTGGGAGAAGCTCAAGTACTCGGACAGCGTGCCGTTCCGAATGAGCGGCCCCGCGGCGATCGGCGTGACTTGGGGCGCCACGATCGGGGGCGCGTGGCTAGCGCTTCCGAAATGCTCGCCGGAATGGGCGGGCGAGCCGCCGCGCGAGGGCAACATTCACGAGACCTGGCCGCTGGCGCTATCGCTCGCGCTGCTCGCGGGGGCCACCGCGCCGTTCATCAACGGGATCGCGGTCGGCTCGTACGACCTTCCCGTCGGTTGGTCGGACCTCGAGCGTGTGATGCACCTCGTCGTCGCTGGCATGGGGGGATTCGGCGGGGCCCTCCTCCCATACTTGATTCCGCCGAGCACGTGGAGTGCGGCGAGAGAGATCGAGCGGATGCGCGTCGTCGCCGACGGGCGAGGCGGTGTGTTCGTGGGGTATTCGGGGACGTTCTGAAGGCGCTTTCGGCGCTCAGCCCTATCCGCGCTTGAGAAATCTCGCGAGGATCTTCTTTTCCCCCCATCCCGGGAAGAACGCTACGACCGCGGGTTCGCCCACATCGGCGACGCTAAGCACTCTGCCCTCTCCGAATCGAGCGTGCTTGACCCGGGAGCCGCGCTGGAAGGAGCTCCTCGTCACGTCCTCGGTGCGGTCGTCGAAAAAATCGTGATCGACGAACCTATCTCCGGGCGGCGGGCTCGGGGGAGCGGAGGCCTGGGGGTGACGCCACGGCCTGCGAGCTTCGCCTTCGAAGTCGGAATCGATGCGCCGGCCGGCGTCATCCGCCCGGTCGACGAAGCGGCCGGCCGAACCGGCGGCGAGCGCGCCGGTCGCCTGATGCGCGACGGTCGATCA
>Ga0265316_10000320_pt1 | contig 53356 bp, 47 predicted proteins | sample 4522metaG_FD_202092 | JGI IMG/M metagenome (GOLD analysis project Ga0265316, IMG submission 202092) | Rhizosphere microbial communities from Carex aquatilis grown in University of Washington, Seatle, WA, United States - 4-5-22 metaG | ecosystem: Host-associated > Plants > Roots > Rhizosphere >... | reverse complement strand
GCTCGGCCGCAGGTGGGGTGAAGTCCGCGAATTTACTTCGCGGACGAGGGGCGGGCCGCGGCCCGCCCTTTCAAAATGTTCAAGACGGGTCCATTTATGGACACGTCTTGAGCGGCGTGGCAGCGTCAGCCTGGGAAGACTTCGGGGCTCTCCTGCCCGTCGCTAGAACCGCCATCGTCAGGTCCATCGCTGGAACCGTCGCTGATACCGCCGTCGAACCCGCCATCGGCGCTCGCTGGCCCTGATTGAATCTGGACGTCGGTGAGGCAGAAGTCGAAGGGCAAGGCGACCTGCAGGCCCGGCACGATGATGGCCGCCTGCTGAATCGGCGTTCCCGGCGTCAATGGTTTTTGGGGGTTGCCACCGTTCCAGCAGTTGGTCAGAAGCGAGCCCCATGGAATCAACTGCCCGCTCACCAGAGGCGCGCACCATCGATCCGCACTGCTGTGCGGATCGATGCCCTGCAACTGGACGCGCAGAGGGGTTCTGCTGGGATTGTCGACGGTGACGATCAGTCCGCCGGTCTCGGGAACGGGCCAGGTCAGCGGCACGCCCCCATCGGCGTCTTGTCTGACGTTCCACCCCAGCATGGCAAAGCCGGTGTAGTCGGTTCGCCCGGTGACCGTCCCGTGCATGCAGAAAGAATTCCCCACATAGGGCGGATTGCAGGTTTTGGACCCGCATTCGGGCACTATCTGCGCGGCGCCGGGATCGGTAGCGGTGAAGCCGTATCCCGCCCACGGCCCCGTCGTCACATAGCCGTCGGCCACCACGTTGCTGGGCGTGGACACGTAGGCGACATCGGGGGGCGTCGAGTCTTCGCCGCTGTCGACGCTGATTTCGCCGCTGTCGGGGCTGGCGACGGCGTCGACATTGACACCCGTGTCCTCAACTCTTCCTGCGTCCGGGCCCGACGGTGACGCCCCGCTGCCGCATCCCCCGGCTGCCCACAGACCTGTGAAGAGAATTGCTCCCGAGACAAGGTGAAGAGATCTCATGTTGTGCCGGTATGAAGGCACAAACGACCGGGCGCTGTCCACTACTCTGCGGCTACTTTACGGATAGCCTTGCAGGGTCGAGTTGGTGACCGTGATGCTTTTGGCGTTGGTGCCCACGGCCGTCCCGACGTTGTCGACGCTGCCCGTGGAAACCACCGTCCAGTGTCCGCCGGTATTCCCCGTCATCGTCGTATCAGCGATGGTGAGTGTCCCGCCCATGTTGTTGCTGGTGAAGAAGAGGCCGCCCCCGAAGGCACCCTGACCGGCGCTGTTGTTGAGGATCGCGTCGCCGCACAGAGTGATGTTCACCGAGTTCCCGTCGCTGTAGAGCGCGCCGCCGTTTCCGCCCGAGCCAGTCTCGTTCTGCCCGTTGTTGATGGCGGAACACTTTGTCGCGTCGTCGTTGTTGGCTCCGCTGCCGCTGGCCGAGTTGTTGGTGAACAAGCTGTTGTACACGTCAAGCTCGGCGAACAGGCATCCGACCGCGCCGGCGTTGCTGGCGGTGTTGTTGCTGAAGGTGCTGCCCACGATGAGCACGCCGTTCTTGCTGCCCAGCACATAGATGGCGCCGCCGCCCGTGTCAGGCCCGAGCGGAGCGGCCTGGTTGTTCGTGAAGATCGAATCAATCACCGTGAGGTTGCCGTCCCGCATGTACAGCGCCCCGCCTTCACCGTCGTTCCATCCTTGCGAACAGGGCGCGGGCGCCGTGGGAATCGCGACGGTGGGCGTGGCCTTGCCATTGATGATGGTGATATGCTGCAGGGTCAGCCCCATCGTGTTCTTCTGGAAATCCGCACTGTCGAATCTGAAGATCTGCACGGCCTTGCCACCGTCGAGGGTGACCTTGTTGCCGCCGTCGATGACGGTGTTCTTGGTCGTCGGGAGGTTGAGCGTGGCGGTGACCAGAATGGTAGCGGGGGCGCTGCCACAGTTGAAGGTGATGACGCCGCCCAGGGTCGCCGCCGCCTGCAACTGGCTGAAGGTGCAGCTCGTGCCGTTTCCCACCACGGTGGGATTGGAGATGTCCGCAGGTTGACCCCGGGTGGGAACGCCAGCGCTGCACGAGCCGTTGGGATTTCCGGCCTTTGTGATGGTTCCGCTGCTGCCTCCCTGGCCGCCGGTGGCAGCAACCCCGCCGGTGGCGGCAACCCCGCCGGTGGCAGCAACCCCGCCGGTGGCAGCAACCCCGCCGGTGGCGGCAACCCCGCCGGTGGCAGCAACCCCGCCGGTGGCGGTAACCCCGCCAGTGGAGGCAACCCCGCCGGTGGAGGCAACCCCGCCGGTGCCCGGGTTGCTGGAGTTGGATGATCCGCATCCGAACGCAGACAGAACGACCACAGCCAGACATGCACGCATCCGGCAATGGTACCACGGGGGCACCCGAGAGGGTCAGGTCAGGCGATCGATCTCGCGCTTCAATTGCTCCAGGCGAACTGGCTTGGCCAGAAAGGCGTCGACCTTGACCCACGCGCGCTCCGAGGGCGAAGCCGCATCGAAATTCAGGCCCGTGCGGCTGGTGACGGCCGAGATCATGATAACCGGCGTGTTGGGATACTTCTTCTTCAGCCGGTAGGACAGCAGAAAACCCGAGTCAGGCCGGTCAATGATCAAGTCGAGCACCACCAGGTCGGGCTGCCAATGGGCGATCTGCTCGGTGGCGCCCTTTTCGTTTTCAGTGGTGGTTACGTCATAGCCGAGCGACTCAAGACCCATACGAAGTTGTTCGAGACAATCGGGATCATCGTCAACTACCAGCACGGTTGGCTTGTCGCCCGGTTTGGTCTGCAGGGGTTCATCTTCCAGCAAAGACAGACGGTTGCTCATGGTGGCTCCTTCGATGTGGGGGAACAGGACGGATCGGTGGCGTAAGTCGGAATCAGTCAACTGTCGCGGGCTTGGCCGGCGACCATTCCCGTTCGCTTGTTGGCGCGGGAAATGGATTCTTTCGTGCGACGCTCTTTGGAAAACTAGATGGCGACGTCTCGTGGCTGGTAGTGGGTGTGCAGATAGCGGTGGCTCTGTTCGCCGAGCGGCTGGCCGAGGAATTGGTCATAGAGCGAGCGAACGGCCTGGTTTTCGTGGGCTGTGCGCAGTGGACTGGACTCGTCGATTGCGTACAACGACGCCATCCGCGCGCGCACCGATTCAGCATCCGTGCGCAGGGTTTGCCCGCCGCCCGCCACGCAGCCTCCTGCGCAGGTCATGACCTCGATGAAGTGCAGGTCCTTGCGTCCGGCCTTGATCTGGTCGAGCAGACGGCGCGCGTTCTGCAATCCGCTGACCGCAGCGATCCCTAGCTCCAGATCGCCCACCCGCACTTTGGTCTCCTTGATGCCGTTCGTGCCCCGCAACGCGGGCAAGTCCCGGACGTCGAGTTCGCGCCCAGTGACGAGGTGATGGGCGGTGCGCACGGCTGCCTCCATCACGCCCCCCGAAGCACCAAACAACTTTCCGGCGCTTGACCGCTCGCCAAACGGGGCATCGGCTGCTTCGGGCTCAAGCTCGCGCAGGTCCAGCCCGTGCATGCGAATGATCTCGATCAGCTCGCGCGTGGTCAGCACAGCATCGGTGTCGGCCAGGCCACCATCGGCCATCTCGGGCCGCCGCGCCTCGAACTTTTTGGCCGTGCAGGGCATGGCCGCAACTGTGAAGATGCTTCGCGGGTCGAGCTTCTCCTGCGTGGCAAAGTGGCTCTTGATAATGGCACCCAGCATCTGCTGCGGGCTCTTGCAGGTGGACAGATTCGGAATCATGTCGCCGTAAAATTGTTCGACGAACTTGATCCAGCCCGGCGAACAGCTGGTGAACATGGGCAGGACTCCGCCGTTCGTGATCCGTTGCACCAGCTCGCTGGCTTCTTCCATGACCGTCAGATCGGCCGAAAAACTGGTGTCGAAGACCTTGCGGAATCCCAGACGGCGCAAGGCCGCCGCCAGCTTGCCAGCGCCGTCGGCGCCCGCGGGCAAGCCAAAGGCCTCAGCCAGGGTCACGGAAACCGCGGGCGCGTGCTGGATGACGACATACCGCTTCGGATCATTGAGCGCGGCGAGGACATCCTTGACGTGGCTTTGTTCGGTCAGGGCGGCGGTCGGGCAGACCAGAACGCACTGGCCACAGTTGACACAACTGGAGACGTTCAAACCATCGCCAAAGGCCGGCCCGACCACGGTCTGGCTGCCGCGCCCATTGAAGTCAATGGCCGAAACGCCCTGGGTTTCCTCGCAAACCCGCACGCATTTGCCGCACAGGATGCACTTGGCCGGATCACGCACCAGCGAGGGGCTGGACACGTCGCACGCCCGCTGGCTTTGGCTGGCGCCCGGGTAGCGGCGCTCGCGCACGCCGTGCTGAATGGCCAATTCCTGCAATTGGCAGGAGCCATCGCGCGGGCAGTACATGCAATCCTCAGGATGATTGGCCAGCAATAGCTCCACCACCGTTTTGCGCGCCTTGACCGCGCGGGGCGAGTGGGTCTTCACCTTCATGCCCTCGGTCACCGGCACGCAACAACTCGGCACAAGCCCGCGGTGCTTTTCCACTTCCACCACGCAGATACGGCAGGCGCCCGTGGGATCAAGGGCGGGCAGGGCGCACAGGGTGGGCACGCGGACCCCGGCGCGGCGGATTGTGGACAGCAGCATCTCGCCTGGCTTCATTTCGACGGGACGGTTGTTGACTTCAATGAATGGCATGTGGCGATTCCTTCTTCGGAAAACTACGCGGCCCGGATTGCATCGAACTTGCAAACCGCGGCGCAGGTTCCACAAGCGATGCACTTGTCCTGCACGATATTGTGGGCGACCTTCTTTTCGCCCGTGATGGCCGCCGTGGGGCATTGCTTGGTACACACAGTGCAGCCCGTGCACTTGGAATTGTCTATGTCGTAGTGGAGCAGTTCCGTACACACGCGCGCCGCGCACTTGCGCTCGAAAATATGCGCCTCGTATTCATCGCGAAACCAGCGCAGGGTCGACAGCACCGGATTGGGCGCGGTCTGTCCCAAGCCGCACAGGCTGGTGTCGCCAATGACCTCGGCCAGCTCCTCCAGCGCCATGATGCCTTTGAAGCGCTCCATGCTCTGCTGGTCGGTTTCGTTGCGGTGGCCGCGCGTGATGGCGTTGAGGATCTCCAGCATGCGGCGGGTGCCTTCGCGGCAGGGGATGCACTTGCCGCAGCTTTCGCGCTGGATGAAATCCATGAAGAATTTCGCCACATCCACCATGCAATTGTCTTCGTCCATCACCACCAGGCCGCCGGAGCCCATCATGGCGCCGACCTGCTTCAGTGACTCGTAGTCGACCAGAATGTCGAGGTGCTGCTCCGGGATGCATCCGCCCGACGGGCCGCCAATCTGCACCGCCTTGTACGCCTTGCCGTTGGCGATGCCGCCGCCCGCGCCGAAGACGACGTCGCGGATGCTGGTGCCCATTGCGACTTCGACCAGGCCGGTGCGGGCGATCTTGCCTGACAAGGCAAAAACCTTGGTGCCCTTGCTGGTGGCCGTGCCGACCGAGGCGAACCAGTCGGCGCCGTTGTGCATGATCGCCGGCACATTGGCCAAGGTCTCGACGTTGTTGATGCAGGTCGGTTTGCCCCACAGTCCCTTGACCGCGGGATACGGCGGGCGGACTCGCGGCATGCCACGGCGGCCTTCAATACTGTGCAAAAGAGCGGTTTCTTCGCCGCATACAAAGGCGCCGGCGCCCTGTTTAATGCTGACCTCGAAATCGAAGCCGGAGCCCAATAGATTGCGCCCGAGAAATCCCGCCGCGACGGCACGAGGAATCGTGGTCTGCAGGCGCTCAATGGCCAGTGGGTATTCCGCGCGGATATAGATAATGCCCTTGCTGGCGCCGATAGCGTAGCCGGCAATGGCCATGCCTTCCAGCAGACGATAGGGATCGCTCTCAATGACCGAACGATCCATGAAGGCGCCGGGATCGCCCTCGTCGGCGTTGCACACCAGGTAGCGCTGGTCAGCTGCGGTTTGCCGCGCGAACTTCCACTTCTTGCCGCTTGGAAATCCTCCGCCGCCACGACCGCGCAGACCGCTGCGTTCCACCATGTCGCAGGTCTCGTCTGCCGTGTGTTGGCGCAGGGTCTTGGACAAGGCCCGATAGCCGCCGCGCACGACGTACTCTTCGAGATTGGTCGGGTCGACCAGGCCGCAGTTGGCCAGAACCCAGCGCGTTTGCGGCCGGAAGAAGGGATGCTCGTCGACGAACGGAATGTTGTCGAAGGCTTGAAATGCAGGGTCGCGGTGCTGGCCGAGGATGTCGACTGTCGGAAGCTCGCCAGCAAAGACCTTGTCGAGCAGTGCCGGTACCTTGTCCTCAGTCATGTCCATGAAGGCCACGCGCGACCGACCCGGCAACTGCACGTCGAGCAAAGGCTCGCGCGAGCACAGGCCGAGGCAGCCCACTTCAACTAGAGTGGCCTGGCGCCCGGTCTTGTCGAGGTATGACTTGATCGCGGCCAGCGTCTTTCCCGCGCCCGCGCCGAAGCCGCAGGTGCCGGTGCCAAGGTAGAGAACCGGCGCCTGAGCATCCTGGTGCTGCAGGGATCGAAGATGGTCGCGGCGCTTTTCGTCGCAGGCCGGACTGGCGTGGCAGCTTGCGCCGCCGGTCAGACAGGCCACCACGTCGGGACACGGGCGGCTGGCACTGTGCCAGCAGGCATCGCAACAGCGGAACAGAACCGAATTGGTCAGGGACTCAGGCGTTGACACGCGCATTCCTCCTGCACTTGGCGATGAGCTTCTGAACAGAATCAGCCGTCACCCCGCCCCAGAATTCGCCGTTGATGGCCACTACCGGCGCCAGACCGCACGCCCCCAGGCAGGCCACCGTCTCTAGGCTGAACAGGGCATCACGGGTCGACTGGCCGGGCTCCAACTGCAAGGTGCGGCGGATGGCATCGACCACGGCCTTCGAGCCCTTCACGTGGCAGGCCGTGCCCCGGCACACCTGGATGTGAAATCGGCCGACCGGAGAAAAGCGAAACTGATTGTAGAAGGTGGCGACCCCGAACACCTTGCTGGCCGGCAGGTTGAGATGGCGGCCCACCTTCATCATGGCCTCGCGCGAGAGGTGGCCCTGCGATTTCTGCACTTCCTGCAGGATCGGGATCAGCTTGTCGCGTTGGGCGCCGGGGTGGGATTCCAGGATGCTGTCGATGTCGTGTGTGTCCATGGTCACTCGCGAAGGGCCGCATTTCGGCGGGCAAAGAAGGCGAATTTTTCTAGTGAGATGTCGATGTCGATGTGGTCGACGAAGACGTCGGCCGGCACGCGCAGCCGCACGTCGGAAAAATTGAGCAGGTTCTGCACGCCCGCCTCGATCAGGCGATTGGCCACGCTCTGGGCGGCCGAGCCTGGCACCGCGATGATGGCAACTTCGATGCCGAGGTCGCTCACCACCTTGGCGGCGTCGTTGATGTGGAAGCAGGGACAGCCGCCCGCGTGGGGTTCGACCAGTGCAGGATCCTTGTCGAAGGCCGCGACGACGCGCAGGCTGGCCGTGCGGGACATCGAATACTTCAGCACAGCCCGACCCAGATTGCCGACACCGGCCAGGGCTGTCCTTTGCGGGGCAGCGGCGGCCAGGTAGCTGCAGATGCGCGCTTCAAGGTCTTTGACCTCGTAGCCGCGGCTGGGGGTGCCGCCTGATCCGATCCCCATGAGGTCACGGCGAAGCTGGGCCGGGGTGGCGTTTGCGCGCTTGGCGATCTGGTGGGAAAACACGCACCGGACGCCCTTCGATGACATTTCGCGTAGAAGCCGCCGGTACAGAATCAGCCGCGATACCACCTTTTCTGACGCAATGTCCGAGCCGTTACCGCGTTGCCTGTGATTTAGGTTAACAGTCATATTCGTGAATCCAGGAACGCTGTGATTGTGTTCACAGCAATGGTCAGATAGTACGGATCAGCGACTGGAAGTCAATAAAAGCCCGATGCGTCAAAACATGGTCGTCGTGAAAGACAGACGCATGGCTTGCGTAAGTCAGCGAAATTGCGCGTGTATTTGAGGCGGTATATTTGTGATCAATTTCACAACAATCTCATTGGGTGAACGCCTCGACGACGTGGCCGAGCCGGGTAGGGCTGGCCGGGCGACCCAAGCCGCGCAGCCCATTTCGTCCGTCGATTTGGGTTCGAAACAAAGGCGACTTAGCCTTTCCAACTTGCGTGCCGACATCAGGAATAGAGGCACCATGATTCAAGCGTTCAGCACCGCACTTGCCGGCTACAGCGCGCGCGCCGACAACATCGCAGGGCTGGCAGAACGAATCCGCAAACAGCCAGTCGACGACAAGCTGGCCGGAAACATGGTCGGCATGATGGTCAACCAGAGAGCGGCCGAGGCCAACCTGGCCGTGGCGCGCGTGGCGGACGAAACCAGCGACTCGCTCATCCACGTGATCGCGTAGCCGGGTTGCTACATCCACCAGATGCAGTCGCTCCCACAAAGGGGTGGACCGTTGTTGCTACCGTCGTCGCACAGTTCACCTTGGTCCGCGTCGAGAAACCCGTCGCCACAGTAGTGCGGGCGAGTGCAGTTGGGGGTGCAGCCAGCGCGATCACCGTAGACGGCCGTGTTGTTCTGTTGGCCGAGATCGCACTCCTCGCCGCCGTTGACGACGCCGTCGCCACAGCGATTCCCCCCATCGCCACTGGTGACGGTCCCGGCGTCGGCCGCGCCATTGGCAATTGTCCTGCATACGGTCGTGCAGCGTCCGGCAAAGCAGCCATACATCTGATCTGGGCAAGACAGCGCTACGCATGGGCAGGGCTGGTCCACGGGCGCGCGGTCAGGACAATAGGACGCCCAGGCAGCCCGATTGGCGTCACATCTCGCCTTGTTCAAATGGGTCATGCCACAGCAGTAAAAGGCCGTGCACTGGCTTGCGCTCGTCGGGGCCGTTACCCAGATGCACGACGTCAGGCAGTCGGCATCGCTCGAGCACGTGTCCAGATCGCCGGTGGAAGTAGATCCGCCAGAAGCCGAAGTCGAACCGATTGTGCCGCCCGTGCCCGCAACGCCTCCCGTCGCTTGTGTGCCGCCGACTGCCCCGGCATCGGCGATGGTTGCCGAGCCGCCGCCACCCCCTGATGAACTGCCGTCGGGTGCATGCAACCCCAAAGGCGACCGGGAGCAGGCCAAGACCACAGGGATAAGCACCAGGAGACGTTTCATTTGTGCTTCTCTCCTACCACGCCTCTGCGACGTCCTTACCACGGTCGCGGTCGTTGCGGTGCCCATCTCCGCCGTCGTGGCCACGTCCATCACATCGAACGCGCGGACCTTGAGATCGGATAGTGCTCGACCACGAGGTAGTCGTAATACTGCGAGAGTTTCATGGAAGCATGGTCGCGTTCCATGCACTTCCAGACGAGGTCGAGTTCCGTGGCCTTGATGTCGACCACAGGCAGGCCTTGCCCGATGACGACGGCCTGGCCGAGCAGACTGTCATCCTTGCGAATGCGGCCAGCGAAGGTCTTCTTCAGGCACGGAACCCCGCCCAGGCTGATTCGGATGCGTCGCCGGTCTGCAATCAGCGAGCCCAGGTAGGAGATCGCCTCAAAGGACACGTCGCCCAGTTTCTGGTAGCTGCCCTTCTGCTTGACGTACAACAAGTTGTCCTTGATGAATGCCAGCCCAAAATGAGGAATTCCAGTTCGGTAGTCGCGAACCTCCGGGCGATCGACATGGAGTTGTTGGATGTCTGGATCGGGCTCAACCTCCAGAACTCGGGCCGCGCGAACCGTCTTGGTGCTTTTCAGCATGGCGGGCGAGACGTCCAGGAAATACGGCAGGGCCGGCGGCGGCCCCTCGATGTCCGGGCGCTTGCGCCAGACCTCAACCAGTTTCCCTGCCTGCCGCCGCTGGGTGTACTTCTCGTATTCGTCTAGGCTGGCATAGGTAGGCGGATTCCGTTTGATCGGATCCTTCTTGACCATCTCAAAGACCGGCATGTCGAGCATGCTGTCGTCGACCACAAGATAGTCGAGCTGGAAGTCAAAGCCGTACTTGCCGGGGCTACCCGGCGTGTCCACCTCGAAGACCTCCTCTTCTCCGGGAGCCAACAGGTTGTAGTGATAGTAAAGCTCGCCGAAAGCTTTCGACCGACGAACCAACCCCAAGAATAAATCCCTCTTCAACTCGGCGCCTTCGCCATCTCGACCGTGTATGCCTAGCAGGACGATGGGGCGGCCAGAAACGTTCTTGAAGATGACCGCCAGCTTGATGCGTTCGCCATTCTCGCGGACGCTCTTCGGTGGATGGAAGGTCACATGCACGGTCGGCTGGCTTTGACCCAGGTCATGATCCGCCAAGCCAAGGAGAAGAAGCACAACCAGGCCCATGCCTCCATGGCTATGTCCATTTTCGCTGAAGATCAAGCACGGGCGCGGGCAGCTGTCATGCCCGATCAGCTGCTTTGTCGCGTCAGGCATCGAGCCGGGGCGGAGAAAAGCGGTCGGACAACGCATGAGGACGCTGCGGGCTAACGTGCGCGTCAACCGCGGTATCTGCGTCGTCGATCCTCGGCATGAACGGCATTCCCAGGCGAACGCGTGGGCACGAGCGGTATGTTCTGGATTGGACCTGCAAGCGTCGTGCTTTCGTTCGTGATAGTTGACAATCGGGCGTAACCACGGGCGAGGTCGGTTGGACGTTCTCGTCCAAGTTCGACCTAGCGTTGGCCGGATTCGTCCATCCCAAGCGGTCACAGCGGCGCCGCCCCGGGTGTAGGCCCGGAGCGGGCAGCTGGGTCCACGTTGAGACGCTGGTGCCGATGATTGCTCAGCGGCTGAATGTGCACCATCCGCCGCCGGGCGTGCCGAGTTGCATGCCGGCACCAACAAACTGGCCCGACCCGATTAGGCTTGTTGTCCTTGAACCAGTTGATCTGGAATCCGCCGCCGCCAATGGATATCCAAAATGCTTCAAATCTCAGCCCTGACATCCATTTTTTGCAATATCTTGCCGCACCGTCGACCAAACCCGTGGTGGCGTCGCGCCTGAAAAGGCTGCTGTTTCGCATGCTGGGCATTTACCACGGAGCCACTCTCGAACACCCGGCCAGCCTCGACTTCTCAGGGCATTGGCTGCCTGATCAGCGCTATTTCAAACAACCGGAGCTTGTCCTCGGATATGAATCGCTGACCCTCACGTTCATGGATGTCTACTTTCTCAATGCCTACAACGACCTCATGGACGTCATCGCGACACCACCAGAGGTGGCTCTCGGGGCCAAGCGAGTCAGCGATTTCCCAGACAAGTGTTCGTCAATGCTGACTTGAAGAAGATGCTGGTCGCTTCAATTGAAGCGGCAAAGAAGATCAATCCCGACAAGGTGATGAATCCAGCGCAGAACCTGGAAGAGTACTATCTCTTCATGGATTGGGCGGCGAAGGCGATGCCGTGGACGATCTTGCAGAATCTGCCCTACCCGAAGTTGTACGAGCAGATCGACCAGAGCCTTGACTACTTCTACTTCATCAATGACCAGCCGCTGGCTGAACTGAAGGACAAAGGCTTCTACAACAACTCGCTCCAGTAATACGAGCCCTATCGGACCTGGATGATTGGCTTTACCAAGAACTGGGGGATGTATTTGAGCAAGGAGTCTTCGTGGAACGAACAGTACTACCTGAAAGCATTGGCGGATCGGCGGCTCTGACATCGTGATGCTGTTTCAGAGCAAGGTCGACTTCCAATTGACGGTGCCCAAGGACGGCAGCGGCGGCTACAAGCACATCTTGATGGGTGAGGAGTACGGCCGGATCAAGCCCAGGAAGTGACCTACGGCGGGTGACGCCGTCCCCCTGGACTCGGGTGGACGGCGTGGCCAACCGGACTTCGCCTATCGCTCCTGGCGCAGCTCTGCGGCAGCCAGGCGTCCGAATTCTCTCAGCGTCGACTTGTTCTCGATCATGGCGGCAAACACCTGGTCCAGGTCAACGGTCGTATACATGTGGGCAAGGACATTGCGCAGGCCGATCCAGCCTTGCATGGCCAACGATTGAGCCGGGGTGACAAGCCCGGCCTGGGCGAGACGAACGAAGGCGTCGCGGTAGGTCTCGGGCACGCCGAGGCCCCGCTTGGCCACGATTTCCATCGCTAGATCGAGGCAACACTGCGCGGCCAGTTCGAGAGCGCGGCTGACTTTCAGCCAGGTGTCCAGGTCGGTTTCGAGTTGCGCGCGCGTGACTTCATTCCCGTACTGGTCGATGCGGGTCAGCAGGCGTTCGAGCAGCTCTAGCTGGGATTCACCCATCGGTCCACCGTTGCAACATCTGGGCTCTCATGCGCTGCCAGGTGGGTTTGAAATCCAACCATTCGATCATCGATTCAGCTTCGAAGGTGATCCTCGTGGCGCGGCTCCTTTCGAAGATGAGTCGCCCTTCGCGCAGGACGTTCGCGCGAAAGCGCGGGTTGGTGCCGCGCAAGGCGCGCAGATCGATGTCGGGTCCGTGCGGGGCACCATCCGCCTGCAGTGCCGCCGCCAAAGGTTCGAGGCCACCGATGTCGGCGCCACGCTCGGTTAGCACAGCGACGTCCAAGTCAGCCATGGGTTCCCCGCGCGCGCCCGATCCATAGAGGTAGACCGCCGCGATGGCGGGATGAGGCGCGAACACCCGGTTGGCCGAGGCGCACAGCCGCTCTATCGCCTCGGCATCGAGTCGCGGGCGTAGGGAGACAGCCGGGTGGTGCATGAGACCACTTTAGGCTAACACGCGCGCGCCAACCGCGGTATCGGCGTCGCCGATCTCTGCCATGCGTGGCATTTCCGGGGGAACGCGTGGCCATCCAGCCGTTCGATCACGACTCGGCGTAGGGGGCAGCGAAACGCTTGTCGTAGGCTTGGTTGGCTCTCAGCTCCCGATCCCAGAACATCACGCGGCTCCACCAGCAGGCCAGACGAAGGCCAATGCGGGAACAGCGCTCCCGCCCAGCCAACTCCTGCAGTGTCCCCGGGTCCAGACGTCCAGTCCTGCCAAAACTTTCGCCCAGTCGCCAGAACCGCCGGAGAACGCCGCGGACCATCCACGCAGGCTGCGACCGGATGCCTTCCATGCCTCCGCGGCGCACGACTCCTGCGCAGACGCAGCCCAGGCGGTCGGCCAGCCGTTCCAGATAGTGAGCCACGGCGGCAGTGTGCGACGCTTCGGGGAAACCCGATTGCACGAGAAAGACCAGCGTGGGTCGTCGCTCCGGCCGCGGCAGCTTCGCGACCTCTTCGAGGAATTCCTTCACTATGCCGGGCATGGCGTCCGCGTAAAGCGGAAAACCAAGCAGCACTGCCTGGCTCTGCCAGAAGCCAGCGAGCGCCTTGTCCCGATCGCTCGGCCGCGCAAGGTCAAGGGTTTCGGCTTGATTCGACGGCGTCGTGGAGAACCCGTGCCGGAACTGGTCGGCGAGAAATCTGGTATTGGACTTGGGGCCGCGGGGCGAACCATTAAGCACGAGCAATTGCATGGGCGACCTCCGTGACAGCCGTCGAGGTGGACAGGCAGGCGATGAGCGAGGTGTGGGCGTTGCGGGCCATCCGACTCCAAATCTCGCGCGTGATGGCCCGATCCTCATCAGCCGTGTCGGGCTCGTCCTGGTAGAGCACTGCCAGGTGCGGCACCTTGGAGTAGCGCGGGAAGTGACGGCTCTCGCCCGATGAGGCATCGATGTAGGGCAAGAGGGTGGGGATGAGCTTCTCGGCCGCCCGCTTGAGCAACCCCGAGCTGAACCCCAGGACCAAGGGCGAGGCGAGGATCACCACGTCCGCGGCCAGGTAGGCCTGGATGAGCCGGCCGTGCTCATCCCTGGTCGCACACAAGCCCGGCGTCTTCAGCCAGCAATCGAAACAGCCGCTGCACTGGCGCAGGTCCATGGAGCGCAGTTCAAGCGTGTTCACGCCGTGCCCCTGTTCAGTCAGCACCTGGGCTAGGCCCTGCAAATAGGCATCGAAGCGCGGGTCGGGCGGATTCGGATTCCCATTCATGACTAGCGTCTTCATGTCTTCTTCCCTCCTTTGCGTTTTGGGGCGGCACGGAGCATGGGGACTGGCTCCAGCGCGGAGGCCATGGCCGCGCCGATCACGATGGCGCCCACTCGTTCCAGCTTGCGATCCACCAGCTCGGGCTCGGGTCGCGGCAACAGATTGGCAATGACCATGCTGGCCAGGCCGTGGGCGTAGATCCACAGATCCATGATGAGTTCGTCGCGCACGGCGGGGCTCAGACGACGAAGCTTGGGCGACTGGTCCACGATCTCGCGCAGACAGGCGCGCATGCGCACGACCAGCGCGCCCGCGTGCTTCTGATCGACAAACAGAGCGCGAAACAGGCGCGGTTCGTCGCGCGCGAACATGACCAGCCCTACCCCGGCGCTGCGGAAAGGAAAATCAGTGTAGGGACGGGCGGTGTATTCATCGAGCTGCTCCATCGCCGCATCGAGCACGGCTTTGCCAAGTTCGTCCATTGAGGCATAGGCCCGGTAGATGGGAGCCACCGAAGCGCCCAGTTCGTCGGCGACCGCGCGCGCCGACAGGGCCGGCAACCCTTCCCGCCGCACGAGCGCGAAGCCAGCGGCCAGAACACGATCCTTGTCTAAGGTCAGTCTGCGCGGGCTCATGATGTAACAGCGGTTAGATAACAGATGTTATCTTGGTGAGCAAGCCAATTTGTTGCGAGCGACTTCGCCTTGGGCTCGCCCCCCCTTTCGCAGGCACCAGCTTGTTTCTCCGAACGCCCGGAAATATAGTTGCGACATGAGATGGGCCTACGGATTCGGTATCGGGCTACTCGGCCTCGCGGTCATCCCCGGCTGTCACGCGGCGGACCCCGCCACCAGCACGACCCGCGGCGAGCTGACGGCGGTGTCCTGGCGGGAGGTGCCGCTGCTCATTCGGCGCCAGGGCGGCACGATGGCGACCCTCGGGAACAAGGTCGTGCTCTTCGGCGGCCTCGGCAACAACGTGCACGGCGACACCTGGGAGTGGGACGGGACGGCATGGACGCGAAAGACGCCGGCCGCCAGCCCGCCCGCACGCAGCGGGGCGGTAATGGCGGCACTCGGCAGCAAGCTGGTGTTGTTCGGCGGCGAGGGGTCGACCGCGCCGCTCAACGACACCTGGGAGTGGGACGGCTCCAACTGGACCGAGCGAACGCCGGCCACCAGCCCGCCGGCGCGGTTCTCCGGGGCGATGGCCGCTCTCTCCGGCAAGCTCGTGCTCTTCGGCGGATCGTCGCCGCCCGCGCCGGAATTCGCCGACACCTGGGAGTGGAACGGCACCAACTGGACCCAGCGAACACCGGCCGCCAAGCCGACCGGCCGCCACTCCCATGCAATGGCGACGCTGGGGAGCAAGATCGTTCTGTACGGGGGCTCGAATTACACAATCGCGTACAGCGACACCTGGGAGTGGGACGGCACCACCTGGGCCGAGCGGACGGGGGTGGTCGGCCCTTCAGGGCGCTACTGGCACGGGATGGAGACGCTGGCGAGCAAGATCGTGCTGTTCGGCGGCTCGACGATGGCCGCGCTCTACAACGCCGAGACCTGGGAGTGGGACGGCACCGCCTGGACCCAGCGCACGCCGGTGACCAGCCCGCCTGCGCGTGGGGCGCAGATGATGACGACCGTCGGCACCGAGGTCGTGCTGTTCGGCGGCTACGACGGCGTCGCTCCCGGCAGTGGCATGCTCGGCGACACCTGGAGCTGGGACGGGACGACCTGGTCGAAGCGGTCGGCCGCGGTCACGCCGCCTGGCTCGATCGCCTCCACCGGCCAGATGATTGCGTTCGGGAACAAGGCGGTGCTGGTGACGTCAGACGAGGGAGACGACCAGACCTTGGAAACTTGGGAATTCGACGGCGCCGCGTGGACACGGCGGACGACGGCGTCGAGCCCCTCCGCGCGAACCGGGCATGCGATGACCGCCATCGGTGGCAAGGGGCTGCTTTTCGGGGGCGAGACGCCGACCACGAAGCTCGGCGACACCTGGCAGTGGGACGGCACCGCGTGGACGCGGCTTTCGCCCGCGGCCAGCCCGAGCGCCCGGTGGGGCGCGACGATGGCGACGCTGGGAACCCACGCCGTCCTGTTCGGCGGCATGCCGGGCACCATCGCGGTGGCCGAAACCTGGGTGTGGGACGGCGCGACCTGGGCGCTGTCGACGCAGCCGGCCCCCACCCCGATCGCCCGCTGGGGCGCGACCATGACCTTCGACGGAAGCCGGGTCGTGATGGTCGACGGCGCGATGGGCACGTCGGTGACTGCCGAGATGTGGGGGTGGGACGGCTCGACGTGGACTGAGATCCCGTTCGCGATCCCCACCTACCCGCCAGCGCGGGCGCTCGAGGGGCTGGTGACGATGGGCGGGACGGTCGTGCTCTACGGGGGGAGAAATGACATCGCCTCTCCGCTTCTCGACACCTGGACCTGGGACGGAATCGAGTGGCACGACGTCACGCCCGCGGCGACCGCCAGCCCGCAGCAGGGGCTCCCCGCGATGGCGGCGCTGAGCGACAGGATCGTCCTGTTCAACGGGAGCGAGACCTGGACGTTGTCGTTGACCAACGTGCCAATCGACGGCGGCGCGGACAGCGATGCATCGACGCCCGACGCGGGAACCGGCGCCGGCGGAAGCGCCGGCACAGGCGGCAATGCGGGAGCGGGCGGGAACGCCGGCACAGGTGGCGCCGGCGGCAATACGGGTGCAGGCGGAAACGTCGGCACAGGCGGCAACGCGGGCGCGGATGGAAGAGCGGGTGCAGGCGGAAACGCTGGCGCGAGTGGCAACGCGAGCACGGGCGGCAATGCGAGCACCGGCGGCAACGCGAGCACGGGCGGCAATGCGAGCACGGGCGGCAATGTGAGCACGGGCGGCAACGCGAGCACGGGCGGCAATGCGGGCACAGGCGGCAAGGCGAGCACGGGCGGCGACGCAAGCACGGGCGGCAACGCGAGCACGGGCGGCAATGCCAGTACAGGCGGTAATGCGAGCCCCGGCGGCAATGCGAGCACGGCCGGCAACGCGAGCACCGGCGGCAATGCGGGTACCGGCGGCAATGCGGGCGCGATTGCAAGCTCTGGCGCGGGCGGCCGCGCTGGCACGAGTGGCCACTCCGACACCGGTCAGAGTACCGGCGCGGCGGGCTGTTCGTGCGATCTCGGTGGCGGCCAAACGTCGTCGGGCGTCGGCTGGATGCCACTGGTTCTGATCTTCGGTGTCGCGATGGTTCGTCGTCGCCGCCGCGGGACAAGCAAGGTCGAAAGCGCTAAATCTCTTCTGGCAGGTCGGCCGCTAGGCCGGCATCGCGGTGGGCGAAGTAGTTCACTACTAGGCCTTCTTTGAGCGCGCTCTCGCACACCAGGGCGGCGGGATAGCCGGACAACTCAAGCAGGGTCCGCAGGACGATCGTGCCGGGCAGAAGTGTGTCCGAGCGCAAGGCGCTCAGCCCCGGGATGGCCGCGCGCTCTTCCTCGCTGGCGTCGGCCAGGCGCTGTTCGAGGGTCTTGAGATCGTCGAGCGAGAGGGTGAGGTGGCGCCCCAGCCCTTCCCCGGTTTTGCCCGCGGCCGGCGCAACCTTGCCCGCCGTGCCTTTGGCCAGTCGGGCGAGGGCCAAGGCCGTGCCCGAGGTGAACGTGACAAAGTCGAATCCGACCTTCTGCATCTGCCGAACCGCGGGCTGCACCAGCACCCGCACCCGCGTCTCGGCGGTCAGCAGGTCGGCACGCGACATCTTGCCCGCGCAGGGGCATTCGTCGCGCAGGCGCAACACCCCCATCGGCATGGCAGTGGCGAACAGGCATTCCTTGGCGTCGCCCACGATGGCCTTGATCGATCCGCCACCGACATCAAAAAGCGCCACCTTGTGCTTGTCCAGGTCCAGTGCCTGGCGTGCGCCCCAGTAAATGAGGGTGGCCTCTTTGAACGGATCGATCACTTGGACGGCAAGACCCACCTCGCGCTTCACGGCGCGCAAGAATTCCGCACCGTTGGACGCCTCGCGAATGGCGCTGGTGGCAACCGCCACGGTGCTCTCGGGACGATATTGATCCGCCACACCGCGAAACCTGCGCAAAGCCTCCAGGCCCCGGGCGAAGCTGGCCTCGGGGATGACACCGTCGCGGAGCGACTCAGCCCCCAGGCGCACCATTTCCTGCGCCTGTTCCAGCAAAACCAGGCCGCCTTGGCCATCCGCCTCGGCCACCAGGAGGTGGAAAGAGTTCGACCCAAGGTCATAGGCGGCCACGCGTGACCGTGCACCCGCGGCGGCTGGCGCTTGTTCGGAGTTGTTGATGAATTTTGGGTCAGACATGGGCCGGCGTTCTTACCATCCTGTAGCGGCTGATCGGCACACGAATCGTAGCACGCGCACCGGCCCGACTGGCTTGACTTGTCGCCCTGCAGACGCTGCGCCTTTTGCGCCAGCCGCACAAAAAGGTGTGCGGATTCCCCAGGTTGGAATAGCATCACCCGAGAGGAAGACGCATGGCGCCGAAACTGAAAATGGCATTTTGGGGGGTTCTTGTTGCGTTCGCGCTCACCCTGGCGGTCCCGGGCATCGAACGGAGCGCCAGCGCGGCGAGTCTGGACAAGAAGAGCGCGGCCGACGCGAAGAAGGCAACCCAGCTCTACAAGCAGGGACACTACGACGACGCCGCGGCCATCTTCCTCCAGTTGAGCGTGGACAACCCGGGCATGCCCGTGTTCGTGCGCAACCTGGGCGCCTGCTACTACTATCTGCGCCGCCCTGAACCGGCCCTGTCCAATCTGCGCGAGTATCTGCACAAGAAGAAGGACATCGACGCGGACGATCGGGCCGAGGTGGAATCCTGGATTGCCGAGATGGACCAACTGCGCCGGACTGGCTCGGCCACGGGCGCCTCGCCTGGTGGCGCCGTTGAGCCCGGCAAGCCGTCGCAGGTAACGCCAGGTCCCGCTGACGTGCCAGCCCCGCCGCCTGGGCCGCCCGTTCCTGGACCAGCCGCTCCTGGGCCAGCCGCCACCGTCGCGCAAACAACCCCGCCTCTGGAATCCGACCAGGGGAGCTATCGAAGAATGGCGGTGTGGGCCCTGGGTGGCGTGGGTGGAGTGGGGCTGGTGCTGGGCGGCGTCTTCGCCTATCTCGCCTCGTCCGATTATTCCGACGTCGAAAAGAAATATGACCCCGGCAAGCAAAGTCAGGGCAAGAAGTACGTGACAGCCGAGGTGGTCAGTTTCTGCGTGGGTGGCGCGGCCATCGCGGCCGGAGCGGTTCTCTATCTCACGGGCCGGAGCGCGTCCCGGTCTGTCGTGGTTGCGCCCACGGTGGGGCCGGGTCTTGCGGGCGCCGCGCTTAGCGGAACTTTCTAGAACGGGGACGACAAAATGAAGCGAGGCACACTCATTCTGCTGGTTCTCTTTGCTGCTTGTCAGCCGCACTTCAAGAGCGGCACGACCCTATGCTCGGACAAGGGCGAATGCCCGGACGGGTACCTTTGTTCTGACGACGGCCAGGGATCCGCTTTCACCTGCATCACCAGGCCGAGCGTGTGCGCCGACACGGCTGGCTTCTACTGCGCGGCATCGGGTACCTGCTGGGCTAGTGTCGCGGCCTGCACCACGGTTACCAATTGCGGGACGGCCACGGCTCCTGTGAACTATATTTGTTCCAAGCCGGGCACCCATCCCGACTGTAACGGCACCAAGTGCCTTCCCAATTCAACTGTGACCGACAGTGACGGCGGTTTCACGGGAACGGGCGGAAACGACGCGGCTGGGTCCGGCCTGGGTGTGCCAGATGCGGCGGCGCTCGATGTGCGAGTGCCCGATGCACGTGTGCCGGATGTGGCCACGGGCGGCGTCGCGGGCAGCGGTGGAATTCTGGCCACGGGCGGCGCCGCGGGCAGCGGTGGAATTCTGGCCACGGGCGGCGTCGCGGGCAGCGGTGGAATTCTGGCGCTCGATGCTCTCGCCGACCTGCGCGTGCCTGATACGGCTGCGCCCATGCCCGACGCGCGCACGCCTGATGCAGCCACGCCTGATGCGCCGGTTCCCGACGCGCGCGTGCCCGACGCGGCCACGCCCGATTTGCGCACGCCTGATACGAACACGCCCACCTGCCCAGCGCCGGCGGCGGGCGGCACGTGCAATGTCTTTCCGTCCTGCGGCTGCCAGGCTGGGCAGGTTTGCGCCATCGACACGCCGGCAACTGGACTGGCCTGCTATCCAAGTGGCGGGTTGGCTGAGGGGGTGGCGTGCACTGGCCAACCCTGTGGCGAAGGCCTTGGCTGTTTCGGCGGCATCTGCAGAAAATACTGCCAAGCCGCGACTGACTGTGTCGCAGTCGATTCTGCACAGAATTGTCTGTCCACCTACTGGCAAGCAACCTCGGCCACCATCCCGGGGGTTTCGGTGTGCGCCCGCGTGTGTGATCCGGTTGCGCCCCAGCATCCTCGCAGTCCATTGTTGGCCTGTCCCGCGGGATTGGGATGTGTCCCGGCGCCCGGTCCTCCAGGTGCCAGCAACTGCATACCACAGCCGGGGACCGGCATCGCCGATTCACCCTGCAGCAAAACCACTGACTGCGTCCCCGGTTTTTACTGTAGTTCTTGGTACGCCTGCACGAAGTTTTGCTCCACCAGTGCCGACTGCGCGATCGGATACACCTGCTATCCATTCTCTCCAGTCCAGTACGCCGGCACCACTGAAGTCGGCTACTGCGACTGACCACTCAAGACGTGTCCATAAATGGACCCGTCTTGAACATTTTGAAAGGGCGGGCCGCGGCCCGCCCCTCGTCCGCGAAGTAAATTCGCGGACTTCACCCCACCTGCGGCCGAGCCCTTGGCTCGGCTGCTGAAGACCCGTCCAATTGATGGACAGGTCTTCAGTGGCCAACCGAATGGCTCGATTGCCAGGCGATGCGTTCAAGAAAATCGGTGGCGCGCAGTCGGTCTGATTCCAGCGTCGCCTGATCGCGGAGACCTTCGTAGATTCGCCGGGCCAGGGGCTGGTCGCCGGCCAGAAACGCTGATTCGCCGTAGAGCCGCCGGCATTCCTTGGCAAAGGTGGGCACGAGCGGCACGGGCCGTTCCGACCTGTCGAGCGGGCAAGCCTGTGCCAAACGGCCAAGCGCCAAGTGCGCATCCCGCCCGGCCAGTTGGCGACCGACCAGATACGGCCCAAGCGCTTCGTCGGGAAAGAGGCGGGCGAACTCGGAAACCAGATAGACGATCAGGGCCGGGTCGGTGGCGCGCGCCGGGCCGTCGCCAAAAAGCGCGCGGCCCAGAGTCTGGCGGGCGCGGTCGTCGGCCAGGGCGCGCCGCTTGGCCCAGGCCACGCGCATCTCGTTCTCGTCGGTGGCCAAAGCGAGACTGCGTTCGACCGCCGCCGTCGCTTCGGGAATGCGGCCCGCGTGAAATTGGATGACGCCTACCAGGTTGGCGGCCCGCGCGCGCATGGGCCAGGTCAGCGACTCGTCGTCGGCCATGGCCTGGCCCACGGCCATGGACTTGTCCAACGCGCCGGCGGCGGCCAGGGCCTCGGCCCGCTCCAGCCGGTAGGCAGGCTCGTCCGGGTCATCCTGACAGACACTGTCGAGCAGTCTGACCGCCGATTCGGGCGTAGAACCCATTTCCGCCCGCGCCTCGGCCACGCGTTCGGCCAGCTCGCGTGCGCACACCTTGCGAAAGATGGCGGGCCTGCGAAACCGCTCCTTGGCGCGCGCCTGGTCCTGCGCATCCAGGGGCTGCGTGTCCAGAAAGGTCCGCCACGCGTTCTCCAGCTCGGCCAGGGACAGGCCATACACCGCCTCAAAATCGCCCGCCGACCGGTAGATCGCGCGCAGCTTGTCGGCCCCAAAACGCTGGAGCAGGAAATGACAGAAGGATCCCGCCAGGACATAGGCGCGCGGCCCGGACTCGGCGCTGAAACCGGCGCCCATGATTCGAGCCAGCGACGGCGCCTGGCCGAGCGCGATCATGGCCCGGGCCTGCTGGTGCACGGTCGCACGACCCTCGGGATCGCCGAAGTCCGCCGCCTCAGCTATCCCCTCGACCAGTCCCATGGCCAGGTGAGGAATCGGCAGCGGCCCCCACCAGCGCCAGGCCAGCGACACACCCAGAACGCCATCGCCGAACCCACCGGCAAAGACGTGGGCCAGTTCATGGCGCAGCCGAGATGCGGGAAAGTGTTCGGCCTGTACGTAGATTTCGCGCATCCAGGGTTTCGCGAAGAGCGTGCCGCCAGCGCCGACCAGATCCTTCTTCGCCTGCGCCGAAGGAAAGCGATAGACGGTGATGGGCGTGCGCGGCTCGCTGCCAAGGATGGCGCGCAATTGATGGTAGCGAAATTCCAGATCGCCGCGCGCAAGCTCGATCTCGGCGGGTGTGTCGGCCGCGGGATCGCTCCACATCACGAAGTGTTCGCTTTGCGTGCGCCGAGACAGGATGCGCACCAGATCGGTCTTGCTCAGGTGAAACCCAAGCTCGGCGCGAAAGCCGAACCACAGCCCCGAGCCGAGCAGCAGGGCGACCGTGGCGGCCAGCCAGCGGGCCTTCGCCAGCCGCGACGGAAAAGCCTGCCAGGCCAGAACCGGCGGCCCTGCCTCGCCCGGCTGCCCACCGCGGCGGAGACAGCCGGCCAGTGCCAGAGCCGCGGCGATCCAGGTCAGATTGGCCAGGCGGAACCACAGCAGGCGCAGCGAGGGGCGCAGGCCCTCGTCGTAGATCGGGCCCGGAAAATAGCCAGCAAAGGGATCGAACGCCGCCACTGGCGGGTCGACATAGAGGCGCAGCAGCGCCCATGCGATTGACACGGTCGGCACCAGGAAAGCGGCCACTCGCCCCAGGCGCGGCCCGCGCACCAGCAAGCCCGCCAGCACGCCCGCGGGCGTTGCGACCAACACGCTGGCCACCGGCAAAAGGGCATAGAAAGCCAATCCCACCGGCAGGTTGCAGTTGCGCACGCGCAAGGCGTTTGCCAGCGAGAGCAGCAGCGGTGCCGCGAGAAGCGCCAGGCCGGCCACCGTCGCAGAAGACGCCAAGGACAGCAGGGACACCTTGCGTTGCGCGCGCCGGGCCGCCGCGACGGCGCCGTGGCCCACGTCGGCCGCAGCGAAGGCAGCCCCCAGCCCGATGACGAATGAAAAGTCGAATCCCAGAAGGTCGAGCAGCGGCACGCAGTCGAGCGCCAGCGCCGCCAGCGCCAGCACGCCACCCCAAATCAGAGGGCGCAGACCGAAACGGTGATTGATCCAGGCGACGGGGCGTGCGACGATCACAGTGAGAAACAGGATGCCGCAGCCCCACGAGCGCCGCCAGGAGGAACGGGCCCCTATCGAGCTCAGGGTGGAGTATCAGCGCCTCAATCGGTTCTTCTACGACTACACGAGGAACATCTCAAAGGGCGGCACCTTCATCCACACCAGCAAGCCGCTGGCCGTGGGCACGCAGTTTCTGTTTCGCCTGCTGGTGCCCAATCTCGACGAACCCTTGGTTTTGCTGGGCGAAGTGCGCTGGGTTCTGCACGAGGGCGAGACGCGCCGGGAGGCCAACGGCGACGAGATCAGCACGCCCGGCATGGGCATTCGATTCATCTACAAGGACACCGGCCAACAGGAGCAAGTAGAACGCGAGGTGGAGAAGCTGATGGTGTCGAGCCTGGGTCCGCGCATCTACGCGCACCTGCACGACCGGGACGACAAGCACGAGGACTGATTCCTGGCACCCGGAGGATCCGTGGCCAACGACATCAACGCGATTCAGCTTGTTGCCGAATTTGATCGGCAGACTGCGCACCTCTCTTTTGGCGAGATTGCCAAGGGCGCGCTGGGCTTCCTGGTCGATCGCCTGCAGGTCAGCCGTGCTTCGGTGGCGCTGGTGCGCGCTGAGGGCGATGGATTTTGGTTGTATGATGCAACCGTCGACGTGAAGGGAGTCGAATCCCGTAGGATCATCCCGCACGGGTCGGCGACGTTGAGCGAAACCGTCGAGCAAAAGCGCGCCATCTACCGCCCCGACGTTCGCGATTGGCCGGCGAAGAATCCGGTCGACCAAGCCTTCGTTTCGCACGGGTTATTGAGCACCTTCAGCGTGCCGCTCATGTCCGGCGGGCGTTGCACCGGGACCTTGAATGCTGCCGCTGCGAAGGTCGACGGGATCGATCTCGCCACGCGACAGGTGATCGAGCTGGTCGCGCCCCGGCTGGCCTATGCCCTGATGATGGGAATCGCCCTCGATGACCTGGCCGAGAGCGAATCGCGTTTTCGGGATGTCTTCGAGACTGTGGGCGATGGCATCGTGGTGGCGGATATCTCGAATCGAAAGATAGTCATGCTCAACGCAACCATGTGCGCGCTGCTCGGGCGTTCACCGAGCGAACTGCCCGGGCTGACGATCAACGAGATTCATCCCGCCGATCGCATGGCCGAGGTCATCTCGATTTTCGAGGCCATGGTGCGCGGCGAGCGCGATCACGCCATGGAGATCCCTCTTCTGCGCGCCGATGGAACTGTCTTTTTGGCCGACGTGAGTGCCAGAAGCACCGTGATTTCCGGCAAGGGCTGTGTGGTCGGCGTGTTTCGCGACGCCACCACCCGTCGCCTGCGCGAGGACGAACAGCTTCACGTTCAGAAACTGGAATCGATTCGCACCCTGGCGGCGGGCATCGCGCACGACTTCAACAACTTGCTCACTGGACTCATCGGCAACATCAGCCTGGCGCAGATGAGCCTGGATTCCTCTTCCGAGGCGCACGTGGTGTTGGGCGAGGCCCAGCGCGCGGCCATGCGAGCCACGGCGCTCACGCGACAACTGCTGACGTTTGCCAAGGGCGGCACGCCGCTGCGCCGGTGTATGAGCCTCGTCCAGGTCGTGCGCGATTCAGCCAATCTGGCGACGAGCGGCAGCAACGTGAATTGCCAGTTCGACCTGCCGGCCTGCGAGCTTGCGGTCATGGGCGACGAAGGGCAGTTGGCGCAGGTCTTTCAGAATCTGGTGCGCAACGCGGTCGATGCCATGCCCGGGGGTGGCGTGGTGCGGGTGCGCCTGTCCCTGCAGCCCGGCAACGACGGCGAAGACATTTGCGTCGAGGTGAGTGACCAAGGGCCGGGAATTGCGCCCGATGTGGTCGACAAGATCTTCTTGCCGTTCTTCACGACAAAGAAAGGCGGCAGCGGACTTGGCCTCGCAGTGGCCTACTCAATCATCGAGAACCACGGCGGGCGCATCCGGGTTTCTTCCGCGTTGGGGGTTGGCACCACGTTCCGGGTCATTTTGCCGGCCATCGGAACCGCGAAGGACACTCCCGATCCGCCGCGCGAACCGCAGCGGGGCGCCGGCCGGGTGCTGGTCATGGATGACGAAGCCATCGTGCTTCGCGTGGCAGAACGTGTCTTGCGCGATGCCGGCTACGTCACCCAGACGGCGACCCACGGCCGCGAAGTCGTCGATATCTATCGCAAGGCCTTTGCCGACGGCCAGCCCTTCGATGCGGTGGTGCTCGACTTGACAGTCAGGGGCGGCATGGGAGGCCGGGAAGCAGCGGAACGAATCTTGGCCATTGATCCGACGGCACGCCTGATGGTGTCGAGTGGCTACTCCGAGGATTCGGTGATGGCCGATTATCGCCGCCACGGTTTTTCGGCCGTCCTGCCCAAGCCCTACAGCGCCCAGCAACTCTGCGACGCCGTGCAAAGGATGATCGATTCTGTTCATACGCCCTCGGATCCGCTAGTGTGCGCGGCAACTTTGAACGAGGACGCAACATGAACGTGCAGAACATCGTCGTGGCAGGCAAGAGTGGCGCGGGCAAGCAACCGCGCGTGGACGTGCTGGTGCAGGCCTACGGGCTGCGGCAGCTGGCAACGGGAAACATTTTTCGCGAGTACCTGGGCACCTACAACAAGGTCCGCGCCAACGCCAAGACCGATGGGCTGTGGAGCGAGGCCGGATTCGCGGCCGACGCGGCGATTCGCCAGGCTTTGACGGCTGCCTGCACCCAGGCTGGGGTGGACGTCGACGGCGCTGTGCTGGGATTCAAGGCAGCGCAGTACGTGGATCGCGGCCGCTTCGTGCCCGACGAGATCACCAACGCGCTGTTGGCCGCAGCTTTCCGCGCCGGCAACGGCAAGGGCTTTGTGCTCGACGGCTATCCGCGCACCCCGGACCAGTCGGACTTCCTGATCAAGCTGGCCAAGGATTGCGGCACGCACATCGATCTGGTGCTTATTGTCGACAATGAAGACGAGGCCATCGTGGCCCGCACCATCGGCCGCCGCGTGTGCCCCAACAAGACCTGCGCCAAGGTGTTTCACCTGCAATTCAAGCCGCCGACGGCTGGCGGCAAGTGTACGGCCTGCGGCACCGCGGTGGTTCTGCGCTCGGACGACAGCGAAGACAAAATTCGCACCCGCCTGGCGGAATTCCAAAGCAAGGCGCTGCCGGCCATCAAGCGCCTGTCAGCCGCCGGAATCCCAACCGTATCGGTGCCGGGCAACCTGCCCGTGTTCACCGACGAAGCGGTCAAGGCAAGCGTCCTGGGCGTCGTTCAGCCGGCGCTGAAGTAGGGTTAGGATCGGGTAGAATCTCGTCCGCATGGAAAAGAACTCGCGTATCTACATCGCCGGCAATCGCGGCCTGGTCGGCTCCGCCATCGAGCGCCGTCTGCGCCGCGACTACGACAACGTCATCACCAGCGACATCGCGGATTTCGATCTGACCGATGCCCGCGCCACGGACGACTTCTTCGCCCGCACCCAGCCCGAGTACGCGTTCGTGGCCGCGGCCAAGGTCGGCGGGATCAAAGCCAACGACAGCTTTCCCGCCGATTTCATCCGCATCAACCTGCTCATCCAGACCAACCTCATCCACGCCGCCTTTCGCCACAAGGTGCGCAAACTGCTTTTCCTCGGCAGTTCCTGCATCTATCCCAAGTTGGCGCCGCAGCCCTTGAAGGAAGAGTACCTTCTCACCGGCAAGCTAGAACCGACCAACGATGCCTACGCCATCGCCAAGATCGCCGGCATCCTGATGTGCAAGAGCTACAACCGCCAGCACGGCACCAACTTCATCGCCGCCATGCCCACCAACCTGTATGGCCCGGGCGACAACTTCGACCTGCAATCGAGCCACGTGCTGCCCGCCTGGATCCGCAAATTCCACGCGGCCAAGCAAACCGGCCAGGACAGCGTGGAATTGTGGGGCACCGGCAGCGTGCGGCGCGAGCTGCTCTACGTCGAGGATCTGGCGGACGCGCTGGTGTTCCTGATGAACCACTTCGACGCTGGACGCGAGCGCGAGGACGAAAAGATGTTCGTCAACATCGGCCTGGGCGAAGACATCGTGCTGCGCGATCTGGCCGAGCTGGTGCGCGGGATCGTCGGCTACACCGGCAAGATCGTCTGGAATGCCGACATGCCCGACGGAACCCCGCGCAAACTGCTCGACGTGGGCCGGCTGCACGCCCTTGGCTGGAAGGCGCAACACACGCTGGAACAGGGCCTTCGCAAGACCTACGCCTGGTACCAGGAAAACGTCGCGACGAAGGCCTGAGGACGTGTCCAGAAATCGGAATTCAAGGCAGGGTTTCGATTGGGAGACAACCCGAGGACGAGGCACGATGGCCGGTGCAGCGGAGGAGTAAGTTTTCCTCACCCCCAACCCCTCTCCCGGAGGGAGAGGGGTGAGTAAACACACGGTAATCATTGGTCAAATCCGCCCCTCTCCCCCCGGGAGAGGGGCCACGGGGTGAGGGTGATATTTCCCTCCGTGGCACTGGTCATCGCGTTCTCGCCGAGCGTCGTGACCGATCCTTGGCGCCACGGATCGCCCCGATTTCTGGACACGTCTTGAGAGGGATACCACCGGCGAGACTCGTTGACTGCGCACGCTGGGTGCCGTAGGTATTCGGTAGGCAGCACCCCTAGCGAGGCTTAGATGTTCAAGATCGTCAAGCGTGAGCAGTTCTCTCCTGTCACCTACCTGTGGAAACTGGAAGCACCTGACATCGCCAAGGCGGCGCAGCCCGGCCACTTCGTCATCGTTCGCCACGGCGAAGGCGGCGAGCGCGTTCCCCTGACGATCGCCGATTTCGACCGCCAGGCGGGCACGGTCACCTTGGTCATCCAGGCCGTGGGCAAGACGACCACAGCGCTTATGGGCCTGAAGGAGGGCGAATACCTCGACGATCTCGCAGGCCCACTCGGGCACGCGCGCCACTTCGACAAGGTGAAGAAGGTGGTGTGCGTCGGCGGCGGCCTGGGCGTGGCGCCGACCTACCCGCAGTTGCGCCAGTACAAGCAGAACGGCGCGCACACGATTTCCATCGTCGGCTTCCGGTCCAAGGACCTAATGTTCTGGATCGACCGCTTCCAGGCCGAGAGCGACGAGATGATCATCGCCACCGATGACGGCTCGTTCGGCGTCAAGGGCCTGGTCACCGGGCCGTTGCAACAAGTTCTCGACAAGAATCCCGACGTCGACGAGGTGCTGGCTATCGGCCCGGCCATCATGATGAAAGCCTGCGTGGCGGTGACCAAGCCCCGCAACATCAAGACCATCGTCAGCCTGAATCCCGTCATGGTGGATGGCACCGGCATGTGCGGCGGCTGTCGCGTGACCGTGGGTGGCAAGATGGCCTTTGCCTGCGTCGACGGTCCCGAGTTCGACGGCCTGCAGGTCGACTTCGACGAACTTCTGGCGCGGGCCAAGCGTTTTGATCCCGCCGAACGCGAATCGATGCGCCTTTTCCGCGAACAGCACGAGTGCCGCCTGCCGCGGTAGTCACTTTCCCAACCCTCCCACTTGAAGCCAGAGCCAGCAATGGAAGCAGCACCGACCAAGCCGAAGAAGACCATCAAGACCATCGCTCCGACCAAGACCGCCATGCCGGAACAGGCGGCGGCGGCGCGCGCGCGCAACTGGAGTGAGGTGACCCTCGGCTACACCGAGGAGCAGGCGCTGGGCGAAGCGGCCCGATGCATTCAGTGCAAGAATCCCGGTTGCATCGCCGGGTGTCCGGTGGCCATCAATATCCCGGGGTTCATCCAGGCCATCGAAGACCGCGACTTCCGCAAGGCCTACGACGTCTTGGCCGCTGACAACGTGCTGCCCGCCATCTGCGGCCGCGTTTGCCCGCAGGAATCGCAATGCGAGGCCGTGTGCATCGTGGGCAAGAAGCTAGAGCCAGTCGGCATCGGCCGGCTTGAGCGGTTTGTTGGCGATCTGGCGCTCAAGAACGGATGGTCGCAGGCGGTCCCGATCCAGAAGAACGGCCACAAGGCGGCGATGATCGGCAGCGGTCCCGCGTCGATCACCTGCGCCGTCGATCTGGCGCGTGCCGGTGTCGACGTGACCATCTACGAGGCGTTACACACAGCGGGCGGCGTGCTCAAGTACGGCATTCCCGAATTCCGTTTGCCCAAGAAGCTGATCGATCGCGAGCTGGAGGCCTTGAAGGGCCTCGGCGTGAAGGTCGTCACCAACTCGATCATCGGGCGTCTCTACACCATTCCGCAGCTCATGCAGGACATGGGCTACGAGACCGCGTTTATCGGCGTCGGCGCAGGTTTCCCGAATTTGATGGGCATCCCGGGCGAGGGCTTTAACGGCATCTTCTCGGCCAATGAATACCTGACCCGCGTGAACCTGATGCGCGCCTACGAGCACCCGAACACCGACACGCCGACCGGCATGGGCAAGCGAGTCGCGGTGATTGGCGCGGGCAACACCGCCATGGATGCCTGCCGCGTTTCCATCCGCATGGGCGCCGAGGAAGTCTACTGCGTCTACCGCCGCACCAAGAAGGAAAGCCCGGCGCGCGCCGAGGAAGTCCATCACGCGGAAGAAGAGGGCGTGAAGTTCAACTGGCTGACCGCCCCCGTGCGCATCCTGGGCGACGAGCGCGGCTGGGTGAAAGCCATGGAATGCATTCGCATGGAACTCGGCGAGCCAGACGCCTCAGGCCGCGCGCGGCCGGTGCCGGTGAAAGGTTCGGAGTTCCTCTTCGAGGTCGACACCATCGTGTACGCCATCGGGACGTCAGCCAACCCAATCCTGGCGCAGACCACGCCTGGCCTGAAGCTGAACAAGCGTGGCTACATCGACGTCAATCCTGAAAACCAAATGACCAGCCTGCCGGGCGTGTTTGCCGGCGGCGACATCGTGACCGGCGGGGCCACCGTCATTTTGGCCATGGGAGCCGGGCGCAAGGCCGCGCGAGCCATGTTGCAACACATGGGCATCGCGGTGGCCGCCGAGCCCGCGCACCACGCAAAGTAGGCGCGCTTCTAGCGTTCAGCGTCTTTGCTGCCGACCACCGTCAGGTTCATTCCGACCTGAACGCTGAGCGGCTTGCCGTCGACGACCACGCTGACCTTGCCGTTGAAGAACCAGCCGAATGAGCCGGTCGAGAACTCTTTCTTGTCGGCCAGCAGTTCCTGGCCGTTGATGACCAGCTTGATGGGCTCGGCTTTTTCGATGAAGTGGGTCTTGGTTACGGGGCAGGGTGATTTCGCCATGGTGGCAACAGAGTAACACAGGGCGGCCTGACAGATGCAACGAAGGGGTAGAGGACGGCACCTAACCTTTTCAGGTGGTAGAGTGAACCTGCAATCAAACTCAGTGAGGAAGCGATGAACGCAAGAACTTTCACGTCGTTCTTTGGCGCAATCGCGCTTGCCCTTGCCAGCGTAGGTTGCGCCGCGGAAATGTCGGCCTACGGGCCGGTGTCCGAGCCGCAACCCGCCGCGGAGCAGGCGCCGGCTGCGTCGTACCCGATTCCCGCCGTGGATCCCAAGGGAACTGCGTACGTCATGTCGTTCGGCGCCGAGCCCATGGCGACACCGGCGGGGACGCAGGGATTCTTCCTGCACCTGCGCATAGCCGCCGAAAACCGCAGTGACACGGTCGCCTGGACCATCGACACCCGGGATCAGGTCGTGAGCCTCGGGGCTGCGCCCGTGCGGGCGACCTATGCTCAGGGCTCGGCTGGCGGCTCGGTAGTCACTCTGGCCCCGGGTCAGCACGGCACCTTGGATGTCTTCTATCCGCTGCCGCCGCAAGGCAATCCGGGGCTGGCCACCTTGGCGTGGCAGGTTCGTCGTGGCAGCGAGCCCGTGGCCGGCAGCACGCCGTTTGAATTGGTGCCGAGTCAATCGGCTGAGTATATCGACTACCGGCCGGTTGGGGTCACCGTGGGGTATTGGCCGGCGTGGTGGTGGGGCGTCGGCTTCTCCCCTTGGTTCTGGGGCCCCGGCTGGGGGTACTATCCCTATGGCGGCCGCGGATATTATGGCCACGGGGGCTGGGGCCATGGCCGGCCAGCGGGCGGCGGGTGGCATGGGGCTCCGGCAGGCGGCGGCTTTCGCGGCGGTGGCGGCTTCCGGGGTGGTGGCGGCTTTCGGGGTGGCGGCGGTCGCGGCTTTCATCGCTGACGTTGGTGTGACCAGCTTCTTGCCAGTGGATTCACCGTGGCAAGGGCTCGCCTTGTGTCGGAGATAGTGGATAATCCGAGCATGGCGCAGGACCGGGAGAGCCGGCGAGGGCTCCGCACGAAACAAGCCTCACCCAAGACGCGGGCGGATCGTACGCCCACAGCCCAGCACGTTGAGGGGCACGCATGGCCTGGCGGCACCGCAGAGCTGGAGCAGCAAGCCCTTCTCACCGTCTCATCAGAGGGCATGATTGTGCTAGCGGCTGACGGGGCGGTGAGCGGCGCCAACCAGAGGGCTGAGTCGATGCTGGGCCTCATCGACGGCGATTTCGGGCGGTCGATCCGCGACATCCTGGCGCGCTCTCTCATCGCCGGAACCGACGGTGTGCCCCTGTCCGTGGAGAGTTGGCCAGGGCTGCGCGGCCTGCGCGGCGAAACGGTCCACGACCTCAACGTCGGGCTTCATCGGGACGGCCGCACAATTTGGTTGTCCACCTGTGCGGTGCCCATCGTGCTGGCCGGGGGCGCAATCGGCGGGGCCGTGGTGACCATGTCCGATGTCACGATGTTGCGCGCCCTGGAACAACACCACGAGCAGTTGATCCGCCTGGTGTCGCACGACATTCGCAACCCGCTGACTTCGGTCCACCTCAACGCGCAGCTGCTGGAGAAATGCCTGGCCGAGAGGGGACTGGAGAAGGAGTTGCGCCTCGCCTCCGTTGTGATCGCGGCGGCGCGCCGGCTGGACGCGATGATCGAGGAATTGGTCGATTCGTCGCGCGTTCGTTCGGGGCAGCTTGTACTTGAACTGCGTCCGGTCTCTATCGAGCGGGTGGTGCCCGAGATCCTGGCGCGCAACGCTGGCACCTTCGACACCAGTCGGGTCAGGCTGGCCCTGCCCAAAGGTCCGGTTCGGGTCACGGTGGATCTTGCTCGCCTGGAACGCGTGATCACCAGCCTGATCATCATTGCGTTGCGGAACTGCGTAGATGGCGCAGAGGTTGCGTTGCGTGTCGCGCTCGTTGACGATGAGGTGCGCTTCGCCGTCGCGATTCCGGGTCGCGTCCGTGCCGGTGAAGATTCGCCCAGCCCGCCGAGCAGCCAGTTTGGCCAGTCGGGAACCGATCACGGCTATGGGCTCGGGTTGTTCATTGCGCGCATGCTGGTCGAACGGCATGGCGGTCGTCTTTGGGTCGAGGGTGCACCGAATTGCGGTGCCACCTTTCACTTCGCGCTGCCCGTGGGCGGCCCCGACGACTAGTGCAATCCGTACTTGACCATTTTCTCCCACAAGTTCTTGCGGGAGATCCCGAGCATCTCGGCGGCGCGGCGGCGCTCGCCTTCGGCCATCTTCAGAATGCGCTCAATGTAGTCCTTCTCGAACTGGGCCATGACAAAGGCGAGCGGCTCGATGCGATCCGCTGATACGGAACGCCCGCTGCCATGGAATTCCCCTGGCAGATGGTGGACCTGGATTTCCTGACCGCGAGCCAGGATGCTGGCGTGCTGGACCGCGTGCTTCAGCTCGCGCACGTTGCCCGGGTAGCTGTAGCCCTGCAGCGCTGCCCAGGCCGCGGGCGCGATCGGCGAGGGTGTCGTGCCGGGGGCGGTGAATTCGCGCATGAATTGCTCGACCAGGATCGGCAGATCGGTCAGCCGTTCGCGCAGTGGCGGCAAGCGCAGCTCGAACACCTTGATTCGGTAGTAGAGATCCTGGCGGAAAGTACCCTCGGTCGCGTTGCCCTTGAGATCGCGGTTGCTCGCGGACACCAGGCGGACGTCCACTTTTACCGAGGTGTTGGTGCCGATGGGCTCGAATGACCCTTCCTGCAACACGCGCAAAAGCTTGGCCTGCACGTCGACCGGCATTTCGCCGATCTCGTCGAGAAACAAGGTGCCGCCGTCAGCCGCCTTGAATCGGCCGTCGCGACGCTTGACCGCGCCCGTGAAGGCGCCCCGCTCATGCCCGAACAGTTCCGCCTCGATCAGCGTGGCCGGCACGGCCGCGCAGTTGACCGCCACAAAGGGAGCGTCACGCCGGTCGCTGGCCGTGTGGATCATGCGCGCTGCCAGTTCTTTGCCAGTGCCGCTTTCGCCGGTCAGAAGCACGGCCGCTGAGCTGGTGGCGATGGCGTTGATCTGATTGCGCAGATGCACGATGGCGGCCGATCGCCCCTCGATCATCTCGCCGACTTTGCGCGTGGCCAGTTCGGCCCGTGCCGCTGCCAGATCGCGCAGAAGTGTCCAGCGCTCGTCGATGCGCTGAACGATGCCCAGAACCTCGGGCAGCTCGAACGGTTTGGTAACGTACTCGATCGCGGTTTCCTTGACCGCGAGGACTGCTTCCCGAATCGTGCCGAAGGCGGTCATCAGCACGACGTGGGTATCTGGCTGCTCGTCGCGCAGACGGCGCAGAATGGTGAAACCGTCCACCTTGGGCAGGCGGATGTCGCTCAGGACCAGGTTGAAGATCTGGCGATCCAGGCACTGCATAGCCTCGTCGCCGTCCGCGGCAAGCGACACGCGATGGCCAAGATCTCTGAGAGCCTCGCCAAGGGGCAGCCGAATGTCCGCCTCGTCGTCAACCAGAAGTATATCGAGCATTGCCTAGGTCCGGGCTGAGTATGCCCGCGAACGGCGGGAAGGGTACGGTCAATTCTTGCCGGGTCGAAGTGATGCGATTCACATCCTGACAACGCAGTGGGGCGCGGACGGCGCGTCACGATGTTCCCGTCTCGTACCGTTGAAGCGGCGAAGATTACGAAGTCGTAACGCCAGGACGCCCCTGCGTGACGAATCCGACCTTCGAGCGGCCGCTTCTGGTGGCACGGCGTTTGTATTACCTGGGACCGTCTTGGGGTGGCGGAGGGAGGCGCCGGTGCGGTGGGGGTCTGCGGTGGGGACCGTGTGGTGGGCGGGCAGACCAGGGTACTGGATGGCGTGGCGGGGGTGGACTTGGAGGCGGGGTGGCGGAAATGGGGCAGGCACATCGGGGAATGAGGCGCAAGCCTCAGCGTGGTGGCGGAGTAGCTGCTTGGGTTGGTCTCAGGGGGAAAAACGAATTGAGGGCTTGGCCAAACGCAGCGCTCCGTCACCATGCAAGGGTTGGTTTTTCGCCGCAGGGGCGGCGGTCAGGACGGGTACGCGAAAGCGGCTTTAGTCCTGGCGACAGCTGTCGAGCACATCGCCTTCGGCGTAGGGGCGACCCGAGGTCGCCCGTTGCCGAAATCAACGGAACCAAACGCAAAAGGGCGACCGCTGGTCGCCCCTACGTGAAGTCTTTGCACCGCTAGACCGCGGGCCACTTGCAGGTCGCCGCTATGCCGCGAGCCTGTCGCGCAACTGGGCGCGGGCGCGGCACATGCGTGTTCGGGCGGCCTGGCTCGTGATTCCTAGCGATCGAGCTGCGTCGGGAAGGGCCAGTTCTTCAAACACGCAGAGCTGGACAACGTCCCTGTAGGGAGGCGGCAACTCGGCGACAGCGGCGTGTAGCCGGGACCGGTCTTCCATGTCCTCCAGGCGCGCGGCGGGCGTGGGCCCGGAGTCGCGCAGCAACGTGATCACGTCACCCTGTCCGGTCTGGTCATTGGCTGCCACACGCTCGGCAGCCCGGCGGCGGCGACGGGCACGCATGAGGGCCGCATTCACCACCACCCTGTGTAGCCACGTACTGACTAGAGATTTTGCGCGAAACGAACCCGACCCGCGCAGCGCCTGCTCGACCGCGTCGTGGGCGGCGTCTTCGGCGTCAATTCCGTCGCGCAGAATAGAAAGGGCCACGTGAACCAGGCGCTCGCGCGCCTGTGGGCTGGAGAGCTCTGTCGATACGGGATTGTTGGTCTGCGTGCTTCGAGTGGTCATGGCAGTTTCGCTTTCTCTTCGTTGATGAGCCTCGTTCATCGGCCGGCTCGACCATTCGCCTATGCCAGCGGCGTGCCAGGTCCACGGCCAGCGATCGCGTCTGGGCCTGGACGACGTTGCATCAACGCAGCGGCGGGCAGGGCAAGCCTCTGCTTCGTCGCCGGGGCGGGGGCCGCTGGGCTATTGGTCGAGTGCGCTGCCCGTGGCAGTGTCCACGCTCTCGGCGGTGCAGAAGTTCTGCTTCTTGAGCATGGGCGGCGGGTTGGTGCGTTCGCGGTGGGCGCGCGCCAAGCGATTGCTGAAGGCTTTGCCAAACCGTTCACCGCGCTTTTCCAGGGCTGCCCGCATCTGTTTCCAGGCGGCGGCGTCCTTCGTGGCGCTGGCGTCATCGGCGGATGGGGCTGGTGGCTCGGGGACGAGCGCGGCCATTGCGGCCAAGTCTTCCAGAAGAGCAGAGTCGAACTTAGCATCCGCGCAGGCGGCAGTCAGCGCCGGGACCAGGACGCGGTCGCGGAATTCCGCCAGATCGTCGGCATCGACCTGACACCAAAGCAGGCGCGCATGAAGCTGGGCCAGGGCGGTTCCGGTCTCGCTTCGGGATGCCGTCAGCAGGTGCTTGAACACGTCGTCGTAATCCCCCTGGGCCTCGCCGTAGGAACTGAGCATGGCTTGCATCAGCTTGGCCCGGCACTCGGCATCGCAGCTGCGGCCGAACATGTAGCCGGCCAGCCAGTGGCGTCGCTCGCCGTGAAACTTCTTCAGCATGTCGTCTTCGGCCGAGGTGACCAACTCACCTGTGCGCGCCGTGGCCAGCACCAGCGCCGCGACCAGGCGCGCGCCCGCCGAAAAATCTTCAAACCGCGCGATCTCGTTCCACTGCCGCCTCTCGTACAGGTTCTGCAGATAGGTTTCGAACAGCCACGCCATCTTGGTCGGATGCGCCTGCACCGCGTGCTCGTTGGTCAGCAGACCCATCGGACCCTTCTTGATCTCACCATTGGCGATGGACGCATCCAACTCATCAGCCAGCAATTGCGCGATGGCCTCCGATCGGTCGGACAGCTTGTCGTCCTTGCAAACCTCTGCCCGTTTTTCGACGCCAAAGCGTTGCATGCAGGTCAGGGCAAAGGCCTGCTCAAGCTGGGTGTAGTTCTTGTTCGCGGTGCCGGTCAGCACGACACGCATGTAGGTCGGGTTGTCGCGGCCCAGTTCCAGCGCATAGGAAACCGCCAACTCCGGGTCAAGGATGTTGCCCCGGGTGAGCGACAGCAGCACGCCGAAACGCTGGTCCGCGGTCTGCGGCCCTTGCAGCGACAGCACCGAAAGATTCTTCCCCAAAATCTCGGCGCGGGCGATGCGCCAGTCGTTGTCAGCCTTGGTGCGTGCGATGGCTTGCTCGCTCGCCTGCTGGCGCTCGGCGTTCTGCGCCTGGCGGAACTGCCAGATCGACGTCGCGACCAACCCGGCCACGCCAATCACGAAGCTCGAAAGAAATCCCGAGTAGTTCTGAATGAATCGCCCGAGGCGCGAAGGGTTGTCATGTGTGGCCGGTGTCTCGCCCATGGCCTGAGCATACTCCGGGATGGCCCTGTCAACATCTGCCTACCTGTTCGCCATCTGTGCTACGGTTTCGCGGCCCGCGCGGACCCCATCACTGCACCAAGGAGAAGACCATGCCGGAAGCTGACGTCACCAACAAGAAAGACAAAGAATTCTACACAGACGTCCCGCAAGAGAGCCGGAGCTTCTTTCTCAAGGGATCGAACGCCCACGACTGGGGCATGAACAACCGGCTGGCCCGCATCTTCAACCCGCAGTCGGGCCGGGCGGTGATGCTGGCCTTTGACCACGGCTATTTTCAGGGTCCCACCACCGGACTCGAACGCGTCGACGTCACCATCTTGCCGCTGGCGCCGTACGCCGACGCTCTCATGCTGACCCGGGGAATTCTGCGCAGTGTGATTCCGCCGGCCTTGACCAACGCCGTGGTCATGCGCGCCAGCGGTGGTCCCAGCATCCTCAAGGAACTGTCCAACGAGCAGATCGCGGTCAGCATGGAAGACGCGGTCCGCATGAATGTGTCGGCGGTGGCGGTGCAGGTCTTCATCGGCGGCGAATTTGAAACCCAGTCGGTGGCCAACATGACCCGCCTAGTGGACGAGGGAAATCGCTACGGCATCCCGGTGCTGGCGGTGACTGCGGTGGGCAAGGATCTGGCACGCGACGCGAAGTACATGCGCCTGGCCAGCCGCATCTGCGCGGAGCTGGGCGCCGCGTTTGTGAAGACCTACTACGTGCCCGAGGACTTCGAGACGGTGACGGCTTCGTGCCCCGTGCCCATCGTGATCGCGGGCGGCAAGAAGCTGCCTGAGCTAGAGGCGCTGCGCATGGCCCACGACGCGGTTTCGCAAGGTGCGGCTGGCGTGGACATGGGACGCAACATCTTCCAGGCCGACGCGCCGGTCGCCATGATTCAGGCCGTGCGCAAGGTGGTTCATGAAAACATGAGCCCAGAGCACGCCTTCGATTACTACCAGACCACCAAGAACCAGAAGCGCTAAATGGCCGGTCGTGATTCGAGGAAGAGCACTTTCATCTCCCTCTCCCTCTGGGAGAGGGCCGGGGTGAGGGTGAAGTGTTTCTTAGGCCGGACGTTGGAACGACGACAAGCGTGTGGTCCAAATCTGTGGCACGAATCATGTCCCGTGCAGCACCCTCACCCCAACCCTCTCCCGAAGGGAGAGGGTGAACTCAAGCTCTTATGGACTTGTTGCACGACCGCCGCTCTGCGTAGCCATGGTGGATCCAAACTGCGAAAAGAGCTGCAAATCAGCCCGATTTCAGATGCCCTATTCCTCGAATCGCGACCGGTCATTTAGCAGGCGCCCATGCAAAATCGTTGGTCTGAGTCGGATGCCGAAAGCCTTGCCGCCGCCCATCGCGCGGCCGGCGGGGACAAGCTTGCGCTGCTCAACTACGCCACGCGGCTGCTCGGGTCCGATCCGGACCTGGCGTTGCACGGCGGCGGCAACACCTCGTGCAAGGGCACGCTGGCCAACGTGCTCGGGCAGGAACAGTCGGCGCTCTTCATCAAGGCCTCTGGGGTCAATCTTGCTTTGGCCCGGGCTGACGATTTCGTCGCGCTCGATCTCGCCTATCTGACTCGCCTGCTCGATTTGCCTGCCTTGTCCGACGAGGCCATGGCCAGCGAATTTGCTTGCCACACCTTGCGCGCGTCTTCTCGGCGCGCCTCGGTGGAAACCCTGGTCCACGCTGTGCTTCCCGCTGTCTTCGTAATGCACACGCATCCGAGCGCCATCCTGGCGCTGACCAATCGGTGCGGCGGAGCCGAGACTGTGACGGCGGCTCTCGGGCAGGAAGTCGCGGTGGTCGCCTATGCGCGCGCCGGCCTGGATCTGGCGCGTGCCGTGCGCGACACCATGGCCAAGAATCCGCAAGCGCGCGCCCTGGTGCTGATGCACCACGGGCTGGTGACTTGGGGGGCGACCGCCCGCGCGGCGTACGAAGCGACGATCAATCTGGTCGGCCGCGCCGAAGCCTATCTGGCCAAGCAGCGCACCCGCACCCTGGGAACGCCGTCCGCTGCCGATCGCGGGCAGAAGTATCTCAAGCTGGCGCCGGTCATCCGCGGTGTTCTTGGTCCTGCGGCGCCGGACGATCTGGGTGACCGGGTCGTATTGGAAGCCTTGCTCGATCCTGAGATCGCGCAATTACTGGACGCGCTCGAAGGCAGGGCGCTGGCGCTGTCGGCGCCGCTTACGCCCGACTATCTGATTCGCACGCGTCGGGTTCCGCTCTGGCTCGACCAGCCGGCGCTCGACGATGCCAAGGCATTCAAGCAGCAACTGGAACAAGCTGTCGCCGCCTTCGAGACGGCGTACCAAACCTACGTGCAGAAACACGGCCGCGAGGTGCAGGGCGAGCCGCGCGATTTTGCGCCGCGTGTGTTGCTGATTCCGGGCCTCGGTGCCGTGTGCATCGGGAAGGACGCGGCCGAAGCGGCCATGATTGGCGACATCACCCGGCAGGGATTGGCCGTGAAAACGGAAATCTTCCAAGGCGGCGGCGAGTATCTGCCGCTTGATGACGAGCACCTCTTCGACATGGAATTCCGCGCCTACCAGCAGGCCAAGGTGAGTACGGTCGGCGCTGATCACGGCCTGCGCGGCAGCGTGGCCCTGGTCACCGGCGCCGCGGGGGCCATCGGATCAGGGATTTGCGAGGCGTTGCTAGCGCATGGTTGCCATGTGGCCGCGACGGATCTTCCTGGCGCAGCTCTCGACGGGCTGGTCGCCGATCTCGGCCAGCGCTACCCAGCGCGGGTTGTGGCCGTGGCCATGGACGTGACCGACCCGGCGTCGGTGACGGCAGGCTTCGGCAAAGTCATCGGTACCTGGGGCGGGCTTGACTGCGTGATTGTGAACGCCGGAATCGCACACGTGGCGCCGCTGACCGAACTCAGCCTTGAGGCATTTCGCAAGCTCGAAAGCGTCAACGTGGAAGGCACCCTCTTGGTGCTCGCCGAGGCGGGCCGTCACTTCGCCCTGCAAGGCACAGGCGGCGACATTGTCTTGATCTCGACCAAGAACGTCTTTGCCCCGGGCGCAGGCTTCGGCGCGTACAGCGCCACCAAGGCGGCGGCCCACCAACTCGCGCGCATTGCCAGCCTGGAACTGGCTCCGCTGGGCGTGCGGGTCAACATGGTGGCGCCTGATGCCGTCTTTTCGCACGGGCAAAAGCGTTCTGGCCTGTGGGCCGCCGTTGGTCCCAACCGTATGAAGGCACGCGGCCTCGACGAGCGTGGGCTGGAAGAATACTACCGCTCGCGCAATCTGCTCAAAGCCCCGGTCACCGCCGAGCACGTGGCGCGCGCCGTGCTGTTCTTCATCACGCGCCAGACGCCAACCACCGGCGCAACTATCCCGGTCGACGGCGGCCTGCCCGACGCAACCCCGCGGTAGTTCGCGCGGCGACGATGCTTTCCGTCGCCTCTGCGCACTTGAAAGTCCGGAACGTCCCCGCACGCAGCTGTGATACCCTCTTGGCACTGACTCGAAACCGACTCGGAGGTTTGAAATGTCCGTATCGCGGATGCGTGTCGTTGGTTTGCTGATCGCTTCGGCGTGGATCGCGGCTTGTAGCCAGGCGAAGAAGATAGAGATAGGCGGTACGTGTGTGCTCAACAGCGACTGCAACGGGTCGTTGACATGCACCATGGGCAAGTGCCACGACGCGTGCCACGCGACGCCAGACTGTCCACCCGGACAGAGTTGCATCACGGCCACCGACCAATCAAAGGTGTGTCAACTCCCCGTTGAAACGCATTGTGTGTACGACAGCGATTGTCAGGCCTCTTTCAAGTGCGCAGTCGATCGGCGATGCCGCAATCAGTGCCAGACGGACATCGACTGCACCAAAGGGCAGACCTGCACGACCACAGGCAGCTGCGCTGAGCCGGACCAGGTGGATTCAAAGAAGAACCTGTTCGAGCCCGACGGCGGCGTGAGTGGCTCCGGCGGTGCCGTGGGCGCCGGCGGTGCCGTGCAATCTGGTGGCGCATCAGGCGCCGGGGGTGACACCGCGGCACCAGGAGACGCCCAGGTGGCTGGCGGTGGATCGCCACGGGCAGGTGGAGCAGTGGGAATGGGCGGTATTTCTGGCACCGGTGGCGTGTCGATTCTGGGTGGTGCATACGGCGGCGCGACCGGCGCGGGTGGCAGCGGCGGCAGCACGGCCTGCATCGTCGGAACCGAAAAATGTTCGTGCTACGCCAACAACACCTGCAACATGGGCCTGTTTTGTGCTTCAAGTCTGTGCGTCGTGCTGCCGGGCCTGGGGGCCGGTGGCGGGGGCGGCGGGGGCGTCGATGCCAGTCAAGATGCGGTTGTGGATGCACCATACGTGCAAGTTGAGGCGGGAGGTGACGCGGGTTCGGAAAAGTGCGGGTATCTAGGTTCACCGTGTTGCCCGACCGGTCCAGCCTGCACCGATCCGGGTGCTGGCTGCGCGGCTGGAAAATGTCAGAGCTGCGGCGGCATGTTCCAGCCGTGCTGTTCCGGTGCGATTGCCTGTCCATCGACGCCGGGGGGCATTTGTATGACTGATGGGACCTGCCAGATGTGCGGCAACACGGGCCAGAAATGCTGCCCCACCGGCACGGCTTGCGGGCCGAACTCTGTGTGTGCGTCTGACGGGACCTGCAAGATGTGCGGGATGCTCAACACGCCCTGCTGTACCACTGGCAACGCCTGCTCGACGCCGGCCTCCTACTGTTCATCTGGGACCTGCAAGAGTTGTGGTCAGCAGGGCGAGTCGTGTTGCGCCGTCGGTGCGGTCCCCGGCAACATGCAATGCTACGCGGGTAGCTGCGAATCGGGAACGTGCTGCGGTGGCGTTGGCGGGCCGTGCTGCGCTGGTGACATCTGCAAAGATAGCGGCAGCGAATGCGTACTGCCGGCGGATGCAGGGCCGTCGGGCAAGAAGGCGTGCGCGTCCTGCGGTCGATCAGGGCAGGCGTGCTGCGGCGGCACTACCTGTACGGAGCCGAACACTATGTGCGACTCTGGCTCTGCAACCTGCAAAGCCTGTGGCTCACAGGGCAATGCGTGCTGTCCCGGCAGCCAGTGCACTTCCGGCTACACTTGCGAGAAGGGCATCTGTTGTGGGGGATTGAACGCCCCATGCTGCGCCGGCAACACATGCACCGCGGGCACCCAGTGCACAGCGGGAAGCTGCACGGCCTGTGGCGGCCCAGGGCAAGCATGTTGTTCTTCCGGCGACGCCTGTTCCGGCGGGGGCGTGTGTGAGAGCGGGAAGTGCTGTGGCCAACTCGGTGGCACTTGCTGTTCGGGCAACACGTGCGCGGCGGCGAGCCTCGTGTGTTCTTGCACTTTTGCCTCTTGCGGGTGGGGGACTTGTCAGATGTGTGGTGGTGCGGGAGAGACCTGCTGTTCCGGCAACACTTGTTCCAACGGGGGATCCTGTGAAAATGGGACCTGTTGTGGTGCAAGCGGCGGACCCTGCTGTTCCGGCAACGCCTGTGCAGCCGGGAATGTGTGCCAGTCGGGAAACTGCCGGCCCTGCGGATTCTCGGCCCAGCCATGTTGCGGCGGGGCCACCTGCTCACAACCGAACACTCAATGCCTGTCAGGAACCTGCCAGAATTGTGGAATGCCTGGTTGGCCATGCTGTGGCGGGAACACATGCAATTCACCCTACGCATGCGTTTCGGGGACGTGCAGCACATCCGCCGCCACGCCTGATGCTTCAATCTGATCTCCGGTTCATCCCCCCACAGCGGCGGCGAGGATCAAAGTGGCCGGGTGCGACAGTACACCCGATCTGCCACTGTCGGGGTCGCGATCGTGCGCTGTGGAATCAGAAGCCGGGCTTGCAGTTCACGCGATCAAGCGCGCAATGGCGAACGCGGCGGCTGCGGCCAGGCCACCGACTGCCAGGGTCTGCAGTCCTCCGCGCAGGGGCGGCATGGCGGTCACGCGCGCTTTGAAGAAGCCAAAGCCGAAAAGCGCGGCAGCGGTGAAGGCGGCTGACAGCGCCAGTCCCAAACCGACGGTGGCGGTCAGCATGTAGGGCAGCAAGGGAATCAGGCCGCCGCCGACATAGGCGCCCGCGATGGTCATCGCACTTCGGCGCGCGCGGCGCGGGTCCGGTTCACCCAGACCCAACTCGAAGCGCATCATGAAGTCGACCCAGCGATTCCGGTCGGCGCTGATGTGATCGAGGATGGGCCGCATCGCCTCGTCGGGCAGGCCATAGCCGCGAAAGATCTCTGCCACTTCCTCGCGCTCTTGGGCCGGCTTGGTCTTGGTTTCTTCAAGCTCACGCGCGCGCTCGGTTTCGTAGTGTTCGCGATCGGCGCGTGCGGCCAGGTAGCCACCGAGGCCCATGGCAATGGCCCCAGCCGCCAGTTCGGCCAGCCCCGCTGTGATGACAATGCGGTTGGCCGCGGCTGCGCCGGACAGGCCGGCCGCCAAAGCAAACGGCACGGTCAGCCCGTCGGACATGCCGATGACCAGATCGCGCACAGTCTCGCTGGCTGTGAAGTGCTTTTCGATGTGGGGTGTACTGGGCATTTTTCTCCCAAGGATAGCGTGTGCGGCGGATCTGGTGAAACATGTTCGCATAGGTGCGTGACTCGGATGCCGGTCCTGAGGGGCAGATTGCCAGGCAACTTCGACATGACTGGGGCCCCTGTCCAGCGCCACAATACCCACATGGCGCGCACCGGCACCTCGGGAGAAGAGTCACGTCGCAAGGCACGCATGGGTTGGCCGGTTGCCGTGCATTCCCTGCACGAGGAGGCTGACGACGATCTTTCCAGCGTGACCGACGCCGCCCAACGAATACGTATGATGTGGCCGTTGGCGGTGGAGGCGTGGCAACTGGCCGGCCGTCCGCTGCCTGACTATTCTCGCGCCAAAACACCCTGCCGCGTGTTTCGCGCTGGTGAGCCTCGTCCGGACGACGATGACACTCGATAGACTGAACGACGACTTTCGGGATCTCCTGCTGGCCTTGGCCGATCATGATGGACCTGGCCGACGCCGCGCGCTTGAGGAAACTCTCAACGTGACTTACCGTGCGGAGGCGCTGGCGTGCGCTAGGTCTTCACGCCGGCCGCTGCGCGCAGGGCTTTGATTTCGCCTTTGCTCAGCTCGCGCGAGCCGCCCATTTTCAGGCCTTCAAACGACATTTGATCCAGGCGCACGCGCGAGATCTTCAGAAGCTGGCGGAAGATCGCCTCGCCCGCGGCCTTCAGCGCGCGCGGCCGGCTCTCGGGCACTATTATTTCGACCCACACGTTCTTGCCCGTGGTGGCCAGGGGTTCGACCTTGATTGGGGTGACGGGGCGGCCGTTGAATCGCCAGCCCCGCTGCAGACGCGCCAGCTCGGCGGGGCCTACCGCGCCCTGAAATTTCAGGTGGTAGGTCATGGGCACGTGGCCGCCGCCGCGTGACATGCGTTCGGCCAGGGCGCCGTCAGTGGTCAGCAGGATTACACCCTCGGACAGAAAATCGAGCGGCGCCACCACATGCCAGCCCAGCTCGCGGTCGGGCACGTAGCGGGCCAGGGTGGGGCGGGCGACGTTTTCGTGCGGATCGGACTTGTCCACGCTGGGGCGACTGAGTGTGGCCAAGCACCCGCGCGGTTTGAGCAAGATTCGATAATCCGGATCCTCGAGGCGGATGTGTTTGCCACTCACTTCGACCCGGTCGCGACGTTCCTCGACCTGCACGCCGAGCGTGGTGACCACTTTCCCGTTCACGGTGACGGCACCGTCGGCAATCAGTTTTTCGGCTTGGCGACGCGACGCCACGCCGGCGGCGCCCAGAAGTTTTTGCAATCTCACGATGTCACCCTCTCTCCCTGTTCGGCACTCGGTGGCGCCTACGAATCGTTGCTCGGCTCTGGCGGTGGCGCGTCGGGCGCAGGCTCGGGCGCAGGCTCGGGCGCAGGCTCGGGCGCGGGCTCGGTTTCTGCCGTGGCTTCAGCCGCCGGCTCGGCAACCCCGCCTAGGATCTTGGATGCGATCTTGGTTGCGTTGTCCAACTCGTCGAGCAGAGGATCATTTTCCTCGGGCTCGTCGGGAAGCTGGGAACGCGCCACATAGTTCAGGTTGTACGGCGAGGCAGCCGGATCGGTGATGGCGCCGGCTTCGCCCGGGGCAACCTGGGGCGCCGTCCCGGGAGCAGCGTTTTCGGTCCCGGGCGCCGGGCCGTGCTCGGCTTCGACGCGCGCCTGCTGCTCCGACGACAGCTCGGCGTACTCGCGCAGGGTGGGCAGCTCGCCCAATTCGCGCAGGCTGAAAACGCGCAAGAATTCAGGTGTGGTGCCGTAGAGCATCGGCCGGCCCACTTCTTCCTTCTTGCCGATGATGCGAATCAGGCCGCGGTCCAGAAGAGTCTTGAGGACCGGCCCGCAGTCGACGCCGCGAATGTCGTCAATCTCGGGCCGGGTCACCGGCTGGCGGTAGGCGACGATGGCCAGGGTTTCCATCATGGCGCGCGACAGGCGCATGGGTTTGCCGGCCAGCAACTTCGACACCCAGCGCGCGTGCTCGGGATTGGTGCGCAGGTGCCAGCCGTTGGCCAGTCGGATGACCTCGATGCCCGAGCCCTTGCGCCGCTCGATCAACGCGTCCAGGGCCACTGTAATCTTCTTGCCGTCGCGCTCGCCCAGCAGGCGCTTGAGGTCGGTCAGGCCCAGCACTTTGTCAGAGGCAAAGAGCAGGCTTTCGATGATCGACTCCATCTGCGAGACGTCGAGCGGCGCGCCTTCGGCCGACTCGTCGCCCGCTGGGGCCCCTTCGCCATCGGGTGCTGGTGTGCCTTCGGCGGCGTTCCCGGCTTCAGTCGATTCGGCCCAAACCGACGCATCTGTGGCGCCGGCCTCAGGCGCGGGACTGCTTCCCTCGACGGCATCAACCCGATCCTCGGCCCAAACGTCGGCTGCGGCGTCGCCCGCCGGCTCGCCTGTCGAAGCCGTGTCAGCAACGACTTCCGCGGCTGCCTCGGTGGCTTCAGCCGCTGCGGGCGCGTCGTCGGCTGCCTCGGCGGGTTCGGCCGGTGAGGGCACTTCTTCGTCGGTTGCTTGCGTTTCGACCTGCGGCGCAGCCTCGGCGTCTTCGGCCGCTGCGGGTGCGGCTTCGGCCGCGGCTTCTCCCGTGGCTTCGGCCGCCTCGGCCGCGGCTTCTCGCGCGACTTCTCCCGTGGCTTCGGCCGGCGGGGCAGCGTCTATCACCGAGTTTTCCTCCGGCGATTGCGTCTCGTCGATCGGCGCATCTTCCGTCGGTGATTGCGCCAAATCGGCTGGCTTTTCCGCGGCGGACTCCGCCACCGCGGCGGGATCGATCGGCGCCTGATCGTGCTTGGCGCGTTTGTTCTTCTTACGTTTGGACATCGGGCTCTCCACTACCCTTGTCGGGCGCGCTCTCTACCACAATGGAGGTCGGTTGCAGCACTCTGGCCTGATCCAGGGCGGCGCCCTCGACGCGCGTGATGAGAAACGCGCCGGTGCCCAGGTCTTGCAGCACGCGGATCACCTTGAGTCGCGCCAGTTCGAGGATGGCCAGCAGGGAGACCACGGCATTGTGGCGAAACTGGCCCTCGGACAGGTCGCGTCCGACGATGTCGTCGAACCGGATACTGCCGGCTGCCGCCTCCAGCTTGTCGATGACCTGGTTGATGCGATCGCTGATCGAGATGCGATCGATCACCACGTCGTGGGTGTGCTTGGGCGCGGCCTTGGCCAGGATCCCCGACCACTGCTCGATGAGCTTCCAGATCGAGTGATCGGCGAATCCAGCCTCCTCGCCACCCTCGAGCGGGACGCCGCGGGCGAAGACCGTGCGGCCTTCGATGGGTCGGCTGCCCAGCCGCTCGGCCGCGTCCTTGTATTTCTGGTATTCGAGCAGGCGCCGGATCAACTCCTCGCGCGGGTCGAGAACCTCTTCCTCTTCCTCGTTGGTTTCGAGAGGCTCGGGCGAGGGCACCAGCTCGCGCGATTTCAGATAGACCAGGTGCGCGGCCATAACCAGGTATTCGGCCGCGATTTCCACCGCCATGCTTTCCATCATGTCGAGGTACTCGCAGTACTTCTCGGCGACGAAGGCGATGGGGATGTTGAGGATGTCCAGCTCATGCGTTTGGCAGAGGTGCAGAAGCAGATCGAGCGGCCCCTCGAACTCGGGCAGGGTCAGTCGATAGGCCGCGCTGGGCGCAGCGTCGGCGGCACGCCTTTCGGGAAAGGCCGGCCGGGCCGTTGTGGGTGTCTCGTCGCTCATAGGCCACCCGCCCACACAAGTCCGGCGCGCCAGAGATCGATCAACACAGCCATGGGGTACATCACGTATCCCAGCAGGGGCAGGCCCAACATGGGGCTGAGCACGAGCAGCAGCAAGACGAAGGCGCCGTAGCGCTGCAGAAAATCGATTACGCCTTGCATGGACCGCGGCAGCACCCAGGCCAGCACCGCGCCGCCGTCAAGCGGCGGAATGGGCAGCAGGTTGAAGCACATCAGCACCAGATTCAGCCCCACGATGTAGTTGAAAATGGCGCTCTGCAACCGCGGCGAAACGCCCGTGCGTGCCAGGACGACGATGATGATCGACGCGACGAGCGCCATGAGCAGATTCATGGTCGGCCCGGTGATCGACACCAGCATGCGGCCGGTGTTCACCTTCAGGCTGCGCGTGTAGGCGAGCGGATTGGTCTGCACCGGACGGCCCCAAGCCATGAGCGGCAAGGCCCCCGGGCTGACCGCCGAAATGAACGGAATCAGCAGCGTACCTATCGGATCGATGTGATGCAGCGGCGACAAGGTCAGCCGGCCCTGCTGGCGCGGGGTCGGATCGCCCAGACGGTTGGCCATCCAGGCGTGGCCGAACTCATGCACTGACACGCATAGAATGAATGCGATCAGGTAGAGAATCGCTTGCTGAAACTGGTCAACGCCGATGTTCAACTGAGATCCTTGGAAAGGGATCCCCGGATATAGCCGACGCCCTCCGGGCTGGTCAACGACGAGATCAGGCGCGGGGGTGGAAGCGGTCGTACACCGTGCGCAGGTGGGCGCGCGACAGATGCGTGTAAATCTCGGTAGTTCCGATGTCGGCGTGGCCCAGCATGGCCTGCACAGCGCGCAAATCGGCGCCGCGTTCCATCAGGTGGGTGGCGAACGAGTGGCGGAGCTTGTGCGGGGAAATATGCTTGCGGATTCCGGCGGCTCGCGCGTAGGCGCCCAGAATCTTCCAGAAGCCCTGGCGAGTCATGCGCCGGCCCAGCCGGGTGAGAAACAGCGCATCGGTGGTGGCGCCACGCCCGGGGCGCAGGAAGCGCGGCCGCGCCCCTTCCACGAAGGACCGCAGCGCCGCCACCGCGACCTCGCCCAGGGGCACCAGGCGCTGCTTGCCGCCCTTGCCCACGGTCGTCAGGTACCCGGCCTCAAGGTTGATATCCGGGAGGCGCAGCTTGACCAGCTCGGACACGCGCAGGCCCGTGGCGTACAAAGTTTCCAGCATGGTGCCGTCGCGCGCGCCTCGGTCGGTGCGACGGTCAGGCGCGCCGAGCAGCAGGTCGACTTCGGCGACGGTCAGGAACGTCGGTAGCGGCCGGCCGAACCGCGGCAGGTCGATGTCTTCGGTGGGGTTGATTTCGCACAGCCGTTCGGTCTTGAGGAACCTGTAGAACTGGCGCAGGGCCACCAGCGCCCGGGCCTGCGAACGGGCGGACAGGGCGTCCTTGGTCAGCGCCGAAAGGTAATCGAGAATGTGGATCGCGCGCACCGATGCAAGGACCGTGAGTTCCTTGGCCGCGGCGAATCGAGAAAAGGCGGCTAGGTCATGGCCATAGGCTTCCAGGGTGGCCACGCTCAGTTCACGCTCGACCCGCAGGTGGTCGAGAAACTGCTGGATGGCGAGGTCAAGCGTGAGGCCCACGTGCCGGATCATCAGTCGGCCACGCCAGAACCGCAATTTTCCACGCATGTTCTGCTAGGCTTGGCGGCATGAAGGTATCTATCGGGCAGCGGCAGATGGCCTACGATTCGGTTGGTCGCGGCCCGGCTCTGGTGCTGCTGCATGCGTTTCCTTTTGACAGCCGCATGTGGCGCCAGACCGCAGCGGCGTTGGCCGGCCAGCGCCAGGTCATCACGCCGGACATGCGCGGCTTCGGGCTTTCTGATGGTGGCGCAGGCGATTTCTCTATCGCCGACTTGGCCGACGACGTGGCTCGCCTGCTTGATGCGCTCAAGTTGTCCGCGGCCACAGTGGGCGGCCTGTCGATGGGTGGCTACGTGGCGCTGGCGTTTGCGCGGCACCATCGCGATCGACTGAAGTCGCTCATCCTGGCCGACACCAAGGCTGCGGCCGACACGCCCGAGGCCCGCCAGGGTCGCCAGGCTGCCATCGAGCTGGTGGAAAGCCAGGGGGTGGCGGCGTTGCTCGAAAAGCAGATCCCGCGCCTCTTGGCGGCTGCGGCAAGTGAAGGCCTGCGCGCCGAGGTTCGTGCGCTGGGGGCTCAGCCGGTCGACACGGTCGTGGCAGCGATTCGCGCCCTACGTGACCGGCCTGACCGCAGCGCCGAGTTGCCCGCGATCACTTCACCCACGTTGATCGTCGTGGGCAGCGAGGACGCGCTGTCCGCGCCCGCCGAGGCCCGGTCCATGGCCGCTGCCATGCCCAATGCGCGCGTCGTCGAGATCCCAGGCGCCGGCCACCTGTCGAACTTAGAGAATCCCGACGCCTTCGCTGCCGCATTGGCAGGATTTGTATAGAAAAAGGCGCTGGCCGGCCATGCGAAGATCGGTGGGCGTGACCGGGAAAACGCCCTCGCCGCGGGACTTTCTCACCTGGACTTCTCAGTATCGGAGGCTACACTTAACGGAGATGTTGTTCCCGCCGTTCGGCTGGAGCCAGGCTCATACGGCTCCACTGAAATCTGGGTTACGCGCCGGTCGCATAAGAGTTAGACGCTTTGCAGGCCCGGCCGTGTATGCCGGCGCCATGGAGCCGATTCGCATTGCCCATCTGACGGACCAGCATGTGGGCCGCATCACGCCGTTCAAGATTCAGCGCGAAGCAGTCGCCCTGACCAACGCCGAGAACCCGGATCTGGTCGTTATCACCGGGGATTTCGTCTGCCACAGTCAGCTTTACCTTGACCAGCTTGTCGAACTGGTGCGCGAATTCCACGCGCCTGTGATCGGCGTGCTGGGCAACCACGACCACTGGGCCGGCGCGGAAGAGGTAGCCGCGGCCCTCCGGCGCGGTGGCGTTGAAGTGCTGCGCAACGACAGCACGATCGTGACCATCCGCCGCCAGCGGCTGCAGGTGGTGGGCCTCGATGACGCGTACACCGGTCACGCGCAAATCGACAAGGCCGTGGCGGGACTGCGTCCGGATCTTCCCACACTTGCCCTGTCGCACATTGCCGAGGAGGCCGACCAACTTTGGCAGCACGGCATCCCGCTGGTGCTGTCCGGCCACACCCATGGCGGCCAGATCACCGTGGCGCGCTTGCACGAGATTTCCGTTGGCAAGATCGGCGGCCACAAGTACGTGCATGGCCTATACGGCACGCGGCAGCCGCACCGGGGCGCCGGGGTTACGGGCGCCGTTTACGTCGGGGCTGGCATCGGCGCGTCGGTCATGCCCTTTCGCCTCGGTGAGCGTGGCAAACGCGAAATCGCGATCTTCGAGTTCGGCAGCCGGCCTGGTGAATTCGTTGAGCCCGATCGTGAACAGGCGCCTCTGAACGGCCGCGAGCCGTCTGCGAGAAAAATGCGTCGCCGGGCCGAAAAGGTCGTCAAACGTCGCATCCGTCGCTCGCTGCGCACGACGACTGAAATGCGCCGGGTGTAGGCGGCCGCAAGTTTCTACCCGGCGTCGCCAAGACGCGAGAGACTGATTGCCCGGATGTTGCGCGCGAGAGGGAAGGTGTCCTTCCCGGCGTGAATCACGTCAAGGGAATCGAGAGCGAGGTCATGCAAGGCTACCTGCATGGAGGGTGTCACGCGGGGTGATACCGTGCGTTTGATTTCAAAGCCCATGCGGCGGCCCTTCGCGACCACCAGCAGGTCCAATTCGGCGCCCGCATGGGTGGCCCAGAAGTAGCACTGCTCGGGCCGCGCTCCCAGTTGCGCGATCAGCGCCTCGACACAGAAACCCTCCCAAGACGCCCCGATTTTTGGATGGTGCTCCAATGCGCGCATGGTCTCGATGTCGAGCAGCGCGTGCAGGATACCGCTGTCGCGGATGTAGATTTTCGGAGCCTTGACCTGTCGCTTAGACAGGTTTTCGTGCCACGGGGCGAGGACGCGCACCATGAACGTATGGGCAAGCAAATCCACGTAGTGCCGGATCGTCACGTCGCTGACCGCCATCGATCGTCCCAACTCCGACCAGTTGAGGACTTGTCCGTGAACATGCGCCAGCATGGACCAGAAGCGGCGCAGGGTCGTGCCTGGCACTCGGATTCCCAGCTGGGGCAAATCCCGTTCGAGGTAGGTGGAGATAAGATCGTTGCGCCAGCGCAGGCTGCCGCCGAGTGTTTTGGCCATGAAGGCGCGCGGGAATCCGCCCCGCAGCCAGAGATCCGAGGCGCGGCGGCTACCGACTTCGCGCAAGGACAGCCCGTCGAGTTGGTGGAAGGCGATTCGTCCTGCCAGGGTCTCCGAGGTTTGCCGGAGCAGTTCCGGCGAGGCGCTGCCGAGAACCAGAAATCGTGCCCCGCGGGGGCGATCGGCCAGCACCCGCAGAGTGGGAAAGATGTCGGGGCGCCGCTGAACCTCGTCGAGCACCACCAGGCCCCGCAGGGGTTCCAGCGCCAACAGGGGATCCGCGAGTCTGGCCAGATCCCGGCTGGATTCGAGGTCGAAGTACGCTACGTCGGCCCCGTAGGTCTGGGCGACCTGGCGCGACAGGGTCGTCTTGCCGACCTGGCGGGCGCCCAGCAAGGCCACGACGGGCTGCTCGGATAGCAACCGGCGAACCGCGGCGACGTGTTGGGGACGATCGATCATCGACCGTCAGACTACCGGATCATGTCTTCTCGCGCCATTGAAAACTCGAAGTCTATATAAGAATTTTCAACCCATGAGTCTCTGACTCAGCTCTTCAGAATCGCAACCAACTCGGCCGCGATTTGGCGGGCGCGTTCGACATCGCCCTTGGGCAGAGAAATGGCACCCACGGCCGGGTGGCCGCCGCCGCCGTAGCGCTCGCACAGCTTGGCGATGTCATGCGTGCGCGGCACCGACGGCCAGGGATTGGATCCAACCGACACCTTCATACGTTTGCCGGGCGACAGGACCGTGACCGCGTAGCGCGCCTCGGGGTGAAGGTAGTACACGATGAATTTGTTGACCGAGTTGATGGGCTCGCCTGAAAGGTCGGTGAACACCACGCCTTGCTCGCAGCGGGACAGGCGACGAGTCGAATCCACGTTCTTCTTGTGCCGTTCGAGTAGCCCGACCAGTGGTCCCGCGACATAGGGACTAGCGACAATCTCGGCGAGAGGCTTGGAGACAACGTCGCTAATGAACCGCTCGGACAGGGCATGGTCGCGGTTGGATTCGATCCAGGTCATCAGCCGTAGGGCTGGCTCGCGCAGCTCGACCGCCTGGGCCGCTGACTCAAAAAGTGCGCCGTCGATGATCTCGGCCCAATGAAGCAGTTCCTGCAACGACGAGATGTCGAAACCGAACTTTTCGGCCACGGTGCGGGCGAGGAAGCGCGTGCAGCTCTTGGCGTTCGGGTCGTAGAATTTCTGGCCGGTCTGGTCGACGCGAAAATGCGCCTCGTCTGCGGCGCTCTGGAAGGTGGAGATGTGGTGGTCGAACCACCAGTGCAGCCGAGGATCCGAGGTGTAGCGGAAATCGACGCAGGCATTCACATCGCCATCGAGCGCGTCGGGCGGAATGGCGGGCCCCGCCTCCTTGTGATCCATGGGCGTGAACACCACGTCCACGGGATCCTTGGCCACGCACTCGCGAAAGAAACGGGCAAAGATGCCGGCCGAGGCAGCCCCATCAAAACAACTGCCATGATGAAGAATCCGCAGACGCATACCTAGAACTTAGGGGGCGCAGCGTCCCTGGGCAAGGCGCATCGCGGACGTCGGGTTTGTCGGGCCTCACCCTGGCCAGGTCACCCCGCCTTCTACGGTTAGCCAATCGCGCTTCGCCTCCGCGGCCGGCATGGAGCCCTCGCGCGCCTGGACGCACCATTGAACTCTCCGGCGTGCGTGCCGCGCCCGGGCCCGGCGCGACCCCAGCGACGCGGCGGCTTTTGCGGCCGCGGGCGGAGTGAGGGGGGCGTCGGCAACGGACATAATCGCTGATGCCCTCTGTGCGGATACTTTCGCAACCAGGGCCGCCGCTGACGGCGATCAGTCCGGCCACGGCCACGGCCACGGCCAAGATTTGATGAAGGGGCTGGTCCCCCGGTCGCGACGTCACCGCAGAACGGGCGTCAAAATGTGACCAAAGCGCACGGGGCGCCAAAGGAGACCAGCCGTGAACCATATTGCGATCGAT